>WNGE01000340.1_pt1 | contig 60568 bp, 46 predicted proteins | sample 5400651 | NCBI WGS metagenome assembly WNGE01 (sample SAMN13153370, study PRJNA577476) | soil metagenome | isolation source: 60 cm soil or saprolite under grassland replicate 2 | place: USA:California | collected 2016-06-15 | reverse complement strand
CGGGGGAGATACCGCTTGAGCAAAAAGCGACGCGCAAAAGCGAGTGAAGACCTCCGGGAACGCTGTTCGTTATTAGAGCGTGCCGATGCTAGCACGAAACCGTGAGGAGCAGTAAACAGGGGAGAAAAAGAAAAGAAAGATCATTTTCCATTCATCATTTCTCATTTTTCATTTGGCCGTAACGAGGTACTTCCGCAGGGGTGGTCTCCTGCGCCATCACGCTTGCCGCGCCTCATGAGGTCATGACACTGCGACTTCCGGTCGTTGGTGGCCTAATCCAATGAAAAATGAGAAATGATGAATGGTAAATCGTTCCTTTCCTCCCGCCTCCTATTGTAACTTCGCCTTCGGTATTCGGCAGTCTCCCGTCTATGATTACTGCCCGTGACTCGGTCCCACAACAAACTCAATCTTATGATCGTCGCAGGCGAGCCTTCGGGGGACGCTCATGCATCCGCATTGGTCAAAGCCCTCCGTGCAAGTGCTCCACCAGAGAGCGCGCCAAACTTTTTTGGCGCAACCGGCCCATTGATGCGAGCCGCAGGCGTCGAGTCGGTAGTGCAGTCTGACGAACTGGCAATTCTCGGGCTCCTGGAGATCGGCCAAGCGCTGCCGAAATTCTGGCGCGCCTATAAGACGTTGAAGCGGGCCGCAATCGAAAGAATTCCCGATGCCGTCATCCTTGTCGATTGGCCTGATTTCAATTTCCGCATCGCGCGAGCGCTACACCGACGAGGGCTGAAGATTATCTATTACATCAGCCCGCAACTCTGGGCATGGCGCTCACATCGTGTGCGCAACATCAAGCGCGATGTGGATCTGCTGCTCGCAATTCTGCCCTTCGAGCCCGAATGGTATGCAAAGCGTGGCGTAAAGCATGTTGAATTTGTAGGCCATCCGCTGGCAGGTAATGTGCGTCCCCGATACGGACGCGAAGAGTTTTGTCAGCGAAACGGTCTGGACCATGCGAGGCCGATCATTTCACTTCTTCCCGGCAGCCGGCGGAACGAACTTGATCGGATACTGCCACCGATGTTGGACGCTGCGTCACTGATCTCTCGCAAACATAGCCATGTTCAATTCGTGCTGGTTGTTGCACCCAGTCGAACAGCTGAAGAAGCTAAGCAGATCATTGCGAACCGAGTCGACTCAGCGCAGTTACAGCAAATACTGAGAATAACTCACGACGAAACTTACGAAGCACTGGCGGCTTCAGATGCCGCTGCCATCGCAAGTGGCACCGCAACGTTGGAGGCCACTTTGTTGGGTACGCCCATGGTGATTGTTTACAAAGAATCTTTCGTGAATTGGCACACGCTGGGACGGGTGATTACGGCGGAACACTACGGACTTGCGAACCTGATGGCCGGCGAGCGGCTTGTGACTGAGTTAATGCAAAATGATCTGAATGGTGAGCAGCTGGCGGCTGAGCTTATTTCACTTCTGGACATTGAGAAAAACAAAGGCCTACGAATCAAACTTCATGAAGTCACGACGCGACTTGGAGAAGGCGGCGCCTCATCACGAGCTGCCAGACGAATACTCGATGCACTGCGCGAATGGAACCAGGATGCATCACCGCTGCCTCGATAGGGCTTTGAAATCCTCACGCTCCTGTTTACGCCCGGCAACATACCAACCGTGAACGTCACCCGAGACTGGTAGAAACGTAATCGGCGGTAGCGGCGGTGCATCATGAGTTGAGAAAGTAAATATCGCGGTCGCACCTCGCCCATGGCAACCCTCACAACGCTGACGCAAGCTGACCAGTACTGGATAGCCGCGCCCCGTGCTGGTGAGTTGCGGCGACGCAAACTGATAATCATTTCCCGCCGCCGGTAAATAAAGATCCGCGTTCTTATCAATCTCCACCAACCCACCCCCGCCTGGAGCTCTTAAGAAAGATCGACGATTGAACTCGTACTGATGCAACTCAGTCCGAATCAGTCTGCCGCTTGCATCCTTTACGAAGTTTCGAATCTGTACCTCGGCAGTCAAATGCGTTGGCACAGCATCGCCATTACTGTCGAAAAGCAAATCTTGAATAACCAATGCAAGTGAATCGATTACTGGAAAAAACTCTCCGCTGCGAAGGGTCTCGAGAAGTTTGCTCCTGTCAATTGATGTACCGGCGGGTTTCAAGAAGACTCTTGCCGACCTGCGAAAGTCGGCCGCTACGTCGTGCATGCGATTCGGATGCATCTGAACTTCTAGCCATTGGCTGTTCGCGGAAAAAGCGTTCGGCAGATCGTAGCGAACTGAGGCGTCCTTATAGTTGTCCGGCAGCGAAGCGATCTCTTCCCGGGTCAGAACGAGCTTTCTCGTGAAACGACCCAGGAGTGAAAGCAAGTCGTCTTTTCTCTGACTCAGTGTAGCGTCATCAGCTGTGGAAAAACGTTTTCGAGAGAAGAGGATGTCATAGGCGGCCCATACGTCGCTCTGCATAACGGCGCGGCTGGTAGTTGGCCGGTGATCTTTTTCCGCGAGGGCGTCGATAAGCGCACTCTTCAATTCGGAATAACCGGGATCGTTTAGAACACCCAGCACGCCGTCGTCGGTGAAGAAGGACGGATAAAGCGGATCGATTGGCCGATCGCCATTCTCGGAACGTTCGAAGGTGTTCGTGCTAACGTTCGAGCCCGATATGCCGCCGTCTCGCAATCGAGTAAACGGTGCGCCTTCGGGAAAGTTATCTGACAAACGCGTTTTCACCGTCCGCGTAAACAGCGAGTGAAAGATTCGATTCCATGGATCGGCAGAGTCGTTGGAATAGACCAGACGCGGGTCATCAGAGGGGGGCAGAATGGGCGGGTTTGCTTGTGCTAATCCGGTTCTGTTGGTGGGTCTTGAGTAGAATCCGACGAGCGCAACCGCAACCACTACAAGCGCTATGAGCGCAATCCCAATCTTTTCAGCAATGAAGCCAGGGCGCCGCATTCTCTCCTCCACAGTCTCGAATTAGACGCGTGAGTGTCAGGAAAACTTCCTTTCCATTTCTCTGCAGAATAACTCCGCAATTTCCTGATTTTGCGAGTCTGCTTTTGTTAAGAGAATCGAACCACGAAACTACACGAACCAAAGACACGAACTCACCGAATGTTGTTAGTGTTACTTCGTGTGATTTCATTTCGTGTGATGCGCGTGGACATGTTTTGAGGCAGGTTTTGGTTGCGGCCGTCAGGCTGCGCCGTGTTCTCCGTGTCTCCTGTGGTGAATGGTTTTCGCGCTTTTATCACGGAGACACGGAGAACACAGAGCACTGATTTAAATCTCAAATTAGAACACTATCCTTTTTCTTGAGTGTTCGAGACTTCGTCGTTGAGCTTTTCTTCAAGCGCCGCAACTCGCCGGCGCAGTTCCTTTAATTCGTCCCTCATTTGCGGAAGACGATTGACGTGTGCATTCAGGCGTTTGTATTCATCAAGGGGCTGAATCGGAATTCCCCACCAAACCCCCGGCCGAACAATCTTGCCGGGAAGCACGCCGGCCTTTGAACCAATAACGGCGCCGCTCTGCACTCGTATGTGGTCACCGAAACCTACTTGCCCGCCAATCACGCAGTCGTCTTCAATTGTTACGCTGCCGCTGATGCCCGTTTGTGCAGCGATGACGACCCTTTCACCAATGTCACAGTTGTGCCCAACATGGACCAGATTGTCGAGTTTCGTTCCGCGACCGACCCGGGTTCTACCGAGGGCCGCGCGATCGACACAAGTGTAGGCGCCAATCTCAACGTCGTCTTCAATCTCGACTGTTCCTATCTGCGGAAACTTGTGATAACCCATGTCGTCACGAACGTAACCAAAACCATCTGCGCCAACGCACACTCCGGCGTGCAGCACTACACGATCACCGAGTGTGACTCCATCGTAAAGAACGACATTGGGATGGAAGACACAATCGATGCCTATCGTAACGTTCTGGCCAATGATGACCCCTCCTTCGATTCGCGTTCCTGCGCCGATACGCGCACCTTCCCCGATGAAAACGTGTGGACCAATGAAAACAGTGAGGGCGATGTCGGCGCTTTCCGCAATCACCGCCGTAGCGTGTATTGAAGGCTCGCGACGAGGAGCGGGATGAAGCAGTTTTCCGATTAAAGCAAAGGCGAGTTTAGGGTGCTTGACAAGAATCACAGAAGTCGATTTTAAGTCTGAGCCGTTTGGGGCAATTACGCAGGATGCGCTGCTCGCGGTAGCGGCAGTGAAGAATTTTTCCTCTTCGACGTAGGCGACTTCCCCCGCACCTGCAGTTTCCAGACTGGCAAGACCATGAATTTCAACGCTGCCATCGCCGATTACTTTCCCACCAACGTGCTCGGCGAGATCAGAAACAGTGAGTCTCTTGTATTGGCTCATTTGGTTTGACAACAATCTTCCGCAACAGCGCGCGAGTCAGCACCACCCGCGGTAGAAGTTGTGAAAAAATTGATTTAGAGAAAATCGCCCGAAAAACTTTGGCGCATATTCACCTACAACTTAAACTCTTTAACTCCGGAGGAGTGAGATGTTTATAGCCTGAGTTGAAATACCCTAACCAACGGCGTTCGGAGGAGCGGAATTCAACTAGACCTTCAGCACGCGAGAAACAGTTCCGCTCCTCCGAACGCCGACGGAGGGGTTTTGGTCCTCGATCTATAAACATGCCACCCCTCACGGGGTGAAACCCCGTTAACGCTTTTTTTCACAGCTTCGGGTAGAAGCTCTGAAAGAAATTCATTTCCACGGTAAGAGTATTAGCCACAGATTACCGCCGATAACACGGATCAGAAAACCTACGAATGAAACTCTCCCTTACGATCTTCCGCGTTAATCTGCGGCTAATGTTGGGTGTCATTTTCCGTCGCCGAATTTCCTCTTTGCGTACGCGTAAACCCACGTTCAGAACCGCGGATGAATTTTACCAGGTAGTCTACGTTCGCATCGTTAAGCCGGCTCAATTCGATCAATGCGTCCTGAAGGGACAGGGAAGATCTAAATAATATACTGTAAGCCTGCTTCAACGCACTTCTCTCTTCCTTCGAAAACTGCGCGCGCCGCAATCCCACCGCATTGACTCCTCGCACACGAGGAGGGTTTCCATCTGTAATGAAAAACGGCAGGACGTCCTGCACGATCTTCGATTTCCCTCCAACCATCGCATAGCGCCCCATTCTTACAAATTGATGAGCGCCGACGTTATTTGACAAAAACACGTGATCCTCGACGTTGATGTGCCCGGCGAGTGCGGCTCCGTTGGCAAACACATTGTCGTCACCGACGATACAGTTATGAGCCACATGCACCCCAACCATGAAAAAGTTGCGTGAACCTACCCGCGTCGTTTCGCCTTCGCCACAGGCGCGGTGCAGCGTGCAAAACTCGCGGATCATGTTGTCGTCTCCAACGATCAGGCGGCTTGATTCACCTTTGAACTTGATGTCTTGGGGCTCACCACCAAGCACCGCATGTTCAAATACCCGATTGCGCCGGCCCAGCGAAGTGAACCGCTTGATGACGGCATGCGCACCAACCTCGCATCCTTCGCCAATTTCTGCATCATCTTCAATAACCGCATAAGGCCCGATACGCACATCCCTGGCGAGCTGAGCAGATGGATCAACAACGGCCGTTTGATGAATCTCCATGAGAACGTGAGGATGGTATATCAGAAATGCGGAAGAATAATAGAGACCGTCTTAGTATTAGCGGGATCCAGAGAGTAATGGCAAGGCAATACTTTGGACAAATTCGGCCGGTGGTAAACCTTATTTACGGCCTTTTTTTGGCTTGCCATTGCTTGCTCAGCCCACTATCATGACGGGGCCGCTAGCGAAACGTGGTTAGCTGTGTGCGTGACAGTGGCTATTTGAAGAAATACTTAGTCTTAATCAGATTGAGGCGCGTCTAAAAAGCGCCGTGAGGAGACAATCCTTTGTTCAGTGACCAGTTTCGCAGGGGCGAATCAGATCCCGGGCCCGGCGGTGTTAGAGGCTCGAAATTACTCTCGAATCTTTCCAGTATTGCCTGGAAGGCTTTTCAGTCGATCAATAAACGTCTTCCTGAGGGCGAGGCTATTCGCCCGAAATGGGCGCCGGGACCCCTCCTCAAGTCGTACGAAAGGACCGCACCCCCACTCGGCTTTCCCCGCGAGACTGACAGCCTTTGCCCTACCTGTGTCAAAGAAGTTCGTAATGCCGTTATCTCCGGTGAGACACCATTGGAGACCTTGATGTATGAACATCCGGGCGAGATCAAGGCGCAGATCCTGGAGAAGGACGGGCAGGTAGTGATGCGGAAGAACTGTCCGAAGCACGGACAGTTTGAAGACGTGATGGCAACTGATCCCGCTTTCCTTGAAAGGATCGAGTCACTCTTCTTTGGGCGAGACTTCCGCGTTGCTGAAGATGCTTCGGTACATCATCATGGGACCTCCAATATCAAGTTTGGCCGCGGCGCCGTTTTGACCGTGGACCTTACCAACCGCTGCAACATGATGTGCAATCCCTGCTTCATGGATGCAAACCAGGTTGGTTATGTGCACGAACCGACCTTTGAAGACACGAAGGCGATTCTCGATCGGGCTGTCTCATTCAAGCCAAAACGCCAAATCATCATTCTCTTCTCTGGAGGGGAGCCAACGCTTTCGCCTTATTATCTCGAGGCCGTCGCTTATGCCAAGAAAATTGGTTTCTATCGAATTCTTGCGGCGACAAATGGAATTCGCTTCGCCGAAGACATCGAATTCTGCAACGCGGCAAAGGCCGCCGGCCAACACGGTGTCTATCTTCAGTTTGACGGCGTAAGCGAAGAAAAGAACAAACACCGCGGCGTTGGCAATCTGTTTGACGTGAAGCTCAGGGCGATCGAAAACCTGGCGAGCGTCGGCATCAAGGTCACGCTGGTAACGACGATCGTAAATACGATCAACAATGACGGCATCGGCCAGATCGTTGAATTCGCCGCTAAAAACATCGACAAAGTGCAGACAATAGCGTTTCAACCGGTGTCGTTCACCGGCCGCGATGAAGACGTCTCTGACGAGTTACGTATCAAGCAGCGCTACACGCTTGCCGGCATGACTCACGATCTAAAGGGCCAGTTGGGCGGACAATTGCAGCCGCTACGTGATTGGTTCCCGCTTTCGTCCTACTCAGCATTTACAAGCGTGATGGATATGCTCCAGGGGGCCGACGCGCCGTGGGGATGGTCTTCGTGCAATTGCCATCCAAACTGCGGCATCTTCACGTTGATGGTAGTGAACCGAAAGACTGGCGAGTTTAAGTCGCTGTTTGAGTTCTTCGACTATGAACAGTTTATGAAGGACGTCGCCGTCATCACCGACACGGCGCGCGGGCACAAGCTCTCATACGCGCAGTTGGGTATGGCGATCTTGCGCAACTTTAATGCGGAACGCGCGCCCGAAGGATTCCCAATTTCCCAGATTCTCAATCTCTTTAAACCGTCATCAACAAATTCCAGCTCCGATCGCAACGATCGCATGAAGGCTGGAACACAAGATGATCCTAACGACATCTGGCGCGTTCTCTGTGTCGAGGGCATGTGGTTTCAAGATCTGTTTAACTACGACTTCCGTCGCACAGAGATGTGCGTGATTCCCTACGGCACGCAGGAAGGTGAGATTTCCTTCTGCGCTTACAACACGGGCGTTGGTTGGAGACAGATCATCGAGAACATGCATAAGACCGCAAGCCTTGCGGAGTGGTATGACGAGCATGGACGTCACCCGGTCTATGCTGCGGGCCATTCAGTTCCGCTTAAGGCGACCAAGCATTCGCTGAGTCTGCCGATCATTCAAGCTGTGCTAGCTGAGGACGCGGATGAAAAGCCTCCAGTGGTCTCGCCTTATCTAGTTGAACAGGAAGAGACAATCTCAGTTTAGTTTAGCTTCACACCGCTAACACTCCGCTAATGAAGTAACGATACCGGCCCCTTGTGGGCCGGTATTGTTATTCATCTCTGCCGCAGTGGCTTGCGGCACGGCTTTGCCGCCCGATGTGAGGCCGCGGCTCTGCCGCGCCGGTCAACTGCAAGAACCGCTTGGGCTGCGCCCCTGGTTCGGGCTTTGCCCCTTGGCATTGACGTATGGGCTGTAACCCGATGACCGGGGGAGGCGGCGTGACGTGATCTGTTAATGATTGGTTTACCTCACATCAGAAGTCACAAACGTACATGAGGGGCAAGCCCGAACCAGGGGCACAGCCCAAGCGGTTCTTGCAATTGACCGGCGGGGCAGAGCCGCCACCTCACATCGGGCGGCAAAGCCGTGACCTCGATCCAAGTTCCATTAAAAATGTTTCTCGGTCGCCGTTCCAAAGCGATATTGAAGACTTCTTGTGACACTGAGACGACTGTCCTGCCACTCTCTTCGAATCGTCATTCATTCCTGCTAATTTCTCATGGCGCAAGCGGCACCCAGATTGCGGTCCTTATTTGGTATTCCAGTCGAATACCTCGGAGTGATCGAAGGAATGCGGCGATTTATTTCCCTTTTGCTGATCTTTGTTGGCGCTGGCTCTGGCTGGGCGCAGGAACCGGTTGCAGCAAAAATCATCCAGCAGTCGCCAGGCGCCCCCCAATCCTTAACAAATCAAGATGTTCTGGTTTTGGTCAAAGCGGGATTGGCAACCGATGTCATTGTCGCCAAACTGCAAAGGTCAAACTGCAGTTGCGACACCTCAGCCACAGAACTTCAGCGTCTGAAAGCCGCCGGCGTACCGGAGGAGGTACTGGTTGCCATGATCGGCGCCAGCCGAGCTGCCCGCGACGAGCTTATGCCGATCCGGATACCCAGCGGCACGCTGATAGACATTGAGACAGCTTACAGAATCAGTTCTCAGGAGATTAACGCTGGCGAGGCGATAAGCTTTCGGGTAGTTAACGCCGTCAAAATTGGCGACGTAAGTGTTATTGCGCCGGGCGCCATTGCAACCGGAAGGGTTGTGAAAGCGAGCAGAGGCGCCCATTTTGGTAAGGCTGGTCGTCTGGCATGGACCATGGAAACCGTAACCGCAGTGGATGGATCGCGCGTTCCAATTCAATCAGCGGGTCGGATCGTAGGCGACAGTAAAGGGGCAAAGGTCGCGACTCAAATGGTGATTATGGGAGCGCTGCTATGGCCCATTGCGCCGTTGGTGTTGTTGCACGGCTTCAAGCGCGGGGAAAATGCTTATCTCCCACAAGGTCGGCGTTTCGAAGTGACTGTCAGCAGCGACACCACGATCAAGGCGAACGGTAGCCGCTGATTTGGCGAAGGCCGCTGGCTCAACTATTCGTTCTGACCAGCGCTTGGATGCGATTCAGACGGACGCTGAACTGTCCGTAGCTGAGCAACAATGTCACGCATACGAATAGCGAGCTCTTCGATCGTCTCCGCTCGTTTCCGCGCCCGCTCGTTCAAATCCTCTCGAAGTAGAAGTTGCGCCTGTCCAAGTACACCAGTAAGCGGATTATTGATCTCGTGCCGTACACGGGCCACCAGTTCGACCATTTCGTTCAGCTTCTCTTCACAGCCAGCAGCCAGCGTTCGCAGTTCGGACTCCGCGTCGACAGACTTAGATCCCGCATGATGATCGTTCATCTATACTCCAAAGCTGGGCTGGGTTAATTTCAAAAAATGTGGGAGCTTAAATTGCGGCTGCGTCTATTCTGCCTTCACGCAGACAAAACGACAAGCGCTAAATCTTAGAAAAGCGGTTTCTGACCAAGCAGTATTGCGTAATCCCTATTGCCTCGCTGCGTTTCTCCGATTTCGAGTGCTCTGCAGATTCAATTCTGGGCGCTTGTTGACAACAAAACCCCTGGCCACGTACATTGAAACTCTCAATTGGGAGGTCGTCTAACGGTAAGACTGCGGACTCTGAATCCGCCTATCGGGGTTCGAATCCCTGCCTCCCAGCCAACTCGGATCAAATAGTTACGGAAGTCACCGTCGCGTGTGCGTTTTGTGACTTGAAGCAATGATTTGCCCCTTGGCAACTTATTGCTTCCCCGGCAAGTAATTGCTTCCTGTTCAAAAAATAGTGGTAACCGCAAAATCTGAAGTTTTTGTTATCCATAAGACTGCCGCAACGGAAGGCCGATGGTTCCAATAACGAACCTGCAAACTTATGGTTCCGATCACCGATCAAGGCACCCACCACCCATTCTCCTATTGAGTATTTACATCCTAGGTCACCAAAGCAGTTCAATGCTCCCACCTCAATCTATTGCCAGCCTGCGTTTCTCGTCGATTAAGGTGGCCCAGAATCTTAAATAACCAAAATAGCCGGGTCTCGGCATACGGCTCTTAACAAGTGTCATCATGGGATGTTTCCCCTCGGCATGCAGTCGAGCTATTCACTTTCCTACCAGACTCTTGACAAAGGGCTATCCGAACTCTAGCATATGCATAAGATTGCGGATTTGCAATCGTGCATATGTGCGAGTACCCACACTATCCAACCGCAGCTTTGTATGAACTACCGGCTTTATAAAGTGGGGCAACGCGCGGACAAGTGGTGCGCGATGCTAGTCGGCGAATCCCAAGCGATGGCGGATAGAAAACGACGAAATGAGCGGAGAGTCAGAATGAGACAACAACTCAGCAACTTCAAAGCGGAATTCTTCAAGGCATTGGCCCACCCCTTGAGAATCTCAGTCCTCGACGCATTGCGTGAGGGCGAGTTGACAGTCAACGAGATCAGCCAGCGTTTCGCCGTCGAGCCCGCAAACGCTTCGCAGCAACTCGCAGTGCTGCGCAACCGGAATATCGTGGTGACTCGCAAAGAAGGCGCCAACGTCTATTACTCCGTAAGCGATAAAAGCATATTCAAGCTGCTCGATGCTGCCAAGGAGATCTTCAACCACCACCTGATCGGGGTCCGCAGCATGCTGGAGGAGATTCACGCGACCCCACCCGCTAAAGCCGTGCGCCGGTAGCTCGGGCTAGACGGATCCATGGGGAGGGCTTACTTCCGCCGGCATAACTTGAGCATTTGAAGGAGTACCATGACCAGTCGATGCGCTCACAAACAAGCGAGAGGGATGATCGAAATGCTTACCGGAGGAAGAAGATGAGTTCCGTGAAGCAAATCGGGAGTTCAGACGTGCTCATTGACACGCACCATCTGGAGGTTCTTTGCGAGCGATTGCTCCACCAGCAGCCTCAGTCTCAGCCGCCGCTGAAGCGGCTACTCGCAGGGTCTCACCGAGCTTTCGCCCCTGTTCACGACGGGCGCTGCTCAGCGTGCAACGTGACAATTGCCACCGCGCGAATCCAACAGGCGAAAGCCGGCGGGTTTATAAATTGTGCAAACTGCATTGTGTTCCTTTACTACGATCCGATTTAGTTGAGTCGTAGGCGGCAGGTAGGGCGATTGGTTTAGAACTGAGGAGAGGAGTTAGCGTTCGGAGATGAAGCAGAAACGCGCCCGGACTCAGGGTCGCAAAATCCAGGATCGACGGCTTGGGATGTTTCGCCGCTATCTACTTCCGCCAGAACCAGAAGATCGCCGAGTTCGTGGGAGAAAGAATTGCCCTCGCAGAGGCTGAGCGCAGACGAAGCGCGCCGGGCAAGAAATGCATCTGCGACGTCGACCCCGAATGGTCCATTGACGGAAGCTGTGGCAGCAATGGCACTCAGTACATCAAACACTCGTGCGAACCGAATTCTTACCTGATCATTTCACAGGGACATGTCTTTCTTCGCGCGCTCAGAGAGATGGCTTCGGGCGAAGAGATCACCACAGACTACCTCTGAAGGAACGGTAAATTCAGGATGTCACTCTTCGCGAAGATTTTGAGAACCCCTGCAGTTACGGAGGCGGTGGGGCAAGATCCGGAGGCCCAGATTGCAGTCGTTGCGCGGCAGATCAGCGAGCGAGCGCGCAAACTCTTCGGTCGTTCGCTGCACATCCGAGAGGTTGATGCCGGCTCTTGCAATGGTTGCGAATTGGAGATTGGCGCGCTTGGCAACCCCTACTACGACATGGAAAGGTTCGGGCTCCATTTCGTGGCCTCGCCGCGCCACGCCGACTGTCTGCTGGTGACCGGCCCCGTGACGCGGAACATGGCCGAACCGCTCAGGCGCACCTACGACGCGACGCCTGATCCTAAAATTGTCATCGCGATTGGCGACTGCGCCATCAACTGTGGCGTATTCAAAGACAGCTACGCGGTCGTTGGCGGCGTCGAGAAGGTAATCCCCGTAAACGTGTTTGTGCCCGGTTGCCCGCCGGAACCGATCGACATCCTGCGGGGGATCCTATCTGCGCTAGATCGGTTGCCGCGAAAGTGAGCCCAAATCTAATAATCTAAGCGATGCAGACTCTTTTTCTCGTCATGATCTCGGCTTACCTCCTCGGCATTTTCGCGGCGCTACTCGGCGGTCGCAGCGCTGTTGGGCGCTGGTTTGTGGCTGCAGGCGCAGTAGTCGGTTCGGTCGCCGGGTTGGCGCTGGGAGTTTTGGTTATCTCTTCAGGAATTCCGTTGACGTTCACTTCGGCGCGGCTTCTTCCCCTTACTGGCGTCGCTCTCAGACTCGACGGGCTGGGAGCGTTCTTTCTCGTCGTGGTCGGGCTCGTCGGGTGCGCCTCGGCGATTTACGCTTTTGGGTATTCGGCACAGTATGCGGGACGCTATTCGCTCCGTCTCATGGGCGTGATGTTCAACCTGTTGCTGCTAGCCCTAAGCTTGCAAGTCATGGCCGACAATGCGCTCACCTTTCTCGTCTTGTGGGAAGCAATGTCGCTCACCGCTTACTTGCTGGTGCTAACCGAGCACGACCGACCCGGTACGGTACGCGCGGGTGTGTGGTATTTCGCGATGATGCACGTCGGATTCGCCGCGCTTGTCGCTATGTTCCTGATGCTCTCGGGTACCGACTTGACGACTTCTTTCACATCGATGCGCGCGGGCGTGGCGTCGCTTTCGCCAGGCTTATGCAACGCCGTCTTCCTGCTCGCGCTTTTCGGGTTCGGTTCCAAAGCCGGGATCATTCCGCTGCACATCTGGCTGCCGATGGCGCATCCGGTAGCGCCCAGCCATGTCTCGGCCATTATGTCAGGAGTCGTGATCAAGATGGGCATCTACGGTCTGCTGCGCGTGTTGGTCGACCTGATGGGCGGAGGGCCCGTATGGTGGGGCGCAGCGGTACTGGCCGCAGGCTCAATCTCAGCTCTCCTGGGCGTACTCTACGCCCTGATGGAACACGATCTCAAACGACTGCTGGCCTATCACTCGGTCGAGAACATCGGCATTATTCTGATTGGAGTGGGCGCCGGGATGATCTTCCACAGCTACGGCTTGATGACCCTGGCCGCGCTGGCCTTTATTAGTGGTCTGTATCACACCATCAATCACGCGAGCTTCAAGGCATTGCTCTTCCTCGGCGCTGGATCTGTGCTACATGCCACTGGCACGCGCAACATGGAGGAGATGGGTGGCCTCATCAAACGGATGCCCTGGACGTCCCTGTTCTTCCTCATCGGGTCGGCCGCTATATCAGCGTTGCCGCCTTTGAACGGGTTCGCCTCAGAGTGGCTGGTCTTTCAGTCCTTGCTCGGCGGCTTCAACATTCCAACGCCAGAAGTGGCGGCCGTAATGCCTGTTGCAGTCGGGATGCTCGCGCTTACGAGCGGGCTCGCGGCAGCCTGCTTTGTCAAAGCATTCGGTATCACCTTCCTGGCAATCCCGCGCTCGCGCGAGGCGGAGCAGGCACACGAGTCACCACCATCGATGCTCGTGGGGATGGCGTTGCTGGCGCTCGCCTGCGTCGCTCTCGGACTTGCGCCCTTCGTCATCGTCCCGGCGCTGGGGCGTGTGCTGACCGGAGTCGGCGGCCTGCCAGACAGCCACGCGACTTTTGCACTCAACCTATCCCTCGTAACTCCTAACAGTTTTGCCAGTATGTCGCCCACTCTCGTCGCGCTCGGCCTGGTCGTAATCTTAGGTCTCACGCCGGTCGTGATGCTGCTGTTGAGGGTGAACCGCCGCTTACGCGTGGGCGACTCGTGGGGTTGTGGACGGGTGGGACAGACGCCCCGGATGGAATACACCGCGACGGCGTTTGCCGAGCCGCTCAGAAGGGTCTTCGCCGAAGTCTATCGTCCAACCAAGGAGCTGACTATTGACTTTCACCAAGACTCGAAATACTTCGTCCAATCCATTGAATACCGAAGCGAGGTTACACCCTGGTTCGACAAGGCGTTGTACGGACCGCTCCTCTGGTCCATCCGGTTCCTGGCCTCGCTCACGCGGCGGTTGCAATCAGGTTCACTGCACATTTATCTCTTCTACGTTAGCGTCGCGTTATTGATCCTTCTTTTGATTGCGAGGTGGTCCTAACGATGAAGGGTTACCTTCTCGAAATCGGTCAGGCACTAATGGCCCTTGCGCTCGCTCCGGGTCTAGTGGGGTTTGTTCGATGGTGGAAGGCGCGTCTGCAAGGACGGCGCGGAGCTCCGCCATGGTTGGTGTACTACGATCTGCGAAAGTTGTTCGGCAAAGAGGTCGTCATATCGAAGAACGCCTCCTGGATCTTCCGCTTTACGCCTTATCTAGTCTTCTCAAGCACGCTTGCCGTTACGTTCCTTATCCCGCTCGTCGCCGCGCCACTTCCGTTCGACCAGATCGGCGACCTACTCCTGGTCGTCTACCTGCTCCTGCTCGGCACCTTTTTTCTAGCGCTGGCGGGCCTCGATCCCGGCACAGCGTTTGGCGGCATGGGCGCGAGCCGCGAAATGACGATAGCCGCCATCGCCGAGCCGACAATAGCGCTCTCGATCTTCGGCCTCGCTCTCGCAGCCGGTTCAACTAACCTCGGTCGTATTGTGGCGCAGACACTGGCCCACCCGGGAGCGGCGATCAGCCCCGGCCACCTGCTGGGATTCGCCGCGCTGTTTATCGTCATGCTGGCTGAGACGGGGCGACTGCCGGTAGACAACCCCTCGACACACCTCGAGTTGACGATGATTCACGAGGCCATGACTCTGGAATATTCAGGGCGTTACCTCGCGCTAATTGAATGGGCCGCGGCTTTACGCCTGCTCATCTTCTTCTCACTACTCGCCAATATGTTTGCGCCGTGGGGCGTGGCGACGATGCTTACGCCTGTAGCCGTGAGCGTCGCTGTGCTCGCCCTCATTGCCAAGCTTGCCGGGCTTGCTCTTGTCGTGGCGTTGCTTGAAACACGCATCGCCAAACTAAGGCTTTTTCGCGTGCCGGAACTGCTGGCGGTCTCCTTCGTGCTGGCGCTTCTGGCCGTAACGTCGTCCTTCCTGTTGAGGTAGTTTCGGTGGACAGTAACCTTTTCGCCCAACTCACCGCGCTCGGTTCCAGCCTCGCACTGCTTGCGGGGATTGCATTGCTCTGGAGACGCAGTCTCGACTCGTACGTAAAGGCTTTCAAGTGGCAGTCGCTCGTGCTCGCCGCAATGTTCTTCATGGTCGGCTATTTCGGGCACGACCCGGATCTCTATGCGATGGGTGTTTTCTTCTTTGTGCTAAAGGTAGTGATCATTCCCCGATATCTTCGCCGTCTGGAAAAGAGGGTCGGGGCCGAGCGCGAGTCGGAGCCTTATATCAACATCCCCACGTCGCTGATTGTCTCCGGCCTGCTAGTGCTGCTGGCCTACGCTGTGACTAGGCCACTGGTGGCGGTGAGCAAGCTCCCCACTCGCGGCGCCCTGCCGTTGGCCATGGGGCTGATCTTCGTCGGCCTCCTCGTCGTCGTCACACGACGGAAGGCGCTCACGCAGGTTGTGGGGTTCCTGGTGGTTGAGAATGGCATCGCCCTGCTCGCCATGCTGGGGACTTACGGCATTCCGCTGATCATCGAACTTGGTGTCTTCCTCGACGTACTGATGGGCTTTCTGGCGATGCAGGTCTTCGTCTACCACATCCACGGGACCTTCGAATCGATGGACGTGGAACAACTGAATCGGTTGAAGCATTGAAATCCTTGGGTCGTCTCTGGCGGATTCGCATAGCCGTCAATTGTCGCACTAGTGGAGGTAATGAGTGAGAAGAATGGTTGAGTTTCACGCCTACAATCTGAAACAGGGTAATCGTGATGAGTTTCACCGGCTTGTTTCTGAGGTCTCTTTTCCTCTGATGCTGCAATGGAGTGTTGACGTAATCGACTTCGGCCCTTCGCTGCACGACGAGAATTCCTACTACTTGATTCGAGCCTATGCCAGCTTGAACGAACGGCAATCAAGCCAGGATGCCTTCTATGGGAGTCCCGACTGGAGACAGGGACCGCGGGAAGAAATTGTGGCATTGATTGAAAGCGATACCTCTGTCGTGATCGAGATGGAAAGTGCCGTGGTTAATGCTCTTCGAAAAGCTTTGTGATTGTTGCTGAGGGAAGCGCTTCGCGTCGCCAAGATGAGTTTTCTTCTTCTACTACTTCCTTCGCTCCTTGGTGCGCTAATCGCGATCCTCGTGCGACCTTTCCGCGCCTGGGTCGGCTGGTTGAACGCATTCGTCTCGCTCCTGGCATGCGGTGCGGCTCTGAGTTTGGCCGACTCTGCGGTAAATGAAATTGATGCGCCCGTTTTCGGGCCGGGGGAGTTCATGCGAGCCGACGGCCTCGCAGCGCTGCTCGCGGTATTGGTTACAACAATAGCAACGCTCACACTTTTCTTGAGTCCTGGATTAGGCCGGCAGACGCGCTACGACATATCACAGCTTCGGCGTTACCACATCTTCATCAACCTCTTCATCGCCGCAATGCTGCTGGCTGTGAGTGCCAACAATGTCGGCATCATGTGGGTCGCTCTGGAGGCCACAACGGTCTTCTCCGCTTTGATCATTCCCCTCAGACTGAGCAAGCGGTCGGTTGAAGCTTCGTGGAAATACATTCTGATCGGTTCGGTCGGCATTGCCCTGGCCTTCGCTGGAACGGTCTTGAGTTACTTCGATTTTGTAGCGCTGTCTGGCCGCGTAGAGAACGCCTTAAACTGGCCTGTGCTCCGAGCCACGGCTCCTTTGCTGCACCCGGAAGTCATGCGCCTGTCGTTCGTCTTCATTCTTGTGGGCTATGGCACGAAAGCCGGCATCGCACCTATGCACACCTGGAAGCCGGATGCTTACGGCGAGTCGCCGTCATCGCTTGGCGCTCTGATGTCTTCGGCGCTTTTTGCGGTGGCGATATATGCCATTCTGCGTTGGAAGATCGTCGTGGACGCATGTGTTGGGGGCCACTTCAGCGACAACCTTTTACTTGCACTCGGCATGCTTTCGCTCCTGATCGGCTCATTCAGTGTTGTGCTCGCGCGCAACTACAAACGGTTGCTGGCCTATTCCGGCGTCGAGCACGCGGGGCTGATCTGTCTCGGTCTGGGCCTCGGGCCGCTTGGGGTTTTTGCCGCGCTACTGCACCTGATCAACCATACGGCTGTGAAGTCATTGCTGTTTTTTCTCGTTAGAGGAATCGAGTTCAGGTATGGCTCGCCGCTGATCAAAGACGTGCGCGGGATGCTGAGGGTTATGCCTTGGACGGGAGGGTTGTTCGCGATCGGAATATTGGCGCTGATTGGACTCCCGCCCTTTGGACTTTTCATTTCAGAGTTTGCTCTCTTTCGTGCCGGTTTTGGCGCTAAACACTATTGGCTCATGGGAGGGACACTAATGCTACTGATCGTAGCCTTCGTTTCATTTATCAATCACCTAAACAATATGCTCTACGGTCCAGTACCAGAGGGGGTGAATGCCGGCGAGCTTGACAGCCCGTATCTAATTCCTTTCTTAGTGCCGCTATCGGTGCTCGTCATTCTTGGCGTGACGATGCCGGCACCGCTGGCAAAGTTACTAAATCGGATTATGGAGATCGTTTCCAGATGACCGACTTTTCCGCACTACAATCAGCGCTGGCAAGGCACTTCGAAGGAAAGATAACGGATCTTCATGTTGAGCGGGGCAACGAACTACATTGCAGGATCACCCGTGGCGCTGTGCGGCGGCTCGCCGGGCTCCTGCGTGCCGACTTCGGAGCCGAGCTTGCCCTCATGGTCGCGAATGATCGGCCCGACAAAAGAGTCTTCGAGGTTCATTACCTCTTCGCGAACACTCGTGAAAACTGGTTCGTACACGCCAGCAAAGAACTTTCACGTGAAGACCCGACGATAGTTTCCCTGGCGACTCTCTATTTTCCGGCCTCGCGCTTTGAGCGCGAGATTAAGGACTTGTTCGGCATCGAAGCGATCGGCCACCCAGACCCGAGGCCGCTGGTCCGGCACGCCTTCTGGCCGAAGGATTATTTCCCGTTGCGTAAGGACGCCGTGCTGCCGGAACACTTTGAGGACGACGGCACACCCTTCCCCTTCAAGCCAGTCGGTGGCGAGGGTGTCTACGAGATTCCCGTTGGCCCCGTGCATGCCGGCATCATCGAGCCGGGGCACTTTCGCTTCAGCGTTATCGGCGAGACCGTCATCGATCTCAAGATCCGGCTCTACTTCACCCACAAGGGGACAGAGAAGCTGTTCGAGGGACGCTTACCGGCGGACGGCGTGGAACTGGCTGAACGCATCTCGGGCGACACAACAATCGGCCACTCGCTAGCCTACTGCCAGGCTCTCGAATCGCTCACCCAAACTGAAGTTCCGAGCCGAGCCCGTTATTTGCGAGTGATCCTGCTCGAGATGGAGCGGCTCTATAATCACATTGCGGACTTTGGCGCGATTGCCAACGACACAGGTTTCGCCATCGCGAACACTCACTGCCTACGCCTTCGCGAGCGGCTGCTGCGCTTGAACAAACAGCTGACGGGAAACCGCCTCTTGCGTGGCGGAGTCGTACCCGGCGGCGTCCGCTTTGATTTGCCGGAAGGACTCGACCTTTCGGCTGAACTCTACTCGATCCTGGCCGACTTCGATGAGATCGTTGATATCAGTTTGAAGAACACGATCTTGACAGACCGGCTTGAGGGTGCGGGCTGTCTGACCAGGCAGACCGCAGTCGATCACGGGGCGCTCGGCTATGTCGCGCGCGCCTCGGGAGTGGACATCGACGCTCGACGAGATCATCCATTTGCCGCGTACGGCGAGCTCGACTTCAAAGTGCCTGTCTATGAAAGCGGCGACGTATACGCGCGGACGTTGATGAGAGTGGAGGAGGCCGCGCAGTCGGTGGCACTGATCCGGCAGGCGAGCAAGCGACTGGCTCCTGGACCACTTGCCGCGCCGCTGGGGCAGTCACCGCCGTTCGAACCTGCATTCGGGATCGTGGAGGGCTGGCGTGGCGCCATCATCCACTGGGTCATGGTTGACGACAAAGGAGAAGTCTACCGCGTTAAGATCAAGGATCCGTCGTTCGTCAACTGGCCACCGCTGTCGTTTGCGGTGCTAAAGAACATTGTGCCCGATTTTCCGCTTTGCAATAAGTCCTTTAACCAGTCGTATTCGGGAAATGATCTTTAGGGCTATGACTCAAGTGGCGCCTCGAGCAAATAGGAGAGAGAGGGAGAGAAGGCTGATCTGTTCTGCAAATCCTTGCGTCATGTCGAGTGTGCATAAGTGCTACTACGATTGACGAGCCGAGAATTCTAGCTAAAATCCTTGTACTAGGATTTCGAAGACTCGCGGCAAAGAATTGCGTCTAATAGCGGCAAAGAAACTTTCAAGTGACAGTCGTCGCCTCTGTGACTTGAACCAACACGCAGCCGCTACTCGTAGCGCAGCGCGATCAGCGGATCAACTCTTGAGGCTCTGCTGGCCGGGATGTATCCAGCCAGAGCAGCGACAGCGACCACAAGCATTGTGACGAGTAGGAACGTGGTTGGGTCGGTTGCCGTCACACCGAATAACATGGTCGTCAAAACCTGCGCAGTCAACCGCGCGGCGAATAATCCGACGACCACGCCAATGAAAACTAGCGTCAGCGTCTCGCGCATTACCTTTTGCACAACCTTTCGCGGCTGCCCCCCGAGCGCCAGGCGAATGCCTATCTCCCGCGTACGTTGACTGACCGAATATGAAATCACGCCGTACAGACCAACTGAAGCGAGAACCAGTGCAGTGCCCGCGAAGATTAAGAGGAGCACCATATTAAAGCGCGGACGCTTGAGTGCCGTGGAGATCAGAGTGTCAATCGTAGCACCATTGGGTACCAGCACGTCCTTGTCAATTTCCGCGACGCGGCTGCGTACCGCAGGCAGAAAACCACCCGGTTCCTGATTGGTACGCAAGATGAAGTATGAGGCCCAGCGAGTCCGCTGCAGATTTGGCCAGTAGATCTCAGGTTCCACTTGCGCCTCAAGATCAAAACGCCTGATATCACCGGCCACTCCCACAATCTCGAGCGATTCTTTTGATCGCGGCAGTATCACACGCTGGCCCAATGCGTTTCCTTCTGGCCAATAACGCTTGGCCATCGTCTCATTGATAACGGCGACGTGCGGAGCGGATGCGTTGTCCTGATCTGTGAACTCGCGGCCACTGAGCAGCGGTATCTGCATGGTGTGGAAGTAGCCCGGACTTGCATCATAGTAGCGGGCCTGAGGATATTCAACTGAAGCTGACGGAGGTCGTCCTTCGGGCATCCACTCGATAGGTTCGTAACCTCCGAATTGTGGTCCAGCAGAAACTGCGCCGACACTCTCCACGCCGGGAATTGATTGGAGAGCTTCCCTGGTCCGCCGATAAAACGCGGTCACCTGGCTCTTCTCCTTATATTTATCCATGGGGAGGGACAGCCAGACCGTCAAGAGATTTTCAGGATTGAAGCCAGGTTGTATCCTGGTGAGGCTTAAGAATGTTTGGCTTAACAGCCCCGCGCCGATCAACAGCGTCAACGCCAAAGCCACCTGCATGACGACCAGTATTTCTCCCAGGCGAATGCGACGCCCTGCATGAGAGGTTTTCACACCATCCTTAAGCTCATTGACAAGATTCAGCTTCAACGACTGAAGCGCCGGTGCCAGCCCGAAGACCAGACCTGTGAGGGCGGACAGCGCAAAAGTAAAGACGAGAACCGTTGCGTCTACCTTTACTTTGCCCGTGCCGGGCAGCACTTTCGGACTAACGGCGACGAACAGATCCACGAGCCAGTAAGCCAACAAGAGACCTGTCGCGCCGCCCAATAGGGCCAGCACCACGCTCTCCGTCAGGAGTTGCCGGAGCACCCGAAATCTATTCGCGCCCAGACTAATACGAATCGCAAACTCTTTGCGACGAGAGGCGGCGCGCGCGAGCATCAGATTGGCAACGTTGGCGCAGGCGATCAGCAGGACCAGGCTCGTCGCTCCCAGGAATACGAGCAGCGCCGGACGAATCGTTGCGACTTCCTGGTCCTGCAAGCGCTGAACGGAAATGCGCCAGCCAGCGTTCTCTTTTGGATATTGATCAGCAAGTCGCTGAGCAATGGTATCCATTTCCGCCTGCGCCGCTGCGAGCGTCACATTCGGTTTCAGACGCGCGTAGACTCGGCGATTGCGCACGTGTCGCCCCAGAAATTGATCCGGATCGATGGAAACGGGAGCCCAGATTTTCCACCATCCTACATCTAGAGTTTCCATCTCAACAGGCAAGACGCCGACGATCTTGAAGCTCTTCTTATCGAGAGTTATGGCCTTCCCGATCACGCTCTGGTCACCGCCAAATTGAGTCTGCCAGCAGCTATAGCTGAGGACTACAACTTGATCCTGGCCGGGTTGATTCTCTTCAGGAAGAAAGGTGCGGCCCAAGACGGGTTTGACGCCGAGCGCCAGGAAGAAATTTGGTGAGGCAATAGCACTCGAGATGCTGACTGTTCCATTTGATGTGGCCAAGCGGAAGCCATGCCAGTCCCGCCACTGGCCGAAATGCTCCAGGGTTTGGCTCTGCTGCTCCCAGTCTTCCAGATTGCGTGGTGAAACGATCGGGCGCGTCGGGTTTTTTTGTGGATTCAGTTCGGCCAGGACGACGATTCGTTCAGGTTGATGCAGGGGTAACGCGCCAGCAAAGTGGCGCTCACAAAACTGAAGACGGCTGTGTTTGCTCCGATTCCCAACGCGAGAGTCAGGATGGCGACTATAGTAAAGACCGGGGATTTGAGCAGCATGCGCAGGGTGTTCCGCAGCCTGTTAGGAAATTTCCCATCACATGATCTCCTATTCCCCCGTTCGAACAGGGATAAAAGCATTTGCCATTCCATTCACCACTGCTCAGATCTCTAAGGGTTTCTACATAACTGCTGGCCCAGAGGCGCTGTGGAAATAAGCTAATGCACGTTTATGGGATGACAAGATCCCAGAATTGAAAAGATTTCGTGGCCTAGCCTGGGAGAGCCCGGCAAATAAGTCAGCTCTTTTGTAATTGGGCAAGTCGTCCAGAGTCTGGACTCGTTGTCTGAGAAGCAGACTCCACTTACGGTTGCAAACGCCAGCATCGCAGGAAATCAAGCAATTTGGCTAACTTATTGACCGTCAATTCTTTAACAATCCACGGCCCTATAGTTGCTTTGCCAAAGTTAGCTCTCGCTATCTCGCATTCTTCTCTTCGCCCGTGCGGCAGGCGTTCCAACAGGAGTATAGATGACGATGAAATACCCTAGGGATCTGATCTGTCTTAAAAGAATTTTGCAATCAATCGCCGTACTTGCGCTGGTGATCTTACCCACGGTTGCCCGTGCCGACGAGATCGCGCTCTGGAACTTTAACGACTCGAATCTTGTAGTCGATCGCGGTGTGGGGACGTTGACCCTTACGGCCAACCCGGCCAACGTCACGTCTTTAGGCGGCATTAGTACGAACGCGCGAGCCGGGGACCCGGCTGGTCAGTCCCTCGCCATTCTGGCTGGCGCGAATCTTCAGAACAATGGTTCGATACTGGAACTGCGGGCGAGTACCGTCGGATTCAATAGAGTTACTTTATTGTGGGATTGGCAGCGATCGGACACTGGATTCAGCAGCATTCTGTTGCAGTACAGCATCGATGGAACGACATTTCTTAATTGTCGTACTTTCAGCCCACCACTGACCAGTTTTGGCGGTTTGTCAGTTACTTTCGGCGAGGCATCAGGCGTATTTGACAACCCGTTGTTCGCCTTTCGATGGGTCCTGAACGGCGCCACTAACGAGACCGGCAATATCCGCTTTGACAACATTGGGCTGGCGGGGACGCTAGCAGCCGTGCCTGAACCCGCCACGATGGTTTTGCTTGGCACAGGCCTGGCCGGAGTTGCCGCAAAGCTGCGTCGCCGGAAGAAGTCAAGGTCGCTCTAGTTAACTTCTGTTAGGCGAAACACGACAATCAACTATCTGAATGAGCCGTCCCCTTTTACAGGGGATTGGTCAACTGCGCTTTCTTCGGCGGAACTCCTTGCCAGGTCGTTTCTGATCTCTCTTTCCCGAAGGACGAGCTTCCCAAAGTCTCACGAACAGGCAGTCTGATTTCGACAATTAAACCTTTGTCAGGCGCGTTCATAGCTTTGATTGTGCCCTCGTGTAACAACAAAGCGCGCGCGGCTATTGACAAACCCAGCCCGGCACCCCCCGTGTTACGATCTCGGGCATCTTCCACTCGATAGAAAGGCCGGAAGATTTCAGCCAGCGCCTCTTCAGGCACCCCCTTGCCATGGTCGCGTACGGTAATTTCTGCGTATCGACAAGCATCAACTGTGTCGACCGTTAACGAGACTTCGACTTCCGTTCCAAATGCAGTGTGACGTACGCCATTTCGCACCACATTCTCGATCGCCCTCCGCACCAGTTCGGGAACACCAGTGATAGTCGCTGGCACCAGCTCAACGACGCAGACCGAAACGTCGCGGGCGCGTGCCTCAAAGTCAGCATCGTCAGCAATCTCCTGCACGAGAGAACCAAGATCAATCCTTATTCTGTCTAGTTCATCGGCGCCACTCTCGATGCGCGATAACGCGAGCAATTGGCCGATCATTTCATTAAGCCGTTCAGCCTCGCGGCCGATTCGATCGAGCGTACCACTGACCTCTGGTCCAGTGCGGCGCCGAGTCAGACCAAGAGCGACACCCAGACGCGCGAGCGGAGATCGCAACTCGTGTGAAATGTCACATAATAGTCGCCGTTGCGCCTCAACCAACGACTCAACACGACTTGCCATGAAATTGAAGTCGCGGCTGAGGTAGCCGATCTCATCTCGCCGCTTAAGCAGCTGTTCATCGACCCGCGCTGCAAGCTTGCCTTCGGACAATTCACGAGTCGCCCGCCGTAACTGTACGATAGGCGTCGCCAAATATTTTGCCAGCCCGTAACAGAATAATCCCCCCACCACCAACACCGGCAGGAAGCTTCGGCCCGCCATGCGTAAGCTGAAAAGAAATGAGCCAGGTTCGCCTAACCGAGGCGGTGGCCGGGGAAAATCGGGATGCGGCAACTGACTCAGCATGACATACAGCTTTCCACTTGGCCCACGCACTGCTCTGGCGGCAAGCGGTTGTTGCCGGTCGGGAGGAAAAAAGAAGAAGAAAGGCGAGCTATCGTTAACACGCTGAACCAGGTCCATCGCCCCCGGCGGAATCGCGCGCCCCGACAACTCCTCTCCTCTGTCGTTCAGCAACACTGACTGAATCTTCGTGGCGCTCTCCACCCGGTCCAGGTAGGGTCCCACCTCTGTTCCATCTCTCTCAAAAAGGTCGGCCGCGCTTTGAGCAAAGATCCCGAGCGTTTGCGACATCGGGTTATTGCGAGAACCTTGCGAGCGCCGCTCCGTTACAATCCCCGTTACGAATGAGGCTATGTTTACAACAACCATCGCCAGACCGAACCACAAGAATATTTTTAGAAACAAACTGCGCATTTCACCTTTATTAGGTATCCATTTCTTCGGACGAGGCATATATGTAACCGACGCTCCGCACAGTCTTGATGCGCTCGACTCCATTAACGTGATGACCCAGTTTCTTACGCAAGTTGCTTACGTGTGTGTCTATGCTGCGATCAAATGGCGAAAGATTGCGATGAAGAACTTCTTTGACTAACTCTTCGCGCTCCAGAATTCGACCAGGTGCGCTTAGTAGTTTTTCGAGCAGCGAATATTCAACCACAGTAAGCTCAACTAATGCGCCGGCACGACGAACCGTTCTCGTGCGGCTATCCATTTCAACGTCTCCGACTACCAGCACTTCATGATCTCGCCTTGGTTCGGGTTCGGCTTGCGTACGCCGCAGAACGGCATTGATACGCGCCAACAACTCCAGCGGGTTAAACGGCTTCGGAAGGTAGTCATCCGCGCCGATCTGCAAGCCGATTATGCGGTTGATATCGTCACCCCGAGCGGTCAACATCACGATCGGCAAACAAGAACTCGCACGAATTCGACGCAACACCTCAAAGCCGTTCATTCCGGGTAGCATATAATCAAGCACCGCCAATACGTGCTCGCCGGAAAGCGCGCGCTCCACGCCGGCCGCGCCATCAAAAACTGCCTCGACTTTATAGCCGTCGGGCTCGAGGTACTCTGTTACCAATTCGCAAAGTTCGATATCGTCATCAATAACCAGAATCTGTCGCATCACTCAGCTCAGTTCCCGGACTACCGCCGGACTTAACTTAAAGTCATTCCTATATTAGTGGCGCCTACCCTTTTGTAAAGCTGCAGGGACGAAAGAACGAGCCCCTTTGCAATTATTTGCAGAAGCTTAACGAATTCTTTGCGTCAGGGCCGCGAAACTCATCCCGCCGAGTTGTTACCGGAGTGACAAACCAGTCTTGATAATCGGTTCAATCTTAATGGCTTTAACGTTTCGGGAGTGGCGTATCTCAAGAAACATATGGGCATAGCCGGAGATTTCTCTGCTCACTTTGATACGCGAACTGATTTCTTCGACACGGTTGGCACCACGTCGAAATTCAAGCTTTACAATGTTCCAGCTCGACTACAACCCGATCTTTCTGCGCAGTCGCATATTCAATTCATTTGCTTTTCCTGACCGCACGCTGAATGGTTTCCGCGTCTCCGCAGGTATTGTCATAAGGTGACCTGATCGTAACAATAGATTAAGTCTTCGACACCGGCGGGCGTCAGTGAGCGGGGGAGTTCGTTGCCAAAGATTTCATGGACAACTCCCCTGCTTTACTCTGGCAGCTTCGCTCAACCCCTCAGTCACTTCACCAACTGTCGCGTTTGCAACATCAGAAACATTCGGATAAAAGACCGTAGTGCCTTTGAATAACTGCCCGAACTCCTAACAGATATGTTCTAATCTTCAGGCTTAACGTGTCCATTCCTAAAATGAATCGCAGCAAACACCGTACACAGGCTTTCGCCGTCGGTTTTCTCAGCCTCTCGATTCTGATCGGATGGCTGAGCGGTATGCCATCATCTGCAGACAGGAATCGCGAAGATGCCGCGGCAAGCGGTGGACGTCCGATAACACCGGCAGGCTCGTTGGTGATGGATGCAAATACTCGGCAGCCTGCCGTTGGCGCCTTGCCGGTTGACCTCGTGCGCAGCCCGGACCATTCGGGGCCCGATGGTAAGGGCCGTTATCTCATTGGGGTGAACAGTGGCTTTGGAATTCAATTCAACGCAGCCGGCAACCTCGCCCAGCAGTCGCTAAGCGTGATCGATCTCAACGCGAAGCCGGCGCCAATGGTTGTGCAAAATATCTATTTCCCCTCACCGCAAAGTGTAAATGTAGGTGTGGTGTTTTCGCCGATTGCGGACGACGATGGTTCGTACGCGCTGTATGCTTCAGGAGGATTTGAAAACAAGATCTGGATCTTTCGGTTCCTGCCCGGGCGCCCGACGCCGATTACGCCCATCTCCCCTGGTCCAAATACGAAGGTCGAAGCTCCATCGATAGACATTAGTGGTTTTGCCAGTTCCGCAAACTCACCCCGATATAACGACGATCGGGCGCCGGTTTATCCCACTGGGCTGGCCATCAGCCTCGATGGCAACACTCTGTTCGATGCCAATAACCTTGGTGATAGCCTGGGGATTATCAGTGACCTGCGTGGCGCCAGAAAACTAAGACGAATCGACCTGGTGGGACGTGCCGGGCGCTCTCCAGCTGGCGAGCACTTTACGTATCCGTACGGGGTTGTGGCGATCCCTCGCGCCCCGTTAAGCGGTAGTCGATTCAATCAATTCGTCGAGCAATCGCCGAGAAGCGTGGCCCAGTCTGGCCAAAACGCTCATTCAGACGTACGTAGCTCAACGGCAAAGGTTTACGTTTCATGCTGGAATGACGATTCGATCGCCGTAGTCGATCTTGATAACAACCAACCCAGGATTTCCTACGTTCCGGTTGGACGTCATCCCACCGCGATGCTTTGGGACGGCAAGCGCAGCCGACTCTATGTAGCCAACTCTGACGATGACAGTGTTTCAATGATCGACACTCGATACGATCGTGAGGTCGAACGCATCAGCATTCGCCTGGCAGAAGAGAATCTGCCTGGGAATAGCCCGGAAGCCCTGGCTCTGGACAGCCGTGGCGTCACGTTGTATGTCACCAACTCCCACAGCAACTCAGTAGCCGTAGTCGCGCTTTCAGCAACGTCTCTCAACAACTCAGGTACTAGTGATAAGCCGGCATATTTGGCACGCGTTAAAAATGACGCTAGCCGCGTTCGTGGCTTCATTCCCACCGGGCAGTATCCGTCAGCCATAGCCGTTGTGGGCCAGAATATTTTTGTCGGCAACGGCAAAGGTACAGGCGTCGAAAACTCATCAGTTGTTGTTAATAACTCTGGTCGTGTGCCCAACGCGCCAAACGATCGCTTTCCCGCCGGCAGTGGTCGTAACGCGCAAGGAGGGCAATACAGTCTCTCTGTCGTGCTAGGCAACATTAGCTCTATTCCCTCACCGGAAGATCCGGCGCTACTTCGCTACACACAACAGGTGATGCGGAATAATGGTCTGCTGGGCATGCGTCAGACCAGGCTCTTTCCTGGTCCATGTCCCATCAAACACGTAATCTACGTCATCAAGGAGAACCGCACTTACGATCAGGTATTCGGTGACGTTGAACGAGCCGGCAACGGCAAACTCGCGGACGGGGATGCAAGTCTCGCAATCTTCGGCTCTGGTGAAGCCGCCCAACGTCCTGGTGGGACTCCGCAAGAGATAAGCCCCAACCACCGAGCACTGGCCCTTCGTTTCGGACTGTTCGACCGCTTCTTCGTTAATTCAGAAGCAAGTCCCGATGGCCACAATTGGTCGACAGCCGCGTTTTCCACCGACTATGTCGACAAAGCTTATCGATGGGATTACAGCCGCCGCGGACGTGGTTATGACTACGAGGGTTTCAACCGGCTTCCAAACTACGAACCTCTGCGGGGCGCTCCATCGCTTTTTGGGCCATCAGTGATCGCGGGCGACGTTGCAAACTTCACGCGTCGTTTTGTTCCGTACCTGCAAGGCTCGCGCGATGTCGCTGAGCCGCGTACGCTCTACCTTTGGGATGCGGCGGCGCGTGCTGGTCTAACGTACCGCAACTACGGAGAGTTTCTGGCCACCCTGTCAGAGGCAGATGTGACTGCAATCAAGCGCAATCGATCAAAGTCATACCCGGACATCTCTCCGACTGTCTCGGCTTTTCCCACGAAGCAGTCGTTGGAAGGACATTACAGCGAATCCTTTCGCAACTTTGACCTGGATACTCCCGACGCGATGACGGTCGAGTCGTACCGCGCTGCCAAAGAGTCTCCTGGGCACATTAGCCCGTTAATCAATGACCTGCATGCTGACCAGCGTTTTCGTGGTACGTCCAGGCTGGGCGAGTGGTTGGAAGATTTTCGCGCCTTTGTGGCTGATCGCGAGGCCGGAAAACCGGACCGACTGCCCAGCCTTTCGATCATGCGCTTGCCAAATGACCATACCGATGGCCTCAGAGCGCGAAAGCCTACGCCCCAGTTTTTGGTCGCGGATAATGACTATGCTCTGGGGCTGTTGGTTGAGTCAGTTTCGAAGAGCCCTTACTGGAAAGACACGGCGATCATTGCGGTCGAGGATGATGCGCAGGATGGGCCCGATCACGTAGATGCCCATCGCTCTGTGGCCTTGGTGATCAGTGCGTACAACCGACCAGGGCTGCTTCTTCACGAATTCCACAACACAGTCAGTCTGATTAGGACGATTGAGCTGCTACTCGGGCTCGCTCCCATGAACCAGTTGGATGCCACTGCGGTGCCGGTGAACATCTTCCGCGTCGAAGCAGATCTGCGACCCTACAACGCACAGCTGCCGACCGTGGCTTTTGACAACTTGATCAATCCCGAAGCGCGGGACGCTGCTACGGCCTTCTGGATGAAACGCACCGGAGAGCAGGACATGTCGCACGCCGATATGGCCGATTCGCGCACGCTAAATCAGATAATATGGTTTTCGGTCCGGGGTGCCACGCCAATGCCCGCGATCAGCAGGCTTCCCGCGTTTGATGCTCTTCGCCTGGGACTACGTGAAGGAAGAGATGACCTGGCCGAAGTGAGACGAGATCCGTGAGTTACTAGAAGATCTGTTGGTGCACTATACGGGCTCTGGGGCTTGCCGGCCGCAATCGAACTTCACATCGAACACGAGCCACGAATGCACACGAAGCCACCTTCCGATTCTTTGCAAAAATTTTGCAATCCTTCACTAAATCTTAACATTAAAGTTCGTTCTCCTCGCATCAAAGCTTCAGCCTTTAACTGGCGTCACCCAGGTTCATCCTGGCAGAATGTATGTTGAGGACGTCATGACTAATCTGAAGAAGGTTGGCCGTTCATCGCCAAACAGAAAGAGTTGCTTTCCCAAAAGAGGTCTCAGTTCAAAATATCTCATACTGGCTATCCTGTTTAGTCTGGCTATTACGCTGACACTGATTGGTAAGCGGTCAGTGGTCTCAGCTCAGCAAAGTTCAGAACAAGCGTTCGAAGCTAAAGCGGACAATATTCTAAAGATCGCGCGTCAGGCCGCCCGGGAAGATCGTGAGGCAGAGCTCGCCGGGCGACTTACGAGCGAAAACGCCGCAATCACTCGATTGTCCAGGCACGCAGCGATCGAAAGAACAGCTGAAGGCAGGGTGCACCTCCGAGTCATCGTCCAACTAACCGGAAACAGTGACGACGAACTCAAAGCGTATGGTTTCGAGGTTGGATCGAAGATAGGTGACGTCGCCACCGTCACCACCGAGATTGATAACCTTACAACGCTTGCTTCGCTGGGATCGGTGCGACGACTAACCGCCGCTCGATATCGAAAACCCAAGAATGATCGAGCACGTCAAGCCATCGGCGTTGACAATTTGTCGGGTCAGCGAGGGATTTCGCAGACCGGGCGGGGCGTCGTGGTCGGTATTATCGATACGGGAATTGACTTTCGTCACCTCGACTTCACTGTGCCCGGCAGCGGAGGTAGGCAGACTCGAATTAAGGCCATACTTGATATGACATACTATGGTACTTCAACCAGCCTCCCTCCAGATCCCGGTTGGAACTACACGCTGCCGGGTGGGACGACCACCATTGGGCATCTTTATACGGAGTCTGACATTAACGCCGCTTTGCAGCAGAATCAGAAACCATCGCAGTCGGCGGATATCGTTAAAGAACGCGACAAGGCAGGGCACGGCACACACGTGACGGCCACTGCGGCGGGTAATGGTCTTTCTTCGCCAACACCTGGAACGTACTCCGGCATGGCTCCTGAATCCGACTTAATCATCGTCAAGGCAAGCCGCGAGAATGACGGGGATGATGGGTTCGGCCTGGACGATATCATAAACGGGCTTAGTTTCGTCCAGCAGAAAGCTGCGGAATTAGGCGAACCGTTCGTCGTCAACATGAGTCTTGGCGGTCACGGAGGAAGTCCCCATGATGGAACGGACCCAGACGAGCGGGCAATCGATAATCTGGTCAATGGCGCCGGCGGGCGGGCTGTCTGTGTCGCGGCAGGTAATGAAGGCCAAACTGGTCCGAACACCGGCCAGAGCATTCATGCAAGCGGAAATCTGTCACCAGGGGCAAGCATTAATCTGTCCCTCACCGATCGGGACAATCCGGACTCTCTTACTCTCTACTACAACAATGCCGACAGGTTTAGTTTGACAGTCACACTACCAAACGGATCCACTGTTAGCTCGGGAACGTTCAATGGCAACCCGGTGAGTAATCAATACCTAACCATTTATAACGGTGCCGACAACAAGCAGGACAGCGATTCATCCAACGATCAGAGTTCGTTGTTCATAGTCTTTAACTCAGGCGCGGAAAATCTTGGTTCGAATTGGACGTTTACGTTGCGCGGGGATCGCGTAAGCAGCAACGGCTATTTCGATGCCTGGATCGATGACGACAACGGCTATTTCCTGGAACCCTATGCTACAGATGTTAAAGAGGTAAGCTCACCTGGCACTTCACGCGGCGCCATAACTGTTGGCGCGTACGTGACTCGATCGGCAAGCCAAACCATAGGCAATTACGCCTATTTCACAAGCCCTGGACCAACGGCTGATGGCAGACTAAAACCTGACATCGGCGCGCCTGGTTACTATCTATATTCTGCCCGATCGTCCGACATCACAGTCACTAACGCTTCGTATGGCACGATCGGGACAGGCAGTAACGCACCGACTGACAGCACTCACTATATCGGTTTCGCGGGAACGAGCATGGCAACGCCTGTTACTACGGGCGCCGTAGCCCTGCTGATGCAGGCAAACGCGGGCCTGACCGTCGGCGAAATCAAGCAGACGCTCTTCAACAATTCTGTCCACGATACCTACTCAGGATCCGGATGGGACGCCCGCTTTGGAAATGGGAAGCTGAACATTGCGGCGGCTCTAGCTTCAATAGCATTGCCTGCCAATCCAATAGACGACGCTCAAACTTTTGTGAGACAGCACTACCTGGACTTTCTAAATCGCGAGCCAGACTCAGGCGGTCTTGCCTATTGGACAGAGCAAATCACCGGAAACAGCAGCAACACTCCAGCCCCTTGCGGCGCAGGCAATGCTGCCTGCCTTCTTAGTCGAAGGATTAGTGCTTCAGCGGCTTTCTTTATTGAGAATGAGTTTCAGCAGACTGGCTCGTATGTCTATCGCATGTATACGACAACTTTAGGTCGTAAACCTGACTATGCCGCATTCAGTATTGACCGCAATCAAATCATTCCCGGATCAGGCCTCGATCAGAGCAAGACTGCCTTTGCCAATGCGTGGGTGCAACGGCCTGAGTTCGTTAACAAGTATGGCTCCAGCCCGGCCCCGGACGCTTTCGTTAATGCGCTGTTGACGACATTGAGGACGTATGACGGCGTTGATCTCTCGTCCAAGCGGTCGACCTACATCACCCAACTACAAAGGGGCACGTCGATGGGCCAACTCGTGGAAGAGGTTGTTGAAGATCAGGCAGTGCAAAGCGCTGAGTACAATCCGTCATTCGTACTAATGCAGTATTTTGGGTATTTGCGCCGGGATCCTGATAGCCAAGGATATCTCTTTTGGCTCAACGTGCTGAATAACCAACAGACGAATAACTACCGAGGCATGGTCTGCGCTTTCATCACGTCGGCAGAATACCAATTACGTTTTGGATCGGTGGTGACACACTCGAACTCTGACTGTGCCGGCGCGCAATAGTCGCACTTTAAACAGAGGCCCTAACGAATTCTTTGCAGCCCGACCGGTAAACTTCGCATCAAATTAGTCAGCCTTCCCATTTATTTGACAGTTTTCGACCACAGCGGTTCATGGAGTCTTGTGATGAAAACGCATCCGTTCGGTAAAAACTTTTTCTTATTTATCGCCCCATGCCTTCTGACTCTCTCCAACAGTGGAATGTCTGGCGTTGTACATGCTCAAGCGCCACAGCAAACCGCTGAACAAAGAATCTCGCGCTCCTCCGCGGACCTTAATCCCACAGATATTGACCGAATTGTTCGAGCCTTCACCGCCAAAGAGACAGAGTTTCGCCGTGCGCTCGCCGAATATGCGTTCACGCGCGATGCGGTGATTCAAACCATCGGCATGGGCGGCCAGGTAACTGGCGAATACCATCGCGTTTCGCAATTCGTTTTTGCGGACAGCAATGAGCGCTTCGAAAAAATCACTTATTTTCCCCTGCCCTCATTAACGGAAGTAACTTTTACTCAGGAAGATTTGGAGGACTTAGGCGGCGTCCAGCCGTTTGCGCTCGAGGCTTCGAAGCTTGATCAATACGATTTCAAATATTCCGGTAAGGAGCGAATCGACGAGTTGGACACCTACATCTTCGACGTTGCACCAAAGATCGTACCGAAGAAGGTCAGCGAACGTTTTTTTCAAGGACGCGTCTGGGTTGATCAGCAAGATCTTCAAATCGTCAAGGTGCGAGGAAAGGGTGTCCCCGAGGGTAATCAACGTTTTCCGATCTTTGAGACGTATCGACAACAGATAGATGGTCGCTATTGGTTTCCGACTTATACGTATGCAGATGACGAACTGCTATTCCCCAAAGGAGCTTCTGTCCACATACGAATGCTTGTTCGTTATAACGATTACAAGCGCTTTCGCAGTAAAGTTCGGGTTGTAGACGTAAACGGAGATGAAGTTCCTTCGCAACCAGAGCCTGCCCCAACTCCAAAGAAACCTTAGCGCGAACGCGTCATACATCATTTGACTTTTGACATTTCTCATTTGCCATCGAAAAGCCAACGCCTCCTGGAACCTCTTGCGGCGATAACAAGTGAGAAATGTCAAATGATATACGACCAATGATTTCGTTTTCACACAGGCTCTTGGAAGATCATGAGGATATGGAACGTTTGCCGAAATAAGTAGAGGCTTGGCCAAGATTGCGCGGGTCAAAGGTGAAGTTAGTCTGGCTTCGACAGTTGCATGACCGACTCATCCGAGACGCCGATGGCTGATTGAACGTTCCGTTTGCGCCTGCTAGCGCGATACTCTGCAACGGCCTCCCTGCCCAGCTTGAAGATCGTCCGCCGATTTTGCGCGATCACTTTCGTCCAGGCCCAAAGACCCATTTGCTCAAAATAGATCCCGCGGAAGCTGATACGCATAATGAAATGGTAGATGCGCCAACCGACTGATCTGTGGCTGAGTGAATCAAGTGCTTCGGCGATGCGCTCAGGACTATATGATGAAGCCCACGCGTGGTCCAGTTCCTTCTGAGCCTGTGCGATCGACATCTTGAGCGGGGTGTGAGCCATTTGATAGGGAGCAAACTCCAACCAGTGCTTCGGTCGCGTGAGGCGTCCGGCTTTTAGCAACCGATCATAGAGCGGTGTCGCTGGGAAGGGTGTCAGTTGGCCAAAGACAGGTAAACCGGGGGGCCAACTCCGAATTTGTTGCAAGGTTCGCTCGGCAACCCCCGGGGTGTCATTGTCCATGCCAAAGATAAAAGACGTGATGGCGTAGAGGTTGCGTTGCGCAAGGCGTTCAAGAACTGCGGCATACTCGCCCGGTTTATTAAAGCTCTTGTTTACATCCGCGAGATTTGCCGGATCGATTGACTCCATGCCGATAAAGACCAATTTGCCACCGGAGGCGGCAATGAGATCGACCAATTCCTCATCGCGCAAAAGATTTGCGCTGATCTGAGCGATCCAGGGTAACTGCGCATCGGCGGCTATGATGTCTTGTAAAAGAGATTTCGTGCGTTTGATATTGATTGCAAAGTTGTCGTCGACGAAAAAGACGATGATCTGACCTTCTTCAGATCGAGCGCGTGCTTTCAATCTCAGCAATTCGCTGACGATGCTCTGATTGGAGCGAAATCGAATCGAGTCGCCGAAAAACCCTGTGACGGTGCAGAACTCGCAGCCGTACGGACAGCCGCGGCCGGATTCAATCGGAATGATCCGGCAAGTTCCCCAACCGATGCCTACGTGAGAGAGGCGCGATCGCAGGAACTTGGGAACGATGTTGAACTGATCAAGATCGATCGACTCCCAGGGAATGTTGGGATACGGCTGGAGGCTGGGCTTCTTATCTTTGCCAGCTTCATCGACGGGCAAATAGACTTCTTTCAACCTTCCTGCGGCTGCGTCCTCAACAATCTGGGCCCATGTCTCGTCGGCCTCACCCAGCGCGATTGCATCCGCATGACGCGGTCCGCCATCTCGTCCGAGAGGCTCGTCAGGCACTTCGGTAATGTGTGGTCCACCCATGACTACGGGTATCCCGGCGGCCCGAACGGCGTCGGCCATTCGATAAGCCCTGGCGATCATTCTTGTCATGGCGCCGATGCCGACAAGACCAACATTCTGCTCGACCGCGAAGCGCACCAGTTCTTCTTCGTTCATCGGCCTCGCGTTACCGTCAACCAGAAGTACCTCATGGCCGGGTGGCGTAATCTCCTGAAGCAGAAACATCCAGAGATGGGGCATGAAATTTCGCGTCACGCCATTGTCTGGATTGTAAAGTAGGATTCTCATTCTTGGCCGTCTCCTGGTTCCTATTGGAAGCGATTGGGAGGTGTTTGGACTCCCAAAGATTTCAGCAAAAGATGGCAAGAGGATGAGCTTTGAGAAACTCGATCCCGATGTCACGCAAGACCATTCGGGCCGCAACTATAACATGTCTATTCGTTGTTGGAATTGAACACACAAGCCGTGGCCGCTCCGATCCCCAGGAAAAACACCCTTCGGTTCGCGCCAGGCGCTGTCCATCCATACAGGGGATATATTTTATACCCCAAATATCATCGGTCCGCAATCGGACAAAAACTGCTGGCTTTTCATTGTCCCTGCGTCTGCGTCGTGAGGTATATTTATCTACTTCACACATAGACTCAGTACTCCGCCTCAGGTTTCATCACCACGAGGCACAGAGAACACAGCGCGGTGCCGGCGGCAACCAAACTGACTCAAAACCACGATCCACGAAATCACACGAACTGAAATCACACGAAGTAACACTAACCAATTTCGTGTGAGTTCGTGTCTTGTTTCGTGTAGATTCGTGGATGGATTGTTTACTCAAAAAAACCTGCTCAAGAAAACAAGAAGTTGATGGTTTGGTACACAGAGGATGCACTAAGAAATCTCAAACTAGGCCTCTATCACGTCTTGATAAAATCTATGATGACTCTTAAAGAGTTAAAGGCCCATCTCGCAAACCGCCCACTTTCATTACTTCTCTTCCTGCTGATTCCCTTTCAGTCTTTGTCTGCGCAGAGCGCGTCTTCGACAACCCAACATGATACCGCCAGGGAAGCACTTGTACGCTGGATCAAATTGGACGCGCCGCCTGGGTGGGAACATCTTGCCACCGACGTTCTTATGAAAGTTTTGCCGGCATGGCGTCGAGACGCATCCGGCAATCTAATGCTGCGCAAAGGCAGCGGCACCCCTCGACGGGTGGTTGCGTGCGCACTGGATCGACCCGGGTTTGCTGTCACTGAGATCACCCCTGACGGATACATTCGTCTGCGGGAATCCGGCGCGGTCAGACAACATCAATTGTGGGCGCAGTTTCACGAGGGACAACGAATCAGAGTGTTAACCCGATCTGGCAGTGTCCCCGGTGTGGTAGGTGTAAAGAGCACGCATTTACAACGAGGCAGAACGGCAGCTCAGGTGACTACCTTGGATGACCTATGGGTCGACGTAGGTGGACGCTCGAAACCAGAAGTCGAACAGTTAGGTATTCAACTCCTCGATCCGGTCGTGCGTGACCTGCCGACATGGTCTTTTGCTGATGTAGTGTCAGGACCTTCGGCCGGCGCACGCGTCGGCTGTGCGACGGTAGCGAGCGCCGCAGAGGGCGAGGTCACAAATGGGGAAACAGTTTTTCTGCTGAGTACACTTCGCAGCTTCGGCAATGATGGCCTTGAAGCTGCACTAAGAAAGCTCGGCCGTATCGATGAGCTCTACCTGATTGACCCAGTCGCCGTAGCGGGAGCACGAACTGAAACAGGTGTACGGAGGTTGATGGTTCAGAACCCATCGTTCCTGCCCGAGACGGCGGGTATCACTTCTGTCGTGATGCTGTCACCGGAGGTCCGTTTCGCGGACTCGTTAGTGGAAAGCATCGAAATCCGCGACGCCGAAGTCCTCCTTTCGGCCGTTGAAAAAATAGCGGCGGTCACGTCTTCGAAGAATCAACAATCACCGCATTGGGTATTGCCGGCCTCGCCAGTGCCGATGAAGGCAAGCGTGTCAACCGATCCGCTGGGACCTTTGGCGAGTCTTCTCGGTTCACTGTCGGATGTGGCAGGCGTTTCGGGACACGAAGGCGAAATGCGCCGAGCGATTTTGGAAGCGTTACCATCTACCTTGCGTTCGCTTGTTGTCAACGATGCCGAAGGGAATCTCGTTCTGGAGTTAGGACCAGCTCGCGATCCTGTCATGTTCATCGCGCATCAGGACGAGGTAGGTTTCGAGATTACAAGTATCGCAGCCGACGGTGCTGTATCGCTTCGTAGTCGGGGCGGACTTTACACTTCTCTGTGGGAGGGCCAACCTGCCTTGCTCCACTTTGATCGCGGTAATGGTGATGGTCAACTGAAGCCGCCTCTGCCAGGCGTATTCATACCGCGCACAACGGCGACGGCCAAACAACCGGAGGCCCTGATCGCATGGTTTGGTTTGGATGCAGCCGAGCTGACCAATCGTGGCGTGCGAGTCGGACAATCAGTTACTGGATACAAGAGAGCGACGCGTTTGGGGCCGACCCGTTTCACCGCCCGCGCACTCGACGATCGCACCGGCACAGCCGCTCTAATTCTGGCCGCAAAACGGATTGATCCTACAGCGCTTCGCCGCAGAGTGATTTTCGCGTGGTCAGTTCGCGAAGAGACTGGTCTGGAGGGGGCCAGGGTCCTGGCAAAGCGTTATGCGAACTCCCTCTCCCGGGTTTACAGCATCGACACTTTTGTTTCGTCTGACTCGCCGTTGGAATCCACTCGTTTTGCCTTTGCGCCTTTGGGCAAAGGCGCCGTGATTCGCGGACTTGATAACGCCAGCGTCTCAAGCGCAGCAGACATCGACAGAGTAATGCAGGTTGCGCGCCGCCAGGTTATTCCGTTGCAAGTCGGCGCCACAAACGGAGGTGCGGACGGATCAGAATTCGTACGTTATGGTGTTGCTCATGTGGGCCTCTCGTGGCCAGGCCGCTACAGTCATTCACCGGTAGAGGTAATGGACCTTCGCGACCTCGAGGCGCTCCAACGCCTTATATATGCGCTAGCGGTAACTCCGTGAAGAATTTAGAATTTAGAATTTAGAATTTAGAAATTGTCGCAATTAGAGTGATCCGGTGATAGCTTCAGATTTCCGGAACACGAAATTCTAAATTCTAATTTCTAAATTCTAAATTCTAAATTCTAATTTCTAAATCGGTTTAATACTTAGGCACGCGGGGATCTACTTCATCTGACCACGCCGTAATCCCTCCTCGAAGATTAATAAGCTTGCCCTGAAAACCCGCGCGTTTTAAGGCCTCAATGGCCTTCGCGCTTCTCGCGCCTGCTTTGCAATGGACCACTGTCTCGCGTGAGGGATCAATCTCATTCATGCGGCTCACCACCCGATTGAGTGGAATCAGCTTCGTTTCTGGTATGCGGGCAATCTCGTACTCGTGAGGTTCGCGCACGTCAATCACCTGAATGTCATCCCCGCGTCGCAGCCGCTGGCTGAGTTCAAGGGCGCCAATCTCTTCCGGTTTCAGATCAAAGGCGCCGGATTGCGGTTGGGCTTTCAAACCGCAAAACTCTTCGTAGTCGATCAACCCTGTGATGCTTGGATTAGTGCCACAGATCGGGCAGTTTGGATCCTTTTGGAGTTTCAGTTCGCGAAACTTTAATTGCCACGCGTCGAACAGCAACAAGCGATTAACCAACAGTCCTTCAGCCCCCAGGAGGATCTTGATCGTTTCATTTGCCTGGATGGCGCCTATGATTCCGGGCAAGACGCCCAACACTCCTCCCTCGGCGCAGGAGGGCACCAGGCCAGGCGGCGGTGGCTCGGGATAAAGGCACCGATAACATGCGCCCTTAGCGGCCCAGAACACGCTAGCCTGTCCTTCAAATCTGAAGATAGAGCCGTACACATTGGGTTTCCCGCTCAAGACGCAGGCGTCGTTTACGAGGTAACGCGTGGGAAAATTGTCTGTGCCGTCAACCACAACGTCATAGTTCTTAAATAACCGCATCGCATTTTCACTGGTCAACCATGTCTCGTGAGTCTCGATTTCAATGTAGGGATTTATATCCCTAAGCCGATCGCGCGCCGACTCGATCTTGCGACGACCAATGTCTTTCGTGCCATGGATTATCTGGCGCTGCAGGTTCGACTCGTCAACCACGTCGGAGTCGACGATTCCGATTCTGCCGACTCCCGCAGCAGCGAGATACATCCCGGTTGGTGCCCCAAGACCTCCTGTGCCAATCATCAATACGCTCGCAGCCTTGATGCGCCGCTGGCCCTCCATGCCCACCTCGGGCATGATCAAATGACGGCTGTAGCGCGCGATCTCTTCGTTTGAAAGTTCAGGCAAGGAGGGCTTTGTTTCAGCTTCGACGGTCACGCCGCCGGCAATCGAGGGCACAATCATCAAGGTATCACCATCGTCGACTGCGGTAGCAGCTCCGGAGCGATGGCGAATGTCCTCGTCATTCAAATAAACATTTACAAAGCTGCGAAGCTTGTTCTGGTCATCGTACAGATGGCGACGAAGCTCGGGATGGGCAACCGCCAAACGCTCGAGGGCCTCACCAGCGGTCGTTGCCTCAACCTTTATGCTGGTATTCCCGTCCGTAAACTGCCGCAACGCGGTGGGGATGCTAATCGTGACTAACATGATGAATTTCCTTTCAGAATCTCTTCTTGATCGAAAGCTGAGCGATCGGGCTTCAGGGTCCAGGAGTAGATGTCCTTTGCCTGGCCATTTTGTACTGACACGATGATATAAGAAAAGACGGGCCACGCATGCTCCCGATCGTACTCGGAAGGTACGGCCGGATGGTCCGGGTGCGAATGATAAAAGCCGATTATCTCCAGTTCTTTCCGCGCTGCGTATCGCTCACCTCGCATCAGCTCTTCGGGTGTTATTAGAAAGCGGTTTCGCTTTGCTGCTTCTTCGCGTGCGTTGGAAATCAAGTAAGTCTCGGAGGTGATCTTTAGTCCGTCTTCAGCAAAGCTTCCGAGCAATAGCCCGCAGCATTCATGCGGGTAGTCGCGTTCGCCATGATCGGCAATTTCCTTTAGGTTTTGTAGATTGAGTTGGATCATAATCAAACCACGTCAAGATACCTTTCACCGCTGTCGCAGAGTACAGTAACGACTACCGAGCCGCGCGGCAAAGATCTGGCGATATTTAACGCCGCAAAAACATTTGCACTGGAGCTCTTACCCACGAGTAACCCTTCCTTGCGAGCCAAGCGCAACGCCATCTGCCGAGCCTCATCAGTAGACACTTCCACTTGTTGGTCGGCGAGTCTGGAATCATAAATACCTGGTACCGTCGCGGTTGCCATGTGTTTTAGCCCTTCAAGGCCATGCAGTGGCGAATCCGGCTGCATCGAGACCGCCCAAAGCGCTGGGTTCATCTCCTTCAATCTGCGCACTGTGCCGACAAATGTGCCTGACGTGCCGAGCCCAGTAATAAAATGAGTGACCTTTCCTTCGGTTTGATCCCATATCTCAGGTGCAGTCGTTTCGTAATGCGCGAGCCAATTTGCGGGATTGTTGTACTGGTCTGGATAAAAATACCTTTCGGGCTCGCTTTCATAGATCTCTCGTGCTCGGAGCTGAGCGCCGTCTGTGGAAAGCAGCGGATCAGTCTCGACTATCTCAACTCCGTAGCTGAGCAAGATTCGCCTTCGCTCAGCACTGGCATTTCTCGGCAAACACAGTTTCACCTTATACCGGCGGGCAGCGCCAATCATGGCGTACGCAATGCCGGTGTTGCCGCTGGTTGCATCGAGAATTGTCATCCCTGGCCGGAGCTTACCCCGTTCTTCACCGTCGAGAATCATGCGCAGCGCGGGACGGTCCTTAACCGATCCTCCCGGATTGAGGTGCTCAGCCTTTGCCAGCAGTTCGACGCCAACGGGCAGTTCGGTTGTTATTTGGCGCAATCGAATCAGGGGCGTATTCCCAATAGCGCCTTCGACCGAAACGCTTCGTGTGGGATACAACTGTTTTTCCAAAAGACTCGTGGTCATTTATTTTTTCGAAGTGCTTATTCCAAAACGCAAAAACAAAAAAAACCAGCCGCGATTACTTTGATCGCGACCGGCTTTCCGTAAAACTGTGCTGCGTTCAGATGCTACATCAGTCCTGGTTCACGCATGCACACGGTATCCCGATCGCGCCGCCGGTAATGGCAGCAACAAGCGGAACACCAGCAACAGTAACAAGCGTGTCTCATCGTTTACGGAGAACTATATCGTGCACTATAGGCAACGCAGCGAAACCCTGTCAAGCGACCACGAGAAGAGAAAGAGAAAGTAAGAAAGTTGTTGTCCGTCAGTCTTCCTGATGGAAGCTCACTATCTCTAAGTCCTTGGAATTCCGTTCGAAAGGGTTAACTGGTTCACCCCGCTAGAGGTGGGATGTTCATAGGTCGAGGAACAAGACCCTTCCGGCGGCGTTCGGAGGAGCGGAATTCAAGTAGAGCTTCAGCACGCGAGAACAGTTCCGCTCCTCCGAACGCCGTTGCTGTAGTTATTTCGACTCAAGCTATAAACATCTCACTTCTACCGGAGTGAAGAGTCGTTGACTGTGATACCTTCTCGCTTAATGACCGTCACGCGACTGCAAAGCTTCGAAGCGGACCGCTGACATTCAGAAATCAAACTTGATTGCGAGTTGTAGTTGTCGCGGAGTAATGATCGAACGCGGCAAGCCAAAAGCCGTGGCCGGCGCCGGTCGGGTCAGCGTTAACGTGTTGGTTGTCGCGTTAGGCGTAAAGCCGCTATAGAGGTTGATATTTACAAACGAAAAATACCCACCACCGGGCGCCAGACCTGTATTTGCGCGGTTCCAGATGTTAAAGCCTTCCAGGATCAGACGAAGCTTTGTCGTTTCGCTCGTTCGGATGATCCGCGTTATTCGCGCGTCTGTTTGGTAAACCGCTGATGTGCGAAAACTGTTTCGCGCGAATCCCGGCACCCGATCGTCGCGAGAGTTGCCGTCACGATTAATGTCGGCTCCGACCTGGGCCGAATAGGCAAAACCAGACTGTGCTTGAAAAATGCTCGAGAACGAATAATCGTTAAATAAGGCGCGCAGCACCTTATTAGTTGATTTGACCCTTCCGATATCGAAAACGGAACTCCAGACTAATCGATGACGTTGGTCCGAATCTGAGTAGCTCCAGTCATCGCGCACGTTGAATGAATTCTGTACCACCTTGAAATCGTCACCACCTCCGGGCACCACCGACGTCTGATCGGGCTTGTCATCCTGGGCTTTCGAAAGAGTGTAAGAAATCAGAAATTGAGACCCGCCCCCGTCGAAGTAAGGCACCCAATGTGTCGGAGAAAAGCGCTGGCGAGCGGTCACGGCGAGTCCGTTGTATCGAGAATTAGCCGAACTCTCGAACAAGTCGATGCGGCTATATCGAGTAAACGGTCGAATGGGGGCGGTGGCGGTGAATGATGCTGCGGGGAATCGTTGTATCGCAAACGACTGCCCCGTCACCGGGTCCACTGCGGTTGTCGCAACCGGCGGGAAAAGATTGATATCGCGCGTGCGAGAAAGATGAACACCCCGGAAATAGAGGTAAGTGACCGACAGAGTGAGGTTCTTCATGATCTCGCGTTCCACACCAAATCGTCCTTGCTGCACGTAAGGCTGCTGATAATCCTGTTGAAAGAGAAATAGATTAGGAGCTTGCGAGCCGGCGCCGGGAGCTGTGTTGAAGATGTTGGGATAAGTCGGGCACGGATTGGGAACGACTGTGCAGGAAAGCGTAACCCCGAGAATATTGATGCCGTTGTTCGAGTGGGTCGTGCCCAGCATAATGGCGGTTGTCCGACCATAGAAAATGCCGTAGCCTCCGCGTATCACCATCTTCTCACTAGGCGCGTAACTGAAGCCAAAACGTGGCCCAAAGTTATTGCTGTCATTCGGTCCTCGGCTGGTGTCAAGGCCCGCGGCGAGCAGCGCCGGATCAGGATTTTGTACCGGAGGCCGGGCCATGAATTGTTTGTCATAACGTAAGCCCAGATTCAGCGTTAGTTTCTGGTTAACCCGAAAATCATCCTGGAAAAAGAAGCCTAAGTCTTTGCTATTCGGATGTGTCGTTGGACCTGTGGTTCCTGTTCCAGCAAAGTTTTGCGAAAAGGCCGAAGGTGTATTGGTCCCAAAATTTGCATACGAAGTGAAGGTGTACTGACCCGAGAAAAATCCTGGAAAGAAATTGAAGATATTATCGACATTGATATCAACGCCGCCCTTGAAGTTGTGACGTCCGCGTATGTACGAGAGATTATCAATTAGTTGCCAGCGCTTAATCGTGGTTTCTCGCGGACTGAAGTTATTCCGCCCGATCAGCAAGAAACCCGACCCAGTATTGATCTGGGCTTCAGGTTGAGTACTGTTGGCTTCTCCTGGCTCTCGGTCCTTCGCGATTTGGAAGCGAAACTCGTTCGTCACTTTGCTACTCAGAGTCGAGACCAACGTTCCGGAGAAGGTTGTAGTTTTGGCAATGCTGTCACCTGAGTGTTCCTCAGTGCCCAGCGAGCCGGTAAACTCATTGTTCTTACCCGTGAAGTTTTGTTGATTAAAACGGAGCGACAACTGGTTTGACTGGTTGATCGAAATGTCGCTCTTTACCATGAATACGTTCTGATTCCTGTTAATCTGATAGGTATTCAGCTTTGGCAACAGCAATGACTGGATGCTGGCCGGTTGAGTAAAAAAATTGGGCGGATCGAGGAAATTAGGAAGTTGCTGGCGCTGACCGTCGTAAGTGAAAAAGAAAAACGCTTTATTTCTCTTGATCGGGCCGCCAAGGCGTCCCCCGAATTGGTTGATCTGCAATGGTGGCCGCTTGTTTGGCAAACCACGCAGAAACTGCGAGGCCTTGAGTTGTGGTGTGTTGGCGTTTAGCGATTCATCACGAAAGTACTCAAACGCTCCCCCGTGGAAGTTGTTTGTGCCTGACTTTGTGACGACGTTGATAACCGCTCCTCCTGCCCGTCCAAACTCAGCGGAGAAACCATTCTGGTTGACTTGAAACTCCTGAACCGACTCTTCCGAAAACTGATATGGCGGTCGGACGCCTGTCCGCCCAAAAGCCTGACCAAAGAAAGTGTTGTTATTGTCAGCTCCATCAACCTGAAGGTTGTTTAGCGTTCCTTTCTGGCCCCCCACTGAAAGATCACCCTCACGATTCTGATCACGAATGACACCCGGTGTAAGAGTTGCGAAATCGAGGTAGTTGCGTCCGTTGACAGGTAGATTTTCAATCGCCCGCGAGTTAACAGTGGTTGAAACCGAACTCAGGGTCGTTTCAATAGCCGGTGCTTCACTGTTGACTACGACAGTCCCGCTCGCACCGCCTACCGAGAGCTTTAAGTCCAGGGGTGTCTTGCCGCCGACGTTCACAATTACATCTCTGATCTCACTCTGGGCAAAGCCACTGCCGTTCGTGCGCACGGTGTAACTGCCAGGCGGTAAAAGAATGAGATTGAACTGGCCCTCACTGTTAGAGGCGGCGGTCCTTTCAAGACCTGTCTGCTGATTGATCGCCGTGACCGTTGCGCCAGGCACGGCTGCTTCCTGCGGGTCAAGCACACGACCTTCAATGTTTCCGGTAGTCGCCTGCGATTGGGCAAACACACTCAAAGCTAATGCGAAGGTTAGTGCTGCCAACGCTGCGAGCCTGGGCGAAGAGATTGTATTTGTAAACATTTTTCCTCGTCGTTTTAGAAAAGCGATTTGAAAGTGCGTTAAGCGGGCAAATGCGAAGAGAAACCTATCGGACCGGAGCGTTTGTGAACGCGAGGATATTAGTTGAGGCATTGACACAAATCAACAACTGAAATGAAGAAAAACACTTGAGTCTAAAATCGATGGAACTAACTTCGGCGATCGGCAGGAAGGGGTTTGAGAAACGAAAGAAATCGCTTGCCGTTGGCGGTTTGAAGAATGCTCATTACGCCCATATAGCCAAATCCAAAACAGAATAGAAAGAGGAAAGGAATTGTTCCCCACATGTGCAATCGCATGGCATAGGCAATCCCTAGCAGGAAGTAGACTGCGAAACTCAATTCCAGTAATGGCAATAATCCTCGTTTCCGTTTGTACTTCTTGTGCTTCCACGTTTCATCGCTTGTTTGCTCGACTTGATACTTCGGGGTCCGCACAAAGTCGGTCTTGACGCCCAGGAACGCCTCAAACACCGCACGCGCGTTTGAAAAAGCAAGACCAATACCGAGGGCCATTACCAACGGCAGGTAAAGCAAGCGGCGGCCGCGTCTCTGGTCGAGGTACCAGATGGCTGTGCCGTAGAAAAGCACGACTGAGATAGACGAAAAGACCAGCAGCGGTAAGTCGAGGATCATCAAATGATAGAAAGGCTGATTGTAGCGAACCAGTAAGAGTGGCAACTGCAAAAGACTCGCCAAAATCATCAATGGGTAACTGATGTTTCCTGTCAGACGGAAGAACATCTCGAGCTTTACGCGAAACGGCAGCGAGGCCGACCAGATACGGGGATATAGTTTTAGACCCACCTGCATGACGCCTTTGGCCCAGCGACGTTGCTGAGCTTTAAAGGCGTTGATCTCCACCGGGATTTCCGCAGGGGCCTCTTCGTCAAGAAGGTAAACAAATTTCCAACCCATTAACTGCGCGCGAAAACTAAGATCAGTGTCCTCTGTCAGCGTATCGTGTTGCCATCCGCCACTGAGTTCGATCGCGCGGCGGCGCCAGATGCCGGCAGTGCCGTTGAAGTTAAAAAACCCGCCGGTTCGATTTCGTGTTGTCTGTTCGACCACGAAATGCCCGTCGAGCATTATTGTCTGCAAACGCGTTAAGAGGTTGTAAGTGCCGTTGATATGCGACCAGCGCATTTGCGCGCACCCCACGATGGGATCGGTGAAGTAGTGTACGAGCCTGCGTAGACAGTCAGGCTTTGGCACAAAATCGGCGTCGAAGATCGCAAATAGCTCTCCTGTTGCGGTTTTCAAACCATTTTCAAGAGCACCGGCCTTAAACCCGGTTCGATCGGACCGGTGGATATAAGAGATGTTGATCCCCTCCCCGGCATACTTAGACACTGTCGCCTCAGCAAGACTCACCGTTTCGTCCGTCGAGTCGTCGAGTACCTGAATCTCGAACTTATCGCGCGGATAATCGAATTCTGTAACTGACTTGAGCAGACGCTCGACAACATACATTTCGTTGTAGAGCGGAAGTTGGACCGTAATGAACGGCAGATCTGCCTCGTTGTACAAACCTGCAGGCCGGGGCACAAATCCTCTATAGCGCCAGAAGTCGATCACCTGCTTGATTCGGTATGCGCCGTAGATCGCCAGAATTGTGAGGATAGTGAAATAGAGAATCAGGATGGTCCAATCAAACGCATCCAATTTATATAGCGGGCTGATGTTGCTCCACGTTTTGTAGACCAAATCGTGAAAATAACGCTCGAACAATTCGTTCGGCGTCTTCGGCGTCGGACCCAATGGCGGGCGCGTATCCTGAAACATCATAGAGTTTTGTCAAAAGCCATGGTTACCGGAACCCTGGTCAACTGAAGGTATAGCAAGCGAAGAATCTTAACCTAGAGCGGACTAATTAGAAACCGCGGGAGTCGGTCGCCTGTGGCCAGTTCGCCTTCACTAACTCTAGTAACGCATGCTGTTAGCGTCCGTCGCCACCGCGGCACGCTGCGTACCGAGACGCACGCAAGCTGACAGCATGCGTTACCAGGAGTCATATTCGTCGATGAGGGGCGCTGTAGTCGCTTGGCTTGGCAGGAACTGGAGGCGGAAGTGCTGTCGCGGTTAGCGCGGGATGGCTCTGCGCACTGGCCGCAGTGAAGTGCCAGCCACGCAGCGCAAGGTCAGCTACCCCGGGCATCACGTAAAAGACTGCGACGGCGCCTAACAATGCGCCGGTGAATAATCGCGAAGAGTGCGTGTTTGCCCAAATCCCGAAAAAGGTAAGACCGACATCAACCAGCATCGGTGTTGCCGCAAGGAGAAGCCATTTTCTGGGCGGCGTGAACGTTCGATTAAGCGAGGTCGCGAGTGGATAGATCAGCAGAGCTCCTGTGAAACCGGCATACAAGCCGGTGCAGCGCGCGCAGACGGCGAACGGATGCCCTGCAACGTAAAAAGACCGTTCGGGAAGTTGATGGCAGACCTTGCTGAAGCCCCTATAGATCGTTAGCGCTACGAATTCATGATTGTTTGCCAGCGCAACCGGAGCTCCAATAATCAGAGTAAAAACCAGCATCGCTCCTGCAGCCAGCACCAACCAAAAGACCAGAGGACGCAGAGATGATTGCCGATTGCCAATTGCCGATTGCCGATTAGCGATCATGAAAGTCTAGGTTATTGTCAATTGCCGATTGCTGATTGCCGATGGGTGATCACGAAGTCGTTAGGTTATTGCCAATTGCCAATTTTCTAATGGCCATCACGGAAGTTGATTCAAGAATTGCAAGCTACGATTGTGTGCATCCACCGTACGGACTTTGCGCGCCTTCCGCGGCCACACCAATCGGCAATCGAAAATCTAAACTCTAAAATCTAATCACCGTGTCTGGTCCGCCTTCAATGTGTAACGTGTCAACAAACCGAATATGCCGAGACTCCGTGGTCATCACCACCGAGTGGGTTCGCTTGCCCGATCCAAAGAACCTGACCCCCTTCAAAAGCGCACCATCTGTTACCCCGGTCGCCGCGAAAATTATTTTCTTGCCTGGCGCGAGATCATTAGTATCGTAAGTCTTGTTATGGTCCTTGATTCCCATCGATTCCAGTCGCTCGAGAACTTGTTCCTTGGGGGGCACCTTGTCTCGGTCAATGCCTAACCGTTCCGGATCAAAAACCAACCGTGCCTGTATCTCACCATTCAAACATTTCATGGCAGCAGCCGTAATAACGCCCTCAGGCGCACCGCCAATGCCCATCAGGGCATGAATGTTTGTGCCCGCAACCGCAGCGGAAATGCCAGCCGATAAGTCGCCATCGGAGATCAGGCGAATACGCGCGCCAGCTTCACGCACGTCGTCGATTAGTTTCTTATGCCGTTTGCGATCAAGAACGATCACAGTCAGGTCTTCGATGCCGCGGCCGAGTCGTCGGGCAATATTCTTTAAGTTGTCCTTAACCGGCGCATCGAGATCAACCACGCCGCGCGATGAAGGGCCCACCACGATCTTATCCATGTAAATGTCCGGAGCGTTCAGCAGTCCACCTCGCTCGGCCGCAGCCAGCACCGCAATTGCATTGTTGGCGCCCAGCGCGCAGAGGTTTGTTCCTTCGAGTGGATCGACGGCAATGTCAACTTCAGGACAGGAATCTGCCATCTCCTCGCCAACGCCGAATCCTCCGCCTACCTCCTCACCAATGTAAAGCATTGGGGCTTCATCTCGCTCACCCTCACCGATCACGATGCGACCACGCATTGGCACAGTGTCCATAACCTCGCGCATGGCTTCGACCGCGACATGGTCCGAGTATTTCCGATCACCCTGGCCCATGGTACGGGCTGACGAAATGGCTGCTGCCTCCGTCACGCGCAAGAAATCCAGAGACAGCTCGCGCTCTGTCCTCAATTCGTGACGCATTGATATCGCTCTCCTGATACGGAAGTTTGCTGCGAAACTCGATAAACTCTGATGCTCGCAGGTGTAAGAAATGCCGGATCTCATACTAACAGAGCAGCTGGCGAATTTGTAGCGTTGTTATCGGTGGAATCGGTGGATATTAATACAGGCGAAAGCTACGAAGCAGTCAGCTACGAGGCAGTCAGCTACGGGCACTGCGGTTCGTGGCTTTGGCGCCCTCAACTAGAAACATGTCTCAACCCGCGCCACGGCTTTGCCGCCCGAGTTGGCTTCGCGGCGGTGGCTATGCCCCGCCGACCAGCTGCCGGTATCACGTGGGCTATGCCCCTGGTTCGGGCTTTGCCCTCAACTGACGCTGTAAGACTGACGCTGTAAGATTGCTACATTTCGGGTCGCTGGATAATCGAATCAAGCGCACGTCTTGGAAATTACAGCGCCACCGTCAAGCCAAGGGGCGAAGCCCGCACCAGGGGCATAGCCCAAGTCTTAACGGAAGCTGAGCGGCGGGCTGAGCCACCGCCGCGAAGCCAACTCGGGCGGCAAAGCCGTGCCCCGCATGCGAGTTCCATGCGAGAGAAATGTTTTCTTACTCGTATACTCTCACCGTTCTTGGCGAGCTGTGGACTGGAAGACTCCCTTGCGGAAAGTCACTGAGACTCTCCGCAAATGCACCCACGCCACGATTGCGGAGGGTAAAACTGGTACACTGTGCTGAAATTTTTAGGAGATTCGCACTATTCTTAAAGAAAACCGCGACATATCCGCTATCGTCGCAACGGCATAAGCTCTTTGGACCGGGTTTTTCTCGCGCGAGGCCCGGCTTTCTGCTAATTGAGGTAATTACGCTTTCCATCAGGTGAGAAAAAGCAGATGAAAACGACCTCTAAGCCTCTAGTGCTCGACCTGAGTGAAGTCGGCGCCGAGGATGTGAGTCTTGTCGGCGGCAAATGCGCCAGCCTTGGTGAACTGTTTCGAGGATTGCTGCCGTGCGGTGTCCGCTCGGTGGATGGTTTTGCAACCACCAGCGAAGCCTACCGCCTGCTGCTTGATACGAACGGTCTCAGCGGAAAATTGCGCGAGCTGCTCGCAGACCTGGATCACAACGATATGCGAGCGTTAAACAATGCCGGCCGCCAGGCTCGAGCTCTCATGCTCGACACCCCGCTTCCTGCCGCAGTGCACGAAGCGATCAACGGCGCTTTTCGAAGGCTTTGCCAACGGCTGGGACGCACGCCGGAAGTTGCGGTTCGCTCTTCTGCCACCGCAGAAGATCTTCCCGACGCTTCATTTGCTGGACAACAAGACACGCTTCTAAACGTACGAGGAGAAGAGCAGTTGATCGAAGCGTGCCACCGCTGTTTCGCTTCGCTCTGGACTGATCGTGCAATTTCTTATCGGGCCGCTCGGGGCTTTGATCACTTCGAGGTAGCCCTGTCGATCGGGGTGCAGCCAATGGTCCGCTCGGATCAGGCATGCTCAGGCGTGATGTTCACTCTGGATACCGAATCAGGTTTTCGTGATGCCGTCGTAATAAACGGCGCCTGGGGTTTGGGCGAGGCAATCGTGCAAGGCATGGCAACCCCCGATGAATGGATTGTGTTTAAGCCGACCTTGCGGACCGGAGCCAGGCCCATCGTGCACCGCCGCCTCGGCAGTAAAGAAGTGAAAATGGTTTACGGTTTGGACGGCCGTGGCACCAGAACTCGAGACGTCGTCGAAGCGCAGCGCCAGCGCTACTGCCTGGGAGACTATGAAGTCCTCGAGCTGGCCCGTTGGGCTTGCCTGATAGAAGAGCATTATTCAGAGCGTGCCGGACGACCGATGCCGATGGACATCGAATGGGCCAAGGATGGTCATACCGGTGAATTATTCATTCTCCAGGCGCGGCCTGAGACCGTCCACTCGATGAACCATCAAACGTATTTGGAAACCTACAAACTAACGGGCGAACACGCCGCAGCATTGGTCTCTGGGATTGCGGTTGGCGAAAAGATTAGTCAGGGTCGGGTCCATGTATTGGCCGATCCTGATCACCTTGCGGAATTCCAGCCCGGCGACGTTCTCGTGACTTCAATGACCGATCCGGCATGGGAACCAATCATGAAGCGGGCCGCGGCGATCATCACGGATCGAGGCGGTAGAACCTGTCACAGCGCGATCATCAGCCGCGAACTCGGTCTCCCATGCATTGTGGGGACGGGTAACGCAACGCAACTTTTACAAACCGGGGCCCAGGTTACTGTCTCGTGCGCGGAAGGTGCACAGGGAAATATCTACGATGGTTTAATCGAATTCGCCGTTGATCGCCGCTTAGTGGAAAAAGAAGAAAGACCCAAAACGCAAGTGATGATGAACGTCGGAGATCCCGATCACGCATTTGCCGTTGCTTCGTTGCCAAATGATGGTGTTGGTCTGGCGCGACTCGAGTTCATTATCAACAATCACATCGGCATTCATCCGATGGCCCTCGTTCGGTATCCAAACCTGCAAAGTCCGGAAGTGGTTAAAGAAATTGCGCACAGAGTGGGCGAAGAGGATCCTCGCGACTTTTTCGTTACTCGTTTGTCTGAAGGGATCGGCCGCATCGCTGCAGCGTTTTATCCGAAGCCCGTTATCGTCAGAATGTCTGACTTCAAGTCAAACGAATACGCCATGTTAATCGGAGGACAGGAGTTCGAGCCCATCGAAGAGAATCCTATGCTGGGCTTCCGTGGAGCGTCGCGCTATTACGATAAACGATATCGCGAAGGCTTTGAGCTGGAGTGTCAGGCTTTGCGATGCGTCCGTGAAGACATGGGGTTGGTGAACGTAAAAGCGATGATTCCCTTTTGCCGCACCGTCGCCGAGGCCGAGCGTGTCGTGGCTCTGATGGCAGAATTCGGACTCAAGCAGGGGCAGCACGAGCTGGAGATCTATGCGATGTGCGAACTGCCTGCCAATGTAATTTATGCGGATGAGTTTCTTCGCGTCTTTGATGGTTACTCAATCGGCTCAAACGACCTTACGCAGCTGACGCTGGGTCTGGATCGCGATTCCGACTTGGTGGCGCATTTGTTTGACGAGCGCAACGGAGCGGTGGAGCGGATGGTTACCCTGGCAATTGAAGCAGCCAAACGAGCCGGCAAGAAGATTGGTATATGCGGCCAGGCGCCGTCCGACTATCCTGAGTTTGCTCGCTTCCTGGTCGAAAAGGGAATTTCTTCCATCTCTCTTAACCCCGACACTGTTATACAAACTACTCATCTAATTCGCGACGTTGAGGCGGAACTTGGCGTAAACAGTGGCGAACAAGCTAAAGAGGATCCCACCTCGCCCGCGGCCCGAGAGCTGACAAGCGTAGGCGTCGTTCATTGAGACTGCTGCTTGGGCCCCTCATCATTCTGGAAGTTGCTTATAGCTCTTCCAGAGACAACGCTAGCGTGCTGATCTAAGACCGGCTAGAATGCGCCGCGTAGTCCTCGCCTGAGCTTGTTGCTCAAGCAGGAAGCGGCTGGTGTTCGGCGAACGTCCTTGCGTTTGAAGGGGGTGATATCGTCCGGGCTCAGGAGAAACATGAATGGCAACACTGTTGATTGTCGACGACGATACCGACATCCGCGAAGTACTCCATGAGCTTTTCAGCCACGCTCACGAATGCCACACAGCCGACCGAGCTGAACAAGCCCTTGCCTACCTCGAACTCGAAACTTACGATGCTGTAATCACAGACATCGCGATGCCCGGTTTGGGCGGTGAAGAACTCCTCAAACAGTTCCAGGAAAAGACACCCACCACTCCGGTTATCGTGATCTCGGGCGTTGCCGATCGCGAGACCGCAAGGAAACTGATCGAAATGGGTGCGTTTGCATTTTTCACGAAGCCGTATGAGTTAGAGGATATCGAAGTTGCGGTTGCGCGCGCAATTGCCCGCCATCAGGAATTGCTCGCCAAAGCGCAACCGCGTCCGGAAGCGGCGCTGGATTCATCTAATCAAAACTCGAACGATACTTAGTTTCAGCCTAATAAGCAGACGCAAATTTCGGCAACCGTAGTGTCGGTGGGATTGCCATTCCTCCTCAGTTTTCTTGACTTGTCCGGGCCGACAGGCGTAAACAATCCTTCATCAATTTTGCTTTAGTAATCCACTGCAATCAAATAGGAGGTGTCTATGTCCGCCAGTCAAACCGCACCAATAAACGAAGATAAAATGATGAGCTTTCTCGGAAAGGTTGTCGGGGATTTCGGCGCTGCTTTGAGCACCGTCCTGACTTACATCGGACAGAAGCTCGGACTCTACAAGGCGATGGCAGAGAATGGTCCAATGACCTCTGCTGAACTCGCGGAAAAAACCTCGACGAATGAGCGCTACATTCGAGAATGGCTGGTTAACCAGGCAGCCGGCGGCTATGTAGAATATGACGCGGCAACAGGTCGCTATTCGATGTCACCGGAGCAGGCCGTTGCGCTCACGGACGAAAGTAGTCCATTTTTCGTCGGCGGCGGTTTCTTTGTAATTAAGGCGATGACCGGCGCGGTTTCGAACATTGAAAGCGCCTTTAAGAATGGCGGGGGGATGCTCTGGGGCGAACATGATCCAGACCTCTTCTTCGGCACCGAACGGTTCTTCCGGCCAGGGTATGCAATGCATCTCACCGCTTCATGGATACCGGCTCTGACCGGAATGGAAGAGAAGCTTAAGGGCGGCGCCAAGGTTGCAGATATTGGTTGTGGCCACGGTTCCTCAACAATCATCATGGCCCAGGCCTATCCCAATTCGCGCTTCTGGGGCTTCGATAATCACGAAAAATCGATCGAGACCGCGCGCCAGAGAGCGAAGGATGCGGGCGTTTCTGACCGAGTTACCTTTGAGGTGGCGAACGCCAGTGATTTTCCAGGTGAGAACTACGACTTGATAGCTTTTTTCGACTGCCTGCACGACATGGGCGATCCCGTAGGTGCTTGTAAACGTGCCAGTGCTGCTCTCAGTGACGAGGGTTGCGCACTTATAGTCGAACCGATGGCCGGTGATACGGTCGAGCAAAACTTCAATCCGATTGGGCGCACATTTTCCGGGGCATCGACGCTTTGCTGTACGGCTAACTCAATGAAGTTGGGCGGCCCCGCACTTGGGGCTGTTGCTCCGGAAGACGCAATTCGCGAGACCGTCGGGGCTGGGGGATTCACGCAGTTCCGCAGGGCAACTGAGACACCTTTCAACCGGATATTTGAAGCGAGGCGTTGAACCAGGAACAGCCTTGCCCTGGTGGACGGGTGATGCCATAAACACGCACAGGGACTCGACCAAATCGAACGGATGTCTGACGATTAGGTCGCAAAGATTTTTTGTAGACAAAACAGGGGGCAGCGAGTAATCTCACGGCCGCTGCTAACAGCAACGCCCAGCTTGGGCTTATCACAATAACTTTTCTCTTCGTTTCAAGGTCCTCATCACTTATGGATCGAAGAATTCAAGTAATCATTGCGCTGATGGAGAATCGCGTATCCGTGCGTCTGGATATTGCTGAGCTCGCCCGAGAGGTAAATCTGTCACCATCGCGTCTGCGCCACCTCTTCAAAAGGGAAACGGGAAACACACCGGCGCAACATCTCAAGAATCTCCGAATGCAAAAGGCGGAATGGCTACTGAGGACAACATTTCTCAGCGTCAAAGAAGTCATTAATCGAATCGGAATGACGAATAGCAGCCACTTTGTCAGGGAGTTTAAAAAGATCTACGACGCTGCGCCGACTAAGTATCGGGCCGCCTTAGCTCAGGAACCCACCCTTCGAACCCAGAAGTACTAAGCCCAGCCATTTTGGCCAAGCCTTAGCCACTATGGACAATACATATCTGTTGACTTAAAAGACCACGTCAAATACTCTTCGCGCGCAATCGGGAATCAAGGAGAACTAGCAATGGATTCGCAAGGTCACTCATTGAAATAAACATTTGTCAGGCTCTCGAACGCTTCCAGATCTTGAGCCCTCACCGTTCACCGAAATACGGAGTCAGAAATGCAGTCGTTTACCTCACTGGTCTATCCTCACTCGTCGTTTCACTCGAAGCTACGTCTTAACTCTCATCCTTGTTCCTCGCGACAGCCACCTGCTGGTTCAATTCCATTTGCACGCTTTGCCGCCGCAGCTTTTCAATGTGTGGCGTTATGCTTTCTCAGTTCGGGAAGTGACGCATCAGTTTATGGTCAAACGGATGATAGATCTGTCGCGACATTGAACGGTCGCAGCATCACCCAGAAGGAAGTTGATAGCCTCATTATTTCCCAGATCCTTCCTTTGGAGGAGAAACTTTACGCAATCCGAAAAGCCGCCCTGGAGAATCTCATTACCAGCCGACTACTCGCGGACGAAGCTGAGAAGAGAGGCCTTTCAGTCGCCCAATTGAGAAAGGAGCTGGCCGCCGGCGACGTTCACATTACGCCGAACCAGGTTGATGAGGCGTATGCCGAAAATGCCTCCTTCTTTGCTTCGATGAGTCCGGACGAAGCAAAGGAAAGACTTCGTCTTGATATGGAGAACCAGGCCCGGATGCAAAACTACCGAGTGGCTCTGGGAAAATTGCGAGAGGCTGCCAGGATTGATTTGTTGCTCCTGGAACCACGGGTCACCTTGGTTACTGATGATTTAGCTGCCCCTTCAATTGGACCTAAAGACGCGCTGGTGACAGTCATTGAGTTTTCCGATTTCGAGTGTCCCTATTGTCGCGGCGCTCAGAGCGCCATCAACCAAATATTGACTGTCTATGGCAAGCAAGTCAGGCTTGTTTTCAAGCACCTGCCTCTCCAGGTTCATGAGCAAGCATTTCCAGCTGCGCAAGCAGCTTTCTGTGCGGGTGAGCAAGGCGCATTTTGGAAATACCACGATGCGCTATTTACTTCCGATTCGCTCTCGTCAGACACATTCGACAACATCGCGTCGAGCCTCAATCTTGACGTTTCTAAGTTCAAAAATTGTTTGACCTCGGGAGCTGCTGGCGCCGCGGTTCGCTCGAACATGCGCGAGGCTACCCAATCAGGAATCAATAGCACGCCCACTTTCATTATCAACGGTAAGTTGGTGCGCGGCGCTATTAGCTTTGAGGAGTTCAAAGCCATCATTGAACGCGAATTGAAAATCGCTCAATCGAGTTCTCGCCTACAGCAACCTCAACCTGCTCGAAAGGACTAGAGAAATGAAACGTGAATTCTGTTACTTCGTTATCGCCTACCTCATCACCTTCAGTTGTTTCACATCAACGATAGGGCAAGAGGTTTCTTCAAGGACTTCCGTCTCGAATGACGCCTCAAAGCGAACCCGGCCGACTATGAGTCGTGAAGAGAAGCTTGTACGAGCTACTTATCAAAAACTAACCACGCTGAGCGGGACGTCACGACTGCTGCATCCCGACACGGCTACTAAAGCAGTTCAAAACAACGATGATGTCCTGAGGTTTGAATTAGGAAACTTTCGAGTCGGACCAATTCAGGAAATCATGAGTGCTTTACACAGTGAAGTAAAGACTGGGGCTTCAGGTGACATTATCATCATCTCTCGAGCAGTGACGCAGCTGAATAAAGAGGAAGAACATGTGGCGTACGACGCGGAATGGACCAGCGGGCAATATGCTTCGGTGTATGATCCCAGGTGGACTGTGGCAGACGTCCTCGGTTTCGACCCAGAGCGTTACTACAATGTAGGCGAGTATGCGGCGTATGACATAACAGTCTTTTTCAAAGGGAAGAGTCGATCCTACCGAGCACTTGCGCTGTTTCATAATCCTTACCAATCACTTGAAACTCTGCAGCCATCGTTTTGGGATAGCGTCGTAGGAAGGGGCGGCGCGTTGACCGAGGTGTGGAATGAAAAGCGCCCTCTGGTCGGGCAAAAGGTTGAGCCGACACAGAAAGTAGACAGCTCTGAACCGGTCGAGGGTTATTCCCTGCGGGCGGCCCCTCAGACCAGCGGCGATTATTCAACTTCTGCCACCTCCAGCTACTCGGAAAGTTCAACGCCAGGGCCAATAGTACGCCCCACAACTGAAGATACACAGGAACATAACGACGGAAGTCATGGCGAGACAGTGGGTTTCCAGGGAACGTGTTCCGAACAACCTGACAATCAGCAAACATGCCAGGTGGCAATCATCGACACCTATACGTATGAGCGAGGGTCGACCACGAACTACTTTTATAGCCACGTGAACAGGACGGATCAGAAATTTGTCTCGTCATCGGGCCCTCAAGGATCTTCAATCACCTGCTTGGCGGGTAGAGGGGTTGCCACTTCCAATTGCCTGGATCCCGAATGTATGTACGCTGCGCAGCTACAATACCAGGGATTGCAGTTGCGCATGACTGGTGGCGATCTGTGGAATGGCGAACTGGTCCACAATCATACTTGCAACCTCAGCTCAAGTTCCTGTAGTGCCACCAGAAGGGCGAAATGCTTCGCACTCGGCGAAGGGTTCGATGAGGAGACTTGTACTTGTGCGCCCGAAAGCCCAATCATAATCGATCCTGAAGGTGATGGATTTGCCTTGACGGATCCAGCTGGTGGCGTGAACTTCGATCTGAACGCAGATGGGACGCCTGAACATCTGTCCTGGACGTTGGCCGGCAGTGATGATGCCTGGCTGGTTTTGGACCGGAATGCTAATGGCCTCATAGACAACGGTACAGAGATGTTTGGCAACTTCACTCCCCAGCCACCTTCAAATAATCGAAATGGTTTTCTGGCGTTGGCGGAATACGATAAGCCGGCAAACGGAGGCAATAGCGATGGAATCATTGACCAGCAAGATTCCATCTTCTCATCGCTGCGGCTGTGGCAGGATGTTAATCACAACGCCATCTCCGAAGCCTCAGAGTTACGAACTCTTTCACAGCTAGGCATTGAATCAATAGGGCTAGATTACAGAGAGTCGCGGCGAGTCGATCAGAATGGCAACCAATTTCGCTACCGCGCGAAGGTTGACGACGCTCGCCATTTCCGAGTCGGGCGTTGGGCTTGGGATGTTTTTCTTAGGCACTGAAACGAGTCAACAGTCTCCGCGGTCCTTTAACGGCAGTACGATTGGTGGGTACGTACTGGCGGGGACACGAAGTAGGGGCGTCAGGTTCATTTCTCATTTGAGATATTTGAGATTTGTATTGATCGAGTCATTTCTCATTTGAGATTTGACATTGATCATTTGTTATTCGGTATTCCCAAACAGGCTCCAAGTAATGGTAAACCGTGAGTGCATTCTCGCACGCGAGCTAGAACCAACGGCCGATGTCCGAAAATAACAAATGATCAATGTCAAATCTCAAATGAGAAATGAACCTGACGCCCCTACAGGCTGGCCGCCGACTCGCGCGACTCGGTGGGCTTCCATACCGGCAGCGATTTTCGCGCCGGTTTCTCTCTCTTTAGATTCAGCGCCCAGTCGGCTTGCATCAAAGTGTGAATGTCGCGCGTTCCTTCATAGATGATGGCGGCTTTACAGTTGCGCAGATATCGCTCTACAGGATAATCGTTGGAGTAACCGTTCGCACCGTGCACTTCGATAGCCATCGAGGCTGCCTTCTCGCTTCGAATCGTCGCTTGCCATTTAGCCAGGCTCGTGGCCCGGCCATTCGGCTTGCCGGCGTTCTTCAAATAACCCGCGCGCAGCCAGAGTAGGTGGCTCATCTGATAATCAGCTTCCATCTCGGCAATCTTTTGCTTGACCAATTGGTGATTGGCAATCTTCGTCCCGAAAGTCTCACGCTCAAGAGCGTATGACACTGATGCATCTCGCGACGCGCGAATTACTCCTGTAGCTCCGGCTGCAACGGTATAACGACCTTGCTCGAGGGCAAACATCGCGATCTTGAATCCTTCGCCCTCCTCACCTACAAGATTTTCTTTTGGGACTCGCACGTCCTGAAGCGAAAAATATCCCGTGTTGCCCGCCCGGATGCCCAACTTCCCATGTATCGTTCCGGAGGTAAATCCTTTCATGGTGCGCTCCACGATAAAGCACGACATGCCGGAGTGATCCCGCTGGCGGCGTTTTTCTTCATCAGTCCAGCAGAAAAACAGAAAGGTGTCAGCGACATCCGCCAGGCTGATCCACATTTTCTCGCCATTCAAAACGTACTCATCGCCCTCTCGGCGTGCAGTCGAACGCGCGCCGACAACATCGGAACCTGCGCCAGGCTCGGTCAATCCGTAGGTGGCAATCTTTTCGCCCTTGGCCTGCGGCAGAAGATATTTCTGTTTTTGTTCTTCAGTGCCCCAGGTATATAGCGTGAGTGAGTTGAGTCCTGTATGCACAGACATGACGACGCGCATGAAAGTGTCGACAGCTTCGAGCTCTTCGCAAACCAGCCCCAACGAAATGTAATCAAACCCTGCTCCTCCATATTCTTCCGGAACACAAACACCAAGTAGATTTAGATCGGCCATTTTGTCGAGAATCGAGCGGTCAAATATCTGCTTTTCATCAAGCTCTTTGATTCGGGGAGCAACCTCTTTTGTGGCAAAGTCGCGAACGGTTTGTTGAATCGCCTTGTGGTCGTCAGTCAATTCGAATTCAATCATAAACAGGCTTCTCTCTTGGATTTTTCGGGGTGCGAATGACCGGACATCTTACCCAGTCCACAATTTATTGTCCAAAGCCCCAACTTTGGAGCCCCAACTTTGGAGTGCGGCGGCCCGTCGCCGCTTTGGCCTGTTCCTCTTCACCGCTCAACTGCGAGTCAAGCGGTTTTGCCTCAAGTGCGATTTCGCGTCGAGGAAATCGTCGCGAACGCAGGCCAAAGCGCTGCCAGGGCCAGCGCACTCCAAATTGGTCCCATAACATTGATTGTCCAAACTCCTCAGGTTGGACTTTAGTGACGCTTTGCTATACTTCGGCCCATGCCTAAAAGAAAGAAGTCAAGCTCGGTAAAAATCGGTTTGCTGCAGATGAGTTGCGACGTCAAACCCGAGCTGAATCTGAAAAAGGCGATAGCCATGACTAATGCGGCGGCCAAGCAGGGAGCGCAAATCGTCTGCCTGCAGGAGCTTTTTCGTTCCCAGTATTTCTGCCAAACAGAAGATACTGAACTCTTCAAGCTGGCTGAACCTATTCCGGGCCCAACAACTGATGAACTGAGTAAGGTCGCGCGCAAGAAAAAAATCGTAATCGTCGCCTCAATTTTTGAGAAACGGGCCGCGGGCGTTTATCACAACACTGCAGTAATTCTTAATGCCGACGGTACCATTGCCGGAAGGTATCGAAAGATGCATATTCCCGATGATCCCCTCTACTACGAAAAGTTTTATTTCACGCCGGGTGATCTAGGATTCAAAAGCCACGATACTTCTTACGGGAAAGTTGGCGCACTGGTCTGCTGGGATCAATGGTTTCCCGAAGCGGCACGTCTTACTGCTCTTTCAGGTGCGCAGATTCTATTTTATCCGACAGCGATTGGGTGGCTGCCCAATGAAGATCAGGAAGTAAACGAAGCGCAACACTCGGCGTGGGAAACAATTCAGCGGGCCCACGCAATCGCCAACGGCGTGTACGTTGCCGTCGTCAACCGCGTCGGGTCTGAGGGTAAGTTGAATTTCTGGGGTCAATCGTTTGTTTCCGATCCTTTCGGCCGGGTCATCGCTTGTGCATCCGCAGACAGTGAGGATGTCCTGGTGGTGGATTGCGATCTCAACAAGATCGAGGAGACGCGACAAAACTGGCCGTTCCTGCGCGACCGGCGTATTGACTCTTACACCCCCATCACGGCTCGCTTTCTCGAGCCGTCAAACTAAGCAATGAAAGCTCCCACTCCCGCCGCGCTCGGTTTTTTCATGCCGGCCGAGTGGCAACGCCATGCTGCGACCTGGCTCACATGGCCTAAGGATCCTGAAACATGGCCCAATCGTGTACCACAGGTGCAAGAGATCTTCCTGCAAATGATGGCCGCGCTGGCACCGCATGAAAATGTGAATTTGCTCGTGGATGACGAA
>WNGE01000877.1_pt1 | contig 60610 bp, 56 predicted proteins | sample 5400651 | NCBI WGS metagenome assembly WNGE01 (sample SAMN13153370, study PRJNA577476) | soil metagenome | isolation source: 60 cm soil or saprolite under grassland replicate 2 | place: USA:California | collected 2016-06-15 | reverse complement strand
ATCAGTAGTGTCCGGTTAGATGTCCAATAGTTGTAACTGTTTAAGATCATCAAGCATTTCCAGATTGTATTGGGATTGCTGAAGCAAGCCTAAGATGGGGGTTTTCTCGAAAAGAGTAAGACTGAAAGTCTGTAACAAAGTGTAGAGATCTTGCTTGAGTCCCAAGCGCTTTTTGACAATCGCTACGAGCACATAAACAGAAATGGCGATCCAGATTTGCGTCTTCACGCTGTTGTCGGAAGTGCCGAAAAAGCTTTTGATGCGGAGATGTTGTTTGATCCATTTGAAGAACAATTCGATTTGCCAACGGTAGCGATAGAGCGCGGCCACAGTTAATGCCGGAATCGAAAAGTTGTTGGTCAACAGAACCAAGCGCTGCTCTCTTTCGGCGGAGTAAAAGTGAACGCGGCGCAGAGCGATCGGATAAAGGTTCGCTGTTTTCGGACCAGTGAGGATGATGGTTTGATCGCTGCGCACTCCGGTAGCGCGGTCGTGCGGATGAGAATAGCGACGCCGAAAAGCGAGATTGCCTTTGCTGCGAATGACAAAGAAAGCGAGCGCCGTATGCAGTCGGTAAAGCCGCTGGAAATCGACGAAGCCGCGGTCCATGACGATGAATGAACCTGGTTCTGGGGTGAGTTCGTCGAGCAGGTTTATTTCGTGCACCTCGCCGGCGGTAATGGCAATAAAGACAGGAATAGCGCTGTGAATTTCCAGCAGGGTGTGCAGTTTGATCGCCCCTTTGCGCCGTCTGAATTTGGCCCAGGGAAAGAGCGACAGACAGAGGTCGATGGTCGTGGCATCGAAGGCGTAAGCAGTCGCAGCCAACTCCAGTCCTAAGTCCGAATGAGCATAGAGGGGGCGTGCTATCTGAATTAGACTCTGCGCGAAATCGCGGTAGATGCGCCAGTCGCGTTTTTCGTTGGCGTCCGCTAGCGTGGACCGTTTGACTGGGCCAATGAAGCCGGAGTGATAAAGCTTGTGCCGCTGGGCCGCCAGACAAACTTCGATGTCGCGTAAGCTCTCGCGATAAGTAAGTTGAGCGAAAGCCATGGTGAGAAACTGATTCCAACAAGAGAACGAACGCACACTCTTGTTGCCCCCATAGCGCGTCACGCAACGATTGAATTCGTTGTGCGAAAGAAAGCTGATGAGCCTTCGCAATTAGTCGCGAAAGAGTAAGCCCCTCAAATCCGAGAATCGAATTCAAATCGTTTAGGCTTCTCATCCTGCTTATTTCTAGAACTAACAAAGACTTAGAGCCGAACTAAAATGGTTTAACCGGACACTACTGATTTGACATTTCTCATTCGTCATTTCTTTCCTTCGAGGTATCATGCGACTCAGACCCACTTTATAGAGAAGGAACCTCACAAATGGAAGACCTACCGGTTGAGAACCGTCAATCCGACAAGAGAATCTTTCAATCACCAGCAGATGAACTGGAAGAGCGTTTGATAGACTTTGCTGTACGCATCGTTAGGCTTTCAGCCAGTCTGCCACGCACCGCTGCTGGGAGACACATAGCTGGACAGATTCTTAGATCCGGAACTTCCTCGGCACCCAATTATGGCGAAGCAAGGGGTGCGGAAAGCCACGCCGATTTTGTACATAAGCTACGGATAGTCGTTAAGGAGCTGAATGAAACTTCCATCTGGCTTCGAATCATCGACCGGAGTCGAATCATGAAAACGGAATTGCTTGCAGAGATCATCCGGGAGAATAAACACTTGTGCAGAATATTCACTGCATCGCTCACAACTGCGGGTCGGAAATGACAAATGAAAGATGTTAAATGACAAATGGAAAATAGTCTTTAAACTGATTCTCTCTCGAAGATGAGCCTTCTACTAACCCTCGCCACCATACTTCTATTGGCACCGCATTGGATGATCCAAACCAGCGGAGTGACCACCCGCCTGCGCGGTGTGAGCGTGGTGAGCGATCGCGTCGCCTGGATGAGTGGCTCTGAAAGCACGGTGTTGCGTACGGCTGATGGCGGCGCGACCTGGCAAAAGCTCACTGTGACAACGGACGAGCTTGACTTTCGCGATATCGACTCGATAGACGCCGATACCGCCTACGTCCTCTCTATCGGCAACGGTCCTGCCTCTCGCATCTATAAGACGACCGACGGTGGTGCAACCTGGACGCTGCTGTTCAGGAACGAAGATCCAAAAGCATTCTTCGACGCAATGTCCTTCTGGGACGTTGATCACGGAATTGTAATTGGTGACTCTGTTGACAGTCAGTTCTGCATCATGACAACCGAGAACGGCGGGCGGGCCTGGCAGCGCGTGTCTGCGCGTGCACTGCCGGTCGCGTTGGAAAATGAAGGAGCGTTTGCGGCCAGCGGCACTAACATCGCTGTATTTGGGAAGAGTCACGCATGGATCGGCACCGGCGCCGCTCGAAGGGCCCGCGTGCTACGCACGGACGACAGCGGCCGCTCCTGGAAGATCGCTGAGACCCCGCTGAGGTCAGGGTCGTCCGCAGGCATCTTCTCCATAGCCTTTCGCGACGCCAATCACGGAATAATCGTAGGCGGCGATTACAAAAAGGAGAAAGAGGCGATGGACAATCTCGCGCTGACGAGCGACGGCGGCGCCACATGGAAACTCGTGGAAGGTCTATCCGGGTATCGTTCAGTTGTAGCGTATGTGCCAGGTGCCAAAACCCAGACAATTATTGCCATTGGACCGTCAGGCGCTGATTATTCCACGGACGACGGTCGCACATGGAAGGTGCTCGAAGGTTCCGGGTTCGACACCTTAAGCTTTGCTCGCGCCAGATTCAAAGGTGGGGCTGTCGGCTGGGCCGCAGGAAATCGCGGGAGCGCCGGCAGGTTAGAGTGGAAGTAGCCTGGCAAGTGGCAGAGGGTGATCGATTGCGTTGATGCAGGAAGAGGAGTGGCTCTGTCGCCACCACCCGGTATGCTGCTACCTCCTTCTCACGACCGTCATGCGCATTCCATGTTTAGGTCGCAAAGTCATCAAGGGCTTTAGCGCTACTGGATGATCCGGAACGAGCCGCATTTGCCAATGCTGTGCGAGCGTAGCGATGAGGAGTATTCCTTCCATCCAGGCAAAACCTTCGCCGATGCAACGCCGCGGCCCGCCCCCGAACGGAAAATAAGAGAATTGCGGTCTGCGTTCACGCTCATCCGCTGTCCAGCGCTCGGGCTTGAAACGCAATGGCTCGTGAAAATAACGTTCGTCGCGATGCATAACGTACTGACTCATCAGAACGAGCGATTGCTTTGGTACAAAATAGCCGCCAATCTCGCAATCGTTAACTGCCCGACGGCCAATGGCCCAGGCCGGAGGATAAAGCCGCATCGACTCAGCAAGTACCATCTCCGTATATTTCAACTTAGGCATATCTGCAAAGGTTGCCAGCCTTGACTGCAGAACTTCATCGATTTCGTTATGTAGCTTTGCTTCGAACTCCGGGTGTTGTGAGAGCAAATACCACGTCCAGGTCAGCGCGTTAGCAGTAGTTTCATGGCCCGCAAGGAAGATCGTGAGTGCTTCGTCGCGCAATTGTACGTCCGTCATCCGCCCGCCATCGCCCTCCGTATCCTGAGCGAGTAGCAACATCGAAAGTAAGTCACCGCGATCTTTGCCGCTGCGGCGTCGCTCTTCAATCAAGCGGTAGATCACCGCGTCAAGCTTTGCTTTGGCGCTATCAAAGCGGCGAAACTGCGGCAGTGGCAGTTTCTCGAGTAACTCGAAGAAAGGAATTGTTATGGTATTGAAGAGCTCCATCACAATGCTCATCGCTTTGCCCACTTCTTCGGCGTCAGATTCAACGTCTGCATCGAACAGGCTTTTGCCCACAATTGCCAGCGTCAGTCGCATCATCTCCTCGGACATGTCCAGTGTTTCACCCTCGCGCCATCGTGCGCGCATGCGGGCCGCGTAATCAATCATTACATCCGCATAGGAAGCAATCCGCGCGCGATGGAACCCCGGCTGAGCCAGGCGTCGTTGCCGTCGATGGAACTCGCCCTCACTAGTCAGGAGTCCCTCACCGAGAAGTCGCTTGGCCCGCTGTAGTGCGAGTCCTTTAATGAAGTTTTGGTGATTGGTGACCAAAACTTCCTTGATGTAATCAGGATGATTCAGGAAGACAGCTTCCTGCGGGCCGAGTTTGAAATGAGCGATGTCACCATATTGCGCGGCAAGGTTCTGAAAGAAAGGCAACGGCCCGCGACGATAAGCGAGCAGGCCGGATAGGGGGATCTTTCGCCTCGGACCCGGAGGCCGGCGCGTCACAATTCGCTCTGCTTGCTCCGTTAGTGCCACTGTGTTAGTGAATTGAAACGAAAATCGAGGCGCCGGTCAAACGAATACACAGAATACCTATGTCTCTCGAGTTTGCTGTCCAATATCCATGTGTACTGCGAGCGCGCTATTCAGAGAAGCATCTGCGCGAATGGGGGCGGCTGAGCAAACTGCATGCGCGCCTGACAACCGGCGATACGAGCGTGCCAACAGAAGACAAACTTCGCTGGGTTGAAAACGCCAGTGCCGAAATCGAATTGATGCAAGCGGAAACCATAGTCTGCCCGGACTGCCCTTCCTGTTTGCCAGGCATTGCTGCTGGTGAAGGCGAGTCAGTAGGCTGCCTCGGGCGCATTACCTATCCAATCGAAGCACAGTTTGAGAAATTTTTGGCTGATCGCGTGCAGCTCTGTCTTGACACCATGGATAAAGAGGACCAACCGAGGCTGCTTCGCATACTTGTGGATCCTGAATCGCCATTTGATGGCGAAGCTACGAAGGACCTGCGCCGAGTGACTACTAATGAAGGTCTGCGGTTCTACGAACTGAGACTGCCTATTCGGCTGACGAGAGAAGCGATAGGGATTACGACTGACAACGTTTTCGACTTGCTGGCCGGCTTTCGCTCCGAGGACAGCGAGCGAACGACATACACCCGGGAATTACCCTTTGCAGCTACCGCCGACTATTACGATTTTCTCGACCTCATCCTGAGGACCGACTTAAATCAATCCGAGCTCGCTAGACTCACCTTCCGAAGCAATAACTACTCAGAGTTTCTTCGCTTGCTCATGGCAATTGAAAGGGCCGAAGCGCTGAACACACGAGTGCTGCTGGATTAGTCTATTCGTCAAGCTACTGCTTTTGTTCGTCCAGTTGTCGCAGGGTGTCGAGCAGGAGGTTTGTGTTACTAGGCGCTCGAATGACGATGGGAAACTCGTGATCTGATATCTCAAACTCGAAACTGCCATTCGTGATCTCGACGATCTGCCGGAACCCTGCCTCGGCCGTTAATCCGGCCGATTCAGCATCAACGATCGTACCCTCGTTAAATAGCACCCGCCCAGTTTTCGCATCGCCAGTGAGCGTCAAAGACCCTGTAAGCTTGGCATGCTCAAGAACCTGGATGGCATCAAAGATGCTGATTGAGGCGAGGTCCCCGGCAAGCGTTGCATAGCGTTTCTCACCTACGTGTTCTGTTGGTTCAACTGGGGGCCTAAGGTCTGGTCGCCGGGCCCGTCGAATCGCTTCGAGGCCGCCGGCGATATTAATGCTCGTATCGAGTTGCTTTGCCTCTAAAAGCCGATCGTGGGCCGTATTAAGGTCTTCTCGTTCTATATAGAGGTTGGCCAACGCAAGACACTGGCGGGCAGCCTCAGCTGCCTGCCCGTTGCCGGCAGCGACCTCTCGCAAGCGTTCGCGAAGTGGAATCGAACGTGTGTGTCGCTCCAGCGTGGTTCGCAGCCGTTCGATTGCTCGTTCCGGCGACTTGTACTTGACAAATAATTCGGCGTCGAGGATGGCCGTCTCGACTTCGCCAGCATGCTCTGATTGTGAGCCGGAATTGACCATATCAGACTTGCCGGTAATAGAAGCGCGGCCAAGTGAAGTTTAACACAGAGCAACGGTATCGAGCGGTGATTCGATTTCGTGTTCAAGCATTACGATATCGTCTGTCCGAGAAGTCCTGCGTAAGAAGTCTTGTCGTGAAGGGAATCTCAAAACGGTGGTATTAGCTGCTGACGAAGTTAGACCTGCCTTTGAAAAGGCAAATAATCAGGCGGATTTGAACGGATAACGCGAAAACTGAATCCGTGATTCACGGGCCGGAAAAAGCTGCATGATTAGTGGTTTCAGTGGGGGCCGCTCGTGGCACGCGCGGTGCGGAATAAGGATTTGATGAAACCAAAGACCGGGATGGATTCGTAGAGATAATAAGTGACCCAGCGATTGAGAGGTTTTAGTGAAATGACGAGATGGATGAAAAGAAGGATTCAACGGTCGCGCGACCGCTGCCAAAAAGCATTTAAGGAGAAGTGCAAGGAATGTTCTCGCACCGCCGCGGCAGGCCAGTCAGCTCCGGCCAATCAGCTCCGTTAGTGCGGAATGTCATCTAGTCTGCTTCAGCGATGAATGATGAGCAAGCACGTACCGATGAAGCGCCTCGCGACGTTGATTATGAGCAGGCGCGCCTGGCTTACTCGATCATTCAATCTCTGCTCGAACATACACGTGTTATTAGTGACCTGATCGCTCTGATGGCGCAAACTCTAGATGAAGATACCACCAAAGCCCTCACGCTAACTCCCACCTGGACAGCCTATCTTGAAAGCCGGCGAATATTGGAGCGCACACGCGCCGACGTGGAGAAATTTGCCGAGGTAATGAAGAAGCTAAGCGACGATTAGTCAGCGAATACCAAGAGTGCGCTGGTGTTCAGACTTTGCAGGCAATTATGTTCATGATGCCCCTGAAGCGTTGTTCCACTCGTAGCAGCTCCAGGCCAGCGGCTCGTGCCTCATCTAAGGTGCGACGATTAAAATGATCGTTGCAGAGTGGAACCGTGATGCAATTAAGCAGATCAAAAATCCAGCCCAGGATACCATTCGGACGCACGTGCTCAAGCAGTAGGATCATTCCACCGGATTTCACGACGCGCTGCAACTCCGCGAAGGCACGGCGCGGCGAAGTTATCGAACAAAACACAAGCGTGGCGACAGCAGCGTCGAAAGAATCATCGTCGAACGGTAAGCTTTCCGCACAACTTTGGACCAGTCTCACGCCTTGCGGCCTTTTCTTGTCCTTTGCAATCTTCAACATTTTACTATTGGGTTCAGCAGCGGCACCGCGCGTGTCTTGAGGATAAAGAACAAAATTCAGGCCTGTACCTGCGCCCACTTCCAACAACCGCGCGTTTTCCGGCAGCCAGCTAAAGGTTTTCTCTCGCAGACGGGCAAGAAACCAGCGCTGCAGCGGTCGAATGGCAGCGTCATAATGCGGCGCGATCTGATCATACCTGATTAAGGACATGTCAGCCGTGGACCATCATGATCACCTGGCGCTCACGGCCACCATCGAACTCGCAAAGAAAAATTCCCTGCCACCGACCGAGCAGCAGCTTCCCATTTTTGAAAGGGACCATAACGGAAGAACCCACCAGGCTGGCTTTTATGTGTGCATCAGAATTCTCTTCGCCATGACGAAATCCCATCCCGTGCTGCGGAACGAGGGTGCGTAACGCGTGAAGCATGTCTCGCGGCACGTCAGGGTCGGCGTTCTCATTAACAGTTATCCCGGCGGTCGTGTGCTGCACGTAGAGCACGACAATTCCTTCTTCAGCGGTGGTCTCACTCAGCTTTTGCTGCACTTCATCAGTGAATTCAACCAGCTCTTCGCGCTGCCGGGAACGTACTTTGAGGATATGCATAAAAGAGATTGTAACGCAAAAAGAAAGTCATTAATCAGATTACAGAAAAGCCTTAGTCTTGCGTCTATAACCACAGAGCGGCTGGCATCCCTCGTCCGCTTAGCAACAACTGAAACCGATGCGCTGACCGATTCGTGGAAAATTACTATCATTATATGTTTTTGTTGAGGTAATATAAGGTCGATAGGGGTTGTGCAACGCGACTCCGCTTTACATCTCCCATCATTTCGGTCTTTCCCACATTAAACGCCGACGGAAGCTCGCCGGCACGGACAACCAACATAGAGAAACCGCGGTTCAAGCGGTACCCCCATACCGAACCATGTATAAACGCATCTTCCCCCAGTTGCTGCTAATCGCTATTGCTTCCACTTCCGTCAGTACAGTCTTTTCCCAGGAAGACCTTCCAAACCTGGTTAGGCGGGTTAAGCCGGCAGTGGTCGCTATTATGACCTACGATGCAAAGGGCGAGGCACTAACCACCGGCAGCGGCTTCTTTATTCGCCCCGGGCAAGTAGTGACAAACCTGCACGTGATGCGCGGTTCCTGCCGTTCTGAAGTAAAAACACTCGATGGCAAAGGAAAGATCTTTGCGGTTGCCGGCACCCTCGCAGTCGATGAAGAAGGCGACCTCGCGCTCTTGAGCGTGGCCACGCCCCCTGAGCGCCCCCGCTCCAACGAACTGGCGAGTGGTCTGCCGGATGAGGGCGAGAAGATTTTCGTAATTGGCAATCCGTTGAAGCTCGAAGGTTCGGTCAGCGACGGAATAGTATCGGCGGTGCGCGAGGTGCCTGGTGTCGGCAAGATAATCCAGATTACGGCGCCTATCTCTCACGGAAACAGCGGCAGTCCCATCTTCAACCTGAAGGGCCAGGTGATTGGAGTTGTAACGGTCAAGGTTACTAATGGGCAAAATATAAACCTGGCGATTGGCGCCGAGCGTGTCCGGGCGTTGCGTCCCGGCAACCTACGACCATTATCTGATCTACCCGCGAAGGAAGGCCGTGGCGACATAGGGGAGTTACTTTACCGCACAGGTCTTGATTCTTTGTGGCTGGGTAACTACGACAATGCTGTGGGTTACTTCGAAAATGCCGTTAACCGGAATCCGAAGCGGGCAGATGCGTGGATTCAAGTTGGATACTGCAAAGTTAAGCTGGGCAAAAACGAGGAGGCTATCCGGGCTTATCAGCATGCCTTGTTGCTAAGGCCCGATACAGAAGAAATCCTTAACAAGCTCGGTGATGCCTATTACTACGCGAGCAGACTGCCCGAGGCCATTGAAACCTATAAAGAAGCGACGCGGTTGCATCCATTTGGCGCCGAAGCTTACTACAACCTTGCTCTGGTTTATTTCGAAACTGGCAATCAGAAGCAGGCTTTGGCACAAGCCAGCATCCTAAAACAGATCGATGAGAGGCTTTATGAAAAGTTTTTGAGTGAAACGCAGTAGCGCAGGAGGCAGTCGGCAGGAGCAGTCGTCAGGTGCCAGAAGCCAGACGGCAGGTGGCAGATATCAGAGGGCAGGATGGAGGTCGCGCTCCGAGAACATTTTCCATTTGTCATTTTCCATTCTCATTAGCCATTTGAGATAGCGATGGGCTCAATTCACTCGTTAGTCATCATTCGTCGCTTGCAAATGGAAACGAAGGCCGTGAGCAACCGCTGCGCTTCCACATCCTATTCTCCGGAAATGACAAATGGAAAATGTTTTTGACGGCCTGCCTTTTGTTATCTGCAGCCTACTCCTGCCTCCTCGTCTCTATCCTCCCGCCTGACCAGTGAAGACATTCGTATCGATGCTTTTAGGATCGCCCAGCACGACAAAGCGGATGTTGCGCATGTATTTTTGTGCGACTCGCTGCACATCGGCAGGCGTCACCGCACCCAGACGTGAGATGATCTCAAAAGAATTCCGCCAACCACCGCCGATTAGCTCGTATTCTGCGAGGTTTCCTGCCTGCGCAGCGTTAGTCTCTTGTCCCATATAGTAGGTGGTCAGGTATTGCGCCACTACGTCAGAAATGTCCTGTTGTCCAATTGACTGGTTCTGAAGCCGTTTGATCTGCTCCAGCATTACTCCGACGGCCTGATTTGCATCAACGGCAGTAACGTAAATGCCGCCGACGTTTGCGCCCTGACTGCTGAGAAATGCGTTTGGAGCGTACGAAAGATTGCGCTTTACCCGCACTTCTTCAAAGACGCGGTCGCGCAGGAGATTAGAAGCGATTGACATTGGATAGATGTCGGCGGCAGTTAAAGGTGGCGCGGTGAACAATCCCTGAATGTAATTAGTCGGCAGCCCGCGCTGAATAATCTCCACCGAAGGGCTGGCAAACGAAAGCTGCGGCATTGGTTCCGGGTGATAATTTCCGCGAGGCAGTTTGCCGAACGCGGAAGCTACGCGCGTGCGTACTTCAGCGGGCTCGAGGTCTCCAACGAGGACGAGCAAAAGTCGCGAAGTTTGCAACATCTCCTGATGATACTTGCGAACGTCTTCCGCGGTCAGACGGGCCACCGAGTCGGCTGTACCCTGAGGTCGATTGAGATAAGGATGCCCGGCATAGGCCACGCGCTCCTGCAGGCGCTGCAGGTAAGTATCGGGATCGTCTGTGTCATCGCGCAGAGAGGAGACTCTGCGGCTTTTCATGAGCTCAAAGTCTTGCTTTGTGAAAGCGGGGCGTAGTGCCACGTCCGTGAACATCTCCCACGAACGGTCAAAATTTGGCCGGGTAGACGTAAAGGAAAGCACCGAGTAATCGTAGTTTTCGCCACTGCCGATAACCGTTCCCATGCGTGAAAGTTGGTTGCGCATGCGGTCACGAGGAAAGTTTGTGCTTGCTTCAGTGGCAACGGCAAGCATCAAGGATTCAATCCCTGCGTTTTCAGCATTGATGTTTCGTGAGCCACCACGCAGGAACAACCCGCCCGCGACTGTCGGACTGCCCGCCCGCTTCTTGACAATCACCTGCAGGCCATTGACCTCAAATTCCGTGACGAGCGCCGCCGCGCGACGCTCGGCCTCGACCTGGCCTGTCTCGACCTTTTGAGCCGGCGGTTTCGCTGCTTGCACGGCGGGAGCCGCCAGTGCGAATGTTTTTGGCGCTGCGCTGCGTGCAAATACGCCCGGAGCGGTGGTGACTGGCACCGCCAGGACAAATAGGGCGAGCAAGACAAGAGAACGTGGTAAACGCATGTGATCAAAACTGGAGGCTACCCGTCCTTTACTGCCTACTGCCAACTGCCTACTGCCGACTGCTTTGTTCATTGTCCGATCAACTCCTCAGGTTTCAATTGTATCTGCTGCTGCACCCCTTCTGAAATCAGCGCCAGGCCGATGTGAGGCTTACCCTTAATATAAGTTGTCACATAGCGGTTGATGTCTGCCCGGGTCGTGTGGCGAAGGCTCGTAAGATAGCCGCGAAAATATTCGAGTCCGGTTGACGCCCACCAGAAGCTCAAAGTATGCGCGTATTCGCTCAGCTTTTCACGCGAGTAAAGATCATCTGCCTCGAGCAGCGCTTTGGCACTCTCCAGTTGATCGTCGGTGAAATAGTCTTTGTCGTTGAAACGCGTGACTTCGGCATAGACTGCTTTCATAGCGGCGTGCGCCTTATCAGGTGTGGTCTGCAGGATGATGGTGATGGGGCCGACGTTGCGCTGCGTGTAATAACCAATCCCGACGCCATTAACGAGTCCAGTGTCTACGAGAGCGCGCTGGAAACGCGAGTTGGGTTGCGTCAGAATGAATGAGAAGACATCCGCAGCATAAGTTCCCGGATTGTCGATGCCAATCGACGGTCCCTGCCAGCCAATCATCATCACAACGTTTTGCACCGGCTGCTTGATAATCGTGCCCTCGCTTTTTGTAAGGGGTGGGTGCTCGACGGGCGGAAACTTCTCAAAGGGATTCTCAGCACGCGGCCAGTCGGCGTAAAACTCCTGGGCCAGCTTAAAAACATCCTCAGGTGTGACGTCGCCCGTCACGACCAGCGCCGAATTGTTCGGCACATAGTAGCGCTGTTGAATCAGTCGCATCATGTCAGTCGTGGCGCCGGCGACTGTCTGGCGGTTACCGAGTGGATTCTTGCGGCTGGGGTATTTATAGAAAAGCCGGTCGTTCATCTCTCGATTCAGATAGAAGAACGGATTCGACTCATTCCGATCAATCTCGCCTATCACTACCTGGCGCTCGCGTTCAAACTCACCAGCGTTGAAGAGTGGATAGCGCGCAGAGTCGCGCATGAAGTTCATCGCCGTGCGCAGGTTTGGACTGGTTGTCGTGAAGTAGTAATTGACTACCTCTTCACGCGTCTGGCCATTGTAAGTAATACCCAGTTGGCCGATGGTCTTAAGATAATCTTCCTGATTCGCAACGGCGCGATTGGCTTTAAAGAACATGTGCTCGTAGAGATGCGACAAACCATTTAGCTCGGGCGGCTCGGTATAGGAGCCGTTCTTGACCGCAAGCTCGATCGTGACCAAAGGTACCGAGTGATCTTCCAGCACGATAACTTCAAGGCCGTTCGCCAGGACGCGGTTGACCAGCTTGGCTTCCGGCAGACGTGCGGTGGTTGTCGCCGCGGCCCCCTGGGGGGAAGCCGGCCGCGATTGTTGCAAGGCTGGGGAGTTTTGGCCAAGGATGACCGGCGGCGCCAACAGTGAAAAGATCAGTAATAGGATTGACAGGTTACGTTTCACAATAAAATCTCCAATTAGCCCAGGCCTAAACCAAAACCTGAAAAAGCAAATGACTCATCGATCTCGGCCCTGGGGACTCTGAGTTCAATCGCCGTAGGGTTCTAAGTATGAGACGTTTCGATGTAGCGACCTCAGGAATAGATGTCAGTTGCGTAAGATTCATGCCTCATATCTTCAAGAAAAGTGGATCAAGGCTGGTGACTCTGGAAACGATTAACTGAGGTATCGCGGGTGAAGTGCGGCGTTAAGTCGTCTTGCGTGCGCGTGAATCTCATCCTCGGGCTCTGATTACTTTATATATAACAGGAATCTCGCATTTAGCCCAACCCAAGCCGGCTCTTTGGTGGTGGGTCATTTTGAAGGCAGTAGAGAAAAGCGGAGATCAGCCGCGGATTAACGCGAATGAACGCGAATCTGAAATAAAAAGCGAAAACGGAGAAACTCACGTGCGGCGAGGAGATTAGAAACGCATCACACGGGTCTACCCCTTATGCGGCCTTTCAGATTCGCGTTCATTCGTGTTAATCCGCGGCTGAAATTAGGACGCAATCAAGACCTTTGCATGCTGCAGCAACACGTTGCGATAAGGGATTACTTGAGGATCGAGCATATTGGCAGACCACCTGAATTGGATCGACTTGCGAGCTCTTCGACCGCGCTCGATTTGTAATGAATACATTTGCTTTGTTCCTGGAACGTAAACTATCAAGCGGTAGCCGGGGTTTTGTCCATGTGAATCGAACCCGGTAAAGAGGACCTCGTTGTAACCGTCGCCATTCGCATCGATCGTCTCCGCAGTCCATTGAGCGCTGCGAAAGCTGCGGGTATCAAGCAGACCTTTGGCGGAAACCCGGAAGGAGGCCCCGCGTTTTTGCATTATGAAGAAACGTGACGTGCCGGTTTGGCGCTCGCCATGAATACCGACGACCGCCGGGCCGGATGGCGTTCGAAGTACTTGTACGGCGCCTAACGAATTCCGAGATGCTGTGGCAGCTATCTTCCACGCTCGATCCAGTGCCAGTGGAGACGATCTATCCGAAGCAAGCGCCATCATGCTTTCGGAACCTGCAACTCTACCTAAGAGCTCGCTCTCACTCTTGCGACCAACTGCTATGCGCAGTGGCGGGGAAGGGGCAAGTTGCTCCGAGGCGGAAGGCTCCGGGGTCGGGAGTGCAGTTTCGCTATGGTTCCCCCAGGCAAAAAGTACAGCGCCAAAAAAAATCACGGTCGCGAGCGGCCCCGCGAGGCGAAAGACAATGCTACTGCGTTGAGCGAGCGCGGCCATCGTAGCGGATAGAGGATCGGCTTCAGGCACATCGCGTCGCGCACGCACCAGACTCCGTTCCAAAATAATTCTAGCGGCAGCGGCCGTCCGCGGCCGATTTTCCGGGCGTTTGGCAAGTAAGGTATGAACGGCGATCGCAAGTTGTTTGGGAATGTCCTGGCGGAGCTGTGGCAGGGGAGGCGCCGGAGCCCCCAGGCACTGCTCGGGCGACATGTAGCGAGGCGTGCCCACTATCTGACCGGATCCGGTGGTTGCGTGGGTGGCGGTTGATTCGGCTGAGGTCACCAGAACTTTTGCCACGCCAAAATCCAGAACACAAACTCCCCGGTCATTGAGCATGATGTTCGAGGGCTTAAGATCGCGATGAATAATGCCCAACCGGTGGGCTTCGTCCAACACTTCACAGATCTGAACGCCGATCCTTACCGCTCGTTCCGCTGAGAAACGACCATCGCGAGCCAGCGCTTCCGAGAGCGTAGTACCCTCTACAAACTCCATGATGATGAAATGGCGGCCGTCGGGTAGATTGCCGGCGTCGAAAATCATCGCGGCGTGCGGGTGGCGAAGTTTGGCCATCGTGCGCGCCTCGCGCAGAAAGCGATCGGCGACATCGTGATCGCCCGCAAACTCGGGCTTGATGATCTTGACTGCGACCGGACGGTCGAGTCCGAGGTGCGTCGCTCGATACACCGTGCCCATGCCGCCTCGTCCGATCTCGCACTCGATACGAAACCTGCCGGCAATAAATTCAGGGACGTCCATACCTGACCTTCTTTCGGGATAAAGGTCGCTCGGAGCGGGCTAGTTACAACGAGGAGATGCGCTTCCGTGCGGCGCTGAAATGGAGCCGTTGCCGTTCGTTTTGAATAGGGGAGAACCCGGCCTGGTCGGCCTTGTCGCGCGTGTAGTTTACACCTTTGGGGTCAGCAGGAACAGCTTACGGTTCCCATTCCGAATGCCGCCTCGGAAATCGCCGTATCCGGATCCTTTCCGAAGTAGAAATCCTCAGGCTCTATTCGCTGTCACTGTTATACCGTTTCAAAGGTTTCGGTTGAATCACTCTTTTATACCGAGTGATTACTTCCCCCAGGATGTCTGGTTGGAGAGTTAACCGTATCCGGGGCTGAGGATCTCGATGCCAACGACCACGGCTACAACGTCTTTTGCTTCAGCGTATTTATTCTGATGTCGCAGTGAGTCCGCAATAAGAAGTAAATAATCACCTTGCACCAAGACGGCCATAGTACACTTTCGTGTCGTAGTCGAATGAAACTGCCCCATCAATCTGATTTGCCTCGAAGATCTCACGAAGCCGCGCAATCATGGGTTCGAAATTAACATGCCCAGGCTCTGGTGTGTAAGACGCCGAGGACACGCGGCCCTTGAGGCTTTCAAAATCCAATCGTTGCGAGTTTTCAAAGATTTGGAGCTCAAATGCCCCAGGGGAGAAGAACTCGGCAATTTCGCCAGTCACGTTCAGATGGCTTACCTGCTGATAATCTGTTCCGTATTTATTAAGCAACTCTTCGTAAGCGCTTAGGAAGGAAGTAGCAGCCAAGCGACGGTCGTTCCAGACCAGGACAACAAATCGTAGAGGCTTAAGTATGCGAAGAAACTCGGTTCGAGCTTTCGGTCTGTCAAACCAATGGAACGCCTGACCGGCCGTGATCAAGTCCACGCTCTTTGCTGGCAAAGTTGTTGATTCCGCCGAGCCATCAATGCTTCTGAACCTGGGATAGCCCTTCAGCAGTGTTTCAGCGGCATCACGCATCGCAGCATTTGGCTCAACGCCGATGACTTCATTACCATTCTTGAGTAACAGCTCTGAAAAGATGCCTGTGCCGGAACCTATATCAGCGATTATGGAACTCTCCTGCAGTTCACACTCGGCTCCCAGCAGCTCGATAACACCGTGCGGATAGCCGGGTCGATACTTCACATAGGCTTCGACGCGGGACGTGAAGCGTTTGAGTGGATCTGACATTTAACTCTGGTCAACGTTACGTGCTCGGAACTCGATTCTAAGCCGAACCGGAGTTTCGTGACCAATCATTCTTGAAATTGAGTCCCAGCCTATTCGCGGGGGAAGATCGTAGCGGCGGGAAGGTGCGTTTCGGGTGGGTAGAACTTGATGAAGATGCGGTAAGCAAGCAAAAGCAGAAGAACGAAACCGAAAGTCAACGGCAACCGGGTGTCAGCCTTAACGAGCATCCAGTAATGAATTACCCCGCCGGCTCCGGCCAAATAAACCAGCCTGTGCAGCTTTACCCAGCGCTTGCCACCTAACCGCTTGACCATCTTGTTAGTGGAGGTGATGGCTAGGGGTACCATAAGAAAAAACGCAGTCATGCCAACAGCAATAAATGGCCGCTTGAGGATGTCCCCAGCCATGCTGCGGATGTTGAAGAAGCGATCGAACCAGACGTAAGCAAGGAGATGAAGCGATCCATAAAAGAATGCGTAGAGACCCAGCATGCGACGAAACTTAACCACCCAGTTCAGTCCCGTAATCTTGCGCGCGGGTGTGACCGCTACAGTAACCACAAGAAAGAGCAATGTGAGCATTCCCGTGGTCCGCGTAACAAACTCAAGCGGGTTAGCGCCGACTTGCTTGTGGAAGAGATCCCACGAGAGCAAGGCCAACGGCACAAGGGCGTTAATAAACAGGAGGAGTTTTGAGAATTTGGTGTCGTTCATCCTCTAGAGAAGGTCTTTGGTCTTAGGGCTTGGGCCTTGGAAGGATGGCCAGCAAAGGCCAAAGACCCAAGGCCGAAGACCAGTTTAGAAATATCGCTTCAGATCCATCCCCGTGTAAAGATGCGCCACTTGATCAGCGTAACCATTGAACATCAATGTCTCGCGCATTGCGAATTCACCGATGCGTCGCTCTCTTGCCTGGCTCCAGCGCGGATGAGAAACGTTTGGATTGACGTTCGAATAAAAGCCGTATTCATTTGGGGCTTGAATGTTCCAGGTCGTGGGTGGCTCATCAGCCACAAGTTTAACCTTAACAATCGACTTGATGCTCTTAAAGCCATATTTCCAAGGCACAACGAGACGTATGGGCGCGCCATCCTGGACTGGCAGAGTTTCTCCATAGAGCCCCGTGGCTAAAATTGTCAGCGGATGCATAGCCTCATCGAGTCTCAATCCCTCCACGTAAGGCCAGTCAAGAACACCCGTCCGCTGATTGGGCATCCGCTTTGGATCGTAAAGCGTTTGAAACGCGACGTATTTTGCCTGCGCTGTCGGTTCGACCATATCCAGCAGCCTGGCTAAGGAAAACCCTACCCAGGGAATGACCATTGACCAACCTTCAACACAGCGGAGTCGATAGATGCGCTCTTCTTTAGGTAGTTTCAACAACTCATCAAGGTCAAAGGTTCGCGGCTTATTGACCAAACCCTCGACCGAAACGCTCCAGGGCTTAGAAACAAACCCCTGTGCTTCGGGAGCTACAGAAGCTTTATCAGTAGAGAACTCGTAAAAATTGTTGTAGTTGGTGATGTTTTCAAACGGCGTGAGCTTTTCGCTTACTGTAAACCCGTCACGCACAGCTATTTCGCCGGCGGCTTTCTCAACACCCGCCAGCTTTTCGCCCTTCGGTGTTTCAAATGGTGGCGGATTCAGCTTGCGATAAAGCAAAGCCGTGGCGGTTGTCGTTGCGGCAAGCGCGGCTCCACGCATGAAAAAGCGCCTATCCAAATAAACTCTCTTATCGGTTATCTCGCTGGATTTGATGTTTTCTTGTTTCCTGATCATTTCTTTTTAGAAGTCTAGTTTACGCTTAATGGTTTCCCCTGAGAACCTACGAGGCCAAGCCGCAAATAGATTCCATGTGCCGCCGGCACTGAACATAGATTTACCCTGAATTAGTCGCGCAGCTGCCAGAATACTTACAGCAGTCAAGAGGCCGCGCAAGGAAAGGCCAAACACTTGAGTAAGTGATTGCAACGTACTAGTATCCCGACGTTTTCGCAGCCGCTCAAAGCTCCTGAAGGGACCGCAACTTGAAAGAGGATGTGCCCTCACAACCTGGCGGCATCACGGGACACTCTTCGCATGCTGTCTCAGCAACCCATTCGCAAATCAGAAACAAGCTAATTAGATGGGTCATCGTGTTAGTTGCTGGCCTGTCTGTTCTTCTGGTGCCGACACCAGAGGGAATTACGCCGAACTCGTGGCGTTTGCTGGCTATCTTCGTAGCGACGATTACGGGCTCGATTGTACGCCCTCTGGCCGGCGGGGCAGTTGTGCTTTTGGGAGTCTCTGCAATTGCTTTAACTGGCGTGCTTCCAGTCAACGAAGCACTTGCGGGCTATGCCGATCCCATAGTTTGGCTGGTTCTGGCAGCATTTTTCATGTCGCGGGGCATGATTAAGACGGGATTAGGAAGGCGCATTGCTTTTGTCTTAATTCGCGCCATCGGGCGTCATTCTCTGGGGCTTGGCTATGCACTAGTCTTGACCGACATGCTCCTGGCGATGGTAATTCCGTCAACCGGCGCTCGTTCAGGCGGGATAATCTTCCCTGTGGCAAAGAGTCTGGCCGAAGCTTATGAATCTAGGCCTGGGGTCTCTGCAGGCCGGCTGGGGGCCTTTCTAATGCCGCTTGTCTACCAGTGTGACGTCATCGTCTGTGCGATGTTCTTAACGGGTCAAGCTTCGAATGTCTTGATTGCCAAGTTTGCAAGCGAGGTTACCGGGATTCAATTGACCTACTCACAGTGGGCAATTGGAGCGGTTGTTCCGGGTATGCTGTCTTTATTGGCCTTTCCATTGCTTCTGTATCGGATCTTTCCGCCGGAGGTCAAACACACACCCGCGGCCGCTGAACTGGCAACCGCAGAACTGAAGCTAATGGGCAGGATGGACTGGGGTGAGAAGGTGATGCTCACCGTTTTTGCCCTGGTGGCTGGCTTATGGATGACGACTGCTTTCCATGGCATAAACTATGCCGTCGTTGCGCTCGTCGGCATTTGTGTGCTTTTGCTGAGCAGCGTGTTGAGTTGGGACGATGTGATAAGCGAGCGTGGAGCCTGGGATGTTTTCATCTGGTACGGCGGCCTCGTGCGCATGGCCGAAGCTCTTGGCGAAACCGGAATAACCAAGCGATTTGCTGAAACAGCTGCGAGTTTGGCCGCAGGCTGGATCTGGTGGGCGGCACTTGCCCTGCTATTGACCGTGTACTTTTACGCTCACTATGGATTTGCGAGTATCACGGCGCACGCAACAGCAATGTACATCCCATTTCTTACTGTGATTCTTGCAGCCGGTGCACCTTCATACGTGGCGGTCTTATCGCTCGCTTATTTTTCCAATCTTAGTGCCTCGCTGACGCACTTCGGCACAACGTCAGCTCCAATCTATTTCGGAGCGGGCTATATACCGCAGCGACGGTGGTGGTGGCTTGGAATAATAGCGTCATTCGTAAATATTCCGATTTGGGTCATCTTCGGCTTCACGTGGTGGAAATTATTGAAACTCTGGTAGTTGAAAGCGATGGGTTACTGACTCGGAGAAAGCTGTCCGAGATTCAGATAAGAAATCACTTTTCAATGGTGGAGAATATGGCAGGATATTCCGACACAACACTAATCAAGAAGCTTGGTATAAAGGAAGAATTCCGCATAGCCCTTGTAGGCGCACCGAAAGGATTTCTGAAAGAGCCTGGTACGCTACCCAACAAGGTGAGGATATCGCCGTCGCTTATGAAGTCTCTCGATTTGATTCTGCTTTTCGTGCATTCAAAGTCAGATCTTGAAAAAAGATTTTCGGCGCTCGCGGCTAATCTTTCTGCGAACGGAATGTTCTGGGTTGCCTGGCCCAAAAAGAGTTCAGGAGTCGTGACCGATCTTTCGTTCGATATTGTTCAACGCGTTGGATTGGCAGCCGGTTTGGTCGACGTCAAGATATGTGCCGTAAATGAGATCTGGTCAGGACTTAAATTTGTGTACCGCTTGAAGGATCGCCCACGTAATTGAATTACCAGAATCGCTCAGCGTTAGCTGTTGAAAAGTTTTCCACAGAGTTCTGTGGAAAACAATGTGGAAATCCGCTCTTCTCGGGTTGCAAGGGTGTTACGAGCGAATATTTTACAGCATTTTGCACACGTGCGCGGCGTTGCTTCAAGGACTTAGGAATCAACAAGTTGAGTTGAGGCGGATCTCTCAAATATGCTCGTGACCCAGTTTGACTTGACGTTTCAAATTCTGGCGCAGTGTTCTCGCTGGATTTTTGCTCGCCCAGTGGAAAATGCGGCAAAAGTCTCCCAGTTTAAAATACGAGTAGCGTTCTCGCCCTTCTCACTTCTGTCAATCGCGAAAAATAAAATCGCCGGAACATGAACCCTCCACAAACTTACCGAACCTCATGGGAGTCTGCTACCAGCATATTCATCAACCCAGTAAGCTGCCGAACGATTGTCTTGCATACTATTTGCAAAAATAATGTTCGGAAAAAAGACGGACTTGGGTAACTCACTCATGTTTGTTGGTAGGAGAAGCATCGGAAGTGTATTGCTGATTCTTTCAAATCGCGATTCACCTTTGGCAAGCAGCTCGCCCAAATCTACTAATTGCTCGCCCAAATCTACTAATTGTAGGACCAGTCCTGCGGGAACGGAATGGGTTGCGCGAAACGGACGGCGAACGTTTTGATAGGCTCGTCAAAGATCAGAATTTTGCAGGAGAATCTATGCAGTGAGAAAAATATATTCTCGTCAACTCGATCGTTTTTAGAAAAGAATTTCTTAGTGGTGCGATCATGTATCCTCTCGCGAGAGTAATGTTTGCATTGGCGATTCGGGTTGATCGATGCGTATAAAGATCAAATTGTAGTTACTATGCGCATGTGAACATTGAGTGAGTGAAAAAACAGTTGCAAAAATTTCGTCGATGACTATAATGCGACTCCCTTCGCGGTGAGCAAATGATTTGTCAGAAGAAAAAGTTAAACGTCGGCAAGCTGTTTTGATTGTGTTGGTAGGTTACTAGTTCTGTTATAAATTTCTCTCGGATGGTCTCCGACAAAACCTGCTACGCAAAAGAATTCAGCTTGTGACGGATACGCCTTCATCAAGATGAAGGAGCGCTGGCAACTTTAGGCGAGAGCCCCCGGTGCGGGATCCCTTCGCCAAATAATTTACTTAGCCGCCAATCTTGCAGACCGGCAGAGACCCCCGTTCCTCCGGCTGGAGGGACGTGCCTGTTTGCAAGTGCAAACCTCGAGTTTTGAGGAGGATGAAATGAAAGAAGAGTTTGAATCAAGTTTTGAGACGAAAGTCTGCCCAATCTGTTCCGCACTATTACCATTGTCTGAATTCGGAATCTGCCGCGCTCGTAAAGACGGACGAAATCTTTATTGCAAGGTTTGCATACGAAGAAAGGTTACAGACAGTAGAAAGGCGTTGCGCGAGTATAAGTCTAGAAAGCGTTACGTGGAGGTTTTGGCGACGGTCCCGGCTACCAGCGAGAGTGATTTAACCTCGCCCGTTCAGTACGCCTCAAGAGTAGTTAACAAGCTTTCGCCCGTTGAGCGGGTCAGAGAGGCGATTAGACACGGTGCGCGAACACAAAAGGAAATCGCTCAGGCAACCAAGCTCGGCAAAGATGAGATTGGCGACGGGTTAGCGAATTTGCTGCTCTGGACGCGGGAAATCAGAACTGAGATGGTTAATAATGTCCGGCTGTATTTCATCAACGAACCTATCGTTTTGCCCGATGGCACCAACCTCAGAGTCCCGCGCCGGAAGCCCGACGTGCCAAGTTCGTTCAGTGCGTTGCAAGGTTTGATGCCTGGTAAGAACCCAGAGGGTGAGACTGAAAGAATTGGTGGTTGGGTGGCCGCTTGAGTCGGCGTTCCGGAGATGCTTTTCGCGCGGCTTACCTCCTGAACGCGTCAAGTACTTCGCGGGCATGCTCCTTTGGTTTCACCTTTTCAAAAACCTTTTTGATCTTACCCTGCTCATCGATCAAAAAAGTAGTGCGGATTATGCCCATATAAGTTCGGCCCATGAACTTCTTCTCACCGTACGTACCATAAGCGTTGGCGATGGAATGGTCAGTATCGGCCAGCAGGGTAAAGGGAAGTTTATATTTATCCGCAAACTTCTTGTGAGAAGCTTCCTTGTCGGGTGAAACGCCCAGAATTTTTATCCCGCGCTTCTTAAACTCAGAGAAGGCGTCACGAAATGAACAAGCTTCTTTGGTACAACCTGGCGTGTCATCTTTCGGATAAAAATATAAAACTACCTTTTCTCCTCGAAAGTCCTTAAGACTGACATTGCGACCCTCCGCGTCTGTCGTGGAAAAATCCGGGGCGACACTTCCCTCTTGTGGCATTGAATCCTCTCCAGTCGTTGGCAGTAGTTGCCGATGCGGCACATTTTAAACGTGAGAATGGTAGCAGACAAACAATTGCGGCATCTTTGAAAATGAAAAAGACAGCAAAAAGCAACCACTGGATGGTCAAACAGGAGCCTGAAACATATTCGTGGGACGACTTAATGGTTGATGGGCGCACCGATTGGACAGGTGTAAGAAACTATCAGGCACGCAACAATCTCCGCGAAATGAAGACAGGAGACCGAGTGTTGTTCTACCATTCAGGAAAAGACAAGGCCGTGGTTGGCATTGCGGAAGTTGTCAAGCGCGCCTATCCCGATCCAACTGCGGATGATCCGCAATGGGTCGCCGTTGACTTGAAGCCGGTAAAGGCGTTCACAAGCCCGGTGCCCCTGCCTGCGATTCGTTATGACAAGCGTTTAAGTGGGCTACCACTGATCAAGCAGTCGCAGCTTTCTGTGATGCCGCTCACTAAAGATGAGTTTGAGGTCCTGGTTGCAATGGGCAGCGGCAAGAACCGAAAGAAGTAACTGCTATAGGAGGCTACGCACTATGTTCAAACAGATTGACTACACAATGGTGATTGTTTCAGACATGACTCGGTCTATTGAGTTTTATCGCGACAAACTTGGCATTCCTCTAAAGTTTGAATCGCCGGAATGGACTGAGTTCCAAACCGGAGCCACTACTTTAGCGCTTCACGGAGGCGGTGTTCCGCAGGAACGCAGGGCTAGTTCAGGAGACAAAGATGCCGGCACTTGTTCTATTGGTTTCAACGTTGAGGACGTCGATCAGACTTTCGTAGAATTGAAGGCCAAAGGCATCAACTTTGTAATGCCGCCAACGCAAAGAGAAGGCGAGGGGATAAAGCTCGCGGTTTGCGTGGATCCTGACGGTTTGCCGATTTCTTTTGCCCAGACCCTTGAGAGGGCAGCGTCTCCTCAAGCCGCAAAGTAATTAGGCATCTGATTTTTCTAACTAAACAGTCCAGGCTCGTTCGGCGCTTGCTCGGGTATGGCTGAATCCTGCAGACGTGGATACTTCTGAAACAAAGGCAGCGGCGCAGGCACTCGACGACTTTGCAAGGTAGCTTTGATTTCCAGAGCATTAACGACAGCTTTTCCCAGGAAGTGGTTATTGGAGATTACGTAAGTCTCTTTGCTTTGCTTGCCAACCTCTCTGATTCGGGCAATCCAGGGTTCTAGTTCATCCAAAGAATAAAGATAGTTGTAGCGTTCGTCTCTCACCGCTTTATCCCTGAACCAATTCTGATAGTTCCTACCATGCAGGCGCACGTACCCTAACGAAGAAGTACTCAAAGCCGAGGGTCTGATCGACTTCTTAAAAATGGGTTGATCGATGTTGCAGATGCCTACCTCACGTTTCTCGAGCTCTTCGTAAATACCAGGTGTGTTCCATGACGCATGGCGGACTTCGACTATCAGTGGATAATTCTTGAAACGATCGATTAGCTGCGTCAGATAGACACGCTCCTCATCTGTGTTCTTGAACGACCAGGGGAACTGGAGCAATAGCGCCCCCAACTTTCCAGCCTCAGCCAGCGGATCAATGCCTTCGCGAAAGTTCTTTTCGTCATCTGCGGTTGCTTTGCCGCGATCATGCGTAAACAGGCGGTGGAGTTTTGCCGTGAACCTAAAGTCAGGATTGCGGGCGACGCGTTTCGCCCATGCTCTGGCGCTCGAAGCGGCCGGAGGGCGGTAAAAGCTGCTGTTGATCTCAATTGTGTCAAAGAACTTGGCAAGATACGACAGCGGATCGAATTTGGCGCCGGGCTTGTGCGGATAGACAACGCCCTCCCAGTCTTTGTATGCCCAGCCGGCCGGTCCAATGCGAATCTTATTAGTCATCCTGACGCCACCCAAACCGTGATCAGCCGATAAGCCAGCCAAAGATAAACACAGATCAGACTAATCGGAAAAAGTATTCCACGAATGTCTCGGCTGAAAAAGGTTCTATCCGTGTTCATCCGTGCAAATCTGTGGCTCAGTTTCTCTGATTCCTAGCACGATGCGAAGTGCCGAGGATTGATGGTATAAACAGTAGCACTTGAGTTCCTGAATTAAATACATTGAAAGGAGTATTTTGATGCGCCTGACGGAGATGGTTTCGTGTTCCGGTTGAGCGGCGAAGCTTAGCCCGAGCCTACTCGCTCAGGTTCTGAGCGGGCTACCGAAACAGCCTTTCGACAAGAATTTGATTGTCGGTTTCGACACTGCCGACGATGCGGGTGTATACCGCCTCCGCGACGACCTCGCAATCGTCCAAACACTCGATTTCTTTACACCTATCGTCGACGACCCTCGGGTCTACGGACAAATAGCCGCGCTGAATTCTATTAACGATGTCTGGGCAATGGCCGGCACGCCTCTGACAGCGATGGCCATCACATGTTTCCCGAAGAAGGGCGTCGATCCAGCAATACTCGGTGAGATCATGCGGGGTGGATTGGAGACGCTTAACCAATACGATGTCACCCTGATTGGCGGTCACAGTGTCGATAACGAACAGATCATGTTTGGTTACTCGGTGACCGGTGTGATTGATCCAAACAAAGTGGCCACAAACTCGGGCGCACGCCCCGGCGACGCCATCATTCTGACCAAACCGATTGGCACAGGCGTGATTTCCACCGGGATAAAGTTTGGCCAAACGAGTCCTGAGATCGCTCGAACTTCGGTGGCAACGATGCTCACAGCCGGAAGGTACGCCGCAGAGGCGATGCGTGAATTTGGCGTCAAAGGCGCGACGGACGTCACGGGTTTTGCATTGCTGGGTCATGCCTGGGAAATGGCCCGCGCCAGCAAAGTGACTATTAAAATCGATTCATCGCGAGTTCCAGTGCTGGACGGCGCATTGGAATTAGCGTCTGTGGGAATGCTCACCAGCGGCGACAAGAGTAATCGAGAGTACATTGGTGACGATGTCGATATTGCGGATTCAGTGAGCAAAGAAATGCGCCATTTGCTCTTCGATCCGCAAACGGCGGGCGGGATGTTGATGGCGGTACCGGCGGGTCGCGCTGAGGAATTGTTGGCACGTTTACGTGAGAATTACGAACAAGCGGCCATAATTGCGCGTGTCATTGAGCGCGGATCTCATTCACTGGTAGTAAGTTCCCTCACGAGTTCCCGCTTTGATTGAGTCTGATGCAGTCGAGTATTCTTACTTGATGCGAACAAACTTCGCCTAATCGGGACACTCTCGCAGGAGCAAATGATGGTTTCCACGATTCGAGAAGCAACCGCGACCAAGGTCGACTCCATACTCGATCTTTATCGAGGCGTGCGTGAGTGCACCATGCGAATTGTCGCGCCACTGGAGATTGAGGACTACGTAATACAGACCGCCGAATTTATGAGTCCGCCGCGGTGGCACGTAGGCCACACATCCTGGTTCTTTGAGACTTTGCTCCAGAGTTATCTCCCCCGCTACAAGCCTTACTCGGAAGACTTCCTTTTCTATTTCAACTCCTATTACGAAGGGTTCGGCGCGCGCATCGAGCGAGCGAAACGCGGGACTAAATCCCGCCCAACTGTGCAGGCAACGCTCGAATATCGCCGGCGCATTGACGAGCTGATGATCGAGTTTTTGGGGAAACTGGCCGATCGCCCGCAGTCTGACAAAGTGCGGTCGCTGGTAAGACTCGGTCTTGAGCACGAAATGCAACACCAGGAGCTTTTGGTTTACGACATAAAGCATCTGCTTTGCGACTTGTACAGGCCTGAGATAAAGCCGGCGCCTGCTGCGTCTGGAAGGATCGAGGGGATGGCAGAAATCCAAGGAGGATTGTTTTGGCTAGGCTACGGATCCGCGGGGAGCAGTGAGATTCGAGGCACGGCTGAGGTCCCAGCGTTCGCATTCGACAATGAGAAACCGGCGCATCAAGTCTTCCTGCAGGACTTCTCCATCGACCGTGCGCCGGTCAGCAATGGCGAGTTTTTGGAGTTTATGCGTGCCGGCGGTTACCGGGACTATCGCTGGTGGTTTTCGGAAGGCTGGGAAGTGGTGACAAAAGAGCAGTGGCAAGCACCGCTTTACTGGGAAGTGCACGATGGTAAGTGGATGATTCGGGACTTCACAGGTCTGCACATGATAGAGAACAAGGCAGACGAGCCCGTTTCACACGTCAGCTATTACGAAGCTTGTGCTTACGCCAAATGGGCCGGCAAACGCCTGCCAACCGAAGGCGAATGGGAGAAGGCCGCTTCCTTTCATCCCAGCACCAACGAGAAAAGGGCTTTCCCCTGGGGTGACGATCCAGCGGATCAATCTAAAGCGAATCTTTTGGAAAATGAGCTTTGGGGCGTCGCGCCGATAAGCGCTTTTCCCAATGGCCAGAGCGTCGACGGTTGTCAGCAGATGATTGGGGATGTTTGGGAATGGACTAGTTCCGATTACACGCCTTATCCGGGCTTCAAAACGGAATTCGATGAGTACAACGACAAATGGTTTGTTAGTCAGAAGGTCTTACGCGGTGGTTCGTTCGCGACGCCTCGACTCCACATCCGCTCGACATACCGAAATTTCTTTCATCCGCACGAACGCTGGATGATTTCTGGCTTTCGTTGTGCGAAGGATAGTTGACCTTTGAACCTTCGCGATACGATTCAGCACTACGGCTGGAAAGGATCTGATGCCGACGATTCTTGATGATACCGAGGTACGCGTACTGGGGGCCCTGATCGAAAAGCAGGTGACCACGCCCGAGTATTATCCGCTGACATTAAACGCTCTGACCTTGGCCTGTAATCAGAAGAACAATCGCTATCCTATTACTGCCTTCGATGAGGCAACGGTGGCGCGAGCGCTTGAGAGTCTCCGGGAAAAGAACTTTGTTTACGTCGTTTACGGCAGCACCAGTCGGGTACCCAAGTATAAACATGTAGTGACGGACGTGCTTCATCTTAGCCAGCCCGAGCTGGCGGCAATGTGCGTATTGATGCTCAGAGGGGCTCAGACGACAGGCGAATTGGCAGGACGCGGTTACCGGCTTTATGAGTTTTCCGGACTGGAAGAGGTAGAGGCCACGATGAACTCACTTATTTCGAGAGAGCCCGAGCCTCTCGTGGTGCGTTTGCCGCGCCAACCAGGCCAGAAAGAAGTTCGGTTCGCCCACCTGCTTTCCGGAAAAGTGACCATCGAGCATGCTGCCGAAAGCGAACTCGCTCCGAAATCTGCTTCCAGCAGCCGCGGCGGCGGGGAGAGAACACATAAACTTGAGCAGGAAGTGCAGGCACTCCGAGCGGAGGTGATGGCTTTGCAACAACAGTTTGAGGAATTCAAGAAGCAGTTTGAGTAACCGCATCCCAAATGATCAAAACTAATTCCCGAACCTCATCTCTCTCAATTTGTTATGTGAAATCGGCATTTTCAAACCCCAGCGCTCTCTACATTTTATTCTTAGGTTTGTGAATCTCGTCTTCTCAGCAAGAATTTTCACGCAAAGATGCAAAGGTGGCAAAGAGGCAAAGAAGAACAAATCGGACTGGACTTTGCGTCTTTGCTACCTTTGCGTCTTTGCGTGAAACTGTTTGCGGCATGGCCGCACTGGGTAATCTGTGGACAAAAAGCGCGACTCCCTGTATTCCACGCCTAGGCCAGCGTTTCATGTGTGCAATTTTCGGGACCGCGTTGTATAATTCCGGTTCCTATGAATCTTGAGATTTTTCATCCAGCAGTTGCGCGCTGGTTTCAGAAGACTTTTCCTTTCGCCACGGCCCCTCAAGAACTTGCCTGGCCGGCGATCAAGGCGCATCGAAACACCCTCATTGCTGCGCCGACTGGTTCAGGAAAAACACTCGCCGCGTTTCTCGCTGCAATTGATGATCTTGTGCGGCTTGGCATCGAGGGAAAGCTCGACGATTCAACGCATGTCGTTTACGTCTCACCACTAAAAGCCCTTAGCAACGACATTCAGCGAAATCTGCAAATCCCGCTCGAGGGAATTCAGCAGGAATTAATCGCGATGGGTTTGCCGCAGATCAACATTCGCACCCTCGTGCGCACGGGCGATACCCCCGCCGCCGAGCGGACCGCAATGACCAGGCGGCCACCACACATCGTGGTTACTACTCCCGAGTCACTTTATATTCTATTAACGAGCGAGGGCGGCCGCAGGATGTTGCAGACGGCACGCACACTTATTCTCGATGAAATTCACGCGGTCGTCGGTGATAAGAGGGGCTCGCATCTGGCGCTCTCAGTTGAGCGTCTGGAACAATTAATTCAGCAGCACGGTCAAACTGATGACAGCGAAATCCGAAATCCGAAATCCGAACTTCGAAATTCCAGACTCATTCGCATAGGTTTGTCCGCGACGCAGCGGCCGATTGAAGAGGTTGCGCGTTTCCTTGTTGGCTCGGCAGAGATCGATTCTAACGGCAAGCCAAACTGCAGCATCATCGATACTGGGCACACACGTATGCTGGACTTGGCTATTGAGGTCCCTGATTCACCCTTACAGGCCGTGATGTCTGGCGAAGTGTGGGATGAAGTCTACGACCGGCTGGCTCAACTCATCCGAGAACACAAAACGACGCTCGTGTTCGTCAACACGCGCAGACTTGCCGAGCGCGTGGCTCGTCATTTGGGGGAGCGCATTGGCGATGAGAACATCGCCGCTCATCACGGGAGCCTGGCGCGCGAGCAGCGGTTGGCGGCAGAGCAACGGCTGAAAGCCGGAGAACTGAGCGCGCTGGTAGCCACGGCGTCCCTGGAACTTGGGATCGATATTGGGGATGTGAATCTAGTTTGCCAGATTGCCTCCACTCGTTCGATCGCCAGTTTCCTGCAGCGTGTGGGACGGTCAAACCACACGGTTGCCGGTTTTCCCAAGGGCAGAATCTTTCCGCTTTCGCGGGATGAGTTGGTGGAATGCTCGGCGTTGATTGATTCGGTCAGGCGCGGTGAGCTGGATCGTCTTTCAATTCCACAGCAACCACTCGACATTCTCGCGCAGCAGATTGTGGCCACGGTCGCGGCCGAAGAATGGACCGAAGATGCGCTCTTCGCGATGGTGCGGCGCGCGTATCCTTTTCGCAATCTCGACCGAAAAGACTTTGACGCAATTGTGCGCATGCTTGCCGAAGGTTTTTCGACAAAGCGGGGCCGCCGCTCGACTTATTTGCATCACGATGCCGTCAATCAGCGTTTGCGCGGTCGACGTGGTGCGCGTCTGGCAGCGATCACTTCGGGAGGAGCGATTCCCGATACGGCGGATTATGCAGTTGTGCTTGAGCCGAGCGGTCTCGTCATAGGATCGGTCAATGAAGATTTCGCAATTGAGAGTCTACAGGGCGATATTTTTCAACTTGGCAACACCTCATGGCGCGTGCTGCGCGTGGAGCAGGGAAAAGTGCGAGTGGAAGATGCGGCGGGGCAACCACCTTCGATTCCTTTTTGGCTTGGCGAGGCTCCTTCGCGCACGTACGAATTGTCTGCATCGGTTTCGCGCCTGCGCGAAGAGATTGCCGACCGAGTGATATTAAACGGCAATGGAGGTGCTGCACACCTCAAGGTTGAAGGGGCTAACGGATCCGGACGCTTAGATGGAGACCGTCTTCACACCAACCTCGATCCGGAAGGCGACCACGAAGATTCATCAACTTCAGGAGTTGAATACGAAGCCGCAGTTGCCTGGCTCGTGAACGACGTCGGCATCTCGCGATCCGCCTCTGAACAGATGGTGGAATATCTTGCCGCGTCGAAAGCAGCATTAGGTGTGATGCCTACGCTCGACAACATCGTGCTCGAACGCTTCTTCGATGATAGCGGCAGCATGCAATTAGTGCTGCATTCACCTTTCGGCAGCCGGCTGAATCGTGCCTGGGGTCTCGCGCTGCGCAAGCGCTTCTGCCGCCAATTCAATTTTGAGTTGCAAGCCGCGGCAACCGAGGATGCTATCGTTCTTTCACTTGGCCCTACTCACAGTTTTCCGCTCGATGATGTCTTCCATTACCTGAATTCCAAGACAGTTCGCGAGCTCTTGTGTCAGGCCCTGCTTGATGCCCCGATGTGGAACATTCGCTGGCGCTGGAATGTGACGCGCGCCCTGGCAGTCTTGCGCCGGCGTGGTGGCAAGAAGATTCCGACTCAGCTTCAACGCATGGACGCCGAAGACCTTTTAGCAGCCGTCTTTCCGGATCAAGTGGCTTGCGCCGAGAACCTCACCGGTCAACGAGAGATTCCCGAACATCCGCTTGTCAGTCAAACGGTTCGCGATTGTCTCGAAGAGGCCATGGATGTGGATAGCCTCGAAGCACTCCTCGTTGCCATCGAACGAAACGAAAAGAATCTTTTTGCGCGTGATCTTTTAGAGCCTTCGCCTCTCGCCGCGGAAATACTCAACGCCCGGCCCTACGCTTACCTTGACGACGCTCCGTTGGAAGAAAGGCGCACACGCGCCGTATCCCAGCGTCGCTGGCTCGATCCGGCTACCGCTGCGGACATTGGCAAGCTGGACCAGGCAGCAATAGACCGCGTGCGGTCGGAGGCATGGCCGCAGGTGCAGAATGCTGATGAGTTGCATGATGCCCTCGTGGAACTTGGATTCATCACAGAAGCGGAAGGAATGTTGGGTGAATTCGCAGTAGATGATGACATTCCGGAACCGCAATCGATCTCAGGTGAAAGTGGGGAACCTGTCCAGACCCCCAGCGCCGAATGGAAAGAATTCTTGAAGGTGTTATCGAGCGATCGCCGGGCAGCAGTGCTAGATACTGGGATCGCAGGCGTCTCGCCTGCTGGGATTGCGTCAGAGATTTCTTCGGGTATTGAGCATAGCGCAGACAATGCAGGCGAGACGCCTGCGGTCCCAGTAGGCACGCAGAGTTGTCAAGCGATAAGGCTTTGGGTTGCTGCCGAGCGTCTGCCCCAGTTGCGGGCTGTATTCCCAGAAGCGACTTTAGATCCCTTGATCAACGCACCTGCCTCGTTGACGGAAACCGCGTGGTCATTCGAGGAAGCTTTGGTCGAACTGATGCGTGGTCGTCTGGAAGGTTTAGGACCAGTGACGGCACGCGGCCTTGCAACTTCCACGGGGTTGGCCGTAAGCAGCATCGATGCAGCACTGCTGAAGCTTGAGGCTGAAGGGTTTGTGCTCCGTGGGCGCTTTACGCCAGGAACAGAAGAGACCGAATGGTGCGCGCGTCGATTGCTCGCGAGGATTCACAGTTACACACTCAATCGCCTGCGGCAGGAGATCGAGCCTGTTTCGAGCGCCGATTTCATCCGGTTCTTACTGGCGTGGCAGAAGGTCGCGCCCGATCACCAGATGGAAGGTCCGCAGAGTCTCCTTGCTCTGATCGAGCAACTGGAAGGATTCGAAGCACCGGCAGCAGCCTGGGAAGGTGAGATCTTTCCCAGCCGATTGGTTGAATACGATCCCGCGTGGCTCGATGCGCTGTGTTTGTCTGGCGAAGTGGTCTGGGCACGCCTCACACCAGGCGTCCCGCCCAGGAATGGCCAGGAAAAAGTGCGCGGCGCCGGGCCGGTGCGCGCCACGCCCATCGCACTGCTTAAGCGAAAAGATTTTGCCGTCTGGAATTCCGTCTTTCCGCGCCCTGTGGTTGAGGAAATGACCTTCTCGACCGTCACCCAAATTGTTTACGAGTTCTTGAAAACGCGGGGCGCGTCGTTTTTTTCCGACATTGTCGAAGGGACAAAACTCCTGCGCGCCCAAGTGGAAGAAGCACTGGCAGAATTAGTGGCCAACGGGCTGGTCGTGTCAGATAGCTTCACCGGTTTGCGTGCCTTACTAACGCCTGCGCATCGCAAGACTCAAGCTGCTGCGAGAAGAAAACGCCGCGAAGCAGTTTACGAAATGTCGAGCGCCGGTCGATGGTCCATACTTCAACGTGGTGCGGGCAACGAGAGCGCAAGTAGCACAAAAGGCAGTAGCCGAGCCGGAAGAGAGGGCCCCATAGCCACAAGCGTTGATTTGGAGTCCGCCGAAAAAATCTCTCGCATCCTGCTCAAACGTTACGGGGTTGTATTCAAGCGTTTGCTTGAACGTGAGGGCCTGATACTCCCCTGGCGGGTTTTGCTTCGGGTTTATCATCGATTGGAAGCTCGCGGGGAAATTCGCGGCGGCAGATTCGTGGCGGGCATTTCGGGTGAACAGTTTGCATTGCCAGAGGCGGTGGGAATGGTGCGCGCAATTCGGCGCGCCCCGGCTTTGGACACTATGATTTCCGTAAGCGCGGCGGATCCTCTGAACTTTGTTGGCGTCATCACCCCGGGCGCGCGCATTACGGCGTACTCATCAAATCGAGTGCTCTACCGCGACGGTGTACCAGTCGCCGTGCTCGAATCAGGCGACACACGGTTCCTTGTCGAGTTGAGCCGGGCCATGGAATGGAAAGCCAAAGCCGCGCTCCTGCGCAAACCTGTTCCGCCGCAAGTGCGTTCCTACCTTCGCCGGCCTGCGTAATTATTTTCTTAGGGCTTCTCCTGGCTCTACAGCGACCTGGCGAAATAGATGCTGCGCAGGAGCGTTGTTCCAACCGAGAGCTCGCGCCGTGTCCAAACGACATTCAGCGTTCCATCGCCGGCGATCTTAGTAGTCCAATCTGAGTTTTAATTAACGAATCAATAGCTATTTGGTGCTTTCGGCTTTGAGGGAACTGGGGCTTTCCCTATAATCCTACCGAGTTTCAAACACAACTTATTTCGGAGTTAAACCATGCCTGCAACAAATCATGTTGAAGCAAAAGAAGGGGATGCCTTGCTGCTAGTCGGCACAATGAAAGGTGCGTTTGTTCTGCGGTCGGACGCGACAAGAGGGAGTTGGGAAGTTGGCGGACCGTATTTTCCCGGACGGGCGATATACGCCATGACTTACGACGCTCGCGGCGGGCGCAATCGGCTTTGGGCGGCCGTTAATAGCTCTTTCTGGGGCTCTTATCTGAGTACCTCAAATGACTTTGGCAAGAGCTGGACGGAACCGGAGACATATGGGGTTAAGTTTCCCGAAGACGCTGAAAATTCTGTCAAACAGATTTGGCAGATTGTGCAGGGTAACGCAAACCAACCAGAGACACTCTACTGTGGTGTCGAACCGGCGGCCTTGTTTAGATCAGATGATGCGGGCGAAACCTGGTCGCTGGTCAAAGGTCTTTACGATCATCCGCATCGGCCGCAATGGCAACCGGGTGGCGGTGGTTTATGTCTGCACACTATCCTGCCAGATCCCGCGAACAAAGATCGCATGCACATTGCCATTTCCACGGGAGGTGTCTATCGCACGGATGATGGCGGCGAAACGTGGGACGTTCGTAACAAAGGCGTGCGCGCGCAGTTTTTACCGCCTGAGCAGCGGTATCCGGAGTTTGGTCAGTGTGTGCACAAAATCGTAAGCCACCCAGCGAATCCAAAACGTCTCTTCCTGCAGAACCACTGGGGACTTTATCGCAGCGACGATGGCGCCGATTCCTGGCAGGACATCGCTAACGGTGTGCCTTCGGATTTCGGATTTGCGCTAGAGATTGATCATAACGACCCAAACACCGCTTTCATTGTCCCGCTCGAATCAGATGAGTTTCGCTGCACGCCGGAGGCGAAGCTGCGCGTCTATCGCACACGCGACGCAGGAGAGTCGTGGCAACCGCTTACCAACGGCCTGCCGCAAGAGAATGCGTTTGAGACCGTACTGCGCGACGGCATGTCGGCGGACACTCTCCAACCGACTGGACTTTATTTTGGTACGCGGAATGGCAAACTTTTTGGCACTACAGACGGCGGAGAGTCGTGGCGCGCTATTATGGAGGGTCTGCCTGCAGTAGTTTGTGTGAAGACGGCTGTGGTGTGATGTTCTTAATGAATGTGAGACAGAATGAAGTATCGCTTCGCGACAAAAGTCAGAACCGGGAGCGGTAGCGACCGGGTGGGACGCAGACTACGCGCGTTCGCTTTCTTAATTGAAAGACTAGAAATTTGTCATTAGTGCCCTGTTGAGCCTCTCACGACCCGGTCGCTACCACTCCCGGTTCTGACTATGTAATGCATCCGCCTGCTGGAGGAAAATGATGAAACTTATTTTCGTGACCTGTTTATTGCTGGTTGTGACCTTTGGATTTACAGGTGCTCAACAGAAAGCGGAGCCTGCGCATAAACTGGTGGAATTCCAGATGGCGCTGTTTAAGCGTGGACCAAATTGGACGACGGCAGAAACCCTGCAGAGCAAGGAACTCCACCAACAGCACGTCGCCTACTTTTCGAGCCTGATTGAAACGGGGAAGGCCGTAATCGGGGGACCGCTGATTGGTGATAGCGACGTCCTTGGAATCTATGTGCTTAGAGCGAAGAACACGGCTGAAGCGCAGACGTGGGCCGAAGCAGATCCCGTCGTTAAGGCAGGGCTTTTCCTGATTGAAATGCATCCCTGGTGGTCAGAAGAGGTGATGAAAAAGGCTGCGTCGCCAATCAAGTTCACTACCGCCTACCTGGGCTTTCTCTCCCGCGGGGCAAAGTGGACTCCGGAGAAAACGCCGCAAACTGAAGAGTTGCAAAAAGCGCACATGGCCAACATGAATAAGCTGGCCGGAATGAAGAAGCTCGTCGTTGCTGGTCCCTTTGGTGATAACGGGCAACTACGCGGGATTTTCGTGTTCAAAGTTGAGTCGCTGGAGCAAGCAAAGCAATTGGCGGCGACTGACCCGGCAGTTCAAGCAGGTCGACTCGCAATCGATATGTACCAGTGGCTAGTACCGGAAGGCATACTACCGTAATTCGAAAGTCCAAAGTGAGTGAGACTTTACTTGAATGATCACAATCAATATCGCGGGATTCTTGACTGATTTCACTAATGGGCAATCCGAGATTCCCCTCGACGGCTCGCCGGCAAACGTCGGTGAAGCGCTCAATCAACTCTGGAAGGTGCATGTTGGCTTGCGCGATCGCGTCGTGAACGAACAAGGGCAACTGAGACAGCATGTCAACGTTTTTGTGAACGGGGAGAACGTTCGTCGCAAGGAATTGTTTGGCACGGTTCTTGGCGAGCGCAGCGAGATCACGATTCTTCCTTCGGTCAGTGGAGGATAGATCGTAGATTTTAAGCCTCGGATTGCAATCTGGTTTCCTTTTCCCTTCCAATCCCACCGGTTCCAGGATGCCTGAACACAAGCCTTAAAGTTCAAACTCGGAAGCTGAGATTAGTGTCCTCGGTTTACTATTCACTATGAATTCACTATTTTGGAGTCAAGCCCAAAGCGCGAATGGTTCCTGACCCCTCCAACGGATAAAGCGCGGCTACACTTATACCCTAGAGAGGACTGCGAAGACCTGTGGCAAAAATAGAGCAGCGGCTCCCGGAAAATGTCAGCGGCGATTTTTTTGTCGATGCGTCATGTATTGATTGTGACACCTGCAGCCAGCTTGCGCCCGCAATATTCCATGACCATGGCGACCAGTGCAGCGTCTATCATCAACCGCAGACGGAACCAGAAACACGACTTGCGTTAATGGCTTTGGTTGCCTGTCCCACCGGTTCAATTGGAAAAACACAGAAGCATGATGCTCACATCGGCATCGAAGCCTTTCCTTCATTAATTTCCGAAAATGTATACTTCTGCGGATTCACTTCCGAAGCAAGCTTCGGCGGTTGGAGTTATCTGATCGTGCGGCCGGAATCTGAAGGCGGGAATGTTTTGGTCGACTCGCCGCGGTTTGCATCCCAGCTAGTTAAGCGAGTTGAAGGGATGGGCGGCGTCCGCAGAATGTTGCTGACGCACCGCGATGACGTTGCCGATCACGAACTGTTTGTGAAAAAGTTTGGCTGCGAGCGAATCATGCACTCCGCCGACGGCGCACGAAGACTGGGAGCGGAACGAATCATTGAAGGATCAGAAGTAGTTGCACTCGACAACGATCTTCTGGCCATACCAACTCCCGGTCACACTCGCGGGCACATGGTATTTCTATACCGGAACAAATTTCTTTTCACCGGCGATCATCTCGCCTGGTCGCCGACGCGGGAGACGTTAACAGCCTTTCGTAGCGTAGCCTGGTATTCATGGCCTGAACAGAAGCTGTCGATGGAGAAGCTACAGGGCCATGAGTTTGAATGGGTGCTCCCGGGCCATGGTTACATGCATCACGATAGCATTCATAAAATGCAAACCCATCTCAAGCAATGCATTTCCTGGATGAAAACTCAGAGTTGAATCCCTGCAGCTCGAATTAAACGAATCTAACCACAGCAAATGAGGAAACGATGAACAGAAACCAAAAGATTGCCGCGGGCTGCGGAGGCGCGGGATGTCTGGGCCTAATCCTGATAGTAGTTGTTTGCGCAGTTGTTTATCTGGTTTGGCCCAACGCTATGACCAGAAACCGCAACTCAAACTTCAACACCAACGCGGATCAGGGCGCGAACAGCAATTCCACCCCAACGTCAGAAGACGATACCCCGCCCTCATCGATGTCTGATGACGACAAGCATAAGTTGTTTCAGGCTGCCGGCGTCACCAAAGATTCAGAGTTGATCCTGCGAGTATTAAAGAAGATCGGATTGATGAGGGCTGACGGTTCCGTTACTTCCGAAAATGACCAGTTTACACAAGCTCATTATAGCTGGGCGCTGAAACACCTTCAGTTCATAACCTCTGTCAACACGCCTGAGAAGGCGCGCGCTTACGTCGACGCGCATATCGACGATTAGACCAAAGCCCGCGGCAAGCCATCGCCAAAATAGGTCGGGCGGTCGGGATTCAGATCATACTTGAGCATTTAACCTCTTGTTCAATCGGGCGCGCGTGCGGTTTCGCGCCCGTTTTGTTATTTTGACGGTAGTCCGTGGTCAGTTGTTATTCGTCAGTTGTATAACGGCCTCGGAATTGTTCGTTGTTCAGTTGCGTAAGAGCAAGAACTACGGACCACCGACAACTGACCAACTTGTAATGACTCCCGAACGCATCCGCAATTTTTCCATCATCGCCCACATCGATCACGGCAAATCGACACTGGCGGACCGTCTGCTTGAACAAACTGGCGCTGTGACCGGGCGCGACATGTCCGAGCAGATTCTGGACAACATGGATCTCGAACGTGAGCGTGGGATCACCATCAAGTCGCATGCAGTTCGACTCGACTACACAGCGCAGGACGGCAAAGCCTACATCTTGAACTTAATTGATACGCCCGGGCACGTCGATTTCTCATACGAAGTCTCTCGCTCGCTTTCCGCCTGCGAAGGTGCTTTGCTGATCGTAGACGCCTCGCAAGGCGTGGAAGCGCAGACGCTGGCCAATACTTATCTGGCAATGGAAAACAACCTCGAATTAATCCCGGTCATTAACAAGATTGATCTGCCTGGCGCCGAACCCGAGAAAGCAATCGAACAAATCGAGCACCTCATCGGCCTGGAAACGCACAATGCTGTTTTTACCAGCGCCAAGACCGGCGAGGGTGTGGCGGAAGTTCTGGAAGCCATCGTACGCGACGTGCCACCGCCAAAGGGCGATCCAAACGCGCCGTTAAAAGCGCTGATATTTGATTCCTGGTACGACTCTTATCGCGGCGTCATAGTTCTGTTTCGCGTGATTGACGGCACGATTCGAACCGGAATGAAGATTCGATTTTTTAATGCTGGGCGCGATTACCAGGTGGAAACGCTTGGCGTCAACCGGCCACGGCCAACGCCCATCGATCAGTTAGGCGTAGGCGAAGTCGGGTTCCTGACAGCGTCGATCAAGGAGGTCGCCGACGTGCAGATTGGCGACACTGTCACAGAAGCGGCGCGTCCAACACACGAACCATTCCCGGGTTTTCAGAAAGTAAAACCCATGGTGTTCGCCGGTCTCTATCCTGTGGACACAAACCAGTACGAAGAACTGCGTGACGCCTTAGACAAGCTGCGGCTCAATGACGCTTCGTTTTTCTATGAGCCCGAATCCTCAACCGCGCTGGGCTTCGGTTTTCGTTGTGGTTTTCTCGGACTGCTGCATATGGAGATCGTGCAGGAGCGTCTGGAGCGGGAGTTCAATCTCGTCCTGATCACTACCGCACCGGGTGTGCGCTATCTGGTGACTACTACTGACAATCAGGTGCTGGAAATAGACTCCCCGGCAAAAATGCCTGAGCCTGTGCGAATTACCAAGATAGAAGAGCCAGTAATTCGCGCGATCATTTTAACTCCGGATGAGTATCTGGGAGGCATACTCCCATTGCTCGAAGAAAAACGAGGCGTGCAGAAGGGCTTTGAGTATATTGCCGCAAACCGAGTCATGCTGACCTACGAATTGCCGCTTAATGAGATCGTGCTCGATTTTTACGACCGGTTGAAATCGGTGTCACGCGGTTATGCATCGCTCGACTATAACTTCTCCGGGTACTGGGAAAGCGATCTCGTGAAACTCGACGTGCTGGTTGCCGGTGAACCCGTTGATGCCCTCTCGCTGATTCTTCACCGCAGCACGTCACAGGCAAAAGGCCGGGCCTTGACCGAGAAAATGAAGCAGTTGATCCCGCGGCAACTCTTCGAAGTTCCGATTCAGGCTGCCATCGGCAATAAGGTTGTTGCCCGCGAGACTGTCAAAGCATTGGGCAAGAATGTGATCGCCAAGTGCTACGGCGGCGATATCACGCGCAAGCGCAAACTACTCGAGAAGCAGAAGGAAGGAAAGAAGCGGATGAAGAAGGTCGGCCGCGTCGAGATTCCACAGGAAGCCTTTCTAGCTGTCTTGAAAGTCAATGAATGACTCATCAATGTTCAAAATTAGCTCCGTAGGAGCTGGATGTTTATAGCCTCCGCAACAATCCAACGGCCAGCTCCGTAGGAGCGAAATGTTTCTTACAGATGCGTGAGTCGAACAATTAACATCGCGCTCCTACTGAGCTGGCGGAATACATTGAGCCTCGTAGCTATAAATTTTCCGTCCCTACGGGACTGGGTTAGTGGTCACAAGTCTTGCTCACAGAACAACGAAGGATACTGACACAAAATTGAAGATCTACGGATCTGATGCACTGGCGTACATGACTACTAAGAAGCCACCTCAAGTTTCCGCTAAGCTTCTAAAAGAAGTAACAATCTTTTGTGACGGATCGAGTTTGGGCAACGGGCGCGGTGAGACGCGCGCGGCCGCCGTAGCTTTGCTGGGTTATCGCGGTGTCTGGCGCTCTGTTGGTACCTATCTTGGCAATGCCACTAATCAACAAGCCGAGATAGCGGCCGCTGCCGTGGGTCTGGAAGCCCTGCGTAGGCCCTGCGACGTCCATCTTTTTACAGATTCTCGTTACGTGGTCGAGACCATGGCCGGACGCTTTCGACGAAAAACAAATCACGAATGGTGGAAGCGCCTGGACCAGGCCACCAGCCGTCACAACGTTACCTGGGAATGGACCGCGGGCCACGCGGGACATGTGGTACAAGAAGCTGTGGATCGCGCTGCCAGGCGCATCGCTTCACTTGGCCGAGTTGATGAAGAAGTGCTCCGCGATGCCGAAGAGACAGTCGGCACAATCGATCCCACAGTTTCCGATGGTCCAACGTTGCGGACATGAGCACTAATGCGAAATGATCAGAAACCGTTTCTTCACTGGTAAACTCCTCACTGCTGAAGACCTTGAGCTTGAGCAGCAATATGTTCGTGAAAAACTCAAACGCCATAACCGCAATTTGCATGGTTTCGGCGTCGTATCCGGCCTGGCAGTTTCCAGAAGTTCCGGCAACGTCGTTACTATCACGCCCGGGTTGGCCATCGACTGCCAGGGTAATGAAATTCTGGTTGAAGAGCCGTTGAGACATTCCCTTCCCGAGTCAGGCGGAGAAATCATCTTTCTCGCCATTCGCTACGCTGAGCAGGCCAAGCACCCGGTTTCATGCGTACAACCGAACTGTGACCTGGAACACTCGAGAATCGAAGAAACTTTTGCAGTGGTGTTTGGGACAAAGAACACTAATCAGGGGCATAGACATTTCCAGGGACGTTGGCAGGCCTGTGGAAAACCTCACGGGCTGACCATCGGGAGATTGAGACGCAGTGCGGGCCAGTGGAGAATCGAAAGACGCTATCATCCGCCAAGGCTCGGCTAATGAGTAGCAACACACTAACAGCCCACTACCCTTACCCCAGCATGCCATTGATTGGCTTTCGCGGGAATTCGACTCTATAATTCCAAACTTCAACTAAATTAACCGTGCTTCCCCGCGTCCAGGCTTGAGTTCGGAATAAAGTGGCTTTTTTTTCGTCAATCCTCAGGTTGCCATCGGTGTCGCTGTTAACGCGATGGCTCTTCACCTTTTTACTGTTGATCTGCCCTAAGCCTGCTGTTGGTCAAGATCCGATGCGCGGCTGGCAGTGGCAAAATCCCTTGCCGCAGGGCAATTCGATCAACGCAATCAGATTTGCCAGTGACAAGCAGCGTGGCTGGGCAGTCGGAGCCGACGGCGCCATTCTGCGTACGCAAGACGGCGGATTCGAATGGGATGAGCAGGAGTCTCCGGTCAACACAACACTCTACGGGCTTTACGTTAAGGATAGATCCCGTGCGGTTATTTCCGGGGCCCGAGGGATCATCTTGACCACGGCGAACGGCGGTCGCAAGTGGGTCCCCAGGCCTACTGGCGTACGAGATCACCTTTTTTCACTCAGCTTCTCTCCGGATGATCCTTCGTACGGGTGGGCAGTTGGAACTTTTGGACGGATTATCTCCACGACGGATGGCGGTGTTACCTGGAAGACGCAGAATGCCCGCACGACCGCTCACCTTTTTTCTGTGGCCTTCGCCAATACGAAGGCGGGCATCGCGGTGGGATCAAGGGGAACTCTTCTTGTTACTAATAACGGCGGCGCTGAATGGAAACAGGAGGGTGGCCTCAGTGCCGGATTATTGACGAGTGTAGCTTTCAGTTCACCGAAGCGAGCAGTGGTCGTCGGTTACGCAGGTACTATCCTTGAGACTGATGATGGTGGGTTATCGTGGCGGTCCATTGATTCTCTGATATCAACAGATCTCTTTGCGGTATTTTTTGCGGACGACAAACTTGGATGGGCCGCCGGTGATAGCGGCGTCGTTCTTACAACCGGCGACGGCGGGACTATCTGGCTACCGGTCAATGTGCGAACAAGTCCCAAACTGGTCACCGTCTATTTCGCGGACGAAATGTTAGGCTGGGCTGCAGGCGCCAATGGACTCGTAGTGCGCACCGACGACGGCGGGCTCTCCTGGCGTCGTCTCACGGAAGGCGGCCGCGATGACCTGGCTCGAATATTTTTTCTTGATAACTCTCGCGGCTGGGCAGTGGGCTCGCGCGGCAAAATTCTTTTCACTAGTTCGGGTGGGAAAAACTGGACGGTACGCCCGTCAGGGACAACAGCCCGTTTGAACTCGCTGCAGTTCGTCAATGGAAAGGTTGGCTGGGCCGTGGGAGACAACGGAACTGTAATCCACTCGGTGAACGGAGGTGTAACCTGGGCGCCCGTTGCCATTGACGTTAAAGAGGATCTTTTGGGACTTCACTTCTTGTCAGCCGAACGTGGCTGGATTGTAGGATCGCGGGGTGCGATCCTGCGCACAAATGATGGCGGTCAGACATGGCAATTCCAGCGTGCGAATACTTTCAACTGGCTTGAGGACGTGCGCTTTACTGACGAAAACCAGGGCGTGGCCGTGGGCTCCAACGGGACCATACTGCGCACGCAGGATGGAGGGGAGACATGGAAACGCGTTGATCAGAATCTCAAGGAATGGCTTTACGCTCTGGCGTTCGCCGATGCCGAGCGAGGCTACGCAGTAGGTGCTCGGGGAATCATCCTTCGAACAGATGACGGCGGAGCAAGCTGGAAGGATCTTGAGAGTGGATTCACAACGAACCTGTTTGCCGTGGCCGTTGACGGACGCAACGAAGTTCTCGTAGCCGGTGATCAGGGAAGAATCCTGCAAAGCACAGATGCGGGTCAAACGTGGGAACTGCAGCCCACTATTACCAGCTCACCTCTTTACTCCGTAGCCTATCGAGGCGGCACGAACATTTGGGTAGCCGGTCGCGGTGGAGCAATCCTGCGGCGCACCGAACCTATCGCCACAGTTAAGATACCAGTACCAAGACTTCCCCCGGCATTACGCCGCAGCCCACCGAAGATTCAGCCACAAGCCAGCCAAACACCGCTTGAGTTTGACGATGGGGACATTCCACGTGCGGTTCCGCCCGATAAAAAGCCCGTGCGACCGGAAAAGCGGTAACACGGGCAGCTGGGAAAGAAGGGCGGTGCGGCTGTTAGCCTTTTACAATTCTCACGTTTGAATCGAGCTTAAGGCTGAACTCCTCAGACGAGATCTTGATGTTCTTTTCCATCCCCGTCAGGCGCATGGTGGTAGCATCGTCGTTCTTTTCAACAATCTTCGTCTGCACGGGCATACCTGTTGAATCAACCCAGATTTCAGCATACTTGAAGCTGGCATTGTTTTTGGGAACCAACTTCAGATGGATCGTGCCAACTCCACCCCAGAGCGTTTCCTCGCGCACATCCTGAAGCGGCTGGAAGCGCGCCTCGAGCTGCTGACGCGTCATGTACATCATTTCGAGGATCCCGCCAGCCTTGTTGCGATTCGACCTCGAATTGCCGACATAGGCCATATTAAGGCGCGGCCGGAAAAGTGTGTACTTGCCATTGTTGACCGCCAGAATCTCGTGCTGCGGGCTGCGCCATTCTATTCGAACGGAAGCCTCACGACCGGTCGTGGGTACGTACATGACAATTCCCTGGTAACTCTCAGCGTCGCGAAGCTGAGCGTTGTACTTCTCCATACTAATTCCGGCACGGAGCGATTTCAGGCTCTGACGATTGCGCTCCATTTTGTTAAGAACGGAACTAACCAAGCCGGCAGTTTGTCCATTCACGTTATTCAGTGAACCAGCCGTCAACGCCGTTGCCAAAACCATGAGCGCAATAACTACGATACCAAGTTTCTTCATAATAGCCTCGTAAATGATGATCTCCTTTGCTGTTAGGTTTGAAAAAGCTGCAATTATAAGTAACGGCTAACGTATGTCAACCTGATACCCGAGCGTCTTACCCCCCTGATCGACTACTTTCCGCACTGCCAAAACCTCGGCATCATAGCGCCCGGTGAGCGCCCGCACCCGCTCTTGCAACTTTACCGTATCCTCTTCATTTTCAATGGATTCGGGTCCAACGAGCAGGGTCGCCGAGGTTGGGCTTTGATGCGTCAGTCTAAGCTGTCGTTCGCCGCCATCGAACCAGCTTTTCGGGGTCAAAAAAATAAAGATTAATATCAGGACGCAGAGGATATCCCATTGCCAAGTGTTCCTGGCATACCTCCAAAACAAGACCTGCTTGATTATGTTCAGCAAATACCTCATTGCGGGGCCCAGGAGGAGTTCTCGCAAAAATCGCGCCTCAGTGGCCTGGGGCGCAAATTGATTCTAACCTTTAGAGAAAGCTGTGTAAATCGCCTTGTTTAAAGCTGAACGCTCGCCTCGGGCTCCACGATGTGACCGTCGCGCATTTGCACTATTCGTCGGCACATTGCTGCGGCTTCGGGATTGTGGGTGATCATGACGATGGTTTGATTGAAGCGGAAGTTGAGCTCCTGAAACATATTAAGGACAACCGCGGAATTTTCAGAATCGAGATTCCCGGTAGGTTCATCGGCCAGGACAATAGCAGGCCTGGTTACCACGGCCCTGGCCAGGGCCACTCGTTGTTGCTCGCCTCCTGAGAGTTCGAGCGGTTTGTGATGCAGCTTGTCTTCAAGTCCTAACAGGCGTAGAACCTCCCGACGGCGAGCTGAATCGTCCCCGCCGTTCCCATGGATTCGTTCGGCCAATCGTAGATTTCCTTCGGCAGTCAAAGTAGGGAAGAGGTTGAACCGCTGGAAGACAAAGCCGATTTTTCGGCGGCGAATGTCGGTGCGCTTTGCATCAGTGGCAGCAGTCAAGTCCTCGCCGTCAACTACGATGCGCCCACTAGTGGGCGTCAGGAGGCCGCCGAGCAAATGCAGCATTGTTGATTTGCCACAACCAGAAGGGCCCATAATCGCTACAAATTCCCCCTCCTGGACATTAAGAGACACTCCTCTTAGAGCGGACACGTCCACTTTACCAACACGATAGACCTTAACGAGGTCCTCCGCCTGTAGGATTGTTCTCATCAAAAATAGCTAGCTCAATTGACGCCAGAAGCTGGCAATTACTGACTAGCGTTGGCTCGCTTGTTTTTGCGAGCGTCCAGATCTACCTCAGGGAGTTGCCAGCGGTTTTCCAAAACAAAAGCCTCAGGTTTATATTCACGATCAATGTCCACAGAGGGCGGGGCCTGATAAGCAATGCTTAGCCGGTAATGTTCACGCGGCCGCGTAATGTCAATACGCGAAGGCAGCCGGCGACCATCTGGCCCCAGCGGCTTTTCGTCTAAATATGCAACATCGTCGAGCATCAAACCTGCCTCATCGAAGGTTTGCATTCGGGCGAGGCGAATTTCACCGGTGCGATCAAACCACATTCGGCGCACTAGCCGCAGGTCAGCCCCCGCGGGCTGAGCGAATTCCTCCAGGAGATAATAACCTCGAACTACCCGTGCACCCTTCTTTGCCCTCGGCCGTAAGTCTGGTTCCTCCTGAAAAAACTCACTTTGCGAATATACGAAACCAGGTTCGCTCGCAGCCGCGATGGGATGAATCATAAACGCTTCAGTCAGGTGCTGGGGACGCAGATTGGAGAGCGCGCTGACCGTCTCCTTCCCGCTCATCGTTTTTTTCTTTCTGGCAGTTTCGCCTGGTGCGCCATCGAGGTCGAGTTTCTCGTAACGCGCATTGTTTGTTCCCTTAACGAAACGGCGGTACCTCTCTTCGCCTTGCAAGACAGCAACACGAAACCTTTCGCCATCTGAAGTCATCTGGGCAATGTCGGTCGCAATGAAGGGTACCTGGATAATCAGATAAACATTACCCGGACGCTGAAGAATAATCGTGCCATCAGCCTGTCGGTATTTCTCCGCGACACCTACATCGGCAAAGGAAGTGTCCTCGAACAGGATATCCACTTTTCCATGAATCGACCGGACAGCGGCCAGGCGGTTGACTTCATTGATCAGTTGAGCCTTATTTGCTTCCGCGAGGGGGGTAAGCAGAGGAGGCACTTGCACCTTCTTGTGAGTACCGAAAAAGCTACAACTATTTGTGACAAGGATGCTTGAAATAAGGAGGAGGAGAAGTCCTCCCTGGCAGAGCGAGCGACTAGGTAAAAGAGGTGAATTGATCATCAACAAGGGTTTTCTGGCGCAAGAGCCTTCAACCTCCACGTCTAAAACGTCTTCGTCCAAGCGGTTCAACCTAACAAAGTCAATTTTCATTGTCAACGCGGTGGCTTTCCGCCCGGCCCGCCATTTAAGTGCAGCATTTTATCTCCAACCGGCGCTTTTTGTTTTGTTGCTGGAACCGATCAATAACACGCGACCGTTAAAAGTTATACTGGTCTAGTCGAGCACGAGGGCTGGCTTGCCAAATCTGTGCCGCAGTTTGTTTATCGCGTTAAAAATCCTCGGTCGACTCACCAGTTTATGCTCCAAACGTCGCTTGCCTGGAAAATCCAACAACATAATTCCAAGCAGTATAGTTAGCAGTCCCTGGCCGGGTACGCCCGGAACAGACAACAGTACGCCAAGCATCACGAGCGCGGCGCCCAGGGCATTTTTACCAATTTTACCGATCAGGCGGAGTAGCGGATGGCGGTCGGTCCAGAACTCCCTGGGATGGGATTGTTGAAAATAGCCGGCAGGTAGTTTAATCAGGATGAACGATACGATAGCGAGGTTCACGGCGAAGGTGACTAAGAAAAGCCCAAGCGCGAGTAGCACTCCTTGTAAACTTATCGAATCGAAAAAACCTGTCGCCAGATCAATCAATGGACACCTGAGACTGCAAAGCATTCCACACTATTGCGATCAGCCAGACACCAAACGAATGAGCTGCCACTAATTCAGTGCCGTTTGTTAGACCAAGCAGCGTCCAACTACCCAGTCGGTTGAGCCTTTGACAGCTCAATTAGCGTGGCAAGGTATTGAGAATCTTCAGTTTCCTCTTTGCGATCTCGATTATAAGCAGGAGTGAGTAAATATCTGAAGACGACCAAGGTGGCGAGGTCTCGGCCTATCTCTCGAGGGGTCGGCGGAACTTCAACTGGCTGTCACACCCGAAGGTAGACGTAATGGGTTTCTTGGCACGCAGTCGATTCGTAGGTCTGGCCCGGATGCTAACGGCAGCCGTCGTGCTCGCAACCGCAGCCTATCTCCATCACACCCGATTTCTCCGCGTTCGCGCAGTACTCACTGCAATACTTACTGCCCTCTTCACGCGGACAATCGCATGCGGGATGCTTACATTTATTCTCTTCCTGGTTTTCTGCCATGTGAATACTCCCTGCTCTACGAATTCAGTAGTCAACGATACCATTCCGGATAAGAAGCTACGGCACCGGACGCACAATGATAGTTCTCGGCCGCTCGCCCAGATTCAGGATCATCGGTCTGTCCAATTGAATCGGATGCTCTTCGCCATCAATGCTGATGATGAGATTTGCAGGACTGACCACCGTTTCCAGGGCGGTGGGACCAGGAGAAATCCGCGGAAGTAGATTGGTGGCAATGATACGCCAGTTCGAGGGGGCGCAGGTGATGCGAATACCCGGAGTATCCGTTTCCGCCGACTCGTTTACGAGCAGCGCGTCGGCTTTGAAGATCCCCTCGCCACAGCGAACGCCGGAGCTATCGTAAAAGGTAACCAGACCGGAAACATAACTATAAGAGAGCGAACCTACATTTTTAATGACGAGACGGATGTTTGTGACCGGTGTATCCGGCGCGCCATTCAATGCTGTCGTGCGCAGACTTCCCTCTAGTCCTGCGGCGCCGGTACCATCAAAAGCGACGGCCGATGCTGTTAACGGCACACTTTGCTCTACTTTCCCGGGCACCGGTTGTTGCGCGGATGCGCAAATCACGCTAAGCGAAATTACTGCCCCACAAATAGCCTGCGCTTTGATGTTCAATTCTGCTCTCCTTGACTCAGGTTTGTTGCGGCAACGAAGTGAATTCTAGTTCGGATGCGGGTGACAATCAATCCTCTCATTGTAGATCGGCCGCCACCGGCAGCCAGGCTGCCCCACGGGGCAGGATGTAGCCCTCCAGCTCAGGAGGAAGTTGCGCCAGTGCCACTGCCAGGGAACGGACTGGAGTCATGCGCATACGCCTTACATCCTCGTCAGGTAGATCGGAGACTAACAAAACGCGATAGTGCTCAGCCTTTGTCATCAGGGACCAGGCTGTCTGGCCGCTAACTTCATAGGATTCGCGCAGCCGGGCTTCAAGAGCACGCGAGTTTTTCACTTCAAACCATTTCAGGAAGTCTTGCCGGCCAAGACCGTCGCTGCATCTGGCTAGCAGGATGATCGTCCCACCTTCCTTGCCGGCACAAGCGGCCATGTCGAGCGTTTTGTGCGCCTGAATGAGATTGATGTCATAGGGCCAACCGCCGCAACTGGCGATGATGAGCTCGCGCTTGCCGCTAATACTGCAGGAGTGTTCGGCGAGATACTCCCGGCAGGCAACTCGGTGCGCATGACGCCAATGGCCGGCATAGAGACGAACAGCTCGACCGCGCTCATCAACAACACTATTGACGCCAAATGACGGTTTGATCAATTCAGCGATCTCTTCACATTCTTCATGAACAGCGTTGCCCTCAAGAAGCGCTGTGCCAACTCCAGCCCGCCGGCCGCCCTTCTCGAAGTCGAGCGCCAGCATGTGCGTTGCTTCGATGGTCTGCGCCGAAGCGAGACCCGGACAGATCGATTTGCGACCGCCGGTGAATCCGGCAAAGTAATGAAAGGCGACCGCTCCCGTGATTATGACGTGCGAAAAATCTTGCAGCGCTCGATTAAGCTCAACAGGCGTACCCTGAGACGTCGTACCCAGCGGCAATGAATTCTTTGGATCGTAAGCGTCATGGTCGATCGTCTTGATTCGTTGCACGATGAAGGGCGTCAGTAACTCCTGCTTTTCTTGAGGAGTAACCCGCCGGTGAATCCCGGTGGCAAAAATGATCGAAATGTCGTGCGGTGCGATTCCTGTCTGAATAATTCGACGAACAAGAAGGTTGACGATCTGCGCGCTGGCTGTGGCACGAGTTGAGTCAGAGACCACAATTAGAACTGATTCATCGGGGCGGAGAATATCTTCGAGGGTGGCGGACTCAATCGGCGAATCAAGGGCCTCGCCGATTTCAGCATCTGTTAACGGTTCTTCGTAATGACCTACTGGCGAAAGCGATTGATAGCGACTCTCGTCAAACGCGAAATTGATCAGTTCGCGTCCATAAGCTATTTGTGTCTCAGTCATTAGACGTTAAAGCTACGAAGACCGGGATTGTCTTCGGCAGGAATGGTCACACGCCGAAGTTAACGAGAGCGCGTTCGATGACTTGTAGTGCCGCAAAATCTGTCTCACCCGCGGTGCGAGCTTCAGCCAGCCACTTCCGAAGCTGCTGCGCGGCAACCACCGATGAAATTCGGCAAGCACCTGTAAGGGCCAGAGTAACCAGCGCGTCGGGTGCACCATGAGTGACGAGAGCCGCTTGCAAGGCTGCCTGCTCACGCAGGTCTAGGGTAAGTAGAAGGTTGATTTCCATTGGAGAGGTTTTCTCGCTAGCCTTTTTTTGTCAGTTCGTCTTACTGCCGTCATTCGCCTTGGGAGCGAAAGCATGCCGTCCCAGCATGGCAGAAATGAAATGTCTCATCCTCAAAGTCGGGCGTTTCCATCTGAATCGTCAGATGATCGACACCAAAACGGTCATGCAGTGTTGTTTGCAGGTCCCTGAGCAGTTCGGGCTGAGAAACCTGGTACTGATGTATCACGTGTGCGCTCAAAGCCTCCCGCCCGGAGGTGATCGTCCAAACGTGCAAATCGTGGACAGCGTCGACTCCTGCCGTCTGCAGAATCGCGTGCTCAACAGCCGCGAGACTGATGTGCGCCGGCGTTCCTTCGAGTAGGACGTTGGCGGAATCGCGAATCAGGCGCCATGAACTCCAGATAATAAGTATAGCTATCAGCGCGCTGAACATCGGGTCGGCTGTGTACCAACCGTATAGTGACATGATTGCGCCCGCAACGATTGCCCCAATTGAGCCGAGAGCATCGCTGATCACGTGAAGCCACGCGCCACGAATGTTCAGATCAATCTCATGACCTCCGTGAAGTATCCAGGCAGAGATCAGATTGATGACCAGACCGCCTGTGGCTACCAGCATCACCAGGTTGGCACGGACAGCCGGTGGTAAGGCCCACCGCTGATACGATTCGTAAAAGATCAGCAGGGCAATAACTACGAGTGCAACGCCGTTAACGAGCGCCGCCAGGATTTCAAGACGATGGTAGCCAAAGGTTTTGCTCGAGGTCGCGGGCCGAGAACTAAACCAGACGGCCATAAGAGCTAAGCCGAGGGCCGCGACGTCCGTTAACATGTGTCCTGCATCAGCGAGTAGCGCCAGCGAGCCCGCCCACCAACCGCCCAGCACTTCCGCAAACATGTAGACTGCCGTCAGCACCAGCACCAGACTCAGTCTTCGGCGACTATCCGAGGCGCGCCCGTGCCTGTGCGCATCGGTCACTGTTGATATGGGTTCATCTCTGATCATTTGCGTTAGGTTTCCGATGCCAATCCCATCTTTCCCAGTCAATAAAGTAGAAAGGCAGTTGGTGTATATCGAGGGGGAAAGATTAGCAAATTACGGAATCGCTTGACAGAGTAACCATCCAAGCCGGAGTTCCTTCGCCTGATTGTGCTTCATTGCACACAAAGAGGAAGATTCCCCCCAATGCGAGGCGTAGTATCGACTGTTGTAAACGAAGGTCCTTATGCAATAAATAAGGGCCACTTTCATGGCCCTTATTTTACTCCATCTCGTGTAACGGCAATCTTGTGAGCAGCGTGGCGCCTATAACGACTGCAGTTTTAAAGCCGCGTTGAACTCTTTGTAGAGTTTATTGTACTCACTAAGGGTTTGCTCCAGGATTCGCGGTAAGTCTGTGATATCTTTAAAATTTACTATCGCATTGACGTTGTGAAGAAATGCTGCATGCGACTCCATTGTACGCAAAGCCGGAGATAGCAAAACAAAAAACAAGCGCCGGCGTTGAGCCGGTCTAAGGATATTAACTTCGCGCGTTACGAATGCCGCGCCCTGCTCGGATGCATCGAATTCGGAGTCGAGCAGCACTACGTCCAACTGACTATCCCGAATCTGACCGACTGCCTGCCCGATATCATGAGCCACAAAAACTTGATAATTATCTTCCCTCAGTTGCTGCGCTACAATCTCGCGACGAATTTCCGCGATGCAGAGTAGAGCCCGACGAGGATTCCATGAAGGTCGCGAGCTCAGCTTCGCGTCGCTTTTATCATTTTGGACCAGCAGGCCAGCTAGCAGCCGACCAAGCTCTTCCACCGGAAATGCACTGGCCTTCCCTTCAGTTCCATGCGCAGCGATTTCGAAACGAGCGGGCGGCGCAGACACCTCAGGCGGTAGTTGTTCTGCTGCCAGAGCGCTATCCGAAGCTAAGTTACTCTTGTCAATCGTGGGACTGCGCGGGCCCGAATTCACGCTGCTATGACATTTGGGGCAGCGAGTATTGAACGGACCTGCGGGAGCTTTTTCCTCGTCAATCTGAAGGCGGGCTGAGCAATTGGTACAAACAACAATCATGGTGTTTCAGTTGGGATATGATGAACTCATTCAATTAGGCTCAACATTGAACTGGTATTTATCGCGGCGCTCACTCGCACTCTCGCACCTTCCTGGCGCATGAAGTCCTCCGCCGCAGTCAACCCCTTCAGAGAGAGAAGAAGATTATTTTGATTGGTGGCGAATGCGAGCCCGTCTTCCAGAGAAATTTGTCGTGACTCAATCAGTTCTATTATTACCGAATCAAAATCCTGCATTCCCTCCAATTTTGCATCACGCATCGCATCCAGCAGAGACTTGCCATCGGCTTCTCCTGCTTCAATGTACTCTCGGGTTCGGGGGCTTGTTTTTAGAATTTCAACGGCGGCCAGCCGTCCCCGTTCATCAGCTCGAGGGATAAGTCTCTGTGAGACGATGTAGCGAAATGTCTGCGCCAGTCTGGTACGAATAACTGCCTCCTCGTTCTTGGGGAAGAGACCAATAATTCGGTCCACCGTCTTCGACGCGTCAATGGTATGCAGAGTAGAAAGTACTAGATGTCCCGTCTCGGCCGCTTCGAGCGCAATCTCTGTTGTCTCAAAATCCCGCATTTCGCCGATCAGAATAACCTTCGGTGCCTGACGCAGCGTCGCCCGCAACGCTGAAGAAAAGTCCACTGTATCCTGTCCCACCTCGCGTTGGTTAATCGTGGAATTCTTATGGGTGTGCAGATACTCAATCGGATCTTCAATGGTCACAACGTGGTAGTGCTTCGTTTCATTGATCAGGTCGATTATCGCCGCCTGGGTCGAGCTCTTACCTGAACCTGTCGGTCCGGTAATAAGCACCAAACCGTTTTTTAAATCGGCAATCTCCGCGAGCTGTTGCGGAAGGTTAAGCGATCTCAGCGTCGGAATACCCGTTGGAATCACTCGCATCACAATCGAATAGACGCCGCGTTGTTGGAAGATGTTGACGCGAAAGCGTGCGCGGGAAGGAAGTGAATAACTAAGGTCAGTGGTGCCGGTTTGCGCAAGGCGAACTGCAGCATCGGAATTCCCCTGCAACAGGCTCATGGCAATTATTTCGTTTTGATAAGGTGTAAGTTTTTGCATCCCGAGCGGCTGCACGGGCGACAGTTTTCCATTGATCTCGATCTGTGGGGGCTGACCTACGGAGAAATTAAGGTCGCTGATTCGGTCAGAAACCGACAGCATTTGCTCAATAATTGATGGCAGATCAAAGAAACTCATGCCGGATACTTACTCCAATAAGGTCGTCTTGAAAGGGAATATGGGTAGGAGATTTTATGAGCGGCGCAATTACTCGCCGTGAATGGCCTAACGATTCTCGCGCATAACACTGTCAAACGCAAGTAAAATATGTTTTAGCACGGTGGTCTGCTCGATTCAGAGTTCCGATTAGCTGTTTCGTTCGTCTAGTAATTGCTGTGGAGTCGGACAAAACGGCGCTAATGACCGCGACGGCATCGGCGCCTGCTGCTAACACTTGGGCAGCATTTTCAGCCGTGATACCGCCGATGGCGATGAGTGGAAACTCACCAATGGCACCGCGCACTTTTTTGAGGTTTGTCCAACCCAGAACGGGATCCGCGGAAATCTTTGATAAAGTCGTGAAGATTGGACCGATTGCCAGGTAATCAATCGGGAAGTTGGCAGCCTGACCTGCCTGTTCTACGTTGTGCGTGGAAAACCCAATGATCGCTTGATCGCCGAGCATGCGACGCGCGGCCTCAGGGGGCAGATCATGCTGGCCTAGATGAACGCCATCGGCTTTCAAGGCCAGCGCAAGATCCACTCGATCATTGATAATGATTCGTATTCCGCGCTTGCGTGCTTCGCGCAGAGCTTCCGTCGCCTGTCTTTGAAACTCGTCGGTGGCCAGATTCTTTTCGCGCAGTTGGATTAGAGTCGCGCCGCCTTCGCTCAATCGCACCACCTGTTCAGCATGCGACAGACCCGAGAGAAGAACATCCGTGATGGGATAAAGTTTGGGCGGTCGAAACAACATTGGGGAGAGACCGAGGTAATAAGCGTCGTTAAGAATCCTTCCGCCTGGGCCTTTCGTTTGCGCGAAGCACCCGTTTGCGTAGGCGAATTGTCTTGGGAGTGACCTCGACCAATTCATCGTCAGCGATGAACTCGAGAGCCTGCTCAAGAGAGAGGTCCTTCAAGGGAACTAAACGCATGGCCTCGTCGGCGCTTGCAGCTCGCATGTTGGTAAGCTTTTTTTCTTTGATTGCGTTCACATCAAGGTCAACCGACCGTGCATTTTCTCCCAGAACCATTCCTTCGTATACTCTTGTGCCCGGGCGCACGAACAGTGATCCTCGTTCCTGAAGATTGTAAAGTGCATAAGTTGTCGTCTCGCCAGTACGATCCGCCACTAGCGATCCGGTTGAGCGCCCACGCAAAGCGCCTTGCCACTCGTCCCAGCGCAGAAACAGCGTGTTCACCAGCCCTGTGCCCTTGGTCTCAGTCAAGAATTCGTTGCGAAACCCAATCAGCCCCCGTGAGGGCGTATCAAATTCAAGGCGCACCCGACCCGTGCCATGATTGACCATCTTGGTCATCTGTCCTTTACGGCGGCCCAAGGCTTCCGTTACCACGCCGATGAACTCCTCGGGACAGTCAATTACCACCATCTCGATCGGCTCCAGGGTCTTGCCGTCGGTCTGTTGTGTTATCACCTCGGGCTTGGAGACCTGCACTTCGTATCCTTCTCGACGCATCATTTCTATCAGAATTGCCAGTTGCAACTCGCCGCGGCCGGATACTTTGAATTGATCGGGCGAATCCGTCTCATCGACCCTGATGGCGACGTTTCCCAGTGTTTCTTTATCGAGTCGCTCCTTGAGCTGGCGCGAAGTGACAAAACGTCCTTCGGTCCCCGCAAAGGGAGAATTGTTGACTCCGAAGATCATCGAGATAGTGGGTTCATCTACTGCGATTACGGGTAAGGGCTGCGGATTGTCCGCCGAGGTGATCGTGTCGCCGATCTCAATGTCTTCCACACCGGCCAGCGCAACTATCTCACCCAATCCCGCGCGATCAACAGGTTCGCGTTTTAACCCTTCGAAAACGTAGAGCTGAGACACTCGCATTTTTTTAGTACCGCCTTGCCGCTTTGCCACTATCACCTGATCACCGATTGCGATCTCACCGGAGAAAATACGCCCAATCGCCAACCGTCCGACGTAGTCGCTGTAATCAAGATTGGCAACCAACAACTGTAAAGAGTCTGACCGTAACTCCTTTGGAGCCGGAATGGTTTCTATGATCTGATCAAACAGCGCACGAAGATCGTGTGAATCATCCGTCAACTGCTTCTTCGCGACTCCCTCGCGGGAAATTGAGTAGAGTATTGGAAACTCAATTTGCTCGTCAGTGGCGTCGAGATCCAGGAACAGCTCATAGATTTCGTCCACGACTTCAGTCGGGCGGGCGTCGTGCCTGTCGATCTTGTTCACGACGGCAATCGCCGGGAGCCGAGCTTCGAGAGCCTTCCGTAGCACGAAGCGGGTCTGCGGCAAGCAGCCCTCGGCCGCATCCACGAGTAACATTACGCCATCAACCATTTTCAACACGCGTTCTACTTCGCCGCCGAAATCGGCGTGGCCAGGAGTATCTACAATATTGATCTTAACGTCGTGATAACGTACGGCGGTGTTCTTGGCCATGATGGTTATCCCGCGCTCTCGTTCCAGGTCCATGGAATCCATTACTCGATCGCGGACCTGTTCGTTATCACGAAACGTCCCTGATTGGCGCAGCATGGCATCTACGAGCGTTGTTTTTCCGTGATCGACGTGAGCGATGATGGCGATATTCCGGATGTCTTTTCGTTCTCGATTCATAGTTCCCTTACACTGATCCTACTAGCGCTCTAAGCGAAACCCTGAATCTTAACATACTTATCTCGCCATAACTCTCGTGAGGGGCGCGTTAAGGCTCACGTCATATCGCGAGAGTCTCAGCAACAGGGCGGAGAAAACGTCTCCGCGCTGTCATTGAGTGGTCTATCAGAAGCCACCAGTTTGTCTTAAGGCCTCATAGAGAACGATCCCTACGCAGGTAGCAAGATTGAGGCTTCGTATCTTTTGGTTTGGCATCGGAATCCTCAGGCATCGGTCCCAGTTTGCTCGGAGCACCTCATCGGCTAACCCGCGAGTTTCCCGGCCGAATATCAGGCAGTCGTTAGAACTAAAGGCCCAATCGGTGTAAATCCGTTCGGCCTTTGTCGTCAGATAGATAAATCGAGCCTCAGCCAGCGAGCCATAGAGGGAAATAAGATCGGAATGGCGGTGCAATTGCACTTCCGGCCAGTAATCCAAGCCAGCCCGACGCACTGCACGGTCATCGAGGCGAAAGCCAGCGGCGCCGACGATATGAAGCGACACGCATGTGGCCGCGCAGAGTCGGGCAATATTGCCGGTGTTCGGCGGGATCTCAGGCTCAACAAGCGCAACGCTGATCATACAAAGTTATGGAACCTCTCTAGCGAGTGAATCCGCACAGAGTTTGACGGTGGCGAAAAACAAAAAGGAACGACGAACTTCGTAAAAGTATTCGTCGCTCCTTTTGAAAAGGCCTTGAGGGCCGTCAGAGGTTGGTGTGCGCCATGGGAAGCTTGCTGCAGTAACCTGCTGGTTCGACCTATCTCTTCTTTGCGGCCTTCTTCGTTCCGCCCTTCTTTGCGCCCTTCTTTGCGCCACCCTTTTTGGCTGATGACTTCTTTCCACCTTTTTTAGTTGCCATACTTCGAGTGCTCCTTTTTTCAGTTTTGGTTTCTGTTCATGAACCACAAGATGCTGTGCTTGGTTTCGTCTTGTGGGCTAGAGTAAACAGCGCACAACATCTTGCTATATAACCTCTATTCACTCATATGTCAACAACTTATTACTGTTAAGCTGAAAAATATTTCCCACAGCATAGGATCAAGTAAGTGTGATTGGGAGTGATTGCTGTCTCAATAACAACTCTTGTTGACGGACAAATTGAAGTCTTCAATTCTTATGGCGAGCGGAAACTTTTAGATCATGCGGGCTGAGCCAGAGCGCTCGTGTGGCGAATCTTAATGAGGACTGATCCGATGACTTGAGATTTTAATTCTCTATCTGAAGAGTGGTGTGAAGACCCACCGATCGTGTCGATCGATTCCATAGTAGTAGAGGATCGAATTGTTTTCGCTGCGACTAGAGACACCAACAAAAGGTCCTGTTGAATCCACTGATGCGTTTTCTCCCACTCGGACACTTGTCGTCGATCCAGTGCTTAATACGTTTACAATGGGTGGGGCTGCAAGTTGTTGTAAAAGCTGCATTTGCTGGCCGGTAGAGGTTGGTATGGAATTGTTTGCGTAGACAATGACCGCACGCTGAAATTCCATGAGATCTTCTGATCGGGGAAGAATTAATCGCCACTCGCCGGAAGTTGAAAGTGGATCTCTTGCTGCGCTGGCGCGCAAGATCTGCCGCTTCTTTGAACCTCCCAACACTGGTATCCCTTCGAGCAATTGATCGATGCTTGTTGGTAGCGACTGCACACCACTGCCCCCTCTAGAGATGTAGTAATCGCGAATTGCTGCAGCCACTTGCTCGCCACGAAAGATCGCTTCCTTCTCACGTTCGCGCTGAGCTTGTTGAGCGATGCTGGGCGCCACGGCGATCGCAAAAAGCGCGAGCAGCGTCATCAAGGCGAGGAGAGCGATGAGGGCATAACCAGTTGCCGCAGGCTGAACCAGGGGTGATTCCTCACCAGTTGAGGTCGTGAGGTGAGATTCAGGCATACCGCACATCTTGTGGTGTGCTCTTCTCTTAAGGCTCATCATCTTCACTCTCGACCTTCGGCGTGGGACGCGACAAGGGGCCAATACCTTTTTCACCGTCCGTAGAAAATTGGAGGGTATGTCTGATCTTTAGATTCGTGTCTACCAGCACAACTTCCTTCTCGGAAATGCTTGTTACGCGAAATCTTCCGCCCACCATATCACCACGCTGCACGTTAGCAATCTCCTTATTGTTTTTGTCTTGCAGTATCGCGGTATCTAAGCGCCGATATGTTCCAATGATCCCAATGTAGGTGTAATTCGGCGTGGGGGGAGCACTGACGTTTAGTAAGCTGGCGTTCGAATACAGCTGCCCATTAGGAGACCTTACAGTAACCTGGCGCGCGCCGGCAGTGGCGATAATCGAGGCTGGCACGGAGGCGGAAAGCTGTTGTGGACTTATAAACCGAGTCGGTAGTTCTCGCCCGTCGACTGTGACGCGTACGTCTGGCGTGAATTTGTCACCCGTGACTTCCAACGTAAAATCGCTTGTACGGGCATAAACATTTGATGGCGACAGCGCAGCGAGTAGGAGCGGAGGCGGAGGTGTAGGCGAAGGAACGGCCTCTACAGACGCTTTAGGCGTGGGTTCCGGCTTTTCATAGTAGGCGAAGATATTTCTTTTAGCTTCCGGAACGCTTGGCCCACTCACTGGCAAATATACAGGCCTCAATTGGTCAATCTCAGTGCCCTTTAACTCACTTAGAGTTTGCGACTGCCCGGTCGGTCTCCGCGTTCGGTCAACCAGCGTAGCGTTCGCTGCAGGCCGCGAAGGACGGGATGTCGGACTTCCAAAGCCGAAGAAAGCCCACCAAAGGAGCAGCAAGGCTATAAGGCCAAGCGCCAGCGCCCAAATCAGTTTCTTGCGCTCTGCAGGATTGTTTATACCGGTCATCTGCATACTGATCAATTCACTGGCTCTGCTGTGCGCTGGTCTCAACCGTACCGCGCTGAAAGTAAGTTGCCATGTTCAAACGTAAACTGACGAGCGAACCACGCGAGCCATTGCTCGAACTCCCCTCGCCGGCTGCGGCACTGTTCGTTTCAGTGGCCCGTTCCAATTCGATTGAATTGATAATGATAAATTGCCTGCCCTCCTCGAGATCGCGTGTAAATCGCCGAAGGTTTTGATAGGGGCCTTCAACTGTCAGAGTGACTCCAATCCCTGGATAAACGCTTTGCCACTTCGTGCTCGCGGATTTGGATCCTGCTGCGATTGTTTTAACGCCGACGGGATCAAGCGGCGTGTAGGCCGGCCCGGAAGTATTACGTAATCCGTTTTTGCGGATCAATTGATTGAGTTCATCATAAAGACCCATGCGTCCCCGATTAACGCTCGTAAGCCGATTGCTCTCAAAGTCAGCGAGACTGTCAGTGATCTTGACGACGGTGGATTTTGTGTCCAGCCCTCGTTGCGCTATGTCTCTTGAATTGCGGAGTTGACTCTGTAAGCGCGTGCGCTCTAACTGCAGCGCCTGTAGGCGGGAGCGTGCAGGCACCAGAAAATAGAGGTAACTGAATATAACCGTAAGCAGGATCAAAGCGCTGCCTGCCAGCCCGATGATCTCAGCAATGCCAAACATCCCGCGCGCGCGTGAAACACGTAAGTGATGAAGTTTCGTCGCAACGCGACGGGTCTTAACCGGAGTTGCCTTTTCTGTCGACTGCGCGCTCACCTTGGACCTCCATTCGCAGCCAGATCGGCAGGCTTGCCTTCTGCAGCAGAGCCGGCTCGCGGATGATAGAGCACGAACAAATCATATTCCGTGCCATTCTCTCCACGGCCCTTTTGCAGATTCTGTGCCCGTAACTGTGCCTGGAAAACTCCCGCTCGATCCATCTCCGCAATCATTTCAGTAATAGTCGTTGGTGTTTTGGCGATCACCGTGAGGTCTAACTCGGCGAGCGTTTGTTCATTTCGCGCCGCAACATCGCGCACGCTGATTCGCTTAACTCTTACTGTTCCAGGCAAAGCGTCCTCTAAATCAGCAAACAGACGAGACCATGAAAAGATCTTGCGATCAACCAACTCATGAGCCGCAGTCAGAGTTTGCAGTTGTTCTGCGGTGAGAGATTTTTCCACCTCTTGAGCTTGCTTTCGAAAAGCTTGTTCCTGTTGATTCAAGCTATGGATGTCATTCTGAACGGCATAAGCCTGAGCATTAGCCTGACCTGTGGCGCGAACGATCAACAAAAAAGCTAACAGCGAGATGCAGATCGTAATAGCCGTCACCGTCCACGGTAGCGTCCGATTACTAAAGGGTCTTCTGGCAAGGTTTAGAGTTGTCATGAATTCAATTGGTTCGCTTTTCTTCGTTGGCCGGTCAGGACTGCCTAGCGTCACTGAGAGCATACACGGCCCACTCAAATCCACGCAACCGCGCATAGCTCAAACGAACGCTCGCTCCTGCCTTACACGTCGCGGAAGCACCGGTGTTTCGGAAAGATTTACAAAGGTTCGGCCTGGAGGGGAAATCTCTACTTGCGTCTCGGAGGTAAGGGTCCTTCTGTCGCGGCTATTGACGGGCGATAGGCGCAGATGCGATTTCGGCCGCTACGCTTGGCCCGGTAAAGTGCTGAATCGGCTAGTTCGATCAGTTGGATTGAATCTGTTGCGTCATCGGGGAAGGCCGCGACACCAATACTAATTGTGATGCGATGGATCTTATTTTCGGGATCACCGCGACGAACGGCGGGAAATTCGTGCTCTTCAACCGCTGAACGCACACGCTCGGCGGCAACCAGGCCCTGGGCATAATCGGCATCAAGCAAAAAGGCGGCAAACTCCTCTCCACCAAAACGAGACGCAACATCACCTGCCCGCAACGCTTTCTTAATCACCAGGCCAATCACTTCGAGCGTCTGGCTGCCAACCAGATGTCCGTAGGTATCGTTAACTGCCTTAAAATGATCCAGATCCATCATTAGAACACAAAATGGACGTGACTCTGTTTCGGCGCGTGCAGCTTCTCGACGGAGTTCGGAAAAGAAGGATTTACTCGTCAACAGTCCAGTCAGTTCGTCGTGGGAAAGCAAGCGGTGGATTTGCTGCTGAAACTCGCGATCAATCTCGTCGAGCATGTCGAACCGAAACAAATGATCGCCGATGGCAATTTTATCACCCTCATTCAGAGGTGTTTCGCCGATCAACTGGCCATTAACCGTGGTGCCATTTGTAGAATCAAGGTCGGCAATCTTGCAACGCAACTCACCGCTGGTTGAGTCTCGCAACGTGCTGATGCGCGCGTGTAAGCGTGATGCGCGAGAATCGTTTACTCGAACGTCCGCTTCCAGAGCGCGGCCCAGAGTTACCTCGTCGCGCTCAAGCGGAATAGGCACCGCCAGCAGCTCACCTCGCAGCGAAACCAGGGCTGGGCGACGCTCCCCTTGCTGAGGCTTTGCATCCTCGGAATTGGGGCGAGCCTTCGTTTTGCCGGATTCTTCTTCCTTCGAGTGGTTGACGGTCATTGGTCGGAGACCGGGTCCTGAAATGCTTTGATCTTGGTCTTTATAGTCTGTGCGTATCTTAACGCGGGGAAGTGAGTGTAGCAACAATTTCGTACCGGCAAGCAGTGGCGAACGGGCTAATTAACAGGAGAGAACGCTTGTAGGTGTTACCGCTTAATTCTATAATTGAAGCGGAAATAAAGTTTAGACTAAGCTTATTTCTTCCCATGAATGTTCAGCCAGAGAGCGTAGAGATGGAGATTGATTTGACAGACGAGGCAAGTGCTACATGTTCTTGGCCTGCGCAAGGCCTTTCAGTCGAGCAGGTGGCTGTGGCTGACTTACCAACCAAATTTGGCGAGTTTCAGATCGCTGGATACCGATCGTTACTAAGCGATGAAGAATTTGTCGTGATCTTCAAAGGCGAGATGCAAAGGGAAACGCCGACGCTTGTACGTATCCATTCACAGTGTTTGACCGGGGATGTCTTCGGGTCGACAAAATGTGACTGTGGTTCTCAGCTCCATCAAACTATGAGAATGATTCACGAAGAAGGGCGCGGTGCTATCGTCTATCA
>WNGE01000344.1_pt1 | contig 60689 bp, 56 predicted proteins | sample 5400651 | NCBI WGS metagenome assembly WNGE01 (sample SAMN13153370, study PRJNA577476) | soil metagenome | isolation source: 60 cm soil or saprolite under grassland replicate 2 | place: USA:California | collected 2016-06-15 | reverse complement strand
GCGCCCCGGTGATCAGGGTCACCGGCTACGACGTCCCGTATCCGTACTGGCAGATCGAGGACGCCTACATGCCTTCCGTCGAGCGGGTCGTGGCTGCGGTCCGTCGGACCCTCGACTTCTGACCGCCCCGCTCGCTCCCCCTTGAGCACGGTGCGATCGCGGGATCGTGATCCCAGGACGCGTAGCGTATGACGAGCGAGCGACTCAGGCTCTGGCTCGAGCGGGGCGCGGCCGGCTACCACCTGCGTGATGCGGCGACCGGCGAGCCGGTCCGCTGGGAGGACCCGCGCCTCCGCGTCGTTCCGGTCGCGGGCGTGACTTTTAGGCCCGGCAATGTCGATGACGTCTCGTTCGATCCGGGCCGCCGGCTAGAGCGAACGCTGCAGGCCGGCTACGTCCCGCGCGAGACTGCAGCCGAGCTTGCCGGTGACGAGCAAGCCGTCTCGCTCTGGCGTGTCGAGGGAGGCCTGCGCGTGCTGGTCGTTCCCGCCGATGCTTGGGTCGCGACGCCGCGTCGTTAGAGCGGGTTTAAGCGGGTGCGCCGGCAAAGCCGGCGCACGCTTTTAGGCGGCATCGCAAGCGACGCCTCGGCGTGCCGGCGGACGCCTGGGTCGGAACGCTGGCGATGCCTCGGCGGTAGATTCCAGCGCCGTGGCCTATGAGTTCAAGCTGCCAGACCTCGGCGAGGGGCTGACCGAAGGGGAGATCGCGCGCTGGTTGGTCGTTGAGGGCCAAGAGATCGGCGAGGACGACCCGCTCGTCGAGATCCAGACCGACAAGACGACGGTCGAGATCCCGTCGCCGGCTGCAGGCAAGGTCTCTCGGATCCTCGTCGCGGAGGGCGAGACCGTTGCGGTCGGAACGGTGCTGGTCGTCATCGGCGAAGCAGACGGCCACGCCCGCGAAGCCGCCGTGGCCTCCGATCGGCATCGCGAGCGACGCCTCAGTGGAGCGACTGCGGCCGCAGACGAACGGCCGCGTGCCGAGGAGCCGCCGGCCCCTTCGGCCGTGTCCCGGGGTCTGACCCCAGAACACGGCCTGCCCGGACGCGTCCGGGCGACGCCGCTCGTCCGCCGCCTGGCGCAGGAACTCGGCGTCGACCTGGAGACGCTGGAGGGCAGTGGGCCCCAAGGCCGCGTGACCGAAGAGGACGTGCGCTCTGCGGCCGCGTCTCCGGATCTGGCACTAGGACACGCCCCGGAGGGACGCCGCGAACCTTTGCGCGGTGTCCGGAAGCTGATCGCGGAGCACATGGCCCGGGCCCACGCCGAGGTGCCGGCCGTCACGTGGGTCGAGGAGTGCGACTTCGGCGCCGTCGATCTGAAGCGGCTCGTCCCCTTGACGCTCAAGGCCGTGGCCGAGGCGCTCCAGGAGGTGCCCGAGTTGAACGCTCGGCTCGAGCGCGACGAGATCATCTACCTCGACCGCTACGACCTCGGCGTCGCCGTGCAGACCGACCAGGGGCTCGTCGTCCCGGTTGTCCGCGACTGCGACTCGCGCTCCGTCGACGAGCTGGCGGACGAGGTCGCACGGCTCGCGGAATCGGCGCGCGCCCACAAGCTCAAGCCTGAGGAGCTCCGAGGCTCGACGTTCACCGTCACGAGCGCCGGCAAGCTCGGCGGCCTGTTGACGACCCCGATCGTCAACCACCCCGAGGTCGGGATCCTCAGCATCGGCCGAGTCGCCGAGCGGCCGGTCGTCCGGGACGGCGAGATCGTCTCCCGCCCGACCGGAACGATCGCGGTCACCTTCGACCACCGCGTCGTCGACGGCGCGCGGGCGGCCGAGTTCGGGCTCGCAGTGATCCGCCGCCTGGAGACAGGGGTGGAGCCCAGCGTGCCGCAGACACCGCCGGGCTCCTAAGGGAAGAGCTACATGTCGGCCTTCAGCTGGCCGCGCATCGCGCCGCCGAGGTGCTTCAGGTTGTGCACGTTCACGTAGAAGGCGCCCGGCTTCGCGGCGACCGCGTTGATCTTCGACTTCGGGGCCGTGGTGCAGCCCTGGCGCTTGAAGGTCGTCCCGAACGCGATGTAGACGGGGCCCGAGGTGCCCGGCTTGCCCTTGTGGATGTGGGCTGCGGTGCCCTTGCCGTCGATCTTGTTGATCGTGAACTCCCAGCAGACCTTGCCGGCCGCCGGCTTCAGCGTCACCTCGACGCTGCCGCGGTTCGACGCCGGCGCGGCCGGAACCTCGTTCGTTCCGCGCAACTGAGCGTGCAGGTGGCCGCCGCCTGTCGCTGTGGCGACCGCTGCTAGGACCAGACCGGTGGCGAGAGCAGCGGCAAGCGCCGCGATCGTGAGCAATCTCTTTCGCATCAACCCTCCTCCTGGCTTCGGTTTCGCCGGGTAGTTCGCGCATGGAGGGCGTTCGGTTTCCTGCCCTACTCCAGCACTACACTGGACCGAATGTGGGAGTGGTACCGGATCGGCGTCGCCGCAGGGATTGGCGCGGGCGTCGCGGTCATCGCCGCGGCTTGGCTCGCGAGAACCCGACCCGGCGCGCTGCTCGCGATCCTGATCGGTGCGGCGGGGGGGATCGCCGTCGGCTTCGCGCTCGGCGACTGGAAGGACGCGCTAGGCGGGGCGATCGGAGGTGTGCTCGGAGGACTCGGCGGCGTCCCGCTCGCGGCCGGAACCCTGCGTCGGGGCGGCACCGTTAGCGGCACGGGGATCCTGATCGGCCTGGCCGGGCTCGCGATCGCGGCGCTCGCGCTCATCCCGTTTCTCGGCTACCTCGAAGCGGTCGCCTTGCCCGCGCTGGCCGCGCGCGCCCGCCGCCGCGAGCCCGAGCGCTACGCCGGCCTGCGCACGCTCGCCCGCGATTAACCGGCCGTGGCCAAGAAGCTGATCCTGATCGTGATCGACGGCCTCACTCCGGCCGCCTTCGAGGGCGCGGCTGAGGACGACCGGATGCCCGCGCTGAAGTTCCTCGCCGCGAACGGCGCCTACGCGCGGGGAATCTCGACGTTCCCCTCGCTGACGCCGGTCTGCCTGTCGTCGATCGCGACCGGCGCCCATCCCGACGTCCACCGGATCCCGCACCTGGTCTGGTACCAGCGCGGCGAGCGCCGGATCGTCGAGTACGGGTCCTCGTTTGCGGCGGTCCGCGCCGCCGGCGCGCGTCAGGCGTTGCTCGACGCGATCTTCAACATGAACGAGCAGCATCTCGGCGCCGTGGCCGTGACGGTCTTCGAGGCGCTCGAGGACGCCGGCTACACGACCGCCGCGATCAACTTCACCTGCTATCGGGGGCGGAACCGCCACGCTTCCGCAGTACCGGCATTCACCCGCCGCCCGGCCTACGGGCCGAAGCGCTTCTTCTTCTACAACCTGTTCGAGTCCGACGTGACCGGGGCGCCGCTGGCGGTGTTCGGGCGCTCGGCCGGATCGGTCGACGCCTACGCCGCCGCGGTCGGCCGCTGGCTGGTGACCCGGGACGGCTTCGATTTCCTCGTCCACTACCTGCCGGATTACGACTACGCCTCGCACGCGGCCGGCCCGGGGGCGTCAGAGGAAGCCTTGCAGCGAAGCGATGCCGCGATCTGGGCCCTGGTCGAGGCAGCGGGCGGCCCTGACGAGTTCCTCGAGCGTTACGCGGTCGTCGTCTGCGCCGACCACGGCCAGACGCGCATCGACCGGGCGCTCCGGCTCGAGGAGAGCTTCGCTGACGCGCAAGTGATCGTGACCGCGTCGAATCGGGCCGGGATGCTCTACCGGACGGACAAGACCCGCGAGGACCCTCGCGAGCTGGCGGCGCGCCTCGACGCCGAGGAAGGTGTCGACGCGGTGCTTTTCCTCGAGGCCGGCGAAGCCGTCGCGCGCCGCGCCGGCGAGGAGCTTCGCTTCGCCCCGTCCGCGAGCGGCTGGGAGACGAGCGGCGACCTGACGCTCCTGCCGCAGCCCGACGCGCTCGAGCGCGCGTGGGCGGCGCTCTGCAATCCGAACGCCGGTGAGCTAATCGTCTCGGCCGGCGAAGGCGTCGAGTTCGATGACCTTGGGGGCCGGAGCCATCTCGGCGGCGGGAGTCACGGCGCCCTCGCGGCCGCCGACTCCGAGGTGCCATTCCTCACCGTCGGACTCGACGCGGCGCTGCGGAGCATCACCGACCTGGCGCCGCTGGCGCTCGAGCATTTCGACGTCGAGCCTCCCGCGTACACCCGGGCTCTCGCGCATGCCGCCTGAGGACGACCAGACCCGCAGGCGCCGCTCCATGGTCGAGACGCAGCTCCGCGGGCGCGACATCGTCGACGAGCGGGTGCTCGGCGCGATGGCCGCCGTCCCCCGCGAGCAATTCGTCGGCGAGCGCGAGCGGCGGCGCGCCTACGAAGACGCCGCCTTGCCGATCAGCGGCGGCCAGACGATCTCCCAGCCTTACATGGTCGCGCGGATCTGCGAGGCGCTGCAGCTGACCGGCGACGAGCGCGTGCTCGACGTCGGCACCGGCTCCGGCTACCAGGCGGCCGTGCTCGCAGAGCTCGCGGCCGAGGTGCACACGATCGAGCGGATCCCGGAGCTCGCCGAGGCGGCCCGAGAGCGCCTGGCCGAGGCGGGCTACGGTCGCGTCCAGGTCCATGTCGGCGACGGAACACTTGGCTTGCCCGAGTTCGCGCCCTTCGACGGAATCGCCGTCGCCGCCGCGGCGCCCGGTTTCCCGCAGACGCTTTACGAGCAGCTGAAGCCGCGAGGCCGCCTCGTCGTTCCGGTCGGTAGCGCTCGAGGCCAGCGGCTCGAGGTGGCGGTCAGGAGCCCGGAAGGCCCCGCCGTCATCCATTCCGTACCGTGCCGCTTCGTTCCGCTCGTTGGCGCGGAGGGTTTCGGCGAGTAACCCCCTTCGCCCGCGGTGATAGCCTCGCGCGCCGAATGGCCGAGCGGCCTTCCGCCGTGCTCGCCGCGCGCGCCCGAGCGGTTCGCGCGCTCCGCCGACCCGCGAACTGGATGCAGCTTGCGAAGTTCGCCACGGTCGGCGCGACGGGCTACGCCGTCAACCTGGCCGTCTACACGGCTCTCCTGCGCGGGGCCGACTGGCACTACGTCTATGCCGCCACCGTTTCCTTCCTGGTTGCCGTCACCAACAACTACCTCTGGAACCGTCTCTGGACGTTCCGCGACCAGCGCGGGCACGTCGGGTTTCAGGGCCTCCGCTTCTTCACCGTCGCGGTCGTCGCCTACGGCGCGAACCTAGGGATCCTCAGCGCGCTGATCGCGCTCGGCATGGACAAGGTTGCCGCCCAGGCGATCGCGATCGTGCTCGTGACCCCGCTCAACTTCATCGGCAACAAGCTCTGGTCGTTCGCCAGGTAGCGCGTCCACTACCCTGATTCCATGCGCCGGCTGGGAGTCGCCGCTCTTTGTGCGCTGATGCTCGTTCCCACCGCCGGGGCTGCGCCGAAGACAAACCTGACCCAGAAGCGGGCGACCGCGATCTTCCTCGCGAACCCGAAGGTCGCGAACTGGCTGCGCCACTACCCGCCTAAGACCCGCACGACCGAGGCGACCTACAGCGCGCAGTTCGCGAACTGGACGATCAAGGTCTGGACCTCGATCGACAAGGTTGGCGAGGTCGCGACGGGACGCGTTCAGGACTCGACCGGCGTCGTCACGGAGGCCTGGACCGGCCCCCAGGTCGCCTGGAAGATGGCGCGGGGCTATGCGGGGGCCTTTGGGGGGAAGGAGATCAACAGCCTGCCGATCTGGCTCGGCTTCTGCGCCGCCTTCCTGATCGGGCTTGCCGATTTCCGCAGACCGCTCTCGTTGCGGAATCTCGACCTCTTGGCGCTTCTCTCGTTCAGCCTTTCGCTCTGGTACTTCAACAAGGGCCATGTCTTCACGGCGATGCCGCTCGTCTATCCGCCGCTGGTCTATCTACTGGGGCGAATGATCTGGAGCGCCCGGCGCGGACGCGCCGTTCCGGCCGCGCGCCCGGTATGGCCGATCTGGCTGCTGGCCGCCGCGACGGTCTTTCTCATCGGCTTCAGGATCGGACTCAACGTCGAGAACTCGAACGTCATTGACGTCGGTTACTCAGGCGTGGTGGGCGCCGAGCGGATCTCGGCGGGTGAGGCTCCCTACGGCAACTTTCCCGTCGAGGACAGCCTCAAGGCCTGCGGTCCGGCTGACCAGGACGGGGAGATCCGCGACCGGATCCAGACCAATGGGCGCTGCGAGTCGGCCAACCCGCAGGGGGACACGTACGGGCCGGTCGCCTACGAGGCATATCTCCCCGCGTACTTGCTCTTCGGCTGGAGCGGCAAGTGGGACAGCCTGCCCGCCGCGCATGCCGCCACGATCGCCTTCGACTTGCTCTGCCTGCTCGGTCTCGCCCTGGTCGGCTTTCGTTTCGGCGGCTTGAGGCTCGCGGTCACCCTCGCCTTCGCCTGGGCTGCATGGCCTTTCACCCAGTACGTCTCGAGCTCGAACACGAATGACGCGCTGCCGCCGCTCTTCCTGATCTGGGGCTTCTGGCTCGTGACCTCCTCGTTCGCCCGCGGCGTGTTCTCAGCGCTCGCCGGCTGGACGAAGTTCGCGCCGCTGCTCGTGGCGCCGCTCTGGGCCTCCTATCCGGACGCTCTCGCGCGCCCTCGCGAGAAGCTTGTCTTCCTGGGCGGCTTCCTGCTCGCGACCGCAGCCGCCTTCTCGGTTTTGCTGCTCGAGCCGAGCCCGCTCCACGCCGTGCACGTCTTCTACGACCGGACGATCAAGTTCCAGGTCGGGCGACACTCGCCGTTCTCGATCTGGGACTGGAAGCAGTACGGCGCGGGCTACCCGGACCTGCATCTCGTCCAGCGAGCCCTGCAAGTGCTGCTGGTGATCGGCGCGATCGCCGTCTACTTCTTGCCAAGACGGAAGACGGCGCGGCAGCTGGCCGCCCTGACGGCAACCCTGCTGCTCGGGTTCGAGCTCGTGCTGACCCACTGGTTCTACCTCTATCTGCCCTGGTTCTTTCCGTTCGTTGCGTTCGTCGCCTTGACTGCCGAGCGCGAGACGGTTCCCGCCGAGGCCCCGGTACCGCGTGAGCACGACGGAAGAGCGCTGGTCGCTGCCGGCTGAGCGCCGGGTCGCGCTCGCGGCCGGGCTCGTCGCACTTGCGGTCTTCGGCGCCGCCTGGGCGCTGCTCCATCACGGCTTCTATCGGCGTGGCCAGATTGTCGATACGCCGGTCTACCAACGCTACGGCGAGGCCATGCTCGAGGTGCGGGTGCCGTACCTCGATTTCAGCGTCGAGTATCCGCCGGCGGCGCTGCCCGTCTTCCTGCTGCCGGCGATCGGAGACCGGCACGACGCGGGGATTTACCGGCGGAATTTCGAGCGGCTGATGGTGCTTTGCGGCCTGCTCGCAATCGCGGGCGCCGCGATTGCTCTAGCGGCCCTTCGCGCCGGGCCGGAACGGCTCATTGCCGCCCTCACTTTCGCGGCGCTGGCGCCGCTCGCGCTCGGCACAGTGATCTTGACGCGCTTCGAACTCTGGCCGACGGCGCTGCTCGTGCTCGGTCTGGCGGCCGTCCTCGCGGAGCGCAAACGCATCGGCCTCGGCGTGCTCGGGCTCGCCGCCGCGGCGAAGATCTTCCCGATCGTCGTCGTGCCGCCCGCCCTCGTCTACGTGTGGCGGCGTTACGGCCGTCGTGAGGCGCTCGTCTGCGCAGCCATCTTCGCGGGCGTCGTCGCGATCATCTTTCTGCCCTTCGTCTTGCTCTCGCCCGGCGGCGTCTGGGGCAGCCTGCACCGGCAGGCCGACCGGCCCCTTCAGATCGAGAGCCTGGGCTCGAGCTTCCTACTCGTTGCGCACCAGCTCGGGTTCTGGACCGTCCAACTCAACCTGAGCCACGGCTCCCAGAACCAGGGCGGCTCGCTGGCGGACACGCTCGCGGCGATCCAGAGTGTGGTCCAGGCGCTCGTCGTGATCGCGTTATGGGTGGCCTTCGCGCGCGGGCCGGCGACGCAGGAGCGGCTCGTCCGCTACTCGGCGGCGTGCGTGGCGGCGTTCATCGCCTTCGGCAAGGTGCTCTCGCCGCAGTTTCTGATCTGGCTGCTGCCGCTCGTCCCGCTCGTCCGCGGGCGGCGCGGACTCGCCGCCTCGGCCGTGCTCGCCGTGGCACTCGTCCTGACGCAGCTCTGGTTCCCGAACCGCTACTGGCGTCTGGCGCTGGACCAGGACGCGATCGCCTCCTGGCTGGTTTTCGCGCGCGACCTCGTCCTCGTCGCGCTCGTCCTCGTCCTGGCTATTCCTCGACGCGTACCGGCTCGCAGCCCGTAGCCCTGCCGTCCGCCCCGCACTCGACGAGGGCGCCTTCGATCCGGACACCGCCCTGCGCGGGCTTGAAGCGGACGGGCATGCCGGTGCGCATGCGCGCGATCGCGAGGTCTGCCTGGACGCCGATCACCGAGTCGTGCGGGCCGGTCATCCCCGCGTCGCTGATCGCGGCGGTACCGCCGGGCAGGACGCGGGCGTCGTTCGTCTGCACGTGCGTATGGGTACCGATCACCGCCGTGACGCGGCCGTCTAGCCAGCGCGGGAGGGCCACCTTTTCGCTCGTGGCTTCGGCGTGAAAGTCGACCACGACGACCTGCGCGCGCTTGCGAGCCTCGTCGACCAACTCGTCGACGACCTCGAACGGGCCGACCGCCGGGTCGATGAAGAGCCGGCCGAGCAGATTGATCACCGCAACCGGCGTTCCGTCGGCAGCCGGAGCGACGGTCAGCCCTCGCCCGGGCGAGCCCGCGCTGACGTTGGCCGGCCTGATCACCCGCTCGGACTCGGCCAGGTAGGGCCCGATCTCCGGGCGTCGCCAGACGTGGTTGCCGAGCGTGATCACATCGGCGCCGGCGGCGAGAATGCGGTCGGCGATCCGCGGGGTGATCCCGGCGCCGTCCGCCGCGTTCTCACCGTTGACGACGCAGAAGTCGGCCGCGAGTTCCTCCCGCAAGGTCGGGAGGCGTTCCTCGACCGCCCGGCGCCCAGGAACGCCGAACACGTCCGCGATAAAAAGAATCCTCATTGTCCTCTGCGCTCGATCCGCACTGGGAGTTTCATTGCCACCCGGGATGAACAGCTGCGGCGGCAAAGCCGCCCCAGCCTCTAGGTCGGCATCGCAAGCGACGCCTCAGGGCGTCGACAGAGCCGCCGCGGGGCGAACTTCGGTCTCGACGTGGTTTCCGGCGTCCTGCGTGTAGCGGGCGAGCGCCTGCTCCTCCACGTGCGAGAAGTCCAACAGAGTGCCGAGCTTCGAGGTGCCCGCGGCGATGCTCGACCCCACCGTCAGCGACGGGTCCGGCCTGACGTGCGTGATCGCCACGATGAACGACGGCGCTCCGGTCGGCTGGATGTCGATCTCGGAGCCGAAGCGCTGGCCGTTGAGGATGTATGGGGTCAGCCCGACGACGCTGCCGTCGACCGGCGAATAGATGTCGGTGCCAGGCTCCGCTCCGACGTCGAGTGCCGCGGTTCCGGGGCCTTCCCCGCCGCTGAGCTGGTACCAGCGAATGCCTCGACTACCCCCGCCGAACACGCTCCGGGCGAACCGGGTCAGCGTGCCGGGGTTGGCCTGCGAGCCGAGCGGTTGAAGTGCGACCGCGCCGTCGCCGCTCGCGTGATAGCCGATCGCCGTCACCCGGGACTGCGCGATCGGAAGCTGGATCCGCAGTGCACCCTCGAGCGCGATCACCTGAGGGCTCGGCGGGCCCGACGGGAGCAAGCGGTTCGCCGGGGCGGGCCCGTTGCTGTGCTGTGTCTCCGCCGGTTTGCCGGTCCCGAAAGCCGTCAGGAGCAGCGTGATCAGCGCGACGCTCGCGAGCACGACGAGGCCGGCCACACGCCTGCGGCGGCGAACAGCTTGATGGTGAGCACGGCGATGCCGCGCAGCGATCGTGCGCCCTCTGTCCCTGGGCATCGGCGGGACGCTAACGGGTTGCCCCTCCACCCGCAAGGAGTCTCGGTCGGCCGGACTTTGTGACAGCCGAAGCCGTGGTACTTCCTCGGGTTCATCCCACAGTTCGTAACTGTCCAAAGCTAGGGCGCCATCCTCGGCGATGGACCAGTCCCAATCCGGGGGCCGGAGCCCCACGCGGGCAGAAGAGTTCGACCGGTCTCGGCCTTGCCGCCCGGGATTAGACGGTCGCCCGGGCAAAGCCCGGACGACCTCCAGGTCGGCGTCGCGAGCGAACGCCTTAGACCGGACGACGCGCGCCGTATCATCATCGCGATGGTGGCCGGGTCGCCTCCGAAGCTCCAGATTCCGCGCTGGATCCAGCTCGTCACGCTGCCGCTGCTCCTGCTGCTGATCTGGGCCGTGGCGGGAGCCGTCCGTCACGTCGTCTTTCTCTTTCTGGTCGCCGGACTGATCGCGCTGCTGCTCAATCCGCTCGTCCGGGGTGTGACGAGGTTCTGGATTCCCCGCGGACTCGGAGTTGCAATCGTCTATTTGCTCTTCGCGGGTCTCGTCGCTGCGGCGAGCATCGCGCTCGGGTCGGTGATCGTCGATCAGACGAGGTCGTCCTCACATCGAGTCGATTCCTACTTTACGACCGAGCACGGACAACCTCCGCAGACCCACGCCGAGCGCGATGTCGACCGTCTCCAGGTGTGGCTGAACGACCATGGTCTGAGCCGAATCAAGATCCGCAAGCAGCTCAACGACTTCGTGAACAACATCCGCACGAAGGACGTTCAGAAGTACACGACGGAGGCGATCAACTTCGTCGAGGGAGCCGCGATCGGGACGGTGAAGCTCCTCTTCAGCCTTGTGCTCGTACTCGTCGTCTCGATCTACATGCTGCTCGACATGGAGCGGCTGTCGGCCGCGGTCAACCGCCGCTTTCCGCCACCGGACGGCTCGCCGCCTTTGATGGTTCGAATCGAGCGGGCGCTCGTTGGCTACGTCAAGGGCCAGTTGCTCCTGTCACTGATCATCGGCCTGAGCGCGGGCCTCGGGCTCTGGCTGCTCGGATTCCTCGGGCTCGTGCCCGGACTCGAGAAGTACGCGGTCGTCTTCGGCGCCTGGGTCGCGTTCACGGAGCTGATCCCCTACCTCGGTCCGTGGCTGGGCGCGATACCCCCGTTCGTCTACGCGCTCATCGTCCATCCGATCTCGGCTCTCTGGGTCGCCCTCCTCTTCCTCTTCATCCACCAGATCGAGGGCCACGTCGTCGTTCCGAACGTGATGGGATCGGCCCTGCGGCTGCATCCCCTGCTCGTCATCTTCGGCTTGCTTGCCGGCGGCGAGATCTACGGGCTGCCGGGGGTGCTTGTCGCTCTGCCCCTGCTCGCGGCGTTCCGCGCGATCTGGGAGTTCTTCTCCGGACGGATCGAGCTCGAGCGCTGGGACGAGGCCGCCGGCGGCGAGCCACTACCGGTTCCGGTCGACGTCGAACCGCCCGAACCCCCGACAGAGATCAAGCCGGCGGCGGAGCCGCCTGTCCGCGAAGGCGGACCAGTGGAGGGAAAACAAGCGCGGAGCGATCGGGAGGTTCCCCCGGTTGAGACGCCGCGGTCGGCGCAGCAGTGAATGAGGGCGCCCCGCTGCTCGCGGCCAGGGCGGCGGCGAGGCGCTATGGCTCGCAGATCGCGCTCGAACCGACCGACTTCGAGCTCAGGGACGGCGAGGCGGTCGCGCTCGTCGGCCCGAACGGCGCCGGCAAGTCGACCCTGCTCGCGCTGCTCGTGGGCGCGCTCGAGCCCTCCGAGGGGCGAATCGAGCGCCGCGACGGCGTGCAGATCGGCTGGGCGCCGCAGCGCGCCGCGCAGTACGCGCGTCTCTCACCGCGAGAGAACCTCGAGCTGTTTGCTCGCCTCGAGGCGGATGAACGGCCCGAGCAGTCCGCCGAGCGGCTGCTCGATGAGTTCGAGCTGCCGCGAAACGGCGTCCTTGCCGGCGAGCTTTCGGTCGGCAACCGCCAGCGGCTCAACCTCGCGATCGCGCTGCTCGGCGAACCGGATGCGCTGCTGCTCGACGAGCCGACCGCGGCGCTCGATCCGGAGCAGCGTCAGCGACTTTGGGGGCGGCTCGAAGCCCAGCGCGAGGCGGGTGTCGCGCTGTTCTTCGTTACCCAGCAGAACGAGGAGGTCGAGGCCCACGCGGACCGCGTCGTCGTGCTCCGCGAGGGAGCGGTCGCATTCGCGGGGCCGCTCGCCGAGTACGACGCTCTCGCGCTCGCAGGATGACGCGCGTCGCCCTGCTTCTGCGCAAGGACTCGCTGATCCTTCGGCGCTCGCCGCTCCTGCTCGGCCTGCTGCTCGCGTATCCGCTCCTGATCGCGTTGCTCGTCGGCCTCGTCGCGGGCTACGCAAACGCAAAGCCGCGGGTCGCGTTCGTCGACGAGGACGGCCTGCCTCGTATCGTTACCGTCGGCGGCCACCGCTTCGACGTCGACAAGACGATCAAGCGCGTGAGCAAGGACGTCGACCTCGTCAAGCTCGGGCATGACGAGGCACAGAGGGAGCTGCGCTCCGGGAGGGTCGTCGCCGTGCTGACGGTCCCGCCCGGATTCGTCGCGACGCTGCAAGGGATGGTCTCGAGCCCGAAGCTCGAGGTGCAGACGGCCCGCGGGATCATCTCGTCGCGGGTCGACCAGCAGGTGCAGGCGCTCGTGTACGGATTGAACCGGCAGCTGCAGACCGCGTACATCGGTACCGACCTCGACTACGTGCGCCTGATCGTGCACGGCGGCCAGGGCTCGTTCCTCGGCCGCCAGTTCACGGTGCTCGGGCTCGACGGTGCCGATCTGCTACTCCGCAACCAATCCGGAGCCAAGGCTCGCAAGCTGCGCGACTTCATGGGCGACGCGCGCCTCGCGCTTGCTCGGACCGGTGGCGCATTGCGGGCGACAGCGCACCCGATCGAGATCGCCCGGGTCGAAGGCCGCGGTCGGACGTGGGCGCTTTCGGCTGACGTCCAGGCCTACGCCCTCGGGCTGACGATCAGCTTCCTCGCACTCGTGCTTGCCGCGGGCTCGCTCGCCGCCGAGCGGGACGAGAACGTCGTCGGCCGCCTTGCGCGCGGCCTCGTCACGCTGGGCGAGCTCGTCTGGGCGAAGGTTCTGCTGGCCGCGCTCGTCGCGCTGGCGCTCGGGCTCGGCGTCTCGCTCGTCTTCGGCGCGATCATCCAGATCGGCAACGTCACCGGCGGCGAGCCGTGGGGGCGCCTGCCGCTGCTCGCGCTCGGGCTGCTGCTCGCGGGGGCAGCGCTCGGCGCTCTCGGCGCGCTGCTCGGGGCAATCGCCCGCGAGGCGCGGACGGCGTCGCTCGTGGCGCTGCTCGTCGTCCTACCGATTGTCTTCCTCGGGCTCGTCCCGCAGGAGATCGTCCCGGCCGCGGGCTGGATCAGCGACGGCCTGCCGTTCATCCACGCGGTGCGCTTCTTCGGCGCCGCCCTCTATGACGCGAGTCCCTGGTGGAGCCTGCTGCGCGAGGCGCTCTGGCTCGTCTTTCTGGGCGCGCTCTTCGGGTTCTTGGGGCGAATCGGAACGCGTAGATTGTTGGCATGAATACGCTACGCGTCCGGTTTCGCCGAAGAGGGCGCAAGACAGGCTCGGCCTTCGTCCCGCAACAGCTACCGAAGCCATGAGCACAGCTGGCTTCCCGGCGACGAGGTTGCGGCGCCTGCGCCGGACGAGCCGTCTGCGCTCGCTCGTGCGGGAGACGCGGCTCGATCTCGGCGACTTCGTGATGCCGCTCTTCGTCTGTCCCGGCGAGGGCGTCGTCCACCCGCTCGAGGGTCTCCCGGGAATCGGGCAACGGTCGGTCGACGCGCTGCTCGACGAGGCGGAGACGCTGGTCGCGCTCGGCGTCTCGGCGGTGCTGTTGTTCGGGATTCCCGAGGAAAAGGACGAGGAGGGCTCGGGCGCATACGACGAGGACGGGATCGTCCAGCGCGCGCTTCGCGAGTTGCGCGCGCGCTTCCCCGAGCTCGTCCTTGCGACCGACGTCTGCCTCTGCGAGTACACCTCTCACGGCCACTGCGGCATTGTCCACGGCGACGAGGTCGACAACGACGCGTCGGTGGAGCTGCTCGCGCGCACCGCGGTCAGCCACGCCGAGGCGGGCGCCGACACGGTGTGCCCGAGCGACATGATGGACGGCCGGGTCGGCGCGATCCGCGCGGCGCTCGACGCCTCCGGCTTCGAGCCGATTCCGATCGTCTCCTACGCCGCCAAGTACGCCTCGGCCTTCTACGGGCCGTTCCGCGAGGCAGCCGAGTCGACACCGGCGTTCGGAGACCGCCGCGGCTACCAGCTCGATCCCGCGAACGTCCGCGAGGCGCTGCGCGAGTGCGAGCTCGATGTCCAGGAAGGCGCCGACGCGCTGATCGTCAAGCCGGCGCTGCCGTATCTCGACGTCCTGCGGGCCGTCCGCGAGCGGTTCGAGCTGCCGGTCGGCGCGTACAACGTCTCCGGCGAGTACGCGATGCTCAAGGCGGCCGCCCAGTCGGTGTGGCTGGACGAGCGCCAGGCCGCGCTCGAGTCGCTGACCGCGATCAAGCGCGCGGGCGCCGACTTCATCGTCTCGTACTGGACGAAAGAGCTCGCCGAGTGGCTGTGACAGCGAGCCTGGCGCGGCGGGCTCGCGAGGTGATCCCCGGCGGAGTCAACTCCCCGGTCCGCGCGATGCGCGCCGTCGGGCTCGACGAGCCGCTTTTCGTCCGCCGCGGCGAAGGCGCCTGGATCGAGGACGAGGCCGGTCGCCGTTACGTCGACTGGGTGATGTCGTGGGGACCGCTGATCTTCGGCCACGCCGATCCGGAGACGGTCGACGCGGTGGTCGCGGCAGCACGCGAGGGCACGACTTTCGGCGCCTCGACTGAGCACGAGGTCGAGCTCGCCGAGGAGCTGGTCGACGCGGTGCCGTCGCTCGAGCTGGTGCGGCTCGTCTCCTCCGGCACCGAGGCGGCGATGAGCGCGGTCCGGCTCGCGCGGGCGGTGACGCGGCGCGATCGGATCCTCAAGTTCGCGGGCGGCTACCACGGCCACGCGGATGCGCTGCTCGCCGACTCCGGGTCCGGCCTCGCGACGCTGGGCATCCCGGCAACGCCGGGCGTGACGAGCGGGGCGGCGCAGGACACGATCGTCGTCCCCTACAACGACGTCGACGCGACCGCTGCCGCTGTCGAGCGCTGGGGCGAGGGCCTCGCAGCGATCGTCGTCGAGCCGGTGGCCGGGAACATGGGTGTCGTCCCACCGGCACCAGGCTTCCTCCAGGCGTTGCGAGACCTCTGCGACGCGAGCGAAGCTCTGCTCGTCTTCGACGAGGTGATCACCGGTTTCAGAGTCGCCCGCGGCGGCGCGCAGGAGCGCTTCGGCGTCATCCCCGACCTGACGCTGCTCGGCAAGATCGCCGGCGGCGGCCTGCCGCTGGCCGCGTTCGGGGGCCGCGGCGACGTGATGGAGCAGCTGGCCCCGAGCGGCCACGTCTACCAGGCGGGCACGCTGAGCGGAAACCCGCTCGCGACCGCCGCAGCGCTCTCCGTATTGCGGAGACTTCGTGATCCAGATCACTACGAACAACTCGAGCGGAGCGGCGCCAGGCTCGAGGCGGGCCTGGGGCCCTACGGAACCGTGCAGCGGGTCGGCGCGATGGCGACGCTGTTCATGCGCAAGGCGCCGGTGCGGAATCTCTCCGACGCCCAGGCGGCGAACACCGACCGCTACGCCGCTCTGTTCCGCCACCTCCTCGAGCGCGGGGTCTACTTCCCGCCCTCGCAGTTCGAAGCTCTGTTTATCTCCACCGCTCACGGCGAAGAGGAGATCGAGAGGACGGTGCAGGCGGTTGCAGACTTCGACGGTTGATCTCTGGGAGACGATCGCGATCGAGGCGGAGCGAGAGAGCTCGCTCTGGCACGACGCCTTGCGGTTGGAGCCCGAACGCGAGCCGGTCTTCTCGCCGCTGGGCGAGGAGCGCTACGCGCTCGGGCTCGAGACGATCTACGAGGGCTACCTCGTTCATTACGGGCACCCACGCCTCTTCGACCCCGTTGACGAAGACACGGCGCTCCTGCTCGGCGACTACCTCTACGCGCACGGGCTCGTCCGGATTGCGGATGTCGGGAGCGTCGAGGCGGTCGCGGACCTGGCCGAGCTGATCTCCCTCTGCTCGCAGCTTCGGGCTGACTCGGCGCCGGGCGACGGTGCCGCCTGGGCCGCGAGCGCAGCGCTGCTCGGTGCGGGTGAGGTCGATGATGCTCGCGCGGCTCTGCGCGACCGAGGAGATGCACGGCCGCTGACGGAGCTTGCCGAGGCCCACGCCGGGCCCGCGCTCGAGCAGGCGCTTGCAGCGCACGACCGCAGACTTCGTTAGGGTCGCGCCCGATGGCATCCGCCCTGGCTACGGCACTCGCACCCCTTGCCGCCGAGACCGCGGCCGAGGAAGGCAGGAAGCTGATCACGGCGATGCTGATCGTCGGCCTGATCTTCGTGGGCGTGATCGCCCTGGGCGAGACGTCGCGCTGGCTGCGCCGCCGCCGCGGCCGCGCGCACTAAGCAGCGAGCAGCCCCTTTAAGGTCAGGTCGAGATCCATACGGTCGCCGGCGCCGCTGCGGTAGCTATCGGCGCCGACCTGCAGCTCCCCGTTGCGCTGGAGCAGGCCGTCGAGGCTGCCCGGAAGCGGCCGGGGCGCGTCGGGTCGCGGCTCTCCCCACGGGTAGCGGAAGCGCAGCTTGCAGGCCGGCAGCCGCTCGACTAGGTAGCCGCCGTGGCCGGCCGGAGACTCCTGCTCCTGCTCGACAACTTCGAGCACGTCATCGACGCGGCGCCGGAGTTTGCGTCGCTGCTCGAGTCATCTCCTGAGCTCGACCTCGTGGTCACCAGTCGTGAGCGGCTTCAGCTCGCCGGCGAGCACGTGTACCTCGTTCCTCTGCTCGAGCGAGCCGAGGCGCGGGCGCTCTTCGTCTCCCGTGCACTTGCCGTGCGCCCCGACTTCGAGGCCGACGGTGCGCTCGACGAGTTGTGCGCTCGACTCGACAATCTGCCGCTCGCGCTCGAGCTTGCCGCTGCCCGCACGGCGATCCTCTCGACCGACCAGCTCCTGAGCCAGCTCGCGACTCGGCTCGACCTCCTCAAGGGCGGTCGTGACGCCGAGGTGCGGCAGCAGACGCTTCGGGCCACGATCGAATGGTCGTACGACCTGCTCGAGCCGGACGAGCAGCTGCTCCTGGCCCGTCTCGCAGTCTTCCGCGGCGGCACGACCCTTGAAGCGGCCGAGGCGATCTCCGGGGCCGACCTCGACCGAATGCAGTCGCTCGTCGACAAGAGCCTCGTCCGCATCCGCGACAAGGACCGCTTCTGGATGCTCGAGACCATCCACGAGTTCGCGGCTGAGCGTCTGCGCGAATCGGGCGAGGAGGACGAGTTGAGACGCAGGCACGCCGAGTTCTTCCTCGCGCTCGCGGAATCGGCGAATCTGTCGGCAGAAGCGACCGACCTCGGGCCGCGGCCGGAGCTCGTGCTACCCGAACAGGACAACCTCCGGGCTGCGCTCGACTGGGCAGCGGAAGCAGGTGAGATCGAGCTCGGCTTGCGTCTCGCGATCGCGCTCGAGCAGTTCTGGGTGGCCGTCGGGCCGTACGAGGGGGCGCGCCGCGTCCAAGCGTTCCTCGATCGAGCAGCAGACCTCCCCGACGTCGTCCGCACACGAGCGATCCGCGTGGTGGGAGGGATGATTTTCATGACCGGCGACTTCGACCGCGGAGACGAGCTGATGCGGCAGAGCCTCGAACTCTTCCGGTCGCTCGGCGACGACGCCGTTGTTGCCGAGCTGCTCATACGACTGGCGATCCACCTGCACTACTCATCCGGCGACATTGCGGGCGCGCACGCTCTGATCGACGAGAGCCAGGCCATCAATCGCCGCCTGGGGTCTCGATCGACAGAGGCGATGACGCTCGGACTGCTCGGCGAGATCGCCTGGACGGAGGGGCGCTCCGACGACGCGCTCGAGCTCGCGGCGCGCTCCGGCGAGGCAGCCGCTGAAGTCGGTTTCACATGGTGGCAGATGCACCAGCTCTACCACGGCTCGGAATGGTCGCTCGCGCTCGGCCGAACCGGTGAAGCCGAGGCATATGGGCGAGACGTCCTCCGGCGCCGTCGCGATCCAGGACCGGCAGCTGACCGTCTACCTCCTCGCCATCCTCGCGGGGACGGCCGCCGCGCAAGGGCACCTGGAGAAAGCGGGCGCGGTCTGGGCCGCCGTCGAGGCCGAAGAGGGCCGTGGGCGAGTCGGTCAGTGGGAAGCTGAGCGGGACGTCTACGCGGCGCGTGTGCTCGACCACGAGAACGAAGCGTTCGCGACCGGCCGGGTCAAAGGTCGGCGAATGACACTGTCCGACGCGGTTGACTACGCGCTTGCCGACATAGACTGACCCAGATGGCGACTCCGGCGGATTTCCGCTCGTGGATCGCGCTCCTCCAGAGCGAAGGCGAGCTCGTTCGCGTCTCCGCCGAAGTCGACCCGCACCTCGAGGTGACGGAGATCGTCGACCGCACGGTCAAGGCCGGTGGACCGGCGCTGCTGTTCGAGCATCCGAAGGGATCGAGCCACCCGCTGCTGATCAATCAGTTCGGCACCGAGCGGCGGATGTGCATGGCCCTCGGTGTCGACCGCCTCGACGACGTCGCCGCGAAGCTCGAGGACGTGCTCGAGATGCAGCCGCCGCAGGGGCTCGTCGACAAGGTCCGGGGACTGAAGAAGCTGAAGTCGATCGCCGACTCGCTCCCGCAGACCAAGCGCGGCGGGCCCGCGCAAGAGGTGGTCCTCACGGGCGACGAGGTTGACCTCGGCCGTCTGCCGATCCAGACCTGCTGGCCGGGCGACGCGGCGCCGTTCATCACCCTCCCGGCTGTGATCACGAAGGATCCGCGCACCGGCACGCGCAATGTCGGCATGTACCGGATGCAGGTCCTCGACCGGGCCACGACGGCGATGCACTGGCAGATCCACAAGGACGGCCGGGCCGACTATCTCGCAACCGACGGGCGGATCGAGGTCGCAGCCGCGCTCGGGCTCGACCCGGTTACGACCTACACCGCGAGCGCGCCGCTGCCGAAGCACATCGACGAGCTGATGCTCGCCGGCTTCCTGCGGGGGGAGCCGGTCCAGCTCGTCAAGGGGAAGACGGTCGACCTCGAGGTGCCGGCGAACGCCGAGATCGTGCTCGAGGGCTACATCGACAAGGACGAGCTGACCGCCGAGGGCCCATTCGGCGACCACACGGGCTTCTACACCGCAGCCGAGCCGTTCCCGGTCTTCCACGTCACCGCGGTGACGATGCGCGAGGACGCGATCTATCCGTCGATCGTCGTCGGCAAGCCCCCGGCCGAGGACGCCTGGCTCGGCAAAGCGACCGAGCGGATCTTCCTCCCCGCCGTGAAGATGACTGTCCCCGAGATCGTCGACTACGACCTGCCGGTCGCGGGCGTGTTTCACAACTGCTGCATCGTCTCGATCCGCAAGGCCTTTCCCGGCCACGCCAAGAAGGTCATGCACGCGATTTGGGGACTCGGGATGCTGAGCCTGACGAAGGCGGTCGTCGTAGTGGACGAGCACGTAAACGTGCACGACTACGAAGAGGTCTTCTTCTACGTCGGCGCCAACGTCGACCCGGGCCGCGACGTCCTGATCTCCGAGGGCCCGCTCGACCACCTCGACCACGCGCCGACGCACCAGTTCTTCGGCGGCAAGCTGGGCATCGATGCGACGGCGAAAGGCCCCGACGAGGGCACGAGGCCGTGGCCGGAGGAGATCGAGATGAGCGAAGAAATCCGTGCGCTGGTCGACCGCCGCTGGGAGGAATATGGGATCGGAATCGAAAGCGACGCGACGAACGGCGCGATGCGTCATATTTCGCGACCGTTGCGGCATCTGTTACGTCGTTGACGAAGGCGGTGGCGACCCGATTGAATCCGACCAGGTGAGCGGGAAAAGGGAGGCGCTCTAGGGTGGAGCCCCAGCAGGGCCAAGGCAAACCGCACCTTCCGCCGCCGAGCCTGTGGCCGATCGGCTTCGCGATCGGGATCGTCTGCATCCTCGTCGGCCTGGTCGTCAGCTGGGCCGCGGCCGCGGTCGGCGCCGCGATCGCGATCATCTTCGGCTTTCTCTGGGTGCGCGACGCCACGAGTGACTACCGGCGCGGGGACCGTGACGTTGTGCCCGTGCCTGCTGAGGGTAGCCCCGAGTCGGTCGCAGAGGGCGCCACCGCTCCACCGGCTGACACTGGCGAAGCGGGGATGCCCGGGCCCGAGCCCGGCGAGCGCTTCCCGCGCAGCGTCTTCCTCGAAGGCGCGACCCTCGGCCTCGGCACCGTGATCGCGGGCATCGTCACCGTCCCGATCGTCGGCTTCTCGATCGCGCCGATCTTCCAGCACAAGCACCACGACGAGATCGACCTGGGGCCGATCACGAACTTCAAGGAGGGCCAGTTCGTGGTCACGACCTTCCTGCGCGATCCCTCCGAAGGGGAGATCTCTCGCCGCACGGCCTACGTCCGCAACAACGGCTTCATTGACGACAAGCCGAGCTTCACCGTGCTCTCGAATCGCTGCGTTCACCTCGGCTGCCCCACGCAACCCAATGGGCCGATTTTCGACAAGCAGAAGGTCGAGCAGACGACAAAGACCGGTGACGTTAGCCTGATCCCGGCACTGCCCGCCGGCGGCTTCGGCTGCCCGTGCCATGGCGGCCAGTACGACCAGGAGGGCAATCGGACGGCCGGCCCGCCCGTTCGCGCCCTCGACCGCTACGAGTTCTACATCCGCAACAGCAACCTCGCGCTCGGCAAGACCTACAGCGTCAGCCACGTCGACGGTTCGGGCGCGTCGGCGAGGATCCACAAGTACAAGGAGACAGGCCCGGGCCAGCACGTCGACGGCCCGGAGCAGTGGTTCTACCCGCTGCAGCCGCCAACCTGATGCCGCGCAACCGAAACCGCAAGGATCAGATGCTGGCTGTGGCCCAGTATCCGGTCGACTGGCTGGAGGAGCGCTCCGGCCTGGTCGGCGGGCTCCGCTACTTCCTCTTCCGGAAGGTTCCCCGCGACTCAAGCTGGTGGCACACGCTGGGCTCGGCGACGCTGACGGCGTTCCTCGTCCAGCTCGGGACCGGGGTGATCCTCGCCATGTACTACAAACCGGACCCGAACTCGGCGTACGAGTCCGTCCAGCACATCAACAACGACGTCACCCTCGGCTGGCTCGTCCGCGGCATGCACAAGTGGGGCGCAAGCGTCTTCATCATCCTGATTTTCTTCCACATGGCGCGGGTCTTCCTGTTCGGCGCCTACAAGTATCCGCGTGAGCTGAACTGGATCGTCGGCGTGCTGCTGCTGCCGCTCGCGCTGCTCGAGGGCTTCTCGGGCTACCTGCTGCCCTATGACCAGACCGCCTACTGGGCAACCGTCGTGGGCATCAACATCAACGGCACGGCGCCGTTCCTCGGGCCGTACCTGGCGAGCTTCTTACGCAGCGGCTCCGAGATCGGCGCCGACACGCTGGCCCGCTTCTACTCGCTCCACATGCTGCTGCTCCCCGGTGCGATCCTCGGCCTGATCGGGCTGCACCTCTACCTCGTCGTGCGCCTCGGCGTTTCCTCGCCGCCGTGGTCGAGCGAGGCTGCCGGCCGCGAGCGCGCGGAACCGCCGCCGGTGCCGGGCGCCGGACTTGTCCATCCCACTCCGCGCGGCGTCACGAAAAGGCCCAACTGATGGCCTCCCGCCGAGTCGAAGAAAACCGGATCGCCTACCAGCGCTACAAGGAGGACGTCAAGCGCGACGGGAAGCCGTTCTACCCGTATGCGTTGTTCCACGACACGGTGATGAGCCTCGTCGTCGTGTGTGTGATCGTCGGGCTTGCCTTCATCTGGCATTACACGTCGCTGCTCGGCCCGTCTTTGACGGCCAAGGCCGACCCCGGCACCACGAGCTTCGTGCCGCGGCCGGACTGGTACTTCTACTTCCTCTTCTACCTGCTGCGGATCTTCAAGTGGCCGAACTCAGTCATCCTCGGGACGGTCGGGATTCCCACGATCCTGCTGATCCTGGCACTGGCGATCCCGTTCATCGACCTACGGCGCGAGCGCCAGCTGCTGCGGCGTCCGATTGCGATCGTGGCGGCGGTGCTGGTTGCGCTCTCGATGGGCGTGCTCACCTACAAGGGTGCTACGGCAAAGGAGGCGCTCGGCTCCGAGCTCTTGGCGGACGTTCCGAACTGGGTGAAGTCGGAGAAGCTGCCGGCGAACGCGGTTCCCGGCGCCAAACTCTTCGCGACCTCCGGCTGCCTCAACTGCCACACGTACCTCGGTGTTGGCGGCGCCCTGCTAGGCGCGCCGGACCTGAGCGCGGAGGGTTCGAAGAACAAGGGCATCGCCTTCCAGATCGCGCATCTCAAGTGCCCGAGCTGCGTGAACAAGGGCTCACCCATGCCCTCCTTCGCGGCGTTCACCGACGCAGACCTGCGCAAGCTCGCGATTTTCCTAGAGGCCTCCAAAGGGCCAAAATAGAGCCTTGCGCATCTTCCTCGGCATAACGGGCGCCTCCGGCGCCCCGTACGCGGCACGCCTCGTCCAGGCGCTGGCCGCGTCGGACTGCGAGGTCGGCCTCTGCATTTCGCGCGCCGGCTACGAGGTGCTCGCGACCGAGCTCTACCGCGACGTCTCGCTGCCGCAGGATGAGATCGCTCAGCGGCTGATCGGCGATGCAGACGGCGTCACCGTCTACTCCGAGCGGGACTGGAAGTCGCCGTACGCGAGCGGGTCAGCGAAGGTCGACGCCTACGTGATCTGCCCTTGCTCGATGGGCACGCTTGGGACGATCGCGTCCGGGGCGATGTCGAACTTGATCCACCGCGCTGCCTCGGTGGCGCTGAAGGAGGAGCGCCGGCTGATCGTCTGTCCGCGCGAGACGCCGCTCTCTCAGATCCATCTGCGGAACCTGCTCGAGCTCAAACAGGCCGGCGCCACGATCCTTTTCCTTGCGCCTGGCTTCTACCACGGAGCGGAGACGGTCGACCAGCTCGTCGACTTCGTCGTCTCTCGGTGCCTCGACCAACTCGGCATCGAGCATGAGACCGCCCGCTGGGGCCAGGACCGAGAATGACCGTCGAGACCGGCAGGCTCGAGCCGGACGCCGTTCGGACGATGTTCGACCGGATCGCGCCGGTCTACGACGTTATGAACCGCGCGATGACGGCCGGACTCGACCGGCGCTGGCGGGCGGAGACGGCTCGCGCCGCCGTCTCGCCGGGCGACCGGGTGCTCGACGCCTGCTGCGGGACCGGAGATCTCGCGATCGCGGCGCAGCGAGCGGGCGGCGAGGTCATAGGCCTCGACTTCTCCGAGCGGATGCTGGAACGGGCGCGGGCGAAGTCCGACCAGGTCGAGTGGATTCAGGGCGACGCGCTCGCGCTGCCCTTCGAGGACGGCTCGTTCGACGCCGCTACGGTGGGGTTCGGCGTTCGCAACCTCGAAGATCTGGAAGGCGGCCTGCGCGAGCTGCGGCGCGTCCTCCGGCCCGGCGGGCGCGTCGGCATCCTCGAGATCACCCGGCCGCGCGGGTTGCTGCGGCCGTTCTACAAGCTCTGGTTCGACGGTCTCGTTCCGCTTGCCGGGAAACTGCTGCCGGGCGGTTCGGCGTACACGTATCTGCCGGCGAGCGTCCGCCGGTTTCCCGGAGCGAAGGAGCTCGCCGAGCTGATGCAGACCGCGGGATTCGAGCAGGTGCACTACCGCCTCTTCGGCGGGGGGATCGTCGCACTGCACACTGGAGTTGCAGCATGAGGGCGCTGGCGACGATCCACGAGACAGAAGGGCTCGATGAATACCTGGAGGAGATCGAGCAACGGCTGCTTGACGCCGTCAGCTGCCATCCGGGGCTGGCGGCGACGGTCGGGGCGGAGGCGCTCGCGGCCGGCGGAAAGCGGCTGCGACCCCTGCTCGTCTTTCTCGCCGCGGCGCCCAACCGCGAGCCGCCCTACGTCGCCGGCGTCGCCGTCGAGCTCGTGCACATGGCGACGCTCGTTCACGACGACCTGATCGACCGTGCGGGCTACCGCCGTGGCCGGGCCTCCGCCTGGGCTCGCTTCGGTCCGGGCCCGGCGCGTGCTGCCGGCGACTACCTGTTCGCCCGCGCGTTCGCCGAGCTCGCGACGACCGGCGACAAGCGCGCCGTGTCGACGCTCGCCTCGGCATGCCTCTCGCTTGCGCGGGGCGAGGCGCTTCAGCGCGCCCAGACGCACGATCCGGAAACGTCCGTCGAGAGCTACCTCGAGCGCTGCGCGCTCAAGACCGGCAAGCTCTTCGAGGCGGCCTGCCTGCTCGGCGCGGATTTGAACAGGGACGAGGCTCGCGAGCTGGCCGAGTTCGGCCTGGCGCTCGGAATCGCCTTCCAGATCGCCGACGACATCCTGGACTGCACCGGCGAGACTATCGACACCGGCAAGATCGCCGGCACGGATCTGCGCGAGGGGACGCCGACGCTGCCGCTGCTGCTCGCCGCACGGGAGGATCCTGTCGTTCACCGCGCGCTCGCGGGCGGCTCGCTCGACGGCGCACTCGTCCGGGTCGCGGCCACAGGCGCGCTCGACCGTTCGCGCACGGTCGCGCTCGAGTACGCCGAGCTGGCCCGCGTGTGCCTGAACGGCGAGGTTCACAGCGACGAGCTCGAGGCGATGACCTACGCCGTCGTCGAGAGGCGCACGTGATCCGGCTGGGGCGCATCGGCTACGTGAACATGGCGCCGGTCTTCTATCGGCTCGACGCCCAGGTGGAGGAGCTCGTCGGCGTCCCGACCGACCTCAACCGCGCGCTGCTCGGCGGCGAGTGCGACCTCGCGCCGATCTCGTCGATCGAGTACGCCCGCAATGCCAATCGGCTGCGGATCCTGCCGCGCCTTTGCGTCGGCTCCGAAGGAGCGGTCGACTCGATCCAGCTCGTCTCACGGACGCCGCTCGAGCACATCCGCACGGTTGCGGTCACGCCTGAGAGCGCGACCTCGGTCGTGCTGACCAAGGTGCTACTGCCCGAGGCCGAGCACGTCCCGCTCGGCGAGGAGGCAGAGGCGACCTTGCTGATCGGCGACGCGGCCCTCAAGTCGGCGTTCGAGGATCCGACCCCGCACCACGACCTCGGCCGCCTCTGGCTCGAGCGAACCGGCCTGCCGATGGTCTTTGCCGTCTGGGCCGCGCCCGACGAGCCGTTGCCAGGCTTGACCGAGCTGGAGGAGGCGCTCGTCGCCTCGGTCCGGCTCGCACGCGCCGAGCCAGAGCGGCTCGCGCACGAGTCGAGCGAGCGCTACGGCTACCCGGCCGGCTTCCTCGCCCGCTACTTCGAGAAGCTTCGCTACAGCTTCGGCCCGCGCGAACGCGCTGGGCTGCTGACGTTCCTGGAGCTCGCCCGCGACGTCGGCGAGCTCGACGAGGTGCCTGAGCTCCGCTTCGTCACTGCGCCTGCGGTCGTGTAGGCGCGTCGCTTTCCTCGTGACCGCCGTGGAGATGGTCGACGTCGCGCCGGGCCTCTGGCTCTGGCGGCGAGCGGTGGTCTTCGCGGACGCGCTCACCGAGCGAGGCGGCGAGCTGCGCGTCTGGGCGACCCCGTGGCACGAAGAACGAATCCTGCCTGCGTTGCGCGCGCTGCTCGAGCTCCCGTTCGAGCACGTGATCGTCTCGTATGGACAGCCACTCCACGACCGAGAGGCCTTCGAGCCGGCCCTCGAGCTGCCGCCGTTCTCCGACGACTAGCTCTTGTCGGCGAGCTGGTCAATCCGACGCGCCGTGGAGTCGTTGGTCACATGCGCGCCGCGTAGAGGCGTCTTGGCCCGACTCCCTTCAGGTCGACCTCGCCACGGTCTGAGAACTCGAGCCCCGAGCCCGCTACGAGGTCGCTCGTTGTCGACGTCACGAGAATCTCGCCCGCGCCGGCCTGAGCGGCGACCCGGGCGCCGACGTGGACGGCGATCCCGCGAGGCGCCCCGCCGGGCGGCCGCTCCACCTCGCCTGTGTGGATGCCAGCGCGGATCTCCAATCCCAGTGACCGCACCGCGTTGCGGACGCCGGCCGCGCAGCGAACAGCGCGAGCCGGTCCGTCGAAGAGGGCGAAGAAGCCATCTCCGGCGGTGTCGATCTCCTCACCGGCGTAACGCTCGATCTCCTGTCGCACGAGCTCGTGGTGTCGGCTGAGCAACTCAGCCCAAGCGCGGTCGCCGAGTGTCTGCGCCTGGCCGGTCGAGTCGACGACGTCCGTGAATAGCGCGGTCGCGAGAACGCGGTTCTCGAGGCGCGTCGGGCGGACGCCGGTAAGGAACTCCTGCACCTCGTCGACGAGGTCGTCCGAGTCCCACCACGGAACGTGTGTCTCGCCGGGCAACTCGACGAATCTCGCGCCGGGGATGTGCTCTGCGACGTAACGGCCTTCTTCGATCTTCGAGTCGCGGTCGTCGCGGCGGTGGAGCACCAGCGTCTTCGCCTGGATGCTCGCGAGAATGTTGCGGACGTCGATCTGCGAGTTCATCAGGACGAGCGCGCGGGCCGCCGCAGGGCTGGCCGACGCTCGGGCTCGCGCCATCCACCAGCGCGCGAGGCTCTCGTCCGCCCTGGGCGCCATCCGGGTCATGTCCGCTTCGACTCCCCACTCGCGCTCGACAGCTTCCGCGTAGCTTTGGCGCTGCTTCCAGGTCTCGCACCAGGGGTAGTCCTGGTCGGGATCCGTCCGCTTGGCGTACGTCCCGTACAGGGCGAGCGCCCTGACCCGTTCCGGATACGTCGCCGCGTACAGCATGGACATCGGGCCGCCCTCTGAGTACCCGAACAAAGCGGCCGTTTCGCTCTCGGCCGCGTCCATCACCGCCCGGACGTCATCCATCCGCGTCTCCAGATCGGGCAGCCCGACCGTTCGATCGGAGAGGCCCGTCCCCCGCTTGTCGAATCGGATCAGGCGAGCGAATGCGCTCAGCCGCTCGAGTAGATGCGCAGAGGCAGGATGGTCCCAATCGTTGTCGAGGTGAGAGACGAATCCCGAAACAAGAACGAGGTCGAACGGACCGTCACCCGTGACCTGGTAGGCGATGTTGACGTCGCCGCTCTTCGCATAGCGAATCGGAGCGTCCACGGTTCGATTGTCCTGCCGGTTCGGTCGAGCGGCAACCCCTACGAAGCAAGCGCCGCAGGCCGCTCGGCGCGGCGGTATTCGACCTTGTAGCCGAGCGACCGGGGGATCGCGAGCAGGCCCTCGAGGTCGAGGTCGATCGTGGCTCCGGCCTTCTGGGTCACCTCGTCCTCGATCGGCAGGTCGAAGTCGTCAGCGCCGTAGTCAAGGGCGCGGAACGCGTCCTCGTTCTGCGTCAACACGGACGTGCGGATGTGCGGGATGTTGTCGAGGAAGATCCGCGACAGCGCGATGTGCCGCCAGTATTCGCGCGGGGCGATCTCGCGGCCCCCGAACGCCGTGCCGTACGGCTTGTACGTCCAGCAGAGGAACGAGAAGAGGCCGCCGGTCTCGTCCTGAAAATCGCGGGTCCGCTCCAGATGCTCGAGGCGCTCGTCCAACGTCTCATCGAAGCCGATCACCATCGTCGCGGTTGTCTTCATCCCGCTCTGGACGATCGCGCGCTGCGCCTCGAAGTAGTCGGCGACCGTGTACTTCCACTTGGCGTGCCGGGCGCGGAAGTCCTCGGTCAGGATCTCGCTGCCGCCGCCTGTCACCCAGTGCACGCCTGCGTCGCGGAGGCGCACTGCGGCATCTGCGTAGCTCAGGCCCGCGCGGTCGGCGAGGAAGACGAACTCGGCGATCGTCAGCGCGTAGAACTCGACCCGGTCGCCGTACCGTTCCCGCACCGAGGAGAAGAGATCGCAGTAGTAGTCGAGCGGAAGGCGCGGGTTGAAGCCGCCGTTGAAGGCGACGAGATCGCCTCCGAACTCGACCAGTTCGTCGATCTTCGCGAACACCTCCTCGCGCGAGAGCACATACCCGCCGTCTTGGTTCGGGAGCACGTAGAAGGCGCAGTAGTCGCACTGCGCGACGCAGACGTTCGTGTAGTTGATGATCCGCATCACCATGTAGGTGGCGCGATCCGGCTCGTGCCAGCGGGCGCGCACGCCTTGCGCGAGCCGCTGCAGTTCCTCGTCCGACGCCTCCTCCCAGAGCGCCCTCGCCTCGTCGACGCCGATGCGGCTGGTCATGCCGGCACCGCCTCCTCGGCCGGGAGCGCGTCCATGAAGGAGCTGACGGAGAAGACCGCGTTCCCGGCGCCGGCGACACCGTAGCCCGGCGGCGGCTTCAGGCCGTGCTTCGCGACCGTGTCCCGGTAGGCCTCGAGCAGCCGGATGTGGTACTCGAGCGGCGCGCCGTCCGGGTTGTCGCGTCCCAGCGGCGTCGTCGGCTCGGGGCACCAGGTCGTGAAACGGGGGGTGATGCCTCGGCTCATGAAGTAATCCAGGCCTTCCGTGGTCGACGTTATCGCCTCGTCGACGTTCTCGAAGCCGAAAGGCTTCGCCATCTCGACTCCCGCGACGAAGTTCGGGATCACGTAGCGGGCGCCGAAGACCTCGGCGGCGTCGAAGATCCGCCGATGCCACTCCTCCCGGCCGACGTAACGCTCTTTGCCGGGTGAGATCAGCGAGAACAGCCGCTTGTCCCAGACCTCGTAGTTCGGGTGGTAGATCGTGATCCCGTAGTCCTTGTACCGCTGCACGTCCGCGCGCGGCAGCGCCTGCGCGACGACCTTGCCGATCCAGCGCTTCGGGAAGCGCTCCTCGATCGCCTGTGCGTAGCGCCCGTAGAAGTCGGCCTCGGCGAGCCCGTCGACCGTGCTCGTCACCGAGCCGCCGGTGAGCGTGTACGCCTTGCTCGCCTTGGCGTCGTCGTAGCGGTCGATGATCGTCAGCGCCTCGAGCACGTCTTCGACGGGCTTGACACCCGTGTAGGGGCGGCCTTCCTTCTTGTGCTGGCGCCAGTTGTGGTTGATGTCGCAGAAACCGCACTCCTCGTGCGCGCCGAAGTACTGGCAGAGCCGCAGCACGGTCAGGTAGATCAGGTAGCCCCACTGGATCGTCGGCGCTGTCTCCATCACGGTCTTGCCGTTGGCGAGCGTGTGACGGTAGTACTCGGGCATCGGCGGCAGGCCGACGCCCGCGATCTCACGGCCCTCGAGCGAGAGGGTCAGCTGTCGGCCCTGGCCGGAGATCCGGTAGGGCGATGCCGGGTTGACCCGGACCGAGACGATCGTCCGGCGCAGCCCGTAGGGGCCGCCGGTCAGCGCGACCTCCTCGGGCGGCCGGCGCTTCGCCGCCTCGCCGAGCTCGGCCAACGGCTTCTGGTCGAACGAGAAGATGAAGTACGACTTCGGCTTGATCTCGCCGTCGAGGTTGTCCGTGAGCGCCGACTCGTCGAAGGCGAAGCCCGTCCGCAGCAGATCCTCCTTCAGCACCGCTTCTCGCGGGATGTGCGGAAACCGCGCCATCAGGTCCTCGACGAGCTCCGTGCGAGTGGTGATCGCGGCTTTGCTCACGCCACAAACCTAACCGTAGGCGCCGAGCTTCGCGGCCAGGCCCGAGACACCGTCCGAGCCGTCGACCCGGATCCGGGGCAGCGTCAGCAGGCCGTCCCGCGGCGAAGCGGGGCCGAAGCCCTCGCTCGTCGCGCCGAAGAAGCCGGCCGCGCGCACGGCAGCGACCACGCGGGCGTTGTAGCGGCCCGACGGATAGCAGAAGAACGCGACGGGGACGTGAAAGCGCCGCCGGATCCACGTTCGTGAGCCGGCGACCTCGTGCCGGAGGTCGGACGAGCCGAGCGTCGTCAGGTCGAGGTGGTTGATCGTGTGCGCGTCGATCTCCCAGCCCTGGCGGATCATCAGCCGGATCTGGGGGACGGTCAGCTTGCCGTCGAGCAGGTTGCGGACGGCCAGATTGAGCACTCCGGGCCAGTGGCGGCGTGCGAGCAGCGGTCGCACGTTCGTGAAGTCCTCGCGATAGCCGTCGTCGAACGTCAGCACGGCCGGTTTTTGCGGCAGCGCGTAGCCGTGCTTCCAGTAGTCGTAGACACGGCGCAGCGAGACCGCGTGGTAGCCGTGGGCGCGGAGCCACGCGAGCTGCGTGGCGAAGTCGGCGCGGCTGACGTAGAGAGCGGGGTACGGCGCGCCGGGCGGGGCCGTGCCGACGACGTGGTACATCAGGATCGGCACGGCGCGGTTGTGCGGACTGACGATTCGCGGCTTCGCCCGAGGCTGCGGTCGCGGCGTCGGCTTCGTGGCCTGCGCCGTACTGGGTGCCGCGCTCTGTTGCTTCGCGGAGCTGCACCCCGTGACTGCGACTACGGCCGCCACCAGGACCGCGAGCTTCGCCACCGGAATCTTGTCGGTCATGGAATTGCGGTACCTTCCTGCGGGGTCAAGGTTTTGCTGCGCCGGGTCCTCATCGCAGTGTTGCTGGCGGGCGTCTTCGCCGCGCCGGCGCACGCGTCCTCGCAGACGCTGATCCCGGGCCTCAACTACTCGCGCCAGCTCTTGTTCACGCCCCACGGGCCAGTCGTGGTCCACGTGCTGGTGGCGCCGCGGCCGGGAGGGCTGTGGAGCCTGCGCCCGGTGCTCTCCGACAACGCGATCTCCGGCAAGCAGCGCCTGACCGGGATCGAGCGCGCGGCCTCCCCGTCCGCGACCGTGGCGGGCATCAACGCCGACTTCTTCAATGCCGCCGACGGCCGCCCCGACGGGATCGTGATGCAGAACCGCGTCCTGCACTCGGTTCCGAACTCGGGGCGATCGAGCATTGGGATCGAGCCGAACGGAACGCTCGACATCCGCCACGCCGCCTGGAACGCCTTCTGGCAGGGACGCGGCCAGCGCCGGCCCCTGACCGGCTTGAACGAGCCCGCCAACCAGGGCGGGATCACGCTCTATACGCCGGTCTGGGGACCTGCCACACCGCCCGCCGCCGGCGCCACCGAGGCCGTTATCTACCCATTTCCGGCCGTGACGCCCGGAAGCGATGTGAGCGGCAACGTCGTCCAGTTCACCCAGGGCGGCAACACGCCGATTCCGGCGGGCGGGGCGGTTCTCTCGGCAACGGGCGGCTCAGCTCAGAAGCTCGACGCCGAGGCGCCGCCGGGCGCGCGCGTGGTCGTCCGGTACGTGCTCAGCTCCGGCTGGGCCGACGACATCGACGCGCTCGGGGGCGGGCCGTTGCTCGTCCGCAACGGCAAGGCCGTTTTTCGCGCATTCGAGGACTTCTCCGCGACGGTACTGGCGCCGCGGTTGGCGCGCTCGGCGGTCGGCCAACGCCGCGACGGGTCGATCGTGCTGGTCGCCGTCGACGGCGGACAGGTCGGCTACAGCGTCGGCCTGACGAACTACGAGCTCGCGCAGCAGCTCGTCCGGCTCGGCTGCGTGACCGGCTCGGGCCTGGAGCCGGGCAACTCGACGACGATGGCCTTTGACGGCCAGTTGCTGAACCGGCCTTCGGATCCGAGCGGGGAGCGAGCGATCTCGGAAGCCCTGCTCGTCTCCTACGCGGGTGTGTACGCGCCACCGCCCTCGGAGCCCGTGCTCTCGCCCAACGGCGACGGCGTCGGCGACCGCGAGCAGCTCAGCTACAAGATCGTCCGGCCCTCGACCGTGACCGCGAAGATCGTCGGCGCCGACGGCGTCGCCCGTTTCACGCAGAGCGGGCCGCAGGCGCCCGGCACGTACAAGTTCTCGTCGACCGGAACGAAAACGGACGGCACGGTCGACACCGAAGGCCGCTGGCACTGGCTTGTGACGGCAGTCGACGATCTGGGCCGACAGTCGTCCGCCGACCAGCCGTTCTGGGTGAACAACACGCTCGGCAACCTGCGCGTGCCGCGGACCGTGCGCGTGCGAGTCGGCCGGAGGCTCAGGCTCGGCACCTTCACGCTCACCCGTTCGGCGACGGTGACGACGCGCGTGGAGAGCACGAACGGGGTCGTCGTTCGGAAGCTCGGGAGCGCGAAGATCGGGGCTGGCACCGCCAGCGTGCGCTGGGACGGGCGCGACCGGCGCGGGAACCTCGTCTACGGCGGACGCTACGTCCTCCGCGTCAGCGCGCAGAACCAGTTCGGGCCGACCGACCTGACGCAGGCTTTCCTGGCGCACCGCTAGCCTCCACTGAGGCGTCGCTTGCGACGCCGACATGGAGGCCGTGGTGGCTTTGCCGCCGCGGCCGTTCAATCCCGACTCGGCTCTCCATGATGTACCGAACCCTCGGCACCTAAACTCGGATCGGTGGTGCTCGCCTCCCTGACGAGCTCCGTGACGACGCTGATCGGCGATCACGGGCTCTATGCCGTATTCGTGCTGATGGCGGTCGACGCGGTCTTTCCGGCGGCGAGCGAGCTGGTGATGCTCTACGCTGGCGCCCTTGCCGCCGGTGCCTTCTCCGGCCAGCACGTCGTTCTCTTCGGCGATCGAATCGACTCGCACTTCTGGGCGTACGTGGCGATGTCGTTCGCAGGCACGATCGGCTACACGCTCGGTTCGCTCGTCGGCTGGGGGATCGGCGCCTACGCAGGCCGGCCGCTGCTCGAGGAACGCGGGCGCTGGTTCCACCTTGACCGGGCGAAGCTCGACCGAGCCGACCGCTGGTTCGAGCGCTGGGGCGATTGGGCCGTCTTCCTCGGCCGGCTGACACCCGTGGTGCGCTCTTTCATCTCGATCCCCGCCGGGGTCGTGCGGATGCCGATCGGTCGCTTCACGGTGCTCACATTCCTCGGTTCCGCCATCTGGTGCTTCGCAATCGCCGGCGCGGGCTGGGCGCTCGGGTCGAGCTACGAACGCTTCCATCACGATTTCGCCTATGTCGAATATGCCGTCGTTGCGGCCGTGATCGTCTTCGTCGTCTGGCTGATCCTCCGCTGGCGCTCGTCTGCGGCCGAGGCTCGTTCCGAGCGTTCGTAGCTCCTTTAGCCTGGTGGACTAGACTGGCTCGCCGTGCCGGTCCCTCTCGTTGATGTTCGGGCGCAGTACGAGCGCCTGATTCCGCAGATCCTCGAGCGGTTCCAAGCGGTGCTCGAGTCGGGCACCCTGATCCTCGGGCCGAACGTGCAGGCCTTCGAGGAGGAAGCGGCCGCCTACCTCGGCGTGCCGAAGACGGTCGGCGTCGCCAACGGCACGGACGCGCTCGTGCTCGTCCTCGACGCGCTCGAGATCGGCGCCGGCGACGAGGTGATCTGCCCCTCGTTCACGTTCTACGCGACGGCGGAGGCGATCATGCGAACCGGCGCGACGCCGGTTTTCGCCGACATCGACCCGGTTTCGCTGAACGTCGACCGCGAGGACGTGGCCGTCAAGGTGACCGAGCGGACGCGGGCGATCATGCCGGTGCACCTGTTCGGCCGCCCGGCCGACCTCGCGGCGCTGACGCCGCTCGGCATCCCGATCATCGAGGACGCTGCGCAGGCGTTCGGTGCTCAGGGAGTGGCGACGACCGGCGTCGCCTCGACCTTCAGCTTCTTCCCGACCAAGAACCTGTTCGCCCTCGGCGACGGCGGCCTCGTCGCCGCGACCGACGAGGAGCTGGCGGAGCGCGTGCGGATGCTCAGGTTCCACGGCTCGCGCGACAAGAAGACCTTCACGTACGTGGGCACGAACTCGCGGCTCGACGAGCTCCAGGCGGCCGCTCTGCGGCTCTTTCTCGGCGAGCTCGACGGCTGGAACCGGGCGCGGCGCGAAGCAGCGGCGCGCTATGCCGAGCTTGGGCTCGGCGAGTTCTGCGAGCTGCCCGAGGACGAGCCCGGCCACGTCTACCACATGTACGTCGTCCGAACGCCCGAGCGTGCGCGGCTCGCCGAGGCGCTGTCCGCGGCCGAGATCGCAAACGCCTCCTACTACGTGACCCCGACGCACCTGCAGCCCGCGCTGAAGCATTTCGGCCACGAGGAGGGCTTCCTGCCCGAGACCGAGAAGGCCTCGCGCGAGAACCTGGCACTGCCGATGTGGGCGGGCATCCCGGCCGAGATTCAGGAGCGCGTCGTCAGCGTCGTCCGAGAAGCTTCGACCGTGGGAGCGGCGGCCTCGTGATCCCGATCAACCGCCACCGCATCTGGCAGCTGGTTGCCGATGGTTTGCTGGTTGCCACGGCGTGGTGGCTGGCGTTCGAGCTGCGCTTCGACCACGGCGTTCCGCCGTATTACGACACGCTCTTCAAGCGGACACTGCTGATCGTCGTCGGGATCAAGCTGCTCGTCTTCATCCTCTTCGGCTTCTACGACCGCTGGTGGCGATATGTGTCCACCCGCGATATGTGGAGCGCCGCGCGTGGCGTCACCGTTGCCTCGCTCGTCGCCGACGTAACCGTCTACTTCGCCTCGCCTGTGGCCGATGTCCGCCTCCCGCGCTCGATCGCGGTAATGGACTGGCTGCTCCTGCTCGCGTTCATCGCCGGCTCGCGGCTGATCGCGCGGTCGGTGTTCGAGCGGCCGACGCCGAGCCGCCTCGTCGCCCGCGGCAAGGAGGTGCTCGTGATCGGAGCCGGCGAAGCGGCGCGCGACACGATCCGCGAGATGCACCGCAACCCGCAGCTCGGCTACACGCCGATCGGCCTCGTCGACGACGACCCGCGCAAGAAGAACATCCGCATCCACGGCGTCCGCGTGCTCGGCACGACCGCCGACCTGCCGCACCTGCTGCGCGACAACAAGCCGGACGAGATCCTGATTGCGGTCCCATCGGCCTCGGGTGAGTTCCGCCGCGCGGTCGTGACGACGACGCGCGAGCTGGGCGTGCCCGTGAAGACGCTGCCGGGCCTGCACGAGCTGATCTCGGGTGAGATCGACCTCGCCGTCCAGATCCGCCCCGTTCAGGTTGAGGACGTGCTCGGCCGCGACCCCGTCGACGTCGACCTCGACTCCGCGGCGCCCTATGTCGAGGGCAAGACCGTGCTCGTGACGGGCGCGGGTGGCTCGATCGGCTCGGAGCTCTGCCGCCAACTGACCCGGCTCGGCCCGCAGCGCCTGATCCTCGTCGAGCTGGGCGAGACGGCGCTGTTCGAGATCGAGCGCGAGCTTGTTGACGAGCGCGGTTTCTCCGCCGCCGTCCCCGTGCTCGCTGATGTCGGCAACGCGACGAAGATGCAGCAGGTCTTCGAGCGCTACGAGCCCAGCGTCGTGTTCCACGCCGCCGCCTACAAGCACGTGCCGCTGATGGAGGCCAACCCGCTCGAGTCTGTTCGAAACAACGCCCTCGCGACGAAGGTCGTCGCCGATGCGGCTGTCGAGCACGGCACGCACCGGTTTGTGCTCGTCTCGACCGACAAGGCTGTCAACCCGAAGACGGTGATGGGCCAGTCGAAGGCCGTCTGCGAGTGGGTTGTCGAGGCCTACGGTGCCCGCGAGGACATCGCGACTCGGTTCGTCGCCGTTCGCTTCGGCAACGTGCTCGGCTCGTCGGGCAGCGTGATCCCGATCTTCCGCCGCCAGATCGAGAAGGGCGGCCCGCTCACGGTTACGCACCCTGAGATGACCCGCTTCTTCATGACGATTCCCGAGGCGGCTTCGCTCGTGATCCAGTCGGGTGCGATCGGCGGCGAGGGGCACGTCTTCGTCCTCGATATGGGCGAGCCGGTCAAGATCGTCGAGCTCGCCGAGCAGATGATCCGCCTCTCGGGCAAGGATCCGGCCGAGATCGGGATCGACTTCGTCGGCGCGCGACCCGGCGAGAAGCTGCACGAAGAGCTCTGGGGCGAGAACGAGAAAGTCGTGGCCACCGCCCACCCGAAGATCCGCCGCGTCAGCGGCCCGGTGGTCGACGCCGCCTGGCTGCAGGACGAGCTGGGCGAGCTGGAGCGCCTGGTCGAAGCCGGGGAGACGCTCAACGCCGTCTCGCGCCTGGCGGCGATGTCACGCGACCCGCGCTACGCGGTCGCGCGTGATCCGGGCGCGGTTCTCGAAGACACACTGCACTAACGCCGCCCAGGAGTAATGGGCGGCACGGAGCGGTAAGGAGGCCTGATGCGATTCCGCCGAGGCGCTCCTCTCGATCCCGGTCAGGTCACAGACCTGCGCGGGCGGAGCTTCGGCCGCGGCGGGCTTGTCCTGGGTGGAGGCGGTCTCGGCGCCGCGGCGCTCGTCATCTACCTGCTGGTTACGTTGCTCTCAGGCGGCGGCGGTCTCGGTCAGCTCGGTCCGCTCGAGGATCAGCAGGTCGGTCGCGGCGACACCCCCGCCGACATCTCCACGGCGTGCCGGACCGGCGACGAGCTTCAGGCCGACTGCTGCTACGCCGGGGTCTGGGGAGCGCACGCGGTCGAGACCGTCCTGATCGAGCAGTTGACGCAGGCGGACATCAACCAGGGCCTGGATGCCGCCAGCGCGATCGGCGACGACCGGATCCAGGAGCAAACGCAGGGCCAGGTCAACAAGGAAACCTGGACGCACGGCTCGTCGGAACAGCGCCGCCGCTGGTTCTCGCGCGGTTACGAGAACGGGCGCCCGGCGGCGTGCGACACTTTTTCCGGCGCGATCTAGTCACAGATCCGTTGCGAACGCCGTCCCGCGGCGGGGCTAGGGTGGCCCGGTGGACGTGACGGGGATCTTCGAGGGGTTGAACCCCGAGCAGCGGCACGCCGTCGAGACGGTGCGCGGCCCGGTCTGCATCCTCGCGGGCGCGGGCTCGGGCAAGACGACGACGATCACGCGGCGAATCGCAAACCAGGTCGCCATGGGCGTCTTCTCAGCCGACCAGATCCTTGCCGTCACCTTCACGGACAAGGCAGCGCGCGAGATGCGGAGCCGCTTGGAACAGCTCGGCGCCGGCGGCGTCCGCGCGCGGACGTTTCATTCGGCCGCGTTCGCGCAGCTGCGCTGGTTCCGCGGCGAGCCGCCCGGGCGGATCCTCGCCTCCAAAGCTCTGATGCTCCGGCAGATCGGCAACACGCTGCCGATGCCGTACAAGTTCCGGCCCGCGGTCGATCTCGCGACCGAGGTCGAGTGGGCGAAGAACCGGCGGCTGACGCCCGAGACCTACCGCCGCGGTCTGAACGGCCACGAGCCGCCGATTCCGGACGACCTGATGGCCCGCGTCTTCCGCGAGTACGAGCGGCGCAAGGAGGCTTCCGGCGCGCTCGACTTCGAAGATCTGCTCGGGCTGGCGATCAACCTGCTCGAGGACGAGCCGGAGGCGCTTGCGCAGGTGCACGACCGCTATCACGCCTTTACGGTCGACGAGTACCAGGACGTCAACCTGCTGCAGCAGACGCTGCTCGAGCTTTGGCTCGGGGACCGCGACGAGCTCTGCGCGGTCGGCGACGACTACCAGTCGATCTACGCCTTCACGGGCGCGACGCCTGAGTACCTGCTGGCGCTGCCGCAGCACTTCCCGAACGCGACCGTCGTTCGGCTCGAGGCCAATTACCGCTCGACGCCACAGGTGCTCGGTCTTGCGAACCGGCTCGTCCCGCGGCTCGGCGGCGCCGAGAAGCAGCTGCGAGAGACACACGGGCCGGGCCCCGAGCCCGAGCTCCGCGGGTTCGACAGCGGCGATGCCGAAGCGCAGTTCGTCGTCGAGCGCGTCCGCGAGCTCCACGCCGCCGGCACGCCGCTCGAGGAAATGGCCGTGCTGATCCGCCTGAACGCGCGCTCGGTCGACTTCGAGGCGGCCTTCAGCGACGCGGAGATTCCCTTCCAGGGCGCGGCTCTGCTGACGCGCGACGCCGCGCGTCAGCTGCTCAAGGCGCTCGGCGGCTCGACGTCACGCTCCGTTGCGTACGAAGTCCGGCGCCTCGCCCTCGAGCATGGGTGGGAGGAGACGCCGCCTCCGGACCTGGGAGAACGTGAGCTGACGCGGCAGAGCGACCTCGCGCGCCTGATCCTCCTCGCGGAGGAGTTCGACGACGGCACTCGCGACATCGGGGCCTGGATCGCCTGGCTCCGCGAGCGCTTCGACCACGGCGCCCAGGGAGGCGTCCACCTGCTGACGCTGCACCGCGCGAAGGGGCTCGAGTGGGACGCGGTCTTCCTGCCCCGGATCGAGGAGCGCGAGCTCCCGTGCAAGCAGGCGCTCGGCGACGACAAGGCGATCGCGGAGGAGCGGCGGTTGCTCTACGTGGGCATCACTAGGGCCCGCAAGCATCTCGCCTTGACGTGGACGCGCCGCCCGAGCCGCTTCCTCGCCGAGCTCGGGGTCGAGACGCGGCGAGAGGCGGCGCCGCGCCGTTCGGAAGAGGAGCTACCGCCAGCCTTCCGCACGCTGAAACAGTGGCGCCTCGAGCGAGCGAAGGCCGACGAGGTGCCGGCGTACGTCGTCTTCCACAACTCCACGCTCGAGCAAATCGCCGAGCGAGGGCCGCGAACGCTCTCGGAGCTCGCGGCAGTGCCGGGCGTCGGCCCGACGAAGCTCGAGCGCTACGGCGAGGAGGTCCTCGCCGCGCTGGCTGCGGCTTGACCGCGCGCGGGCAATCGGCGTTAGGGATTGTCCCCGACAGGGGGCTGTCCCTAAAGCGGTAACAAGGCGCGCCGGGGTTGTAAGGGCAGTCCCCTTCGGGGACAGTCCCTGGCGAAACGTGCGCCTAGATAAGCTTTCCTTATGGATACGCGCCAGCTTTCCGCCTTCTGCGAAGTCGTCGACCGCAAGAGCTTCTCGCAGGCCGCGGAGCGGCTGGGGGTGACCCAGCCGGCCGTCAGCCTCCAGATTCGCTCGCTCGAGAAGCGGCTTGGGACGAAGCTGCTCGATCGCTCGGGTCGGCGGGTCGAGCCGACTGAGGCGGGGCAACGGCTCTACCGGGCCGCGCAGCGGATGCTCGCGCTCGAAGGGCAGCTGCTCGACGAGCTCTCAGGCGACGACGACGTGCTGCGCGGCGAGCTCGCGCTCGGCGCTTCGACCGGTCCGGGTGGCACGGTCGTCCCGGTGCTGCTCGGCGAGTTCCAGCGCGCGAACCCCGAGCTGAGCGTTGCGCTCTCGATTTCCGACACCAACCGCGTGATCGAGCAGGTGGCCGAACGCGAGCTCGAACTCGGGATTGTCGGTGCCGCGCCGCGCTACCGCGGCGTTGTTTTCGAGCCTTTCTTCCGCGACGAGGTGATCCTCGTCGTCCCTCCCGGCCACGCCTTCGCGGGCAGGCAGGTGACGCTCGACGAGCTCCGGGGCGAGCACCTGATCCTGATGCAGGAAGGCGCCGGGGTACGCCAGGTAATCGAGGACGAGCTACGCGGCGGGCCCTTGCGCCTGCGCGATCTCGATGTCCGCCTCGAGCTCGGGCTGCAGGAGTCCGTGAAGAGCGCTGTTGCCGCCGGCTTCGGCGTCACCTTCATCTCGCGCTCGGGCGTCGAGGCCGAGCTCGCGGCGGGCACGCTGGCCGCGGCCCGCGTCAAGGGGCACGAGCCCGTCCGTGAGATCTCGCTCGTACGACCGGCCGGACGCTCGCCGACACGCGCAGCCGAGGCGTTCGTCGACTTCGCGCGGACAAAGCTCGTGTGAGGCGTCGCTTGCGATGCCGTCAAAGAGGCCGCGCCGACATGGCGGCGCGGCCGCTAAACCCCAGCTGCAAGGCCGCAATGGTGTGGGGTGCGGCGGAGGCGGCGGCGTGATCGTCCGCTGGGGCCTTCGGGAGCTCCCCGGGCTGCTGGGGGAGCTCGGGATCGAGCGGCCGTTCCTGATCGCGAGCGAGCGCTGGTCGGAGCTCGACCTGCCCGCCGCGGGACGCTGGAACGAGGTGCCGAGCCACCGGATCGACGAGATTGCCGCGGCGGCCGAGGGCGCCGACGGGCTGGTGGCGGTCGGCGGGGGTAGCGCGATCGACCTTGCGAAGGCCGTCTCGGTCGCAACCGGTCTGCCGGTTGTCTCGGTGCCGACCACGTACGCCGGCGCCGAATGGGCCACGAACTTCGGGATCCGCGACCCGGAGCGCCGGATGCAGGGCGGCGGGTCGGGAGCGGACCTCGCCGGGATCGTCTACGACCCCGACCTGACGCTCGGGCTCCCGCTCGATGTGACGGTTGGCACCGCCATGAACGCGCTCGCCCACTGCGCTGAGGCGCTCTACGTCAAAGGGCGGAGTCCCCAGGCCGACGTGCTCGCGATCGAGGGCGCCCGGACGATCAACGAGGCGCTGCCGCGGGTGGCGGCCTTCGGAGAGGACCGGCAGGCCCGGACGAAGCTGCTCGCGGGCGCCGATGTCGCCGGGCATGCGCTCGGGCTTGCGGGGCTGGGCCTGGGTCACGCGATGGCGCAGGCGGTCGGCGGCCGCTATGGGCTGCCGCACGGCGCGCTGAACGCGATCTGCCTCCCTGCTGCGCTGCGATTCAACCAGCCGGTTGCGGGCGAGGAGATCGGCCGCTTCGCGGAAGCCCTCGCAACTGACGATCCCGTGGGGCGGGTGCAAGAGCTGGGGCTGCTCGGCGGATTCGAGCGCCTGCGCGATCTCGGCGTGCCCGAGGAGGACCTCGACGAGCTGGGTCGCGCCGCGTCGCAACGGGGTGGAGCAAAGGCGAACCCCCGGCAAGCTGAGCCTGCCGAGGTCGCCGAGCTCCTACGTTCCGTCTGGTGAGGCCGGACTAGTGGCCGTCAAAGGCACTCGAGGCGATCATCCGGCCTCCTTCCTTTGATCTGGCGATTTCGGGGCATAGGCAGAACCACAGGTTGACGTACGAGCGGCCGGGTGACGGCTCCCGGCCGCTTGCGCGCGCCCCTCTCCGCCGCAGAAGCTCCGCGTCCGAACCGGGCTCTTCAAGCTGGCTGCGCCTTCGGTTGGCACTTGCGGTCTCCCCTCACGGTCTGCGGCTCTTCCTTGACTGACGGCGCAGCGATGTTCCCACTACCCGCTTAAGCTCTGCTTAAGGCTGGCTGAAGGAGGCGGAACAATCGAAATGCGGCTCGAGTACCGGATTCTCGGCCCGCTCGAGGTGCGGCGCGGAACGGACGTCGTTCCGGTCGCGGGCGGCAATCAGCGCAAGGTGCTCCTTGCGCTGGCGCTCGAGCCGAACCGCTCGGTTTCCCGCGACCACCTGATCGACGCGCTCTGGGGCGAGCGGCCTCCGGCGCGGGCAAAGAACGCCCTGCAGGTTCACGTCTCCGGGCTCCGCGACGTGCTCGAGGTCGGCGTCGATCGCGGTGCGGTGCTCGCGACCACCCCGACCGGCTACCAGCTGAACGCGCCGGAAGAGACAATCGACAGCAGACGCTTCGAGCGGCTCGCGGCTGAGGGCCGCGCCGCCCTCTTTGCCGAGGACGCCGAGCTTGCCGCGCGGCTCCTGTCCGAGGCAGAGGCTCTCTGGCGGGGACCTGCGCTCGTGGACGTTGTCTATGCCGAGTTCGCTGCGCACGAGGCCGCACGGTTGGAGGAGCTCCGTCTGAGCACGTTCGAGGATCTCGCGGATGCCGAGCTCGCGCTCGGACGCCACGAGCAGCTGATTCCTCCCCTCCAGGCCTTCGTCGCAGCCCAGCCGTTGCGGGAGCGCGCGCGGTCGCAGCTGATGCTGGCGCTCTACCGCGACGGTCGCCAGTCGGATGCGCTCGCGGAGTACCGCGCCGCGCGCGAGACGCTGGTCGAGGAGATCGGCATCGAGCCCGGGCCTGCGCTGCAGGCGCTCGAGCGGGCGATCCTCGTGCAGGACGAGAGCCTCGCGGCCGCAGGCGCCGCCGCGCGCCGGGTCGAGCTGCCCGCCGCGCCGACACCGCTCCTCGGGCGCGAGCGCGAGCTGGCCGAGGCGGGAGAGCTGCTGCGATCTGGAGACGCGCGCCTGCTGACGCTGACCGGGCCGGGTGGGATCGGCAAGACGAGGCTCGCGACCGAAGTTGCACGCCGGCTCGCGTCCGAGGACCGCCGCAGCGCCGTCTTCGTCGATCTCTCGCATCTCTCAGATCCCGGTCTAGTCGCCTCGACGATCGCGAACGCACTTCACCTCAGCGCCGGTGGACGGCCGGTCGAGGAGGCGCTCGCCGACCACCTGGCGCACGAGCCGCCGCTGCTGGTGCTCGACAACTTCGAGCAGCTGACGGAGGCCGGGCCGCTGCTCGGCCGCCTGCTTTCGGCGTCGCCTGAGTTGCAGCTGCTCGTTACGAGCCGCGCCGTCCTCCATCTGACCGGCGAGCATGAGTTTCCGGTCGGCCCGCTGGCGCTGCCCAGGGAAGGGGACGACGAGAAGGCGGCCCGTGCGGCGCCTGCCGTCGCGCTCTTCGTCGCCCGCGCGCAGGCTGCGAAGCGCGACTTCGAGCTCTCGGCGGAGAACGTTGCCGATGTCGTCGCTCTCTGCGTCGCGCTCGACGCGCTGCCGCTCGCGATCGAGCTGGCCGCGGCTCGCCTCAAGATCCTGAGCCCCGGCGAGCTGCTTGCCCGTTTCGGCAAGCGGCTCGAGCTGCCCGCCGCCGTCCAGGATGCGCCGGAACGACACCGCACGCTCCGCGCTGCAATCGACTCGAGCTACGAGTTGCTCGACGACGCCGAGCGGCGGCTGTTCGGCCGGCTCTCCGTCTTCGTCGGCGGCTGGACGCTTGCCGCCGCCGAGTCCGTCTGCCACGGCGAGGAAGGCGACGACGTGCTTCCGGTGCTCGGTTCGCTGGCCGACAAGAGCCTGGTCGTCGACGCGGGCTTGCACGTGCGGCGGTTCACGATGCTCCAGATCGTTCGCGAATACGCGCTCGAGCATCTCGTGGCCGCCGGCGAGGAGGACGACCTTCGCAGGCGCCACGCGGCGTACTTCGCCGGCGTCGCAGAGGAGGGCGAGCCGGAGCTGAACGGCCCGAGCCAGGACGTCTGGGCGGCGCGCCTGGACCCCGAGCGCGACAACTTCCGAGCCGCGCTCGCATTCGCCCTCGGGAGCGGCGACGGCCTGACTGCGCTACGGCTGGCCGGTGCGCTACGGCGGCTCTGGCAGCTGCATGCCGACCTGAGCGAGGGCCGGGCGGCTCTCGAGGCCGCCCTGGCGGCCGCACCAGACGCGCCCCTCGTCTCGCGGGCCAAGGCGCTGAACGGCCTGGGCGTCCTCGCGGCGGAGGACGGCGACATCGAGGCGGCCGAGCAGGCGTTCGAGGAGAGCCTCGAGGTCGCTCGGCGCCTGGACGACGACGCGCGGCGGATGGCGGTGCTTACGAATCTCGGCAACATCGCCTTCTTCCGCCAGGACTTCGACCGCGCGCGAGACCTCTACGACGAGGGAGGCCGGCTCGCAGTCAAGCTCGGCTCGACCTTCAACGCCGCGACCGCCGCGCATGATCTCGGGCTGATCGAGCTTGCGCTCGGCAACGTCGACGCCGCGATCGCGCGGTGCGAAGAAGCACTAGCGCTGGCGCGGGTGGGAGGAACGCCCCAGCTCGTCGCAGCGTGTCTTCGCTCACTCGCCGCAGCGATCGTGATCCGCGGCGACCTCGGGCGCGGGCAGGAGCTGGTCGAGGAGAGCCTTGCGATCGTCCGCCGCCTGAACGAGCCCCGAGCGGTCGCCGAGTGCCTCGAGACCGCGGCCGGCATTGCTGCGGCCGGTGGCGACGGGGCGAGGGCGGCGGCGCTGTTCGGGGCTGCCAACGCCGTCCTTGCTTCGATCGGGACGACCCCGACGCCCGAGCGCCAGCCGTGGATCGACGTCTACCAGCAGGCGGCGCGCCTGAAGCTCGAGCCCGGCCGGTTCGAAGAGGAGCTCGAGCGAGGGGCGAGCCTCACGCTCGACGAGGCGATCGAGCTGGCCACGTCCGGACCGGTCGTGGTTTCTTAAGGCGCTCGCTTGCGACGCCGACCAGAAGGACGCCCCGGCTTCGCCGGGCGTCCGTCTCATCCCGGTGGTGAAGCGCCGCGAGTGGCTCCGCCTGAAGAGGTGTTCTTAACAGCGCTGCGGGGTCGGCGTGCCGCCGGGCCCCGCGTCGTAGATGACGCCGCCGTTCGAGGCGATCTGAAGGCAGAACGTGGTCGGCTCCGCATGCAGGACGGTGACGCCCGCGATGTCGGTGACGGTCGCGCCGACGAAGGTGCCACGATCGGCCTGGTAGGCGGCAAGCTCGTGCTCGGCTTGCATCGCCGCGGCTTCGGCGGCGACGGAGTTCGCCTGCTGGACGATCGGATTCTCCGTCCGGCTCGCGGGCTTCGAGCCGCTGCGTGTCAGCTGCGATGAGAACAGCATCAGGGAGATCACGAGGCTGACGACGAGCGAGGCGATTCCCAGGCCGCGGGTCATCTTCCGGTCATCGGCCGTGCGCTCCGAAGTCTTGATTATCGATAAGTCAAACTAATGTCTGCGATTAACAGAGGAGTGGTAGACTCCGGGCCCATGGCTGCGCCCGTGTCTGTCGACGTGCTCGTGATCGGAAGTGGCGCTTCCGGCCTCGCCGCGGCCGTCTCGGCGCACCGCGCGGGTGCCAGCGTCGCTCTCGCCGCCAAGGGCTCGCTGCAGTCCTGCAACTCGGCGAAGGCGCAGGGCGGGATCCAGGCCGCCTTCGGCGACGACGACTCGCCGGAGCAGCACGCCGAGGACGTCTGGAAGAGCTCGCACGAGACCGCCGACCGCCGGCTCGTCGAGGTGCTGACGGGTGAGGCGCCCGGCGCGATCCACTGGCTCGAAGAGCTCGGCGTTCAGTTCACGCGTGAGAACGGCGGCTACCGGCTCGCGAGGTGCGGCGGCGCTTCTCGCAAGAGACTGCTCCAGGTCGGCGATCGCACCGGCCATGCGATCACCGCGGCCCTGCGGGACGAAGTCGACGCTTCGACGGTGAAGACGTTCACAAAATCACCGCTGAGCTCGCTCGAGCCGGCTGCGAACGGCTGGCGGGCGCATTGCGGCGAGCACGTGATCGAAACCGGCGCCGTCGTGCTGGCGGCCGGAGGCCGCTGCTACCGCGAGGCCAAGGAGCGAGGCGAGCTTTCGACCAACCACCCCGGAGCGACCGGTGAGGTGACGCAGATCGCCATCGACCTCGGCGCGGAGTCCCGCGACCTCGACGCGCTTCAGTACCACCCGAACGGCGGCGCCTGGCCGGCGAACCTGCAGGGCTACTCGATCCCGGAGACGACACGGGCGTACGGGGCGACGCTCCTGAACGCCGAGCGCGAGGAGTTCACCGATCCGCTCGGCCCCCGCGACGAGGTCTCGCAGGCGATCTTCGACGAAGTAGCAGCCGGGCGTGGCGTAGAGACTCCCGACGGCCGGCCTGCCGTCTACCTCGACACGACCCGGATTCCCGAGGCCGACGCGGACGTATCGCTGCCGTACATGCTGCGCCGCTACCGTGCCGCGGGGGTTGACCCTCTGCAGAAGGCGATCCTGACCTATCCGGTGCTCCACTACCAGAACGGGGGGCTCGTGATCGACGAGCAAGGCGAAACAACGCTCGAGGGTGTTTTCGCATGCGGCGAGATCGCCGGCGGCACGCATGGGCGCAATCGAATGATGGGCAACTCGCTGCTCGAATGCACGGTCTTCGGCCGGCGCGCCGGCGCGGCCGCGGCGGAGAAGGTGGGCGGATGAGCGCCGTCGCCACCGACCTCCAGCACGCAGTCGAGGACGCCGCGGCGCACCTCTACGTCTGGGCGCTGATGGACATCCCCCAGGACCTGCGCGACGCTCTCGCGGAGGCGCAGAAGCGTGAGACCTCGGTTCCGGGCCAGAGGGTGCTGTCGACGATCATGAAGAACGTCGGGATCGCGGACGACGAGCACAACCTCGTCTGTCAGGACACGGGCATTGCGGTCTACACGTGCCGGGTCGGCGAGCACTTCCCTCTGCATCCGACGCGAATCTACGAGGCGCTCAAGCACGGCACCGAGCGCGCGACGGTCGAGCATCCGCTGCGCTCGAACGCCGTCCACACGATCACGCGCGAGAACACAGGCCCGAACACCGGTTACCGGCTGCCGATCGTCCACTGGGAGTTCATCGCCGACTGGGACGGCCTCGACGTCAAGTGCGTGCCGAAGGGCTCGGGCTCAGAGAACATGAGCTTCCTGAAGATGTGCATCCCCGCCGACGGGGTGAAGGGAATTAAGCAGTTCGTGCTCGAATCGATCGTCGGCGCCGGCGGCAAGCCGTGCCCGCCTGGGATCGTCGGCGTCGGGATCGGCGGCTCGGCCGACTACGCGATGTATCTCGCGAAGGAGGCGATCGCCCGCCCGGTCGGCACCCGGAACCCGGACCCGATCGTCGCCCAGCTCGAGGACGAGCTCTACGGCCTCCTGAACGAGACCGGGATCGGCCCGATGGGCCTTGGCGGCGACGTCACCGTCCTTCAGTGCCACATCGAGCACGCGGACACGCACATGACCCTGAACCCGGTCGCCGTCAACTACCAGTGCTGGGCCGCGCGGCGCGCGACCGCCCACATCTCGGCCGACGGCGACATCGACTTCGACCGCGAGTTCTGATGGCGACGCACGAGGTCACCTTCCCGATCACCGACGAGAGTGAGATCCTCAAGCTCCGCGCCGGTGACGAGGTCACCGTTCAGGGCCACATCATCGGCATTCGCGACCGGACGCAGATCCGGATCTTCGACCAGGGGGTCGAGCCGCCGATGGACCTCCGCGGCGCCTTCCTGCTCCACACTGCACCTGGTGTCCGCAAGGTCGAGGACGGGCGCTACGAGAAGGTCTGCATCGGCACGACGACCTCGGCGCGGATGGTGCGGTTCACCGAGCCGCTGGGCGCGGACTACGGCGTCCGGGCCATCTGCGGCAAGGGCGGCTTCCCGGACGACGCGATCGAGCCGATGCGCAAGCTCGGGATGGTCTATTTCGCGATCGTCGGTGGAGCGGCCGCGCTGGAGACGACCCAGATCGAGGAGATCGAGGAGGTCGCCTGGGAGGAACTGATGCCCGAGTGTCTCTGGAAGTTCCGAGTCAAGGATTTCGGGCCGCTGACCGTCGGCATCGATGCCTATGGCAACTCGCTCTACCACGACGTGCAGTCCGCGGCCCAGGAGAAGCTGAAGGAGCTCTATGCCCGCCTTTAACGACGGTTTCCTCGACCTCCCCCAGCGCCCCGGCAAGCCGCGCACGGAAGGCCTGACCCATGTCATCGACAAGGGCCTCAACCTGCGGGACATCGAAGGCATGTTCGACACCGGCGGGCAGTTCGTCGACATCGTCAAGCTCGGCTGGGGGACGTCGTACGTCACCAACAACCTCGAGAAGAAGATCGCGCTCTACCGGTCGTTCGAGACGCCCGTTGTCTGTGGCGGAACGCTGTTCGAGGCGGTCTACGGCCGCGGCCGGCTGGACGAGTTCAAGCACTGGCTGCGCGACCAGCGCTTCTCGCACGTCGAGATCTCCGACGGAACGCTCGAGATCCCGCGCGAGCGCAAGCTCGAGCTGATCGCCGATTTCGCGCAGGACTTCGTCGTCCTCTCGGAGGTCGGGTCGAAGGACACGGACGTCAACTACGCCCCATATCTCTGGGTCCAGTGGATCAAGGAAGAGCTCGAGGCCGGCGCCTGGAAGGTGATCACCGAAGGCCGGGAAGGCGGCACGGCCGGGATCTATCGCCCGACCGGAGAGATGCGCACCGGCCTCGTCGATGAGATCGTCCACGAGATCGAGGTCTCCGACCTCCTTTTCGAGGCGCCGACGAAGGAGTCGCAGGCCTGGTTCGTGAAGGAGTTCGGCCCGAACGTCAACCTTGGGAACATCCCGCCGGACGAGGTGATCCCGCTGGAGACGCTCCGGCTGGGTCTGCGCGGCGACACGCTGAAGGAGGTGCTGCTTAGCGCGGGGGAACCCCTGGTTCCCCCGCGAGCCCCCTCCTCATGACTGCCATCTCGCAGATCGATTTCGAGGCGATGTCCGCGGAGGACCTGCTTCGCTGGGGCTACGAGGAGTTCGGCGACAAGCTCTGCCTGACGTGCTCCTGGCAGAAGCAGTCGTCGGTGCTCGTGCACATGGTCTCGGAGCTCGGGCTCGACATCCCAGTAATCGAGCTGGACACGCAGCTCTTCTTCCGCGAGAGCTATGAGACGCGCGACCGGCTCGTCGAGCGGTACGGGCTCACGCTCCAGAGCCCGCAGGTAATCACGGTGGCGGAGCAGCACAAGCGCGAGGGCCCGAATCTCTGGGAAAGCGACCCGGACCGCTGTTGCCACATCCGCAAGGTCGAGCCACTGCTCGAGGCGCTTGGTCCGTACGACGCCTGGATCGCGGGCATCCGCCGCGACCAGTCGCCGAGCCGGGCGGCGACCCCGAAGCTGCAGTGGTCGGACCGCTACGGCGTCTGGAAGTTCCACCCCCTCGCCGACTGGGACGAGAAGCGCGTCTGGGCCTACATCCAGGTCAACGAGATCCCGTACAACCCGTTGCACGAGTCCGGCTACCGCTCGATCGGCTGCATCCCCTGCACCCGGCCGACCTCACCGGACGAGGAAGAGCGCGCCGGCCGCTGGGCGGGCTCGGACAAGCTCGAGTGTGGCATTCACGTCGAAACCAAATAGGAGGCACATGACCAACCACATCTACGCGGTCGAGCATCCGGAGACCACACACGTGCGGCCCGGCGGCTTCACGCTCTGGTTCACCGGCCTGTCCGGTTCGGGCAAGACCACGATTGCGCACCTCGTCGGTCCGGAGCTCGACCGCCGCGGCCTCGTCGTCGAGTACCTGGACGGTGACACCGTACGCACCCACCTCTCGAAAGAACTCGGGTTCTCGAAGGAAGACCGCGACACGCACATCGAGCGGGTCGGCTGGGTGGCGTCGCGTCTGACTCGGCAGGGCGGGGCCGTGATCGCCGCAGCGATCTCGCCCTACGAACGAACACGTCGCGTGGCCCGGGAGCTCGTCGAGGAGTTCGGGGCGTTCGTCGAGGTGTACGTTCAAGCCTCCGTCGACGAGTGTGCACGCCGCGACGTCAAGGGGCTCTACGAAAAGGCGTTCAAAGGCGAAATCAAGGAGTTCACCGGAGTGAACGACCCGTACGAGGAGCCTTCGGCCCCTGAGCTCGTGCTTGACAGCGAGCAGCACAGTCCCGAGGAAAGCGCCGCCCTTGTCGTGGCAAAGCTCGAGGAGCTCGGCCTCGTCCGCGTCGAGGTGCCTGCGTGACCGCCGTCGAGACGCGGCCGCACCTGATCGCGCCCCACGGCGGCTACCTCGTCGACCGCAGGGGGCCGCGGCCCGACAACGTCGACAGCCTCGAGCAGGTCGCGCTGACCTCCCGTGAGCTCTCCGACCTCGACATGCTCGCTTCCGGCGCGCTCTCGCCGCTCGAGGGCTTCATGGGCCGAGACGACTACGAGCGCGTGCTCGAAGAAATGCGCCTTGCGAAGGGGATCCCGTGGGCGTTGCCCGTTTGTCTGGCGGTCGACCACCAGCCCCAGGGCGACGAGGTGACGCTCACCGACGAGGCCGGCAAGCCGTTCGCCGTCCTGGAGGTGGACGAGACCTACGAGTACGACAAGGAACGTGAGGCAAGGAACGCGTTTCGCACCACAGACGAGGCGCATCCAGGGGTCGCGCGGCTCTACGCGCAGAAGCCGCTCTATCTCGCCGGCAAGGTGACCGTCTTCGAACGCGCGCAGCCGGCCTTTCCGCAGCTGGCGCTCGACCCCGCGGAGACCCGCGCGGCCTTTGCCGAACGCGGCTGGAAGCGGGTCGTCGGCTTCCAGACCCGCAACCCGATCCACCGGGCCCACGAGTACCTGACCAAAGGCGCGCTCGAGACCGTCGACGGCCTCCTGATCCACCCGCTGGTCGGCGACACGAAGTCAGACGATGTGCCGGCCGCCACGCGCGTCGAGTGTTACCGCGTCCTGCTCGAGAACTACTACCCGCAGGGCCGCGTCGTCCTCTCGGCCTTCCCGGCCGCGATGCGCTACGCGGGCCCGCGTGAGGCGATCTGGCACGCGATCTGCCGCAAGAATTACGGCTGCTCGCACTTCATCGTCGGCCGCGACCACGCCGGCGTCGGCGACTACTACGGCACCTACGACGCGCAGCTGATCTTCGACGAGTTCGAGCCGCATGAGCTCGACATCGAGCCGATGTTCTTCGAGCACGCCTTCTGGTGCAAGGTCTGCGGTCAGATGGCGACCCCGAAGACCTGCCCGCACGGAGGCGACGACCACGTCTTCCTCTCCGGCACGAAGGTGCGGGAGCTGCTCGCGAACGGTGAGCTGCCGCCGGTCGAGTTCTCGCGGCCCGAGGTCGCGGAGGTGCTGATCGAGGCGTATCGCCGCGCTGGCTAGATGACCTGGCAGTTCACGCTCACCGGTCTTCTGATCGGCGGCCTCGTCGGTCTGACCGGGATGGGCGGCGGTTCGCTGCTGACGCCGATCCTCGTGATCCTGTTCGGGTTCAAGCCGACCTACGCCGTCGGCACCGACATCCTCCACGGGGCAGTCTTCAAGTCCTTCGGCGCCGTCAGGCACCGCCGGCTCGGCACGGTGCACGCTCGGCTCGTGTTCTGGATGTTCCTGGGCTCGGGGCCGATGTCCCTGCTCGGCGTGGCGTTTGCGACCTGGCTGACCAACCGCTACGGCGACGGGGTGCAGTCGGTCGAGGCGTACGCGATTGGAGCCGCGCTCGTGCTCGGCGGGATCGGCTTGGTGGCCAAGACGCTGATCAAGCTCGGCATGCAGCCGGACGATGCTCCTTTCATCCTCACGCGCCGTGACCGCTGGGTCGCAGTCACGATCGGAGCCGTCTTTGGCTTCGTCGTCGGCCTCACCTCGGTGGGGAGCGGCACCTTCTTCGGGCTCGTGATGGTGCTCGTCTACCCGCTGACGATCTCGAAGATCGTCGGAACCGACATCTTCCACGCGGCCGCGTTGCTCTGGGTCGCCGGCGCCGGCCACCTGATCGCCGGCAACGTCGACCTGCATGCGATGTTCTGGCTGCTGCTCGGATCCATTCCCGGCGTGTTGCTGTCAAGCCAGCTGACGCTGAAGGTTCCGGAGGAGGGGCTCCGGCTCGGGCTCGCCGGGGTGCTCATCCTCAGCGGCATCAAGCTGATCGACCCGCCCGGGTCGAACTGGATCCTCCTGGCGGGCTTGATCCTCTGCGCTGCCGCTCTGACCGCGTGGGGCGCGCGCGAACTGACAGAGCGGCGTCGCCTCGAGCAGCAGGCTCCTGTGACAGACATTCCGCTGCGTTAACAAACCGGCATCTAAACTCGCCGCACTTTGGCGCGTTTCCTGCCGGTCGTGCTCGTCGTCGGGCTACTCGGCGGCTCGGCCGCGGCTTTCGCCGTCACCGAGCGGCTGAAGCTCGAGCGGAGCCCGATCTTCGCCACCCGCGTGGGTAAGGTCGTGTCGCCCGCTTCGGGGCGCAGGGTGCCCATCGACTTTCGCGTGCGCAAAGCCGACGATCTGTCGGTCGCGATCGTTGACGGCAACGACCACGTCGTCCGAGCCCTCGTTTCGTCGCATCACGTGCGTCCAGGCCCGCAGCAGCTGACTTGGAACGGGCGTGACGACTCGGCCTCTCCGGTCCCGGACGGGATCTACAGGCCGCGTGTCCACCTCGCCGGCGAGCACCGGACGATCCTGCTGCCCAACCCGATCGCCGTCGACACCAAGGTTCCGCACATCTCGCTGACGCGGACGAGCCTCAAGGTCGTCTCGCCTGACGGCGACGCGATCGATGACTACCTGACCGTCTTCTTCCACACGAGCGAGCCGGCGCGCGCTGTTCTCTACGCGAACGGGCGAAAGGTCGTCAAGCTGAAGTCGTTCAGCGCGCACTCGCTGAAGTGGGGCGAGCGGAACGGGATGCCGTCGACCCCCGGCGTCTACAGGCTCTGGCTGCGGGCGATCGACGCGGCGGGGAACCCCGCGCCGCGAACGAGGACCTTCACGATCCGGATCCGGTACATCGAGCTCGGCCGGAACGTGATCCGGGCACGGGCCGGAGGCAGGATCAACGTCCGGGTCTCGACGGACGCCCGCTTCTACTACTGGCGGATCGGGCCGCGGCACGGGCGCCTTCGTACCCGTCGCCTCTCGCTTGCCGCTGGCGCCCCAGGGCGCTACCAGCTCGTCGTCTTCGAGCGCGGTTACAAGGCGCGTGCCCTGGTCGTGGTGAGCCCGTGATCGCGGAGCTTGCCCGCGCCGGCGGGCCCGTCGCGGCGGCGGGCCTCGCGACGGTCTTCATCGCCTCGCGGCGAGAGCTCCGACTCGCCGGCCTGGCGGCCTGGGCGCTCGGCTGCGTCGCACTCGCCTACTACCTGGCTCCTCACGGCCACCGGCCGCTGCTTGCGGCCGCAGCCCTTGCAGGCGTGGTCCTGGCTGCGGCGGCCGCTTACCTGCTCCTGCGCTGGCCGTGGCTGCTCGCGCTCGCGGCGCTCGCCTGCGTGCCGGCGCGGATCCAGGTCACCGTCGGCTCGACGCAGGCGAGCCTGCTCGTGCCGATGTACGGCGTCGTCGCGGCGGCTGCGCTCGCTTTCGCCTGGCAGCTCGTCAAGGGTGACGACCGTGCGCGGGAATTCGGCCCGCTGACACTGCCCCTTTCCGCCTTCGTGCTCTGGAGCGGCCTCAGCCTCGCGTGGTCCCAAGACCTGCGCCAAGGGGCGATCGAGCTGCTCGCCTTCTACCTTCCCTTCGCGCTGCTCGCCGTCGCGCTCGCGCGGCTCCCCTGGCGACGCGATTGGCTCGGGGCGACCTGGGTCCTGCTGGCGGGAATGGCGGTCGTCTTCGCGATCGTCGGCATCTACCAGTACGAGACCCGCGACGTCTTCTGGAATCCGAAGGTGCTGGTCGGGAATGCGTACGCGCCCTTCTACCGCGTCAACTCGGTCTTCTGGGACCCGTCGATCTACGGCCGCTTTCTCGTCGTCGCGATCCTGGCCAGCCTCGTCCTGGTCGTCCACGGCACGGCGCGCCGCGTGGTCATCGCGGCTACGGCTGCGATCGTGGTCTCGTTCATCGGGCTCGTCTTCTCGTTCTCCCAGTCGAGCTTCGCCGCGCTCGTCGTCGGCGTCGGGATCATCGCCTGGTCGGCCTGGGGCCGAAAGACGCTCGCGCTGCTCGGGGTGATCGCCGTTGTCGTGCTCGTCGCCGCGCTGGCTATGCCAGGCGTGCGCCATCACTCGCTGAACAGCGCCTCGGGAGGGCGCTTCAAGCTGGTCAAGAACGGACTCGCGATCGCAGCGCACCACCCGGTGCAGGGCGTCGGGATCGGGGGGTTCAAGAAGGCCTACGCGGCCCGGACGGGGCTGAAAGGGAAGGAGCCGAAGGCGGCCGCCTCCCACGACACCCCGGTCACGGTCGCAGCCGAGACCGGCATCGTCGGGCTGGCGCTCTTCGCCTGGCTCCTGATCGCCGCCTTCCTGCTCGCCTTCCGGGGCTTCACGGCAAGCTTCGCGGGTCGTGTCTCGTTGATCCTCGGCGTCGTCCTCGCCGCGATCGGGGTCCACAGCCTCTTCTACAACGCGTTCTTCGAGGACCCGATGGCCTGGGGTGTATTCGGGTTGGCTCCGCTGGCGGCGGTCGCGCTCGCCCGGGAGCGCGTCAGCGAGCCGCGGCCACGAGCCGCCGCCCCACAGCCCGCAGTCGCCGCCGCTCCGCAGGCAGGTAGAAGCCGAGCGGAAGCAGGATGATCGGGTAGACGAGTGCAAGCAAGAGGGAAGGCGCCAGCGGCAGGCGGAGCGAGCGCCCGAGCGCCGCGATCGCGATCGCTGAGCCACCCACGATCGCGACACGCCGCCACTGATACGGCACCGGGTAGACGCGCTGCGCGTGAATCGCCATCAGCCCGAACATCGCCCCCATCGAGACGGCCGTCGCGATCGCGGCGCCGATCATGCCGTACGGGGGGATCAGCGCAAAGCAGAGGCCGATGTTGATCACGGCCGCCGCCCCGGAGACGACCCAGTTGAACTGCGTGAACCGAGCCCGGCCGATCCCGATTGCGACGACCGTATAGGCGCCCCAGGCAACTGCGCTGAACGAGAGAAGGCCGACGACGCGGGCGCCCGAGTAGTACTCCGGCCGGGCGGTCAGGAGCCGCACCAGCCACGGGGCCAGCAACGCCAGGGCTAACGAGACCCAGCAGGTGACGAAGAGGACGTAGGTGAGCACGTAGCCGTAGGTGCGCCGGGCCTCGCCCTCGTCCTCGATCGAGTACGCGAAGGCAGGCCAGGCCAGGCGGAAGGCGGTCAGCAGCAGCAGTGTCGCCGAGGCGATCCGGACGCCGATCGAGTAGTAACCGACCTCGGCCTGGCCGTGGTACTTGGCGATGAAGACGCGGTCGACGAAGTTGAGCGTCCAGATCGCGAGCTGGGCGGGCACCAGTGGCATCCCGAAGCGGTTCATGGCGCGGAAGAGCCGGCGGTCGAACTCGAACCCGAGCTGGTAGCGGCGATAGCTGAGCAGCGCGAGATAGACGGCCAGCGTTCCGATCCAGTTGCCGACGATCACCCCCATCGCCCGCTGGTGGAAATGGACGACGAGCACGACGGTCGCCGCGACCGTGATCAGCAGGTTCGCAATCGTCGCGATGCTGAAGAGCACCGGCCGCTCCTCGACCCGGAAGAGCGACGTCAGCTGCTCGTAGTTGAGCTGCGCCCAGAGCCCGACAAACGCGGCGCGGACGAGCCAGGCCTGGTCGTGGCCGAGGGAAAGCGCGTCCGCGATCGGCTGCGCCGCGATCCAGCCGGCGGCAAGGCCAAGCGTGGCGCTCGCCATCGTGAACCAGAACGAGGTCCGGACGACACGGACCCTGTGCGCCAGGTCGGTCGAGTCGAAGTAGAAGCGAAAGAAGGCGCTCGAGAGCCCGAGCCGCAGCAACACGACGAGCACCGCCGTCAACGCGGTCAGCGTCTCGACCCGGCCGTAGTCACGGCCGTGGAGGTAACTGGTATAGAGCGGCAGCAGCAGCACCGCGAGGATTCGCGAGACCAGGCCGCCGAGCCCGTAGATCAGGGACTGCGAGGTGAGCCGCTTGATCTGCTGCGCGAGCACGGTTCTTAGAGGCGAGAGTAAATGTCGATCAGGCGGTCGGCCATCTTGTCGGCGTCGTGGACGCGTTCGACGTAGGCGCGGCCGGCGGCTCCTCGCGACCGGCGCTCCTCGTCAGAGCCGGTGAGCGTCTGCAGGACGGTGGCGAGCGTCTCCTTCGTCGTTCGCACGACCGGCACCTCCACGCCGAAGGCCGCCGCCGTGCGCGTTGCGGCCTCGTCGTGGATGTAGCCGACGACCGGCTTGCCGTAGGCCATCGCCTCGATCGCAAAGAGCCCGTACCACCCGGAATTGAGCTGGTCGACGACGATGTCCGCCCGCGCGAGCCGGGGTCCGACCTTGTCGTGGCGCACGTTCTCGATCACGTCGAGCTCGAGACCGAGCTCCTCGCACGCCGCGACGACCAGCTCGGTGCCCTTGCGCCGGCGGGAGAGAGCGGCGTGCGCAACGCGGACCGGTCCGCCCGCGCGAGGCGGCACCGGCTCGATCGCCGAGAGGTCGATTCCGGGCGGCACGACCTCGGCCTCCGGGATCCAGCGGGCAGCGTCGTAGGAGCCGACGATCTGAGCCTCGGCCAGGCGACCGTGGGCGAGCTCGTCGGGGGACTTGCCGCGGATGTCCGAGCCGACGAAGTGGAAGACGGACTTCTTGCGGGCCGCTTTCAGGATCGGGAACTGGATTCGCTTCGGGACGAGCGTCAGCCCGAAGTAGAAGTGGAAGACCTCGGTGCTCGGCAGCAGCTTTGCGAGCGCGCGAAACTGCACGGCCTGCCGGCGCCAGGCGGGCCCTCGCGGCAGGTGGAGGTTCTCGTCGGCCTCCGGGTGGGCCGGCTGGGTGTTGAAGACGACGAGCTGCGCGTCGATCCCTTTTCGGCGTAGCGCCTGCACGTTCGTCCAGCCGATGCCCGCGAAGTTCACGGGACAGTGGACGACTCTCAGCTGTCCCACTCGACCTGGTCGAAGTAGCGCAGTGCCTTGCGCGTGGGGCGGACGCGGGCGGCGTAGGCGGCGAGCTCGTCGTCGGAGAGCTCGCCGAGCGCGTGCTTGACCCCGAGGTAGGGGAGGTTCAGGTCCTCCTGGAAGACGACGGTCGAGATCCGCGGGTTGATCTCGATCACAGACTCGCCGACGAGCTGGATGTTGAAGAAGTGGTCGAGGTCGAGCTCCCGCGCGATCCTGGCGGCGACGTCCATCAGCTCGGGGTCGTCCAGGGTTTGGAAGTACATGGCGAGACCGGCCCGCATCTCCTCACGGGTCTTCGGGTGGCCGAGCACGACCCGGCCGCCACGGGCGATCCCGTCGATCGTACGCTCCGGGCCGCGGGCGAGCTCCATCACGAGCGCCTCGGTCTTGTCGTCGCCGAGCAGCTCGACGAGCTCTTCCAGTCGCAGCGCCTCGGCGACGCCTGGACGGTTCTCGAGCAGCTGGCGGCGGCGATCCGCGGCCGCCGAGACGATGCGGAAGCCGCGCGAACCGGAGGAGACAAGCGGCTTGAAGGCGACGTCCTCATCCGGGTAGCCGAGCTCGCGCGCCGCGGCGGCGACCTCGGCCGCCCCGGCGACCCGACGCCAGGCCGGCCCGCGGACGCCGATCGCGTCGAGCAGCGCGTAGGTCTCGGCCTTGTCGTTTGACCGCCGCACCGCTTCGGGGCTTGCGACGAGCACCTTGGTTTTGCCGAAGCGTCCGCTGTTCTCGGCAAGCGCTTGTAGCTCGTATGAGGACTGCGGGAGCACCGCGTCGACGCGCTCGCGGTCGCAGATCTCGACCAACGCGTCCACGAAGCCCGGGTCGCCGCCGGCCGGGACGACGTGAAAGGAATCGCAGAGGTGCCGGCCGATCGCCAGCTCCGACATGTCCGTGCCGATCAGGCGAAGCTCGCGCTCGCCGTTCTCGCGCAGCGCCCGGATGAGTGCGGCGGATCCCGGCACGCCCGAGGCCGTGAGCAGGACGGTGAGCGCTTTCACGTCAGGTCGATCCGGTCGTCGGCCAGGCGCTCGAGATCGCGGCCGCGCTCGGCCTCGAGCATCGCCAGCATCGTCTCCCGCATCGTCTCGCCCGGGTAGGCCCAGATCGCGGGATGCGTGAGCAGCTGCAGCCACTCGAAACTGCTGCCGGCGAGCTCCCCGTGCGGGCAGCCGCGTCGCCAGTGCTGGTTCGAGTCCGAGCGGTAGTGCTCGGGATCGAAGTACTCAGGCTGCATCACGTTGACGGCGCCGTCGAGTGGCTCGCCCATGAACTCCGGGTCGGGGTTGTGCCACGCGACGACGGGATCGAAGCGATCGTCGAGCTCGAGTTGCGGGTAGACGGCGTGGAGGCCGACGCGGTGCCCGAGCTCGCGCAGGCGCTCGAGGGCATGCTCGCCCTCGGCCGAGGCGAGGTTGTAGAAGACGCTCTGCGTCATCAGGAAGTAGGTCGCCTGCGCGCCGGCTTCGGCCTCGAGCCCGGCGAGCGTGAGCGCCGCGTCGAGCGAGAGATCGACGTCGTGCCGCAGCAGCAGATCGCCGGGCGCCGGCTCGCGGTCGAAGAACGCGAACCGGTAGCCGCCTGACTTCGCCGCTGCGAGCAACTCGCCGTAATGCGCGAGGTCGAACCCGCAGCTCATGTCCCACCCGCCGTAGGGACAGGCACTCGTGCCTGTCCCTGAGAACAGACCGCGCTCACTCGACCTCCACGTTCAAGAGCGTCGCCGCCGCCTCGGCTCGCTCGAGCGCTTCGATGTTCGTGTCGCCGACGGCGATCACGTAGCCGCGGCGATCGCCGTCGAGGCGGACGGGCCTGATCGTCTCGCCCGCCTCTAGAAAGACGTCCGCCTGGACGACGCCCGGAAAGGCCAGCACCTTGTCGAGCGGGCCGACGCTCGTGACCTTGCCGGTGGGCAGCGGTCCGGGCTGCGCTGTCAGGAACCTGATCGCGAGCGGCTTCTGGAACCGCGGCGTCACCAGCTCGTCCGGTACCTCGAGGCCGAGCGCCTGCCGCAAGGCGATCTCGACCAGGTCGACGCCGACGGCATGCAGGGCCAGGTCGGCCATCTGGCCGCCGGGAATACGCGCCGCGCACTCAACGAGATAGGCGTGGTCGTCCTCGCCCACGATCAGCTGCGGGAAGGCGATCCCGTCGCGAAGCCCGAGCGCGTGCACCGCCGAGACCGCGGCCTGCTCGGCCTCCGCGAGCGGATCCGCGAAGAGCCGCGACGGGTAGACGTGGATCCAGCCGACGCCGAAGCCGATCCCGGGCGGGCGCAGGCGATCCGACAGCGTCAGCTGCGTCACGTGGCCGCCACGAGCGATCGCGAGCCCGTTCAACTCGATCCCCTCGTGGTAGCTCTCGATGATCGTCTCCTCAGTCGGCGATTCGGCCAGCGCCGTATGTAGATGGGCCTCGAGATCGTCGATCGAGTCGAGCCTGAAGACCCCGCGCTGGCCGCCCGAATCCGCAGGCTTCAGCACAGCCGGGAAGCCGACGGTCTCGACGGCCGCGTACCCCTCGTGCAACGAGCGCGCGGCCGCGAACCGCGGCTGCGGCACGCCCGCGTCGGCTAGCCGGCGCCGCATCGCCACCTTGTGGGTCATCAGGTGAGCTGTCTCGGTGCCGATCCCCGGCAGCCCGAGCGCCTCCGCGACCGCGGCGACCACCGGCACCGCGCGGTCGGCGGAGACGGTGAGAACGCCGTCGACCGAGTGACGCCGCCCCACCTCGGTGACCGCCGCGACGTCCATGAAGTCGACGACCTCGAAGAGATCGGCCTCCCCAAGTCCCAGAGCCTCCGGGTTGCGGTCGACCGCGACCACGCGCAGGCCGAGCTCACGCGCCCGCCGGATCGCGCCCCGCTGGTGCCGGCCCGCGCCGACGAAGAGAACAGTCCCACCCATATCTCGCGAACCGGTGTTGACGTTTTCGGCGATCTCGCTCTCTCCTACGGGACGAGTCGGCCGCACGGGCAAAGCCCGCACGGCCTCTTAAGCGGCACCGTAAGCGGTGCCGCGGACGATGCTAACCGTCGAAGAGCAGGAGGTTCGCACCGCTAGACTCGCCGCCGTGGCGCTGACCGGAAAGCGCATCCTCTTGACCGGCGGGGCGGGTTTCATCGGCTCGACGCTGGCGCGACGCCTCGTCGAGGACAACGAGGTGGTCGCGCTCGACAACCTGCACCGCGATGCGATGTCCGGCAGCGAGCTGGCGGAGCACCCGAATCTGACCTTCGTCCACGCCGACGTGCTCGACGCCGAGACGGTGCGCGAGGCCGCCGCAGGCGCGACGCACATCGTTCACCTGGCCGCGATCGCCGGTGTCGACACTGTCCGCGAGAGCCCGGTGCGGACGATGCGCGTGAACGTGATCGGCACCTACAACCTGCTCGAGGCGGCGCTCGCGACGCGCGGCACGGTCGAGCGGCTGGTGGAGATCTCGACCAGCGAGATCTTCGGCACGCACGCCTACAACGTCGCCGAGGGCCATGTCTCGACGATCGGATCGGTCGGCGAGACGCGCTGGACGTACGCGGTCTCGAAGCTTGCCGGCGAGCACATGTCGCACGCTTATCGCGAGGAGCACGGGATCCCGGTCGTCACCGTCCGTCCGTTCAACGTCTTCGGCCCGGGCCAGATCGGCGGCGGCGCGATCCGCGCCTTCATCGAGGCCGCGCTCGCGGGGCGCGACTTGACCATCCACGGCGACGGCTCGCAGATCCGCGCCTGGTGCTACGTGGATGACATGGTCGACTCGCTGCTGCTCTGCCTGGAGCGCGACGAGGCAATCGGCCAGACCTTCAACGTCGGCAACGCCCGCTCGGCGGTGACGATCTTCGACCTCGCCCAGCGGGTGAAGCGGCTGACCGGCGCCCCGGGCGAAATCGTCTTCCAGCCGCTCCACTACGCGGACGTCGAGTTGCGGATCCCGAACGTCGAGAAGGCGCGCGAGGTGCTCGGGTTCGAGGCGAAGGTCGACCTCGACGAGGGCCTGGCGCGGACGATCGCGTGGTACAGAGAACAGACGCCGGTACTGACCTGATCCGGCTCGCCTGGCCCGACGTCGGCGCCGCCGAGGCCGAGGCCGTCGCCGAGGTGCTCGAGAGCGGGCAGCTGACGATGGGCCCGAAGGTCGAGGAGTTCGAGCGCGGGCTTGCGGCGGCCTGCGGCACCGGACACGCCGTCGTCGTCTCGTCCGGGACCGCGGCGCTCCACCTCGCCGTGCTCGCGCTCGGGATCGGGCCCGGGGACGAGGTGCTGATCCCGGCGTACACGTTCCCGGCGACCGCGAACGTCGTCGCGCTCGCCGGCGCGAAGCCGGTGCTCGTCGAGATCGATCCCGAGACCATGAACCTCGATCCCGAACGCCTCACGGTCGGCGCGAGGACGAAGGCGATCATTGCGGTCGATCTCTTCGGCCGCCCGGCGCGGATCGAGCAGCTACCCGATGGCGTGGCCGTGCTCGAAGACGCCGCGGGCGCGCTCGGCGCCAAGCGGCAGGATCGGCCTTGCGGCAGCCTCGGCGCCCTTGCGTGCCTCTCGTTCCACCCGCGCAAGATCGTCACCACCGGCGAGGGCGGCGCCGTCACGACAGACGATGCCGAGCTCGCGGATGCGATCCGGCGGATGCGCCATCACGGGATCGAGCCCCGCGGCGACTTCGAGATCGCGCATGCTGGCTTGAACTACCGGCTCTCAGACATCCTTTGCGCCGTCGGGATTCCTCAGCTCGCCCGTCTCGACGAGCTCCTCGAAACGCGGACGCGGATCGCCGCCGGCTACACCGAGCGGCTGCGAAACGTCGTCGAGACTCCGGCGGTCGACGACGGAGACGTCCACGGCTGGCAGGCGTACGTGATCCAGGTCGACGGCGCGGCAAAGAAGATCGCGTCGCTGCGCGAGCGCGGGATCGAAGCGCAGGTGGGCACGTACGCGCTCCACCGCCTGGCGGCTTACCGCGACCAGGG
>WNGE01001979.1_pt1 | contig 60770 bp, 59 predicted proteins | sample 5400651 | NCBI WGS metagenome assembly WNGE01 (sample SAMN13153370, study PRJNA577476) | soil metagenome | isolation source: 60 cm soil or saprolite under grassland replicate 2 | place: USA:California | collected 2016-06-15 | reverse complement strand
TGATCGCAGAATTGCTGCCAGTCTTCCGCGACCCGCGCTACATCCGTGTGAACGGCCGGCCGCTGATCGTTGTTCACCGCGCGGATCTACTGCCCGACCCGCGGTGCGCGACGGGTGCCTTTCGCGACGCGGCGCTCGCGAGCGGCGAAGCGGAACCATATCTCGCGATGGTGCATGTTCCGGGGATGGCGCCGCCCGCCGCGCTCGGGTTTGACGCCGGCATCGAATTCCCACCGCATGGGCTGGAGGTCGCCACGCTCACCGAGGACATCGAGCGCCTGAACCGGAACTTCGTCGGCGAGGTGTGGGATTACGTGTCGGCGGCCAAGTACGCGATCGGACGCCCGGTCCCCGAATTCCCGCTCTTCCGCGGCGTGATGGTCGGCTGGGACAACACGCCGCGGTTGCAGGATAACGGCCACGTGTTCGTGAACGCGCATCCGGAAAACTACCGCCGCTGGCTCGCGGCGATGATCGCGGAGACACGACAAACCCGGTCGGAGGGCGAGCGTATCGTATTTGTCAACGCCTGGAACGAATGGGGCGAGGGCTGCTATCTCGAGCCAGACGAGCTGTTCGGACGCGGCTTTCTCGAAGCCACCCGTGCGGCGCTGGCTGGCGATCCGCGCCTTGCCGAAGCGCGTGGATGAGGCCACGAGGTTGGCATTCGCGCGTGCTCGCGCTACGCGTGAGCACGTCGACGCCGAGCGAAAACTCGTCACGCTGCTCGAGCCGCTATAATGAGTGCCGTCCGTATCCGCTCGCCCGCATGACTTCCGCCAACGCCGAACCCGGTGCCTCGGGCCCTCAGGAAATCGGAGCGGTCGCCCTCGCCGCGGAGCTGATGCCGGAGCAGCTCGAATCGGTGTGCATGCTGCTCGGCCCCTACCGCAACCTGACCACGCTGACGTGCGCGGTCCTAAGCCTTCACCCGCAGTGCGTGGTGTTGAACCATGCCGGGCAGCGGATTCTGGCGAATCCGCGGCTCAACTTTCTGGTCGACTACTCGCCGGACAAGTTCCGGGAGTTCGTCGGCTTTGCCGGCCGCGAGTCGCACGGCGGCGCGCGAGGTCAGCACGGCGGCGATATCCGGTTTTCGCACGCATTCGACTTCGAGGCGATGCGGCAAGCCGCGGCAAAGGTCCAGGACTCGCCCCAGGAACCGGCGAAGTGCCTCGTGTGGAAGGACTCCCACATGGTGACGAACTTACTGCGCTCCGCGCAGGTGGACGTGCCGCAGCTCCTGCAGCGCAACGAAGCCCTCAGATTCCTTCTGCCGATCCGCAATCCGATCGATTGCGCCCTCTCCAACCTGCGAACGGGTCACGTAGCGTTTTTCGGAGCGCCGGACCTCCTGTCGGGCGAGCGGCCGAGCGATGCGGTGCTGAGCGCGGTACTGGACGAAATCGTCTGGTTCCTCGGGCTGCGCGACGCCAGCGCCCGACCGGAACGCTTCTTTCTTTTCTTCCAACACGAGATCGGTCGGCGCGTGCTCGAGAAGATGCTCGATTTTCTGAGGCTCCCGCCCGACGAGGCATACCTTGCGGCGGTCACGGATGCATTTCGGGTAGCTGGCGGCGGTTACAAGCGGCGTAAGGACCAGCGACTTCTGGGTCTTTACGCATCCCTCGTCAGCCGGAAGTTCGATCGCCATCCCGCGATACGCGACGCCCTCCTAGAGTTCGCGCCGCGCTGAATGCCGGATTGGAATATCCGCCGCAACGATCCTTGTCCTTGCGGCAGCGGCCAACGCTACAAGGACTGCCACGGCGCGCTGCGCCCTGCAGGTTCTGAATCGCTCAGCGACATCGCGCGCGCCGGTCTCGCGCAAGGCCGCCTCGAGGAGGCCACGCGAGAGGCGCGAGCCGCGATCGAGCGCGATGCCACCGATGCAGAAGCGTGGACCGTCCTCGGGCTTGCGCTTGAGGCTGCGCAGCCCGACGCCGCGCTCGACGCATGGCTCAGGGCGGTCGCGCTTGCTCCGCGCCAGCCCGAAGCGCACTTCCGAATTGGCGACTTCCGCCGCCGCCGCGGCGAGCACGACGTTGCAATTGCCGCGTATGAAGCCGCCATCGCGGCGGGGTCGACGCATCCCGTGCTGCTCAACAATCTCGGTCTGTCGCTGCAGGCGCAGGGCCGGTTCGACGCGGCCGCCGATCGATACCGCGAGGCCATCGCGCTGCAACCCGACCTCCTGCCGGCGCACGCGAACCTCGGCGATGTGCTGAGCACACGCCACCGCTATGCCGAGGCTGCGGCGAGTTATGCACGCGCCGCCGCGCTGAACCCGAACCTCGCGGCGCTATGGAACAACCTCGGCTTTTGCCAACGCCGCGCCGGCGCGCCGACGGCCGCGCGCACGAGCTTCCAGCGCGCGCTCTCGTTCGCTCCCGACGATCCGCAGGCCTTGCTCGGCCTGGCCTCGCTCGATATTGCAGACCAGCGCTATGAAGAAGCCGCACCGTTGATCGAACGGGCGCTCGCGCTGCAGCCGGAGTCCGCCGAGGCGACAAACCTCCTCCTCTACACGCGTCAGCATACCTGCGACTGGGCGGATTTCGAGCGCCTGCTCGAAGCACAACGCGCCTCGCTCGCGCAGCCGGAGGCGCCGTCGGTCACGCCGCACAATCTCCTCGCGCTGCCGTACGCGCCCGACGAGCTCCTCGCGGCAGCTCGCAAATGGGCGAAAGAACACCTTGGTGGTATCAACCCGGGCCATCCGCCGCCGCCTTCGGCCGTCGACGGAAGGGTGCGCATCGCGTACATCGGGCCGGACTTTCGCACCCATCCGCTGGCCAATCTCTTGACCGAAGTGATCGAACGACACGACCGGACGCGCTTCGAGGTGTTCGCTTATTCATTCGGTCCGGACGACGGCAGTCCCGCGCGGGCGCGCTTTGCGGCGGCGTTCGATCGCTTCATCGACGTGCGCGGCGAATCGTTCGAGGCTACGGCGCGCCGCATCGCGGATGATCGCGTCGCGGTGCTCTTCGACACGAGCGGCTACGTAATCCATGCGCGAAGCGAGATCTTCGCGCTGCGGCCGGCGCCGATCCAGGTCAACTGCATCGGCTTCCCGGGCACGCTCGGCGCAGATTGCTACGATTACGTCCTGACCGACCGCTTCGTGACACCACCCGAGCAGCAGGCGAACTTCGTCGAGCGGTTCCTGTATCTGCCCGGCTGCTACCTGCCGAGCGACAGTCGGCGGCCGATCGCTGCGATCCCGTCGCGCGCGCAGTGCGGACTGCCCGAGGACGCGTTCGTCTTCTGCTGCTTCAACGCGAGCTACAAGATCCTGCCGCAGGTGTTCGAAGCCTGGATGCGGCTGCTGCGCGCGGTCCCGGCGAGCGTGCTGTGGCTGCTGCAAACCAACGCGCCGGCGACCGGCAATCTCCGCCGAGAAGCGAAGCGCTGGGGCGTGGCGCCCGAACGCCTGATCTTCGCGCCGCGCATTCCGCTCGCCGAGCATCTGGCGCGTCACGCCGCGGCCGATCTCTTCCTCGACACGACTCCCTGCAATGCGCATACGACTGCCAACGATGCGCTGTTCGTCGGATTGCCGATCGTCACCTGCGCCGGCGAAACCTTCGCGAGTCGAGTTTCGGGGAGTCAGTTGAACGCGACCGGACTGCCCGAGTTGGTAACGTACGATCTCGAATCGTACGAGGCCCTGGCGCTGAAGCTCGCGCGCGATCCTGATAGATTGCGCAGTCTGCGCGCGAGGTTGCGAACGAGTAACGAGTCATGCCCTCTCTTCGACACAGGGCGCTATACCCGCGAGCTCGAGAAGCTGATCTGCGAGTTATGCCGCCTATGTTGAGGCGGCCGCTCGCCGCAGCGGCATTTGCTGGAATCGATCGTGCTGCGTCATGCGGTAGACGTTGGTATGGGTCCGCGGGTTGGTTCAGCCAGTGCCAGCCTGTAGGAAGAATTCGCCCGCGAGGTTTGCGGTCGCCGCGATGTCTTCGGCCGTGTGCGCCGCCGACACGAATCCCGCCTCGAACGCGCTCGGCGCGAAGTACACGCCCGCATCGAGCATGTGGTGGAAGAAGCGGTTGAACGCTTCCTTGTCGCAGGCCATGACTTCGGCGTAGCTCGCCGGCGCCCTCGACACGAAGTAGATCCCGAACATGCCGCCGACCGATTGCGCCGAGAACGCGACGCCGGCTTTTGCGGCCGCCGCCGCAAGTCCGTCGGTCAACGCCCGCGTGCGCGCCGAGAGCCGATCGTAGAATCCTGGCGCCTGGATCGCCTTGAGCGTGGTCAGCCCCGCCGCGACCGCGACCGGATTGCCCGAGAGCGTCCCGGCTTGATATACCGGTCCAAGCGGCGCGATCTTGTGCATGATCGCGCGCTTGCCGCCGAACGCGCCGACGGGCATCCCGCCGCCGATGACCTTGCCCAGCGTCGTGAGATCCGGCGTGACGCCGTAGAGGCCTTGCGCGCCGCGCAAGTGCACGCGAAAGCCGGTCATCACTTCGTCGAAGATCAGCACCGCGCCGTAGCGATCGCAGAGAGCGCGCAATCCGGGAAGAAACTCCGGCGTCGGGGCGATCAGATTCATGTTGCCCGCCACCGGCTCGACGATCACGCAGGCGATAGCGTCCGGATGCTGCCTGAACGCGGCCTCGACCTGATCGAGATCGTTGTACGACAGCACCAGCGTCTCGCCGGCGATCGAAGGCGGGACGCCCGCCGACGACGGCTGCCCGAAGGTAAGCGCGCCCGAGCCTGCCTTCACGAGCAAGCTGTCGCCGTGGCCGTGATAGCAGCCCTCGAACTTCACGATCTTCGACCGCCCCGTGTAGCCGCGCGCGAGCCGCAGCGCCGACATCGTCGCTTCGGTACCGGAACTCACCAATCGCACCAGCTCGAGCGACGGCAGCAGGCCGCAGAGCGTCTCGGCGATCTCGATCTCGGCCTCCGTCGGCGCGCCGAACGACAGGCCGTGGCGCGCAGCCTCCTGCACCGCGCGAACCACGTCGGGATGCGCATGACCGAGGATGGCCGGCCCCCACGAGCCCACGTAATCGATGTAGCGCTCGCCGTCGGCATCCCAAAGGTAGGCACCTTCGCCGTGCGTGAAAAAGCGCGGCGTGCCGCCGACCGAGCGAAACGCGCGCACGGGAGAATTGACGCCGGCTGGGATCGTGCGCTGTGCCCGCGCGAACAGCTCGTCGTTCCTGCTCATGCGCTCGCTCGTGCCCGCCCCGGATCGAGCGCCATCAGGCCATTCCAGCCCGCCGGCGCGCCTCCGGAATCGTGGCATCGAACGCGTCGCGCAAAGCCTTCGCCGCCGCGGCCACGTCGGGCGCATCGAACAGCGCCGTGACGACCGCCAGTGCATCGGCGCCTGCGGCGATCAGCGCCGGAGCGGTGGCGGGCGTGATGCCGCCGATCGCGACCGTGGAAACGTTCCAGCGCGCCTTTGCGGCCGTGAGCAGCGAAGCCTCCACGCGAGCCGCATCGGGCTTGACCGTCGAAGGAAAGAAGCTGCCGAACGCGACATAGTCGGCACCGGAGGCGACCGCCGCTGCGGCGCGTTCCAGCGAATCGTAGCAAGAGGCACCGATGATCGCGGTCGATCCGAGGCGTTGCCGCGCGCGGATGAGCGGCGCATCGTCGCGGCCCAGGTGTACGCCGTCGGCATCGACCGCGTACGCGAGATTGACGTCGTCGTTGACGATGAACGTTATGCCCTGGGCCGCGCAGAGGTCGCGCAGTACCAGCGCCTGCGCGCGGCGCAGAGGCGGTGACGCGATCTTGTTGCGATACTGGACCGCCGCGGCGCCGCCGGCGATCGCGGCCGCCACCCGCGCGACGAGCTCGTCGGTGTCCAGAAGATCGGGCGTCAGGGCGTACAGCCCGGCGATTGTGGCCATCAATGGCGATGCAGGTTCGGCGCGCGCGATGCGCGTTCTTCCTCGACGGGTGGCTCCGCGTCGTCGTCGCGCGCCCAGAATAGGCGATCGGGGAGAAACTGCCCCATCCCGGGCCGATACGCCTTCGCCAGCGCGTGCCAGGTGTAATCCTGCGCCTCGCGCACGGCCTCAGGCAGCTCGAGACCATTGGCGAGCATTGCCGCGATCGCGGAAGCCAGCGTGCATCCCGAGCCGTGGTAGCTCCCCGGCAGCCGCTCCCAGCTGTCGCTGCGCACTAGACCGGCCTTGCCGTAGAGTGTGTTGACAACCTGCGCCGTAGCCTCGTGCGTGCCGGTGATCAACACGTGCCCGCATCCGCTTTCGATCAAGCGCTGCGCGCATAGGGCGAGCGACGGTTCCTCGTCGTCTTCGCCGTCGGCCAGCCGCCGCGCTTCGGTGCTGTTGGGCGTCAGGATCGTCGTTCGCGGCAGCAAGAGCTCGCGCAGCGCGTGCAGCATCTCGTCGGTCGCCAGCTCGTCGCCGCGGCCCGATGCGAGCACCGGATCGAGCACCAGCGGCACGTCCGGATAATCGGCGAGAATTTCCGCGATGGCGGCGATGTTCTCGACGCTGCCGAGCACGCCGATCTTGAAAGCGTCGACGGGCATGTCCTCGAGCAGGCAGCGCGCCTGGTCGGCAACCCACTCGGCGTCGAGGGCTTGCACGCCTTCGACGCCCATCGTGTCCTGCACCGTGATCGCAGTCAGCACCGACAACGGATGGCAACCCATGCTTGCGAGCGTCAGGATATCGGCCTGGATCCCCGCGCCGCCGCTCGGGTCGGAGGCCGCGAAGGCAAGAACGATCGGCGGAAAGTCGGCTGCTTGCTCGGCGGGCGGAGGCATGGCAAATACGGTAGTGCGGCGAATCGCGCGCCGGTTGCGCCTCGTGAATCGGCGGGGAGCGCCTGCGAGCCCCGGCCTGGATGAACTTGGTAGAATTCGATTTTACTCCAACGCACAAGCCCACGCTCTGATGAAGAAATATATGTGCCTGATCTGCGGTCATATCTACGACGAGGCGCTCGGCGATCCCGATACGGGCGTCGCGCCCGGCACCAAGTGGGAAGACGTGCCGCCGAATTGGACCTGCCCGGACTGCGGTGCGCGCAAGGAAGATTACGAGCTGGTCGAATTCTAGTAGGGCCGAATTCATTCGGCCGCGGCGTATCATGCACCCCCTTGCGTGCGAATGAATTCGCACCTACAGCAACCCGGTTGTCACGAGCCGATCAACGCAAGCCGATTAGGAAAACCATGCGCATCCTTCACACCATGCTGCGGGTCGGCGATCTGCAACGCTCGATCCGCTTTTACACCAACGTGCTCGGCATGAAGATGTTGCGCACTACCGACCGCCCCGAGCAGAAGTACACCTTGGCGTTCGTCGGCTACGGCGAAGAATCCGAGCACGCGGTGCTCGAGCTAACGTACAACTATGGCGTCGACAGATACGATCTCGGCTCCGGCTACGGTCATGTCGCCGTCGAGGTGCCGGACGCAGCGGCGGCGTGCGCTGCGGTGCGCGCCGCCGCTGGCGAATACGGCGGAAAAGTCACTCGCGAAGCCGGCCCGGTCAAGGGCGGCACGACGGTCATCGCCTTCGCCGAGGATCCCGACGGCTACAAGATCGAGCTGATCGAGCGTAAGCGCTAGCAAGCGTGGCCCGGGCTACGCGCCGCGGCGTCGTAGATCGCGAGCAACAGCGCCTCCCAGTCGCGTGTGAAGCCGGCGGTGTCGAATAGGGGATTGGTGCGGCGCGTGCGGTTGAGATAATCGCCGTATTCGCGCAAGCGCTGCGGAGCGGATACGAGATCGAGCAGCCGCGCGGCATACGCCTCCGGCGAATCCGTGATCAGTTCCGGCAGTCCGGCGGCGTTGAGCAGGCTCGCGCCGACACGCCCGGCAAAGGTCGCGCCGCGACAAGTCAGCATGGGAACGCCCGCCCACAACGCGTCGCAGCCTGTCGTGTGCGCTCCGTACGGCAACGTGTCGAGCGCCAGGTCGGCGCACGCAAGACGCGCGATGTGCGCATCCTGTGTGACGGGACGCGCGAAGATCAGCCGGCCGGGATCGACGCCCGCGCGCTCGGCCTCGGCGCGAAGGTTCTGCTGCATGCGCGGATGGCCCGCCAGAAGCCAGAGAACCACATCGTCGCGAACGCGCAGAGCAGACAGCCACGCCGTGAACAGCGGCCGGCGCAGCTTATGGCTCTGGTTGAGACACGCAAGCACGAGCGCATCCTCGGGCAGCGAATTGGCGGAGCGGGGCGTCGGCGCCGGAAGCCCTCGGCGACTGTCGTTGACGTAATAGCAACGCGGCAGGCGCCATACGCGCTCGTGGAAGAACGCTTCGTCGCCCGGCGGAATCACTTCGCCGTCGGCGATGACGCTGTCGATGGCATCGTAACCAAGCGTTCCCGGAAAGCTCATGTAATGGACTTGCACCGGTGCAGGCCGCGAGGCGAGGATCGAAAGCCGGCCCCCGAGCGTGTAGCCATGGCGATCGACGAGAATATCGATCCCGTCGTCGCGGATCATGCGCGCGACCTCGGAATCGACGACGTCGCGCACGTCGCGCCAGCGGTCGAACGCCGCGCGAATGCGTGCGGCCGTAGCGCCACCGCCATCCCTGCCGTAGCCGTAGCCCGTGATCTCGAACCGGCCGCGATCGTGGGCCTCGAACAGTCCGGCCATCAGGCGCCCGGTTGGATGGTCGCGGAAATTGCCGGAGAGATAGCCGACGCGGAGACGCCCTGCGCGCGGCGGCACCGGACGCCGCGGCGCTGGCGCCGGCAACATCGCCTTCGACCAGCGGCGTGCAACCGCGAGCTGCTGTGCGGACGAAGTCGGCAATGAGAGCGCGATCCAGGGCGGCCAGCGTGGATCGCTCTCCGGATCGTCGAGCGTGGCGATGAGGCGCTGTTCGTACGCCTCGAGGCCGTCCCACTCGCAGAGCGTGTAGCGGACGTTGACGAGATTGGCCAGCGCAGGCGTGAGGGAAGAGTCGGCCGCGACGGCGCGCTCGAAGGCAAGGAACGCCTGCTCGTCGTCGCTCAACAGGCGATGGGCAAGACCGAGGTTGTCCCAGACTGCGCCGCTTCGCGCGCCGAGTGCCACCGCGCGTTCCAGTTGTTGCTTTGCATCGGCCGGGCGGTTGGCGTCGAGGCAGGTGCCCCCGAGGCTCAGGCGCAAACCGGGATCGTCTGGTGCGAGCGCGACGCAGCGCTCGAGCAGTGCCTGCGCGGCATCGGCCGCACCCGCTGCCTTGAGCGTCTTGGCTACGCTGTGCAACTGTTCGATCGCGGCACCGGCCTCCTCGCGCTCCCCGCGCGCGAGATGCGTGGCTGCCAGTGCCAGCCAGATCTCCTGGGTCGGCAACGCCTGCGCACGCGCCGCGGCAAGCGCACGCGTAAGGCGTTCGAGCGCGCCGGCATGTCGTCCGGCCGCAAGCTCCAGCTGCGCGATGCGCAGCAGTGCGCCGGGATGCTCGGGCAGCGACGCGAGGATCTGCTCGTAGATGGCGCGCGCATCGGCGGCGCGGCCGGCCGCTTCGTGGCGCGCGGCAAGCGCGAAGGCGTCCTGAACGGTGAGTTGCATCAGCGCAGGAGCCAGGCGACCGTGCCGAAGTCCGGCGCCGCGATCAGCCTCTGACGGGCTCCGCCAGCAGCGCGCGGATATCGTGCGCGAAGACCTCCGGCCCCTGGGCGTAGCTCTCGTACACGCGCAACCGCCCTTGGGGGTCGAAGACGTAAGTGCCGGCGGAATGGTCGACGCTGTACGCGCCGGGCGTCGGACCCGGTTGCTTCTGATACAGAATCTTGAATTCCTTCGCGGTCTCCGCCGTCGCCGCGGCGTCGCCGTAGAGTCCGAGAAAGCTGGCATTGAAAGCCGGCACGTAGCGCGAAAGGAGATCGGGCGTGTCTCGCTCCGGATCGACGGTCACGAACAGCACCTGGACGCGCGCCGCATCGGGTCCGAGCTTTTGCATCGTCGCCGCGAGCTCGGAGAGCGTCGTCGGGCACACGTCGGGACATTGCGTGTACCCGAAGAACAGCACGACGACCTTGCCGCGGAAGTCCGCCAGCGTTCGCGGCTTGCCGGTATGGTCGGTCAACCGGAAGTCGCGTCCGTAACCGATGCCGGTGACGTCGGAGCCCTGGAAATTCGGCGCCGCCGGGCCGCAAGCCGCGACAGCGAGCACGAGCAGCGCCGTGACGGCCGCGCGCAGGAAATGCATTAGTGCCAATAGTGGTCGAGAAGGAGCGCCGAAAACAGCGCCGCGAGATAGAGGATGGAAAAACGGAAAGTGCGCCGGGCCAGCGCGTCGCTGTAGCGTCGGTAGAGCGCGAGCGCATGACCGAGGAACGTGGCGCCGAGCGCCACCGCTGCGGCCAAATACAGCACGCCGCTCATGCGAATCGCGAACGGAAGCAAGGTGACGGCGAATAGCGCCGCGGTGTAGAGCACGATCATGAGGCGCGTGTATTCGGGACCGTGCGTGACGGGCAGCATCGGCAACCCTGCCTTCGCGTATTCCTTCACGCGGTACAGCGCCAGCGACCAGAAGTGCGGCGGTGTCCACATAAAGATGATCAGGAACAACAGCAACGCCTCCGGCGCGACGTCATTCGCGACCGCGGCCCAGCCTAGCACCGGCGGCATGGCGCCGGAGGCGCCGCCGATCACGATATTCTGCGGGGTCGCGGGCTTCAGCAGCACGGTATAAACGATCGCGTAGCCGACGAACGTCGCAAGCGTGAGCCACATCGTCAGCGTATTCACCTTGAAGTAGAGGATGCCCAGGCCGATCGCCCCGATGGCGCAGGCGAAGACTAGCGTCTGCAGCGCCGATATCTCGCCGCGCGGCAATGGCCGGGCACGTGTGCGCGCCATCACCGCGTCGATTTTTTGCTCGACCAGGCAGTTGATCGCGGCTGCGGCGCCGGCGACGAGTGCGATGCCCAGCGTACCGAAGACAACGGCGGACGCCGGCGGCAATCCCGGCGCGGCGAGAAACATGCCGATCACTGCGGTGAACACGATCAGCGACACCACGCGTGGCTTGGTCAGAGCGAGAAATTGGCGCGCGCGGCGAAGACGGCCGTGGGTAAGGGCGAGTGTGGTCATCGGCGAGACTTGAATCCTCGGCGGAGAGGAGCGCTACGGCTGGATCGAAGCTGTTGCCCGTACGAGAGACAAGATTTTACCACTCGACAGCGATCAACCGATTCGTGAATCCAAGTCGCCCAGAGGGGAGTGTCAATGCTGTTAGACCCAAAGTCACACCCTGCAAACTAAAAGGTCTTGCATTACTGCACGCCCTTCATTGTCTGGTTGCAGAGAGCGATCCTGATCATCCTGCATCATGGCATCACTTCGGTTTTGGCGGTCAAGGCACATTCAATACTTGCGGAGCACACTGAGCTGATCGCTCAGGCTTTCTTGGCCCACGAAGCGCACCAGCCTTTGGCGGCGACAAGCTTGCCTCCGAAGACGGAGCAAGGGCCGTTGGCATCACCGGGCTTGCCGGTGTAGAAATTGCAGTTGCTGCAAAGCGCTTTCGCATCCTTGCGATCGGTCGCCTTGGTGGCATCCATCTTGTACTTCAGCGCTACCGCTGTCGGCTCGGACTCGCTGACCATGTCGACTGCCTCGGCGCTTCCGCTTAACAGTGCGTTGGCGAATGGCGCAGCGGCCAACCCGGTGACGGTAAGCTTGATCAAGCGACGACGGTTCGTGTCAGCAGCGTGTTTGGTCATGGGATACTCCTCGTGTCTGAGGTGCGAAGTGGATGGCCGCGTGGGGCGGGTTGTGCAGGCAAATCGAAATCGTGGTCGGCTTGGCCGGAATCCTTGTACGAACCCAAAATCCTTTCATGGCCATGTTTGCTTGAAGAAACGTGGCACTCTTTTCTGGAACTCGATGACCCAGTGCTGGTGCAGCGACTCCGACCCTGCCGGCTCCAATTTTGGATGAGATTTCAGGACCCTTTCCAATACCGCCTCCTGGTCATGCTCGAGATCTACAAACAAGATATGTTTATCGTCTTTTATGGCTTGTTCAAAACGGGCAAAGTGGTAGTTGGGTTTTTGGATACCAAACAATCCACCCTCCCACGTGCAAAAACCTAAGGCCACTACGGCAAGGAAGACAAAAGGTATCCAGCCGACAGCGGTCTTCGTCCAGCCGGCAAAATAGGCGACAGCAAGAACCAGCACGAAAGCGCAAACACCGACTGCGGCGCCGATCAACGTTGAATGGACAATGTCGTTCTTCATGAATGACTGAACCCGGTGGAGATGCTCATGGTGGTCCAGTTCAGCGTCGTGCGCGGTGAGCACATGGATCTGCGGGGTGGAAACGCCGGCGCTCTCCAGTTGCTCTTCAACGACTTCCAGGTCATCGAGGTCATCGCTTATGAAATAGCGCCTCAGCGTTTTCATATTGTTCCCCCTCGTCTTATCAGTCTGCCCACCATCCCCCGATCCTGCTCAAATAGTCATTGTGAACCCACTGGAAGACGAGGTACGGCAGCCAACCGCTAAATCACGCGGTCACCGCCTAGCGATGTTGCACCGGCCCCGTAGCTCCCGGGCCGTGCGTCGGCGCCGCCGTTTGCGAACCGAAGAATTCGCCGCGCGTAAAGAAGGTGTAGTCAGCTTCAAGCGCGCCGATACCAAGGAGCACCAGCAACAGCAGCGGCGGAACCAGGATGGCGTAGACGATCGCCAGCCGCTCCCAGAGCATGTGCATGAAGACGGCAACGATCAGCCCCGCCTTCAGCAACATGAACACCAAGATGAGCCCCCACCTGAGGTAACCCTGGAAGTGGAAATAATCGACGAGATACGACGCGGTGCTGAGAACGAACAGCAATCCCCAGATCTTGAAATAGATGCCGAGCGGATGTTGTTGCCCTACCTCGTGATGTAGCGCCCCTGCCGCGGCATCGTGTTGCCCCGCGGCCGGATGATGCTGCCCCTCTGCATGTGCCATGGTTGTAATTACCAAAGATAGAAAACGGCGAAGATGAATACCCACACCAGATCGACGAAGTGCCAGTACAGACCCATGGTTTCGACGATCTCGTAGTTACCCTTCCTGCCGGTCATGAAGCCTGGCCTCTGTTTGTCGAGGTCACCCCGCAAGGCCTTGATCGCCACAATGATGAGGAAGATCACGCCGATCGACACGTGGGTGCCGTGGAAACCCGTGATCATGAAAAAGCTGGCGCCGAACTGCGCCGCGCCCATGGGATTGCCCCAGGGACGTATCCCCTCATGCACGATCAGCTTGGTCCATTCGAAGGCCTGCATCCCGACGAATGTGGCGCCCAATGCCGCGGTGAGCAGCAAGAAGACAAACGTTTTGACGCGATCTTTGCGATAGCCGAAGTTGACCGCCAGGACCATCGTCCCGCTGCTGCTGATCAGGATGAAAGTCATGATCGCGATCAGGAGGAGGGGGACTTCCGTACCCCCGACCGTCAATCCGAAAACCTCGCTGGGGTTGGGCCAAGGGACGGTGGTGGATATTCGCACCGTCATATACGAGATCAAGAAAGAGCTGAAGATGAACGTATCGCTGAGGAGGAAGATCCACATCATCGCCTTGCCCCAGGGAACGTTCTTGAACGCCCGCTGATCCGAAGACCAGTCGGCGACGATGCCTTCCAAACCGTCGGGCCGCGGGAGAGCGTCTCCCGTGCTCGTCAGCGCGGGTTGTGCCATTGACCTTGATCCTTTAGGTAGACAACAGAAGCGCGAACAAAACCAGCCAAACCAGGAACAGATAGTGCCAGTACACCGTGCACAGCTCCACACTCAAGCGTACCGCGCCGACCTCGACGCCGCGCCACACCTTGGCGGTGGTCTTGCCCCAGACCCACAGGCCGCCCAGCAGGTGCAAGCCGTGCAGCGCGGTCAGCAGGTAAAAGAAAGCCGTGGCTGGATCAGTCGCCACGAAATAACCCGAGGCGTTCAGTTGTTGCCACGCCCAGAGCTGTCCCGCCAGAAAAGCAAAGGTGAAAACACCCGCGGCAATGAGGCCGCTTCTCACGCCGTCTATCTCTCCGCGTCGTGCCGCGCCCCGTGTCCATTGCATGGCGATGCCGCTCGCGAGCAGCAAGCCGGTGTTCAGCCACAGCACCCTCGGAACGGACAGATTGGCCCAGTCCGCTCCCATCTTGCGCATGAAGTAGGCACTGACGAGCAGCGAAAACAAAGACGTCGCAACCGCAAGAAACACCCCGAGCCCGACTTTCACCGGGGGCAGGGGCAATGCGCCTTCTCCATCAACGTTTTTGACCGGATGCTGCTCTACCCAGGGCCTGACGTTCAGCGTCTGTCGCACCAGCCACCCGACCGCGACGGCCATGATTGCAAGCAAAACCAGTAATGAGGTCGTCACGACGACCCGCCCAGCGGCTTCGGGGTGCCCGAGGCGCCGCGCGTTTGCGCCCCCAGTTCTCCCGCATCAAGGGTTTGCTCGAGGCCTTTGGCCTTCTTACTCGGTGGCTGGTTCTGCGGTATGAAGTCCTCAGCCGCGCCTGGCACGCTGTAATCGTAAGCCCAGCGATATACCACAGGTAACTCTTTGCCAAAGTTGCCGTGCTTCGGCGGTGTGTCGGGCGTTTGCCACTCCAGCGTGGTGGCGCGCCAGGGGTTGCCACCCGCCGGCTTGCCTTTGAAATAACTCCAGATCAGGTTGTACAAGAACACGACTTGGACCGCGCCCACGATTAACGCCGCGATGGTGATCGCTTCGTTCAATGAATGCGCCGATTGGGGAATGAACTCGGTTCCGGTGACCGCATAGTACCGGCGCGGCACGCCCAGGATGCCCAGGTAATGCATCGGATAGTAGATCGCATAGGTCCCGAGGAAGGTGAACCAGAAGTGAAATTTGCCCAGGGTATCGTTCAGCATGCGCCCGGTGATCTTGGGGTACCAGTGGTAGATCGCCCCGAACACCACCAGAATGGGCGACACGGCCATCACCATATGGAAATGGGCGACCACGAACATGGTGTCGGAAAGCGGAAGGTCCACGGGCACGTTACCCAGGAACAAGCCCGTGAGGCCGCCGTTGATGAATGTGAAGACGAAGCCGATGGCAAACAGCATGGGGACGGTGAGGTGGATGTTTCCCCGCCACAAGGTCAGCACCCAGTTGTAGACCTTAAGCGCCGTGGGAATGGCGATGATCAGCGTGGTGGTGGCGAAAAAGAAGCCAAAGTACGGGTTCATTCCGCTGACGTACATGTGGTGCGCCCACACCATGAAACTGAGGCCGCCGATGGCCAGGATCGCCCACACCATCATGCGATAGCCGAAGATGTTCTTTCTTGCATGGGTGGCGATCAGGTCGGAGACGATGCCGAAGGCCGGGAGCGCGACGATGTAGACCTCGGGATGGCCGAAAAACCAGAACAGATGTTGAAACAGTATCGGGCTCCCCCCGTTGTAGTTGAGGTGTTGTCCCTTCGAGACGAGGGCGGGCATGAAGAAGCTGGTGCCCAACGCCTGGTCCAGCGTCATCATGATGGCGCTGACGAACAAGGCGGGAAACGCCAACAGCGCCAGGATGGTGGCCATGAAAATGCCCCAGACGCTCAAGGGCAAGCGCATCATCGTCATCCCTCGCGTGCGCGCCTGCAACACGGTCACCACGTAGTTCAAACCGCCCATGGTGAAGCCGATGATGAAGAAAGCCAGGGAAACGCACATCAGGATGATTCCCCAATTGTGTCCCGGAGTGCCGTCGAGGATCGCCTGGGGCGGGTACAGCGTCCAGCCGGCGCCCGTGGGCCCGCCCGGAACGAAGAAGCTCGCCACGAGCAACAGCACGGCGAACAGGTAGACCCAGTAACTCACCATGTTGACATAGGGGAAAACCATGTCGCGGGCGCCGACCATCAGCGGGATCAGGTAGTTGCCGAACCCTCCTAGGAACAGCGCGGTGAGCAGGTAGATCACCATGATCATGCCGTGCATGGTGACAAACTGAAGGTAGTTGTTGGGGGTGATAAAGGAAAAGACGTGCGGGAACCCAAGCTGCAGCCGCATGATTCCCGACAACACCAAAGCCACCAGCCCGATCCCGATCGCGGTGATCGCGTACTGGACAGCGATGACTTTTGCGTCCTGGCTCCAGATGTACTTCCCGACAAAAGTCTTCGGATGGTAGAGCTCCGGCTCTTCGACTTCGGCAGGCGGGACGTAATCCGATTCGTCATGGGTAACGGAAGTCATCGCTAGTTCCTCTTCGCTAACTCTTCACTATGCTCGATTCGCCCGAGGCATGTGATTATTATCATAACAGTATAAAAAATACGACGCTCACCGGTCAGCGGAAGGTATCGATGTAGGCAACGAGGTCATCGGTTGCCTGGTCATCGGTCAGAATTGCGGCCATCGATGCCATCTGCGGGCCGTACATGTCCTTGGGATGGGCGCCGCGAATACCCTGCTGGAAATTTTTCAATTGAGTGACCAGATACCAATCGCTCATACCCTTGAGCCGGGGGGCATTCGTTGCCTGCATGCCCCGCCCATCGGCGCCGTGGCAGGCTGCGCAGGTCACGTAAAGCTTTTGACCATGGGCCGCATTCTTCTGCACCGTGGTCGTGGCGGGATTATCCGGCAGCGTTCTGATATAGGCGACGACGTTAGCTATGGCCGCGTCATCACCCAGCGTCGCCGCCATCGGCGCCATCATCTTACCAAAAACGTCTTTTTCGTGTGTACCCCGAGCCCCGTTCTTGAAATTTTGCAATTGCCGTTTTAGATACCAGTCTCCTTGCCCGCTCAATTTCGGCGCATTCAACGCAGGATTACCCTCCGCTTGCACGCCATGACACGCAGCACAGACTGCAAACAGTGCCTTGCCTGCTGCAGCATCGCCGGCGACTCGGGCTCTGGATTGCCCGAACGTCGGGTAGTTGCTCAACCACGCCTTAAACGCGCTCTCTTCCTCCACGATGACTTTGCCACGCATCGTAAAATGTGCGATGCCACATAATTCTTCGCAGAGAAGGTCAAAGGTCCCGGTTCGGGTTGGCGTGAACCAGACGTAGGTGATCAGGCCCGGGACCAGATCCATCTTTACCCGGAACTGCGGCACGGTGAAGTCGTGCAGGACATCAACAGAGCGGAGCAGCGCCTTGACCGGCTTGCCGATCGGAAGATGCAGCTCCGGGCTTGCGATCAAGACATCGTCCAGCCCGCTGGGATCGTCCGGATTCATACCAAACGGATTTTCATCGCTGACATACTTGGCATCGACGGTGCCCAGCACGCCGTCCGCCCCGGGGAAGCGAAAGCCCCAGTGCCACTGCTTGCCCATGACCTCGAACACAGCCGCGTCTTTCGGAACCTCGACGAATTTCGCCCATACAAACAAGCCGGGGGCCAACATGGCGACGACTCCCACCGTGGTCGCCAAGATAAGCGCCAGCTCCAGCTTCTGGTTCTCGGGTTCGTAATGCGCCTTTGTTCCTCTCCGCTGACGGTAGCGCCACACGCAATAGGCCATGAACAGGTTGATAGCGACGAAGACAAACCCGCAGACCCAGAACGTGATCGTTACGGTTGTATCGATCGTGTCCCAATTGGAGGCGATCGGCGTGAAATACCAAGGACTCAGGTAGTGAAACAGGACGGAGCCAACGACCAATAAAACCAACGCGATTGCGAAGACCATAACGGTGGCCCTGGTTGTTTGGACAGAATTTTAAATGGGTCGGAAGCGCTGCTATTTTACCATTCCGGAGAACACGCGCAGGGCCGCCACAGCCCGCGGCATACCTCAACCGATCTGCGACGCACGCAGCAGCCGTTGGAGGTCCTTCGCCAGCCGCTCGGCGTCCGGATCGTCGCCATAGCGCAGCACCAGGTTGCCGCGAGGATCGAGCACCATAATGGCCGCACCGCTACCGGCGTCGATCGGCAGCCGAGTGAGCTCGACCGGAGCCACGCGTGCCGCGACGAGCCCCGGATTCCCGGCCAACAGCTCGGCCGGAGGCGACGGTGCGGTCGCTGGCCGCAACCAGACCCGCACGACGCGATCCTGCTCGCGGCCCTGGATCGTCCGCGCCACGCGGGTCGCATACAGCGCGCGCCGACACGCGTCGCCGCAGTCGGGCCCGCTGACGACCAGCAGTAACCATCTGCCGCGCAACTCCGCAAGCACAAACGGCTTGCCGTCCGGATACTCCCCTGCGATCACCGGCGCCGGCCGTGGATCCAGCAGCTCGCCATAATTCACGCGCTTGGTCGGCGCGAACCCGTAGTACGCAACGTAGGCTGCAACGATCGGCGCGAGCGCGACCAGCGCGAGCAGCAGCAAGGTGCCCCGACCTCTCGGCAGCCGCGGTGAGGGTCCGACGCTCGACGAACCGTCACGTGTCGGCCGCGATTCAACAACCCGCGACTCTCGCGGGCGCCAGTTGAGCGCAACCCACAACACGATCCCCAGTCCCGCAAGCGAATACCACTGCAACATGTAGCTCCGGTGCTGATCGATCCCGAAATCCGGCGGCGGCCAGTCGCGGACCAGGCTGTCGCCGGTATCGCCGCCTTGTTCGATCACGAACGGCAGCAACGGTAACCCGGTGGCTGCCGCGATACGGTCGATATCGAGATTCTGCCGGACCGAGCCGGCGCTCGCGTCCATCTTGAGTTCCAGGTAATGCGCCGGCGGCAGGTTGATCCGGCCCTCGACCCTGATCGCTCCCGGGGGCGGCGGCACCTGCGGCAATTCGGAGCGATGCGCCCCTTGAGCGATCCAGCCGCGGTCGACGAGCACATAGCGGTTTCCGCTGCCGAGCTTGAGCGGGGTCACGACGTCAAACCCCGGGCGGCCCCGGTAGACCTTGTTGTCGATCAGAACCTGCCGACGTCCGTCGAACACGCCGCTCGCGCGAACCGGCCGAAAGCGCAGCGCCGCTGCCTCGGCCGAGACCCCGGTCAATTCAAGCGGTGGCTGATCGGCGGCTCGTTCGTATTGCACGCGCAGTGCTTCTTTCTCCGCGCCACGGTGCCGCTGCCAATTGCCCAGGGACGCCGTCGCCGCGACGAGGACTGCGAGGCCCAGCGTGGGCCACAGCGTCGGCCGGAAACGCCGGTGCGCAAAGAACAAGCCTATCGGGTTTGGCACCGCTTCAGTGTCTGTTCTAGACTGAGGCCATCGCTCTGCCCCCATCGCGACTGCGCCTTGTTCAGAATCATCGTCATCACCGCCCTGGTCCTCATCGTTGCCAGCCTCGGGTCGGCGCTGTATTACCTTTACCACGACCGCGGTCGCGGCACGCGGATGGTCAGGGCGCTGGCGATCCGCGTCGCGCTATCCGCGGGCCTGCTCATATTCCTGGTCGTCAGCTACAAGCTCGGTTGGATCGGCGAGAGCGGAGTGCGTTAGACGCATTCCGGCAAGCAGAAGAGCCGCAGCCAAGGCGGCGACTGTTTTGGGCCATCTAGCTTAGAGCCAATACACGAGGATAAACAGAAGCAGCCACACGACGTCGACGAAGTGCCAGTACCACGCTGCCGCTTCGAACGCGAAATGATGTTCGGCGTCGAAATGGCCGCGGAACGCGCGGCCGAGCATCACCGACAGCATGATTGCTCCGATCGTCACGTGGAATCCGTGGAAGCCGGTCAGCATGAAGAACGTCGAGCCGTAGACCCCCGTCGACAGCTTCAGGTTCAGCTCGCTGTAGGCATGGCCATACTCGTAGGCCTGGAAGCCGAGGAACGTAAAGCCCAGCACGATGGTGACGAACAGCCAGAACTTGAGCGCGCCGCGGTGACCCATTTTCAGGGCGTGGTGCGCGACGGTCAGCGTGCCGCCCGAGGAAACCAATATGATCGTGTTGAGAAGCGGGATGCCGATCGCCTGCATCGGCGTGAACACTTCCTTCAGGTACGGGCCGTTGGTCGGCCATCCCGCCGTGTAATCGGGCCAGAGCAGCTTCTGCCCGAGGTCGCCGAGATCGGGGACGGAAATGTTGCGTACGTAGAACAAGGCGCCAAAGAACGCCGCGAAGAACATCACTTCGGAAAAGATGAACCAGCTCATACCCCAGCGGAACGAGAGGTCGACCTTCTTGTTGTAGAGCCGGTGCTCGGACTCGCCTATCACGGCGCCGAACCAGCCGAACATCATCGTCAGCAGCACCGCGAAGCCGGCGAGCACCAGCCACGGGCCCATCGCATACGCGTTGAACCAGGCCGCGGCGCCAAACGCCATCAGCAGCAGCGCGCACGAACCGGTGATCGGCCAGTACGATGGCTGCGGCACGTAGTAGTACGGCTTTGCGTCCGTGGGCGTAACGCTCATCGCCTGCTCCTCGTTCCTGCGTAAGATATCGGTCGCTACGATCAGTTGCCTTCGACCGCGAAAAATGTGTAGGAGAGCGAGATCGTGTTGATGTCGCGCGGCAGCTTTGGATCGACGACGAACACGACCGGCATCTGCCGTCTCTCGTGCGGCCCGAACGACTGCTTGGCGAAACAGAAGCAGTCGAGCTTCTTGAAATACTCGGCGGCCAACTGCGGCCCGTAGCTCGGAATCGCCTGCCCCGTCATCGGGCGCTCGGTTCTGTTTTCGACCTCGTAGACGACCTGCGCCATCTCCCCGGGATGCACGCTGATGACCGGTGCCAGCGGTCGGAACGTCCAGGGCAGTTTGCGCAGGTTGGCGTCGAACTCCAGCCGCACCGTGCGCGCGCGGTCGATCTGAGAGTTCTCGAGCCGATCCGGATTATCGATGTCGCGCAGTCCGGTCAGCCTGCAGATCTGGTCATAGAACGGAACCAGCAAGAAGCCGAAACCGAACATGACGATGACAACGACGCCGAGCTTGAAGAGCAGCGTCCGGTTGGCTTGCCGGGGATCGTCGGGCCTGGCGTCGCTCATCTGCGCACGTTCCGTAGGATCGCGACCCGCAGAGAGCCGATGATCGCGAAACCCAGCACACCGATGCCGGCGGTCGATCCGCCCGAGTACCGGGCGGCGATGACACCGCCGAAAAGGACTACGGCGATCGACTGCAGAATCAGCGCGGTACGCATGTTGGCTCCGCGTTGCGCCGGTACCGGCCGTTCCCTTCTCGTCGGGTGTTCCATCATCAACCGCTCGTTTCGTTTAAGGTAACTCCGCTTTAGCTCACCCGCGGCGGGGTCTCGAATGTGTGGTACGGCAGCGGCGACGGCAGCGTCGCGTAGTCCGGCACCCGTCGCGGCATGCCGGCCAACCCGAGGAAGTGCATTGGGAAGAACGTGATGTTGAAAAAGACGAACGACGTCCAGAAGTGCCACTTGCCCAAGGTCTCGTCGTACATCCGGCCGCACCACTTCGGCAGCCAGTAGTAGATGCCGCCGAAGAACGCGAACAGCGAGCCCGCAACCAGAACGTAGTGGAAATGCGCAACGACGTAATACGTGTCGTGCAGAACGATGTCGACCGGGACCAGCGAGAGCACCAGGCCGGTAAAGCCGCCCACGGTAAACATGAAGATGAACCCGATGGCGAACAGCATCGGTGTCTCGAAGGTCATCGATCCCTTCCACATCGTCGCCACCCAGTTGAAGACTTTCACGGCCGTGGGTACCGCGATCAGCATCGTCACGTACATGAAGAAGACCTGACCGGCGGCCGGCATGCCGACCGTGAACATGTGGTGCGCCCACACCAGAAACGAGAGGATTGCGATCGAGCCGGTCGCATATACCATCGACGCATACCCGAACAGCGGCTTGCGCGCAAACGCGGGGATGATCGTCGACACGATCCCGAAAGACGGCAGGATCATGATGTACACCTCGGGGTGACCGAAGAACCAGAAGATGTGCTGAAACAGCACCGGGTCGCCACCGCCGGCCGCATTGAAGAAACTGGTGCCGAAGTGGCGGTCGGTGAGCAGCATCGTCACCGCTCCGGCGAGCACCGGCATCACCGCGATCAGCAGGTACGCGGTGATAAGCCACGTCCACACGAAAAGCGGCATCTTCATCATCGTCATCCCTGGCGCGCGCATGTTGAGGATAGTGGTGATGATGTTGATCGACCCCATGATCGACGACGCTCCCATGATGTGCACGGCGAAGATCGTCAGGTCCATGCCCATGCCGGTCTGCACCGACAACGGCGGATACAGCGTCCAGCCCGCGCTGGCCGCTCCGCCCGGCACGATGAATGACGAGAGCAGCAGGACTGCGGCGAACGGCAGCAGCCAGAAGCTCCAGTTGTTCATACGCGCGAACGCCATGTCCGGTGCCCCTATCATCAGCGGCACCTGCCAGTTCGCAAAACCGACCGCCGCCGGCATGATCGCGCCGAAGATCATGACCAGCCCGTGCACCGTATTGAGCTGATTGAAGAACTCGGGTTCGACGAGCTGCAGACCCGGCTGGAACAACTCCGCGCGGATCGCGAGCGCCATCACGCCACCGACGAGAAACATGATGAACGAGAACCACAGGTAGAGCGTGCCGATGTCCTTGTGATTGGTCGTCGTGATCCAGCGCATGATCCCGCCCGGGTGATGCGCGTGCTCATGGTCGGCGCCGTGACCTGCGGCGTGATCGTGCGGAATGCTGCTCATCGCTTGCTCCTGGCTGGCGTTCGCAGATTGCTGTGTCCGATTCGCTACGACCGATCCGCTTTCACCTCGGCGGGCTGAATCGCCTCACCGGTGTGGTTGCTCCAGCTGTTGCGCGTGTAGGTGACCACGGCTGCGATGTCGATGTCGGAGAGCGTGCTCTTCCAGGCGACCATCGCCGTCGGCTGACCGTTCCTGACGACGCCGTTCAGGACCGTCTTGATCTGGTCGTCCTTCGGACCCGTGACGACCTTCGAGCCGTCGAGCGCCGGAAAGGCGCCGGCGACGCCCTTGCCGGTCGGCTGATGGCAGGAAGCGCAGTTCGCCGCGTAGACCTTCTCGCCGCGCGCGATCAGCTCCTTCACATCCCAGGTCTTGTTCGGATCGTCGGCCGCCGCGAGAGCCGCCTTCTTGTGTTCGGCGAGCCACTTCGCGTAATCATCGGCGCTCTTCACCTCGACGACGATGGGCATATAGCCGTGTTCCTTGCCGCAGATCTTCGCGCATTGGCCGCGGAAAGTGCCCGTCTTGTCGAACTTTATCCAGTCGTCGCGCACAAAACCCGGAATCGCATCCTGCTGCACGCCCGCCGCGGGGAGGAACCAGGCATGGATGACGTCGCTCGAGGTGATGAGCAGGCGAATTTTCTTGCCGGCCGGAACGACCATCGGCTCATCGACTTCCAGCAGGTAGTGTTCGCCCTTCTGCTCCCCTTCCTCGATCTGCGCAACCGGAGTCTTCAGATTGCTGTAGTAACCGAAGCCGTGATCCAGATAGTCGTAACTCCATTTCCACTGCGAGCCGGTGATCTTGACGGTGAGATCGGGAACCGCAGTGTCCTTCATTGCCAGAATCGTCCTGGTCGCGGGAACGGCCATGAATACCAGGATGAGGAAGGGGATCACGGTCCACACGACCTCGACCAGCGTGTTCTCGTGAAACTGTGCGGCCTGATGGCCCTTGGACTTGCGGTGCGCGAAGATCGAATAGAACATCACCGAGAACACGCCGACGAAGATCACGACGCAGATCCACATGATGTACACATGCAGGTCGAAGATCTGTGTGGCGATCGGCGTGACCGGCGCCTGGAGGTTGTACTCCTTCGCGGCTTGCGCCAGCGCCGGCACGAGCGCCACAACCAGTGCGGCCGTCCCGGCCATCTTCTTCAGCAGCGGGTGCGCTGACTTCATTGCTCCCTTTGCCATCGCTCCCCTGCGTTTCATGCTCCCCTCGATGAATTCCAGTGTTGCCAGCGCGCCGGCCCCGCTCGAGCTATCGCGCCGCCAGCAAGCGCCGGAGATCCCGGGCGACGATCGCCCGCTTGCCGGCGGGCAGCTCGTCGCCGAACGACACGCCTTGCCCGGCGAACCACAGCTTGAGGCGCGACGAGTGATTGAAGGCGTCCTCTTCCACTTCAACCCGGGTCCAGTAACGATTGAATTCCCGCCGCGTGCGCGTTCCCGCCCGCTCGCGCTCGACGATGACGCGATCACCGCAGACGCTTATCCGCTCCCAGTCCGCAGCGTGCCGCTCGATCCATCGGAATGCCAGGTACAGCACCGCCATTTCCAGCGCGGAATACGGGAGCACCATCCACGCCCCGAGTGCCGCGAATCCGAGCGCGAGGCCGAGTGACAGGATGCACAGCGACGCGTATACCCGCCAGCGCCACCGCGAGCCAAGCGAATCGTTCCGACGCGAGACCACGCAGAATTCGGGTTCGGCGGAAAGCAGTGGGATCCCTGCGCCCGGCATGCAAGCCTCTTCGACCGCGACAGCGCAGTCCTGGCATCCAGGATTACGGTGACGCGGTGTCGCGACAAACAACGCAACGCATTGCCAAAACTTATAAATCTTAGCATGGATGGCGGCGTCGCAAGATGCCGAAGGCGTGCGTTCATCGATCACCCAAGCCCGAGCGCGCCGGCGCCCGGGCCCCACTGCGGCGCATCGGACTTTGCCCAGGCGATGGTTGCGATGCGCGGCGCAGGCAGACGTTCTTCGAGCGCCGCCACGTTGGCATCGGGCCGCGTCAACATCGGCTCGACGAAATTCGCCACCCAGCCTCCGAACACAGCGCCGCGGCAGCGGATCGCGTGCGCCGAGAGCAGGGCGTGATTCAGGCAACCCAGGCGCAGCGCGATCACCAGCACGACCGGCAACGACAGCGCGAGAGCAATGTCGAGCATGTCCCGCCGCGCATCGAGCGGCACGAACACGCCACCTGCGCCTTCGACGGCGACGCGATCGGCGCGTCCGGCGAGCACCTCGTACGCTGTGCGGATGCGCGCGAGGTCGATCGGGACGCCCGCCTCGGCTGCGGCGAGGTGCGGCGCGATCGCGGGCGCGAATGCAAAAGGGTTGCGGAAGCGAAGCGGGGCTTCGACGTTGCCGGCCGCCGCGAGTGCCGCGACATCCTCGTTGCATGCGGCGCCCGCTGCGATGCCGGCGGCGACGGGCTTCATTCCCACCGCGCGCCGGCCCTGCGCCGCCCAGTTGCGCAACAGCGCGCACGCGACGACGGTCTTGCCGACGCCCGTGTCGGTACCGGTGATGAACAGCCCGCGAGTCATTTCCTTGTGCGAGTCATTTCCTTGTCTCACCTCGCGCGCGAACGTCGCGCTGGAAGCGCACGACCGCACGCCCGTCGGCGGCGAAACGCGGCTCGGGCTTCCACGCGTGGCCATAGACGACTTCGTAGGTTGCGGGCAGGCGCCCATCACGGCGAAACGCCTCGAGCGCCGCGAGCACGCGGCTCCAGCGGGCGCGGCCGGTAAGCCCGCGCGGCCGGCCGACCGTGGCGTTGCGCGCACCGATCGCCTTCAACTCGCGCATCATCGTCGTGGCATCCGTGTACGTCAGCGTGATGGTGTCCGTATCCATGACCGGATCGGCGAACCCTGTCTGCACCAGCATGTCACCGACATCGTGCAAGTCGATAAAGCGGCCGACGTGCGTCGCGCGGTCGATGCCGGCGAACGCGGCGCGCAGTTCCTTGAGCGTGTCCGGTCCGAACGTGGTGAACATCAGCAATCCGCCGGCGCGGAGCACGCGGTGAAACTCACCGAACGCGGCCGCGGCGTCATTGATCCACTGCAGCGTCAGGTTGCTCCACACGAGGTCGACGGTTCCGGACGCGAGCGGCAGGTGACAGACATCGCCGCAGACCAGCCTCGGATCGCGGCGCGCCGACGCGCGCGTCCCGAGCAGCCGGGCGAACAGCGAGCGTTCGGAAGCGTGCGTCGCCGCCGCGCGGCGCCGCGCAGCGTCGAGCATCGCATACGCGAGATCGAGGCCGACCACGAAAGCCTCCGGATAGCGTGCCGAGAGCTCGCTCAACGCATCGCCGGTGCCACAGCCCGCGTCGAGGATCGCCAGCGGTTGCAGCTTCACGAGCACGAGGCGTTCGGCCATCCGCTGGCCGACCTCGTGCTGCAGGATGGCGGACGCGTCGTAGCTCGCCGCCGCGCGCTCGAAAGCGTGGCGCACGCTGCGGGGATCGAGGCGGAACGGATCGACGCTAGACGCCATCGGCGATTGCGCAGAGGAATGCTTCGGGATGCGACAGGAATGGCGCGTGCGCCGCGCCGGGGATCAGTCGGAACGACGCGCACGGCAGCGTTCGGGCCAGCCATTCGCCGGCTTCCGGAGGCGTCAGGGTATCGCGCTCGCCGGAGATGACGACCGCGCGCTGCCGAATCGCGCCGACGTCGGCGCGCAGATCCGTCGTCGCCAAGAGCTCGAGCGCGGCGCGCAGTGCGACCCGCGAAGGCTCGCCACGCGCAAAGAGCTCGGTGCGCAGTTGCGCGAGCACGGCGCGCGCGTGCTCGCTTCCCTGCACCTGTAGCGCGACGAAGCGTTGCAGCGTCAGCCGATACGATACGGCGAGCTCGTCGCCGAACTGCTGCAGCGTCGCCGCGGTCATCGCGTGCGGCCAATCGGGGCGCGCGACGAAGCACGGCGTCGCCGCGGTCAGGATGAGCCGGCCGACGTGCTCGGGCTCGACGCGCGCCCAGTGCATCGCGACTGCGCCGCCGAGCGACCAGCCGAGCACCGTCAGCGGGCCGGCCGCGGCGTCCGGCAGGCGCGACACCGCGTCGGCGATCACCGCGGTTATCGTTGCCAGCGCATACGGCGCGATCGCCGCGCTGTAGCCGTGTCCGGGGAGATCGACGCGGTGAATCCGGAATTTTTCGGCCAACCGCGGCAAGAGCGGTGCAAACAGGCCCGAATGCATGGCCCAGCCGTGCAGCAGCACCAGAGGAGGCCCCGCACCAACGCTATCGATGTGCACGCCGCTCATTGATGTACCTCCACGCTTGCGGCTGCCGCCGCTGCGCTGCCCCCGGGGGGCGTAATTCGCGCCTTGCGGCGGCCTACGGCGCTCATGCGCGCTCCGCGAGCTCTGCAAGCCCAGCCAGCAGCCGGGTGACGTCAGCCTCCGCGTGCGCCGCGGAGAGCGCGATGCGCAGCCGCGCCGTACCTTGCGGGACGGTCGGCGGCCGGATCGCCGGAACCCACAGTCCGCGCTGCCAGAGCGCGGCGCTCAAGGCAAGCACTTCGGCATTGTCGCCCACGACGAGCGGCTGGATCGCGGTCTCGGAGGGCAGAACGCGCCAGGGCAGGGTCGCGGCACCGGCGCGAAAGCACGCGATCAACGTAGACAGGCGCTCTCGTCGCTGCGGCTCGTCGCGGATGATCGCGAGGCTCGCCTGCAGCGCGCAGGCGAGGAGCGGCGGCGAAGCCGTCGTGAACCCGTAAGGCCGCGCGATCTGCAGCAGCGTTTCGACCACGGCGCGATGCGCAGCGACGAACGCGCCGGAAACCCCGGCCGCCTTGCCCAGCGTGCCCATGTAGACGATGCGCTCCGCGGCGAGCCCGAAATGCGCCAGCGTGCCGCGACCGCCTCCGGTCACGCCGAAGCCGTGTGCGTCGTCGACAAGCAGCCACGCGTCGTGCATTTCCGCCAGCTCCAGCAACTGCGGCAACGGCGCGATGTCACCGTCCATGCTGAACACCGCGTCGGTGCAGATCAGCTTGCGCTTCGCACGGCTCTGCGTCAGGCGGCGGGAGAGCTCGTCGAGATTCCCATGGCGGTAGCGGATGAACTGAGCGCGCGACAACCGCGCCGCGTCGTTGAGGCAGGCGTGGTTCAAGCGATCGCCGAACACCGCGTCGCCGCGACCGCAAAGCACGGGGACAATGGCGAGATTGGCCAGGTATCCCGTCGAGAATAGCAGCGCCCGCGCATCGGCGCAGGGCGCGACCCAGTCGGAGAGCTCGCGCTCGAGCGTATCGTGCGCGGAAAAGTGACCGGAGATGAGATGCGAGGCGCCGGCACCGACACCGAACCTCGCCGCACCGCGCTGCGCGGCGGCGATGAGGCGCGGGTCAGACGCGAGTCCCAGATAGTCGTTGCTCCCGAAGTGCAAGACCTCGCGCCCTTCGACGGTGACGTGCGCGCCTTGCGGCGAGTCGACCGCACGCCGGCATCGCGCAAGCCCGGCCGCGTCGCGCGCGGCGAGCGCGACCGTGAGTTCGTCCACCGCGCGCGTGGTCAAGTCGTGGTGCGATCGCCGGCCTCGAGCGCCGTCAGGCCGAGACGCCGGAAAAGCGCCCGATCCGCTTCGACGTCGGGATTGCCGGTGGTCAAGAGCTTGTCACCGTAGAAGATCGAGTTCGCTCCGGCGAAGAAGCAGAGCGCCTGGATGCCGTCGCCAAGCTCGCGCCGTCCTGCGGATAGCCGCACCGTCGCCCGCGGCATCGTAATGCGCGCGACGGCGACGGTGCGCACGAACTCGAGCGGGTCGATCGATTCAGTGCCGTAAAGCGGTGTGCCTTCGACCTGCACCAGGTTATTGATCGGCACCGACTCGGGATAAGGATCGAGGTTGGCGAGCTGTGCGATGAGCCCTGCGCGTTCCGCGCGCGATTCCCCCATGCCGACGATCCCGCCGCAACATACCTTGATTCCAGCGCCGCGAACGCGGACCAGCGTTTCGAGACGATCGCGATATTCGCGCGTGGTAATGATTTCGCCGTAGAACTCGGGCGCGGTGTCGAGGTTGTGGTTGTAGTAATCGAGGCCGGCTCTTTTGAGCGCTTCCGCCTGACCGTCTTTGAGCATGCCTAAGGTCGCGCAGCTCTCGAGTCCCAGCGCCTTGACTTCGCGCACCATGGCGAGCACTGGCTCGAGATCACGGTCTTTCGGACCGCGCCACGCCGCGCCCATGCAGAAGCGCGTCGCGCCCGCGGCCTTTGCCGCGGCGGCGGCGGCGGCGACCTCGCCGAGGGGAAGCATCGCTTCGTTTGGCACGCCGGTGTGATAGCGCGCGGCCTGAGGGCAGTACGCGCAGTCCTCCGGACAGCCACCGGTCTTGATCGACAGCAGCGTCGAGAGCTGCACGGCGTTCCGCTCATGGTGCGCGGCGTGTACCTGGTAGGCACGCGCGAGCAGGTCGTTGAACGGCAGCCCGAACAGCCCCTCAACCGCCGCAAGCGTCCAGCCCGGGGGCCCGGCGCTTGTGGCCTGCGCGGCGGCGGGCGCGGATCGCGATGATGGCTGCATGGAAGCGGTGGTCTGGTTAGAATGCTTACGCAGTGTCGGAGGAGGAAGGCCCGTTGTCAAATTTTCTGGGCGGCGCGCTTGACAACATGCGCCGCGGCGCGCTCGACGCCGCGCGGCGCGAGTTGCCGCAGCGCTGTGAGCTCTGCGCCGCGCCATCCGGCGCGCTGCTCCTGTGTTCGGCGTGCCTGCATTCCTTGCCGCGCCTTGGGCCGGCGTGTCCTGTGTGCGCACTGCCGACGCCGGACGGCGAGGTGTGCGGCCGGTGTCTTGCCCACCCGCCACCATTCGCAGCGACCGTGGCGGCGTTCGCCTACGCTTTTCCCGTCGACCGTCTCATGCACGCGTTCAAGTACCATGGCCGGCTCGCGCTCGCAGAGTGGGCTGCGGGCGCTATCCTCGCCGAACGCGGGCGGCGCTGCCCGGCACTGCCGCCCGACCGCCTGATCGCGCTGCCGCTTTCGCGCGAGCGCCAGCGCGAACGCGGCTACAACCAGGCGTACGAAATCGCCCGCGCCGTCGCCCGCCAGCTGCGAGCCCCGCTCATTCGCCACGGCATCCGTCGCGATCGGGCAGCGCCGCCTCAGGCCGCGCTGCCCTGGAGCGAGCGCGCGAAAAACGTTCGCGGCGCCTTCGCCTGCGAGCTCGACCTCACGGAAATGACTGTCGCGGTCATCGACGATGTGATGACGACCGGCGCCTCGCTGGCCGAGTTGGCAAAGACGCTCAAGGCTGCCGGCGCAACGCGTGTCGAGAACTGGGTCGTCGCACGCACCTTGCCGCCGGCGGCCTAGAGCGGGCACCGTAACGCGTGCCTCCCTTGGCGATGGTGGCGGTTGTTCTCGTTCAGCCGGAGATACCGCCGAACACGGGCAACGTGATCCGGCTTTCTGCCAACTCGGGTGCCGAGCTGCATCTGGTCGAGCCGCTCGGTTTCCGGCTCGACGACCGCGAGCTCAGGCGCGCCGGCCTCGATTACCACGAATGCGCGCGCGTGCTCGCGCACCGCGACTGGGCCGCCTGTCGGGCCGCGGTCGATCCGCTGGGCGCGCGCCGCTGGTACGCGCTGACGACCAAGGGCCCGCGATCGCTCTTCGACTGCGCTTTTCGCTCCGACGATGTCTTTGTCTTCGGCTGCGAGACCGCCGGATTGCCCGCAGCGATCCTCGCCGAGTTTCCGGCGGACGCAAAGCTGCGCATCCCGATGCGCGCCGGCGTGCGCAGCCTGAACCTGTCCAATGCCGTCGCGATCGCCGTCTACGAGGCGTGGCGGCAGGGGAGCTTCGCCGGTTCCGGCGTCGGACCGTAGGAGCCTAGCGCATCCCCAGTCGCGAGAAGATGAACCGCAGCTCGTACTCGCGATCGCGGATGACCTGCTCCTTCGCCTTGCCGTAGCCGTGGCCGGGATCCACGCGCGAGTCATATTCCCCTGCCGTGACCAGCGTCGGCGGGAAGCTCACGCCGTCACGAATGTTGTGGTACGGCGAGTAGCGCAGCAGGTACGCGAAGTCCTGGGCCTTGTCGGGATCGCCATATTCCGCGATCCAGAAGCGCGCGATCAGGAATTTGTGAAAGCGCACCATGTCGAGCAGCGGCACCTGGCACAGCGCGGCGGTGAAAAGATCCGGTCGCTGCGTGAGCATCGCGCCGATGAGGAGCCCTCCGTTACTGCCGCCGCCGACCATCAATCGCTCGCGGGTCGTGTACCTTTCGCGGACCAGCCACTCGGCGGCGGCGATGAAATCATCGAAGCTCGCCTGCTTGTTGCCGAACTTCGCGGCGTCGTGCCAGCGCTCGCCGTATTCGTCGCCGCCGCGGATGCCCGCGTCGGCCAGAACTCCGCCGCGATTGATGAACGTCGCCCAGCTGCGGACGTACTCCGGGCCGATGCCGACATTGAACCCGCCGTAGCCATGCAGGAACACGGGATTCGAACCGTCGAGCTTCATGCCCTTGCGATACGACAGGAACATCGGCACTCGCGTGCCATCCTTCGACGGATAGAACACGAGCTTCGATTCGATCCGGGACGTATCAAGCGGGGGCTTGTCTTCCCACAGCAGCGACCAGGCGAGCGACTTGCCGTCGATCTGGTAGAGCCGGCCCGGCGCGGTGAAGGTCGACAGCGTAGCGTACACGACATTCTTGTCGATATCGTAGGCGCTGGCGCTGACATTGCCGAGCTCCGGCAGCGGAAGGTCGCGCATGCGTTTGCCGGAGAGCTCGTGCACCCAGACCCGTGTGAGGACGTCCTTCTTGTCGCGGACGAGCAGCCAGTCGCTCGTCACATCCACGCCGTCGAGCACGGTCTCCTGCTCGGGCCAGAGCACCTGCCAGCGGTCGAACTCCGGCGCGTCGTAGCTCGCTGCCATCAGCTTGAAGTTCGGAGCATGGTCGTTGGTGACGAAGTAGATGCGATCCTTGCGGAAGTCGGCGCCGGCGCGGAACTCTTTGCTCGTGTAGATCGTCGTGGGCTCCGCGCTCGAGCCGAGCGGCCGGATGCGGATGGTGTTCGAGTAGAAGTCGCCGGTCTCGAATACCGTTACTTCGGCTTCCTCCGGCTCGTACACCGAGCACCAGTCCTTGGCGTCAGTCATCGCGATCAGCAGCTCGTCCTTCGCCGCGTCGTCGCCGAGCCTGTGCCGGTAGCAGCGGTGCGGTTCCTGCCGCTCGATCGACTCCTTGGTGCGCGGCGTCACGAAGGCGTAACGCTCGTCACGCGCCCAGTGGAAAGCTTCGATTCCGGGCAGCAAGGGACCGATGTGCGCGCCGGTTCGGGTATCGATGATGCGGTAGTCAGTGATCTCGGAGCCCCGGCTGTAGGTCGCGACGGCGGCACGGCTTGCATCGCGGTTCAGGACGAATGCGCCGACGCTGGTCTTGCCGGAGGGATCGAGCGCGATCGGATCGAACAGCAGCAGCTCGCGCCCGTCGAGCCTTGTGTACACCTTGGCCTGCTCTTCGCCCTTGCGCGTGCGATAGAAGAATTCGCGGCCCTTCTTGAAAAAAGGCGGCTGAGTTATATCGCGGTCGAAGTAGGCGGTGAGCTCGTCGTGCAGCCCGGCAACCGGCGGTGCGTTAGCGTCGAGCCAGGCGAGTGTGACTTCATGCTGGCGTTTGGTCCACGCCTGCACTTCCGCGCTCTTCCCGTCCTCGAGCCAGCGGTAGCGATCGGTGAGCTTGATGCCGTGGACAACGTCGACAACGGGCCGCGCAGACGTCGCCGGCGGATCGAACGACGGTGCGGCGACGGCAAGCGTGCTCGCCATGATCAGCAGCAAAGCGGCGTCTTCACGGGCGCGGCGAAGCCAAGGATGCATGTTCGAGCATTCTCCGTCTCTGCAGTTTCACTGGAACTCCGGGCCGGGCTCGCGCGCGAGCAGCGCTTCGACGGCGCGCCGCGGCGGCAGATTCTCGTAGAGCACTCGATAGACGGCATCGCAAATCGGCATGTCCACGCCCAACGCGCCGCAGAGAGCGCGCACGTCCCGCGCCGCCGCGACGCCTTCGGCCACGTGTCCGAGCTCGCCCAAGATCACGGACAAGGGCTGCGCTTTGGCCAGGGCGAGGCCGACGCGGCGGTTACGCGACAGATTCCCGGTACAGGTCAGCACCAGGTCGCCCAAGCCCGCGAGACCCATCAGCGTTTCGCGCTTGCCGCCGAGCGCCGCAGACAGCCGCCCCGTTTCCGCGAGCCCGCGCGTGATAATCGCGGCGCGCGCGTTGTCGCCGAAGCCGAGGCCGTCGCTGGCACCGGCGGCGATCGCGAGGACGTTCTTTACCGCGCCTCCGACCTCGACGCCCGTGAGGTCATCGCTGACGTAGGCGCGAAGAGTCTCGCCGCGCAAGCGCCGCGCCACGTCTTCGGCAACGAGCGCATCGGTCGCCGCCACCGTGACCGCGGTCGGCAGACCGCGCGCCACTTCCTCGGCAAAGCTGGGGCCCGAGATGACGCCGACGGGGGCCGGCCGGAGAGGCGCGAGGACGCGATGCGCAAGTGCCACGCCAGGCGCGTCATGCGTGGCGACGAAACCCTTGCCCAGCCAGAAAAGCGGGATATCGGCTGCGCCGCGTGCGGCCGTGACGACCTCGATCAGAGCGCCGATCGGCGTCGCGACGAGGAGCAACGATGCGCCGGCGAGAATCTCCTGCAGATCTGCGCTGACGGTAACCGCCGAATCCAATGCGACGCCAGGAAGATAACGTGCGTTTTCGCGCGTCATGGTCAACACGCGAGCCTGGTCGGGATCGCGCGCCCACAACCGAATCGACGGTGCCGAGGCGGTTTGGGCGAGATGCACCGCCAGCGCCGTTCCCCACGCGCCGGCGCCGAGGATCGCAACTGTATCCATCGGCGTTTACAAAGCCGGGACAACAGGGCGCAGGCTCAGAGACCCCAGACCTGCTGGATGCGTACAAATCCCGCCTGTCCATCGCGATGCCGGACCTTGGCCCAGCCCGGCGTCGTGGTGACGTAAGCGGGATCGACGAGCTCGAGCAGGACGTTCTGCTCGGCCTTGAACACCAGCGGTGCGGATGCGTCGGGATTGGCGAGGATATCGGCTACGGCCGTGCGCACCAGCAGCACGCGCCTCTCGCCGACCGATTTCTTCTCGATCCAGGCGATCGTGCCGCCCGCGTCGCGAACCTTGAGCCAGCCTTCGACGTTGACGATGACCTCGAGCGGATAATCACGGCCCAGCGCGTAAAGCGGCTTGGCCTTGACCGACGGCGCGTCGTAGAGCACGGCCGCTTCGGCCGTCGAGCGGAACTCCGCGGCGGCTGCGGCTCCGGCAAACACGGCGAGAGGCAGCAGCAAACCGAGAGCACGACTCGCCATGCGGTTCGCCTACCCCTGCGCGGCCACCTGCGGCTGCTGCATGCTCGCCAACTGTTGCTGATAGAGCACCTCGAAGTTGATCGGGTCGAGATGCACGGGGGGAAATCCCGCGCGCATGATCGCGTCGGCGATCGTTTCGCGGATGTACGGGAATAGCACGTTCGGGCAGTGGATGCCGAGAATCGGCTGGATATCCGACAGCGGCACACCGTTGATCCTGAATATGCCGGCCTGCGCCGCCTCGACCAGGAATAGCGTCTTGTCGCCGGTCTTGGCGGTCACGGTGATGATGAGCACGCACTCGAACACGCCCTCATCGATCTGCTCCCCGCGGCTGCGCAGGCTCACCTCGACCTGCGGCGATTCCTGGGTAGTGAACGATTGCGGCGCACCCGGGTTTTCGAGCGACAGATCCTTGACATAGATTTTCTCGATCTTCAGCGTCGGTCCGGTGGGGATTTGCGGTTCGGCCATGCGGATTCCTGGTTGAGGGCTGATTGAACGGCGAAACCATTAATTATACCGTAGCGCGAGGCCGCGGTCGGCGCCCTACTTCAGGCCGGCTCTTCCAGCAACGGACCAAGCTTGCCGGCGCGGTCGAGCGCGACCAAGTCATCGTACCCGCCGACGTGCAGCGCGCCGATATATATCTGCGGGACCGTTCGGCGACCCGTTTTTTGCATCATTTCCAGACGGCGCTCGGGTTCGAGATCGACGCGTACCTTCGCAATGTCCGCCACGCCTTTCGCGCGGAGCAGCCGCTCCGCCTGGACGCAGAACGGACAGATCGCCGTCGCGTAGATCATGATCCTCGTCACTACTGTATCGCGCCGCAGGCGCGCACTAAGTTCCCCTCTCCCAGCGGGAGAGGGTTAGGGGTGAGGGCATAAGGGAGCGCAGTCGAGGGGTCTCAGACACTCTTCTCGACCGGCAATCCCGCATCGCTCCAGGCGCGCAGGCCTCCGCGGAGCGTGTAGACCTCCGCGAAGCCCAGCTTGGTCAGGGCGGAGGCGGCCGTACGGCTGCGCTGGCCGCGGTCGCAATAAGCGATGACCGGACGCCCCGTCATCTTTTTGAGCTCATGGCCGCGGCTCGCGAACTGCGACTGCGGCAAATGCACTGCATTGGGCACCTGCCCGCCCTGGTATTCCTTCGGCTCGCGCACGTCGAGCATCAGCGCATTGCGCCGGTTGATGAGCTGCGTTGCCTCCATCGCTCCAATTTCGCGGACCGTCGACCAGCGGTAGCCGATCATCGGCCACAGCAACATTCCGCCGGAGACGATCATGGCCAGGATCAGCCACCAGTTGTTCTCGAGAAATTGCAGATCCACAACAGGTTTGAGCGCAGTCAAGTGAAACAGCCGAAATGATAGCGTAGTCCCGATCGCGGCGTGGCTACGGGAACCAAGGTGCAACCACCGCTGTCGATGGCAGGCTGGCGGCAAGGCGTGGACGCTTTTACCGGTCGCGCCCGGCGGTTGCAGGCTACATAGGACTCGACGCCGCCGGTCAGGTCGCGACCGCCGTACGGCCGCGCCGGGCGGGCGGCGTCTTGCTGATCATCTTGGTTCGCGGCTCAATGGCGCCATGGACGATCGGCGATGCGCGCCGATCGATCGAGCCGCGAAATCGCGGCCGGCTCTCTGGTCTGCAGTCTTGCGAGCTGGAAAACGCGCGTATAATTGGGTGCAGAGAAGAGTCTTGCGGTTCGCATCCGCGGATCGCCGTACCAGAAAAGAGGTTCGCGATGCGTAATGGCTGGAAGAAGGCGGGATTGATCGGTCTGGGAGCGGTGCTTGGCCTGTTGCTGAGTCTCAATTTCTCGGCGATGGCGGAAAAGGAAGCCAGACTGCCGATCCCTTATGACGATCTGCAGCTCTTCTCGGCCGTTTTCGGCCGGATCAAGAGTGATTACGTCGAGGCGGTCCCCGACGACAAGTTGATCCGCGAAGCCATCAACGGCATGGTCCACGGGCTCGACCCTCACTCGGACTTTCTCGACGCCGAAGCCTTTCGCGAGCTCCAGGTTTCGACTCAGGGCAGATTCGGCGGGCTCGGCATCGAAGTCGGCGTCGAAGATGGCATCATCAAAGTGATTTCGCCGATCGAAGACACGCCGGCGTTCCGCGCCGGGGTCAAAGCGGGCGACCTGATCGTCAAGATCGACGACATCGCGACCCGCGGCATGGCGCTCACCGATGCCGTGCAGAAAATGCGCGGCAAGCCCGGAACGCAGATAGTGCTCACCGTTGCCCGCAAGGAACTCGATACCGCGCTGACCTTCACCTTGACGCGCGAGGAAATCGTCGTTCAGAGCGTGAAGTCCAAGATGCTCGAGCCCGGCTACGGCTACATCCGCATTCGCCAGTTCCAGGAGCGCACCGGCGAGGATCTCGCCAAGGCGATCAAGAGTCTGTACAAGCAAGGCGAGCTCGTCGGCCTCGTGCTGGACGTGCGCACCGATCCGGGCGGACTGCTGCCGACTGCGGTCGGCGTCTCCGCGGCTTTCCTGCCCAGGGACGCGCTAGTCGTCTACACCGACGGCCGCACGCCCGACGCGCGCATGCGGCTGTCCGCGAGCAAGGACAACTATCTGCGCAGCCGAGGCGAAGACTACCTGCGCGATCTGCCTCCGGCGATCAAGACGGTGCCGATGGTCGTGCTCGTCGACGGCGGAACCGCGTCGGCATCGGAGATCGTCGCCGGCGCGCTGCAGGACCACAAGCGCGCCATCGTGATGGGCACGCAGACCTTCGGCAAGGGTTCGGTGCAGACCATCCTGCCCCTCGGACACAACACCGGTCTCAAGCTTACGACCGCGCGCTACTACACGCCGAACGGCCGCTCGATCCAGGCGAAGGGTATCGAGCCCGACGTCGCGGTCGACGATGGGCGCGACTCGCCCAATCGCCTGCGCGAAGCCAATCTCGATCATCATCTGCAAACACCGGCTGCGGGTACGCCAGGCGATGCCGCGCTCCTGAAGGGCAAGACCGCGGCGGCCGTGCAGGCCGTCGCCAAGAACGAGGGCAAGCCCGTGGCAAAGGTCGACCCCGACACGCTGTCGCCACGCTTCGAATTCGGCGCGGCTGATGACTTCCAGCTGCAGCAGGCGATGAACCAGTTGAAAGGCCAGCCAGTACTTGCCTCGAGCAAAGCGGTAGCGGCGCAGGCGAAGCCGCAGTAGCCTTAGCCGAGGAGTCCAGCCCGAGAACGCCCGGCATGTCCGGGCGTTCTTGTTTTTCGCTCTTTCCATACTAGCCTTTAGCGCCGGCAACAGCCGCCGTCCATGGACGACACCCAACTCCTGCGCTACAGCCGGCACATCCTGCTCTCCGAGCTCGGTGTCGACGCGCAACAGCGGTTTGGCGAGTCGAACGCAGTCATCGTCGGCATCGGGGGACTGGGAAATCCCGTCGCGCAGTTCCTCGCCGCGGCGGGCGTCGGAACGCTGACGCTGATCGACGCCGATCGTGTCGATCTCACCAATCTCCAGCGGCAGATCCTCTTCGACACCGGTGCCGTCGGCCGGCCGAAAGTCGAAGCAGCGGCTGCGCGCATCGCCGCCGTCAATCCCGAGGTACGCGTCGTCCAGCTTGCCGACCGCGTGGGTCTGGCTGCGCTCGCGCCGCTGGCGGCGGCCGCCGACGTCGTGGTCGACTGCACGGACAACTTTGCGACGCGACACGCCGTCAACCGCGCCTGTGTCGCCGCGAAAAAGCCGCTCGTCTCCGGCGCAGCGATCCGCTTCGACGGCCAGATCGCGGTCTTCGACGCCCGCGATCCGGCGAATCCCTGCTACCACTGCCTGTTCGGCGAGGCCGATGAGTTCGAGGAAACGCGCTGCGCGACGATGGGCGTATTTGCCCCTCTCGTGGGCATCGTCGGCGCAATGCAGGCGGCGGAAGCTCTCAAGCTGCTTGCTCCCGCCGGCCGTTCACTCGCGGGAAGGCTGCTCCTTATCGACGCGTTGACGATGGAATGGCGCGAGCTCACTGTCGTCAAGGACCCGGCGTGTCCCGTGTGCGGGATGGCAGCGCGGTGACGAACGCGGCGACCTCTCCGGCGCGGCGCGTATTTCTTGTGCGCGCGCTCGGCGCCGCGCTGTCGCCGGCCGCTGCCACGCTCGCGCACGCGGTTGAAGCGAAACTTTCCAAAGCGGACTGGCAGGCGATCCGGAAGGTGATCTCGCAGCAGCTCGCGGCGCTCCGTGCCGGCGACGGCGAACGAGCCTTCGGCTATGCCAGTCCCGGGATTCAGGCCCAGTTCGGCGACGCGCAGACGTTCATGATGATGGTCCGCGCCGGGTATTCCGCGCTCCTCGATGCACGCTACACCGAGTTCCTCGAGGGCGCGATCATCGACGGCATCGTCGTGCAGCCGCTGCGGCTGATTGCGCCGGACAACAGCGTGCTGGTCGCGCTCTACACGATGGAGAAGCAGAAGGGTGCCTGGCGGATTACCGGCTGCCAATTGGCACCGTCGACGGTGCAAGCCGCTTAAGGAACCTAACCGAAGAGGTACTTGCGCTGCGTCTCCCAGTGCTCCTGGGGCAACCGCTTGAAACCCGACTTGGCGAATAGCAACCAGCGACCAAGCACAAAGGCGAGCAACGCATTGGCCTCGGCGATGGGATCGCCCGTCCACGCACCGCCTGCCTGCGCGATCTTGAGCGCCTGCCGCAGTGCGGCTTCGACGCGCTCGTAGAGTTGGTTCATGCGGATCTGCAGCCGCTCGTCCTCGTTGACCAGCGCGTCGCCGATCAGTACTCGCGTCATGCCCGGATTCCTCTCCGAGAAGCCGATCAGCATGGACACGATCTGCGTGGCTTGCGCCACGCCGTCGGTGGTGTCGGTCGTGATGTCGTTGACCAGCTTGAGGAGCGTGGACTCGATGAAGTCGATCAGCCCCTCGAACATCTGCGCCTTACTGGCGAAATGGCGGTAGAGCGCCGCTTCTGAGACCTTCAGCTGTGCGGCGAGCGCGGCGGTCGTTATCTTCTCGCCGCGCGGGTTCTCCAGCATCGCCGCCAGCGTCTCCAGGATTTTCTTCTTGCGCTCGCCGGGCTTGGTTGCCATCGTCAATCCGCCCTGATCATCGTGCCGACCCCTTCGTTCGTCAGCACCTCGAGCAGCAGCGCATGCTCGACGCGCCCGTCGATGATGTGCGAGCTCCGAACGCCGTTCTTCACCGCGTCGAGCGCGGAGCCGATCTTCGGCAGCATGCCGCCGTGAATCGTGCCATCGGCGAACAGGCCTTCGATCTCGCTGGCGGTGAGCCCGGTCAGCAACGCCCCGCTCTTGTCGAGCACACCGACGGTGTTGGTCATGAGCACGAGCTTCTCTGCCTTGAGCGTCTCGGCGAGCTTGCCAGCGACGAGGTCGGCGTTGATGTTGTACGCCTCGCCGTCCCTGCCGACGCCGATTGGCGCGATCACCGGCACGAAGTCGCGCGAATCGAGGAGCTGGATGAGCTCCGGGTCGATCTTCTCGATCTCGCCGACCAGGCCGATGTCGACGAACTCGCCATGGTTGGTGTCGCTCTTGAGCAGCATCTTGCGGGCATGGATGAATGCCCCGTCCTGGCCGGTCAGGCCGACTGCCCGGCCGCCGTGCTGATTGATCAGGCCGACAATCTCCTGGTTAAGCTCGCCCAAAACCATTTCCACGACGTTCATGACCTTTTCGTCGGTGACGCGCATGCCCTGGCGAAACTCGCTCGGGATGCCCATCGTCTTCAAGAGGTCGCCGATCTGCGGTCCGCCCCCGTGCACGATGACCGGGTTCATGCCGACCAGCTTCAGCATGACGACATCGCGAGCGAAGCCTGCCTTGAGCGCGGCTTCGGTCATCGCGTTGCCGCCATACTTGATGACGATCGCCTTGTCGTGGAAGCGCTGAATGTAGGGCAGTGCCTCGGCCAGAATCTGGGCTTTGAGCGCAGCGGAGGCGGCCTCGAGGGGCATGGCAGGAGCGGGCGCGTCGGATTGCGGCTCGGGTTGCGGCGATTCTACCCGATCGTGCGCAAACAAAGTAACCGCGCCACTTTGTCGACAAGTAAGCCCTGACTGGCGGCGTTTGTAACCAACAAGGCGCTTTGGTATCTTCCCCGGATGAAAAACGCGCCGTCGGCCGCCATCGATACGACTGTCGCGTTCCGCATGCCGGGTTTCACCAACGCCGGCGTGCCATGAGGCTCGCGATCATCCGCCAGCGTTATGCTCCCTCTGGTGTCGCCGAACGCTACGTCGAGGCCGCGCTGGAGGCATTGCTCGAGCGTGGGATCGCGATCACGCTCTACACCCGCCGGTGGCCGGAGACACGGCTGCAACTGATCGAGCCTGTGGTTTGCAATCCGCCCTACATCGGCCGTCTCTGGCGCGATTGGAGCTTTGCCCGAGCCGTCAGCAGCAAGATTGCCAAGCAGCCCCCGGAGCTGGTGCAGTCGCACGAACGGCTCCTGTGCTGCGACGTCTACCGCGCGGGGGACGGCGTACATCAGGTCTGGCTCGAGGAGCGCCTGCGCGACGAGTCTCCGCTCGTCCGCCGCGCAATCGAATGGAGCCCGTACCACCGTTATGTCCTGGAGATCGAGCGGCGGCTCTTCGCGAGCCGGGCGTTGCGCGCCGTGATATGCAGCTCCAAGATGGTCCGCGACGAGATTCGCGACCGCTTCGGCGTCGCCGAAGAGAAGCTTCACGTGATCTACAACGCGGTCGACAGCGACGTTTTCTCGCCGCAATTGAGACAGCATCGCGCGGCGGTGCGCAGCAAGCTGGGCGTGCCGGAGGCCGCGACGGTATTCCTCGCCTACTCCAGGCACGTGCGCGAGGGGGTCGCGATGGCGATCATCGCTCTGGCGCGCCTCCCGCGCGACACATTTCTGTTTGTCGTCGGCCGCGACAAGGCGCGCGGATACTACAAGCGCCTGGCGCAACAGCGCGGCGTCGCGCATCGTGTCGCGCTCCTCGGTCCGCAGGAGGATCCGCGTCCGTTCTACGGCGCCGCCGATGCGTTCGTGCTGCCAACCTTGTACGATCCCTGCCCGAACGCGGCGCTGGAGGCGATGGCGTGCGGTCTGCCGGTGGTGACGAGCACCAAATGTGGCGTGGCGGAGCTCGTTGTGGAAAACGATGCCGGGTTCGCATGTTCCGCGCGTGACATCGATTCGCTCGCCTGGCACATGATGACGCTGACCGATGCCGCCGCGCGGGCGACGCTCGGTGCGCGCGCCCGCGAAGCGGTGCTGCCGCTGACACCACCGGCGATGACATTGCAGCTCGTGCTGCTGTATCGCGATCTCCTCGCCGCCGCGTACGCGGCCACTGCAGCGCGCGACTGATGCGCCCGGCGGGCGCGAGAGGGCTGCGCTATAATTCGCGGCACCTCAGCCCTTCGTCCACCGGCAGCATTTGATGGAATCATTAACGGACGGCCGGACGACGATCGTCATCGCGCATCGGCTGTCGCCGATCGAACGCGCGGACCGGATCGCGGCGCTCGACCGAGGCCACGTCGTCGAGCGGGAGATGCTTGCCGAGTTGCTCGCCCGCGACGGCCTGTACGCCAAGTTACCCGGCATTCAATTCGCGACGGCCACCGTCGTCCTCTGATCGCAGTGCGCATTCTGCACACGGAGTCGTGGCTTGGGTGGGGCGGCCAGCAACTGCGCATCCTCACCGAAGCAGCCGGCATGCGGCGCCGCGGCCACGACGTGCGGATCGCCAGTCCGCGCAATGCGACGATCTTTGGCGAGGCGGAACGCTTTGGGGTCCCCGTCCTCGCCTTGCCGATCGGCCGCAAGGGGCCGGCAGGTCTTATCGCGCTGCGGCGCGCGCTCGCGACCGAGCGCATCGACGTCGTCAACAGCCACAGCTCGACCGACAGCTGGCTTGCCGCTCTGGCCTGCCGCGCGCTCTGGGTCGGCAAGCAGCGTCCACCGGCGCTCATCCGCACCCGGCATATCTTGCTGCGAGTGCCGAGGGGCGCCGCGACGCGCTGGCTATACGCCACCGCGATGGCCGAGATCGTCACGACCGGGGAGGCGATCCGCCAGGAATTGATTCGCGCCACCGGAGTATCGCCCGCGCGCGTTACGTCGATCCCCACCGGCATCGACTTCAAGCGCTTCATGCCCGGCGACAAGCTGGCGGCGCGCCGCGCGCTGCAGTTACCCGAGGACGTGCCTTTGGTCGGAATCGTCGCGACGCTACGCAACTGGAAAGGCCACCGCTATCTCCTCGAGGCGATGACACTGCTCGCGCAGCGCGAGACGCTGCTCGTGATCGTGGGCGACGGTCCGCAGCGCGACGCGCTCGTGGCGCAGATCCGCGCCTTGAGGCTCGGCGCCAGGGTGCGCCTTGTCGGCAATCAGCAGGATGTGGCGCCATGGCTGCGGGCGCTCGACGTATTCGCACTGCCTTCGTATGCCTTGGAGGGCGTGCCGCAAGCGCTCCTGCAGGCGATGTCCGTTGGAATTCCATGTGTGACGACCGACGCTGGCGCGATCGGCGAGATCGCGATCCGCGATGCAACGGCGCTCGTCGTCGCCAAGCAAAACGCGGTCGCGCTCGCCGCCGGGATCGATCGCCTGCTCGGCGATGCCGCGCTCGCGGCGCGGCTTGCCTGGTCGGCGCGCGAACGGGCGCAGCTGAAGTTCGGAATTGACGCAATGCTCCGCGAGATGGAAGCTGTTTTTCGGCGCGCCGCTGATGGCAACCGTTATCGCTGAAGACCGCTCATGGCGCGCCGCGTGGTGAGGGGCCGACGCTTCTGCTATTGTCGCTCACATGGTCCAGCCGGCCGTCGATGACGCGATCGATTTCGCCCGAATTCGCCGGGTACTGGTCATCAAGCTGCGCCACCACGGCGACGTCCTGCTGACGTCGCCGGTGTTTTCGGTGTTGAAACGCGCCGCTCCCCATGTCGAGGTGGATGCGCTGGTCTATCGCGAGACCGCGCCAATGCTCGATCGCCACCCGGCAATCAGCATCGTGCACACCATCGACCGCCGGCTCAAGCAGCGCGGCCGTTCGCCCATGTTGCGCGCTGAACTGCGCCTCTGGCGGGCGCTGCGCGGGCGCCGGTACGATCTGGTCATCCATTTGACCGAACACCCGCGCGGCGCCTGGCTTACGCGCCTCGTCGGCGCCCGCTATGCGGTGGCGCTCGACCGCGCGGATGCGGGCGTCTGGTGGCGATCCTCTTTCACCCACCTCTATCTGCTACCACGCCACACCGAGCGCCACGTCGTCGAACAGAATCTCGATGCGCTGCGCCGTATCGGAATATGGCCCGAAGAATCGGACAAGGCACTCGTGCTGGTTCCCGGCGCCGCGGCGGATGCGTGCGTTGCGGCGCTTATGGCGCGGCACAAGCTTGCGCGCGGAAGGTTCGTGATCATGCATCCGGGGTCGCGATGGCAATTCAAGAGCTGGACCGCAACAGCCAATGCCGCCATAGTCGATCTTCTTGCCGCAGAGGGGTGGCGCGTCGTGCTGACGGCCGCACCCGATCCTTCCGAGCGCGTACTGACGCAAGCGATCCGCGCAGCTGCCCGAGCCCCGGTGACCGATTTGTCTGGCGAACTCACGCTTCCCGAACTCGGCGCACTGATTGGTGCCGCCCGCATGCTTATCGGCGTCGATTCCGCGCCTATGCACATGGCCGCCGCGATGCAGACGCCGGTGGTCGCGCTGTTCGGTCCAAGCAGCGAGACGGCGTGGGGTCCCTGGCGCGTCATGCATCGTGTCGTCGGCTCGACCATTCATCCCTGCCGTCCCTGCAACATCAATGGCTGCGGTGGCAGCAACGTTTCGGATTGCCTGCTCACACTTCCGGTCGCGCCGGTGGCCGCAGCCTTGCGTGAACTGCTGGTGGAAACGGCCGACCGCTGCCCGCCGTGAGGCTGGAGCCCGTCCGCCACCGTCGATGAAGAGAAACGACCGCACATGCCGGCGCGCAACGGTCCGCGCCAGCGCCGGCAATCCCGCATGAGCGCGCGCGCGGAAGCTCCGGCCAGCGCCCAGCGAAAGTTGTTGGTGATGGAGCTCGCGGGTCTCGGCGACAACGTGCATCTGTTGCCCGCGCTGTGGCTGGTCCGCCGTCAATGGCCGGACGCGGAGTTGCACGTGATGATCTACGCGCATATCGCGAGCTTGTTCAAGCTCACGCCCTGGGTCGATCGCGTGTGGCCCTACCCGAATGCGCCCAAGGCGGACTTTGGCGAAAACCTGCGCTGGGCCCGCGCACTGCGGCGCGAGCGCTTCGACTGCTTGATCAACACCACCGGCTCCGATCGATCGTCACTGCTGAGCTGGGCCACGCGCGCCAGGCTGCGCATCGGCCGCCGTCCAGCGGATGGCGGACCACCTGGCTGGCGCTGGCTGTTCACGCGTGTCGTCGAGAGTCCGTATTACCTCGAGCCGATGTACTTGCAGAAATGGCGCTGCCTGAGACAAGCCGGATTCGGCGCGGGAGCGGCAGCCGGCGGCGACGCGCCGGAATTCCACGTTACGATCGACCCCGCGCTGCGCCGCGACGCGGGTATCGGCGCCGACGACGAAGGCCGTTACATCCACATCAGTCCGTTTACGACCGCCGACGCACGCGAGCTGCCGCGCGAACAGATCGTGGCATTGATCGCGGGTCTGCGCGCAGCGCAGCCGGGCCTGCGCATCGTCCTATCGTGCGCCGGCAACGCGCGCGAACGCGCCAAGCTTGACGACTTGCTGCCGCGCCTGCGTGAACCGCCGTGGAAGGTGTACGCGGGGACGCTCGACGTGACCGGGCTCGCGGCGCTCATCGAAACCTGCGCGTTGAACCTTTCCGGCGACACGGGCAGCCTGCATCTGGCAATGATGACCCGGGCGCCGGCCGCGGCCTGGTTCCGCGCGCACAAGGGACAGAACGAATGGATTCCGCTGGCGCCGCAATACCGCGTGCTGATCGCCGAGGGCGGGGCGCCGGACTCGCTTCACGGCATCGCGACCGACGCACTGCTCGCCGCCGCGGCCGCGCTCTTGCACGGATATCCGCCTCGCAATTCGCCGAGCCGATGCGGAGCGCACGCCGCGGGCGCTTCGAGCGATAAGCTATAATTTGCCGGCAGTTCGACCACCGCCACACCGTGGCACCGCGCTGCCCCGAACGACACAGCGCGAGAGCTGAAGCTTCCATGTGCGGCATCACCGGCTATCTCAGCGACGACCCGCGCACACGTGACGCCCTGCCGGCGATGATTGCCGCGCTCGTTCATCGCGGACCGGATTCCGAGGGCTGTTACTTCGATGGTCCGGTGGGCCTTGGCTTCCGGAGGCTGGCGGTCATCGACGTCGAAGGCAGTCAGCAGCCCCTGGTCGCGGCCGACGGCGCCATCGCAGTCGTCTTCAACGGTGAGATCTATAATTTTCGCGCCTTGCGGCGCGAACTCATCGCCGCCGGCCATGTCTTCGTGACCCGCGGCGACGGCGAAGTGCTGGTGCATGGCTGGCGGCAGTGGGGCGAACGCCTCGTCGATCGGCTGTCCGGCATGTTTGCGTTCGCAGTGTGGGACCGCGCTCGGCGTCAACTTTTCCTGGCCCGCGATCATCTCGGTGTCAAGCCGCTGTATTACGCATGGCACGCCAGCTCGCTCGTGTTCGGTTCGGAGATCAAGGCGCTGTTGCCCTTTCCACGACTGTCCCGCGCGATCGATCTGGACGCGCTCGCGCTCTACCTCGAGTGCCAGTACATTCCGGCGCCGTACAGCGTCTATCGGGACGTACGCAAGCTGCCGGCCGGGCATTGGCTGTCGGTGCGGGACGGGAAGCTCACGACCGGCGTGTTCTGGCGGCCATCGTACGTGCCCAAGCATCGTCTCGAAGGTACGCTTGCCGTCGATGCGCTGGATGCCGAGCTGTCGCGCTCCGTCGAATCGATGCTGGTAGCCGATGTGCCGCTCGGCGCGTTTGTGAGCGGCGGCATCGATTCCGGCGTCATCGCCGCGCTCGCCACGCGCGTTGCGGGACGACCCATCGACACGTTCAATCTCGGTTTCACCGGCAACGCCGTCGGTAGCGAGCACGAAGCAGCGGCGCGAGTCGCGCGCCACATCGGCAGCCATCATCACTGTCTGATGCTCGCTCCCGACGAGGTCCTGCCCGCGCTCGACCGGTGGGTCGGCGTCTTCGACGAGCCTTTCGGCGATCAGGCAGCACTGCCAACCATGCTGCTCGCCGAATACGCGCGGCGGACGGTCACCGTCGTGCTCACCGGCGAAGGCGCCGACGAGGTGTTCGGCGGCTACAGCAACTACGCGAAGCGGCTACGAGAGGAGCGCATCACCGGGCTGCTGGGTACGCCGCGCTCGCCGCTGCCCTGGCTCGCGCGGCGTCTGCCGGCGCGCGTGGCGCGCGACCGCATCCTGAAAGCGCTGACCGAGCCACGGTCGCGGCGCTACGCGACAATCCCCAACATTTTCGACGCTCTCCTGCGCGGTGAGTTCTTCACCGATGCGTTTCGCGCCGTCACCACCGCGCGGATCGCCGACCGCGCCGAAATCTACTTCAACGAATGCGACTCGCCGTCCTACCTCGATCATTTGCTCAACATCGACGCGCGGCTCTGGCTGCCCGACGACCTGCTCGCGAAGGTCGACCGGGCAACGATGGCGTTCTCGCTCGAAGCGCGCGTGCCCTACCTCGACCATTCGTTCTACGGCTGGTGCGCCCGGCTCGAGCCGGACGTAAAAGTTCGCGGTGAGCAGTGCAAGCTCATTCTGAAAAACCTTGCGGGGCGCTATTTGCCGCCTGCGATCGTGCAGCGACCGAAACAGGGGTTCATGATGCCGCTGGAGCGCTGGCTTGCGGTCGAATTGAAGGACGAGATTGCGCGCGCCCTCGGCTCGGCGGGCCTGCAACGGCGCGGATTGATCCGGCCGCAGGCGCTCGAGCGGCTCATCGCCGCGCATTCCTCAAGGCGCAAGAACCACGCGATGCGGCTGTGGGTGCTTCTGATTCTCGAACGCTGGTTCCAGCGTTACGCGCCCTCTTTCGGGCTCTGACCGATGCGTCCGCTATCGATTGTCCATACGGAGAATTCCTGCGGCTGGGGCGGTCAGGAGATCCGCATCCTCACTGAATCGCGCGGGTTTCTTGACCGCGGTCACCGCGTCACCCTCCTTGCCCCGCCGGAGGCTCCGATCGTTGCAGCGGCGCAGCGCATGGGCGTTCCGGTGATCACGCTGCCGCTGCGCGAAAAACGCCTGTCCGATCTGCGGGCATTGCGGCAATGGCTCTTGGCCCATCGCGCGAATATCGATGTCCTCAACACGCACAGCTCCACGGACAGCTGGCTCGGTGCGATCGCCTGCGCCACCATCCGCGATCGGCCGCCCATCGTGCGCACACGGCACGTATCCACGACGGTCCACAACCGGATCGGCACGCGCTGGCTCTACATGCACGCGAACGCACATATCGTGACGACGGGCGAAGCGGTCAAGCGCAAGCTTGCGCGCGAAAACCGGATTCCGCCCGAGCGGATGACCTCGATCCCGACCGGTATCGACCTCACCCGCTATGTGCCGGGCGATGCGCGCCTGGCGCGTGTGAGGCTCGGATTGCCGGATCGTCCCGCGCTCGGTATCGTCGCGACCCTGCGCGACTGGAAGGGCCACGTTTACCTGTTCGACGCGATTGCCGGCGACCGCGCAGCGTGGGCCGACTGGCAAATCCTGGTGGTCGGCGACGGACCCGATCGCGCGCTGCTCGAGGCTCATGTCGCGCGCGCGGGCCTCGGCGACCGCGTGCGCTTCACAGGCCAGCAGGACGACGTCGTCCCCTGGCTGCAGGCACTCAATCTGGTTACGCTGCCGTCGTACAGCGAAGAGGGAGTCCCGCAGGCAATCATGCAAGCAATGGCGTGCGGGATCGCGGTCGTCTCGACGCCGGTCGGCGGAATTCCCGAGGTGGTCGATGCCGGGGTTACCGGAATCAGCGTCGAGCCGCGCTCCGCCGAATCGCTTGCCGCGGGCCTCGCGCGGTTGCGCGACGATGGTGCGCTGCGCGCCCGCTTCGGCAGTGCGGCGCGCGCGCGCGCGGAGCGTGACTTCGGCATCGAACGGATGCTCGACCGGATGGAAGTGGTTTTTCGGTCGGTCTTGGAACCGCTCTAGCGGGATGCGCCGGAACGAGACCCCTACAGGCAGTTCCTCCCGATAGGAGCCTGTCGGGCTCATTGTCGCGTGAGAGCAAGCCCGACAGGCTCCTAGGCATTTGCCACGCTGGCGGCACGCGCGCCGATCGCGCGCTCCAGCCGCACGCCATAGCCGAGCAGCATCGCACAAAGCGCCCAGAACTCCTTGGCGTTACTGCGGACGAGAAAATCGTCGGTAAGGTTCTTGACGAGGAATCCGACGAGCAGCGCGAGGCCGATGAGACCAATAAGCGCGAGCGCATCGTCGCGCGCGCGCAAGAAACCGATAAAGCGCCACCCGAGCGCCGCGAGCAGCGCAATGAACGCGACAAGTCCGAAGACGCCGAGCTGCAGCCACTGGCTCGCGAATACGTTGTGCGCGTGGGACAGGATCGGATTGTGTAGCGCCAGACGCAGCTCGTCTTGCAGGATCGACTTGCCGAACCCGTAGCCGGTCCACGGACGTTCGCGGATCCGCGCCGCGGTGAAATCCCACAGCGGCAACCGCGGGTCCTCAGCGAACGTCTGCGCGATGGTCGTTTCCGCTGGAAAACTCGCGCGCGCGCGCTCCTGCGCGACGTCGGCGAAGAATAAACCCAACACCAGGAACAGCGCGACCAGTGGCGCGAGCCAGCGCAGGGGCACGCGGGCAAGGGTGGTGCGCCAGCGCAGCGCGGCCAGGGTGGAGGCTGTCGCGAATACCGCGGCCAGCGCGATCCACACCATTCGATTGTCCGACAGCCGGGCGGCGAGAAGCAACAGCGCAAGCAGCGCTGCGGCAATGGCCAATGTTTGTCTTCCGGCACCGAATCCGATCGGCGCCGGCACAAGAAGCGTGATCAGGAGCGGCGCCACCAGCACGAGAAACGTCGAGAAGGCGCCGACGCCGGCATGCCAACGCGCAGGGTCCCATCCCGCCGGCGAGGCAGCGAACGCCGCGGCGAGCACCGTCAGCAGCGCGAAGCTCGCCAACATGACGGCGACGAGGCTTCGCCATGCTTCGCGGTCGCGAGCCGCGACATAGAAGCTCACCATGGTTAGCAATCCCCAAGCCAGCTCGTGTCGAAACTCACCAAGCGTATACGCGAGATCGACCGACCACGTAGCCGACGCCATCGCGCAGCCGCACCACAGGAGAAGCGCCCCGACGATCGCGCGGCCGGGCGATGGAATGGACTCGCCTCGCCCGGACCGGCTCAACGCCAGGATCAGCAGCGCGAGCGCGGCGCCGGCGCCGAAAGCGATCGAGCGTGCCGCCGTGGCCCAGCCTGTCGGCAGCAACGCAAGGTAAATGCCGGCTGCAATGAGCAGCGCGCGGCGAAGCCTGACCGGCAGCGTGTCAATCAGGGCGGCACCGGGCGTCATTTTTTCTTCCCGATCACGATTGTCGCCGGCAATCACTCGCGGGTTGCCGTACGCCGCTGCCCAGACACGCGCGCACGGCGCTCTCGACTGCGGCGACCGACAGATTGCGAATATCTTCGCGTGCGCCATACAGCGGGATATGCCGGAGCAGCGGATTCGGCGAGCTGCACCCCTGCCGCAGAATGCCCTGGCGCGGGTCCGACCAGAGAGAGATCACGTCGAGCGGAAACGCAACGTCGAGATAATAGACCATCGTCAGCACGCCGCTATCGGGTGCGATAAGCAGCCGGCAGCGATTCTTGATGATCGACAGCAGTTCCGCGAAATCGGTCCTGCCGCGCAAGTCGCTGATATTAGCGCCGTCGTAAGGGGGCCCCGGCGTGCGTCCAAAAAGGACCCAGTGCACGCGCTCCGCAACCGCGAAACGGGCGAAGAGCGACTGCCAAGCCGCCGCCGGCCAGTCCTTGACATAACCGTAGTATCCCGCCGTTTCCGAGTGCACATGCGCTCCGATGACGATCTGGTTCCGCGGCACCGGCAGAAGGCGCTCGGCGTGGACATCCCATTGCGGATTCCAGGACAACGTCGGCGGGAACTCGTCGCGCCTTCCCTCGAGCCACCGGTTGGGATCCGGATAGTCGAAGACCGTGCCGAATTCGCCGAGATCGAGGCCGAGCGTTGTGCAGGCGCCTGCCAGATCGACTCGCGTTTCACGCTGCAGCCCCGGGAGTACATACACTTCGTCGACATCGGTCAGTTCGAACGGAGCCTTCAATTCATCACGGGTGATGACCGCAATGCGCGCGCCCGGCGCTTCACTCCGGATGCGCGCAAACAGCGGCACGAGGCACAGCGCGACGTCGCCCATCCCGCGGTTCCAGCAGAAGAGAAAACTGTTGCGCGGCGCGTGCTGCGATCGCGCGAGCGCATGATCGAACGCGGTGCCGAAGGCACGATCAGAGAACCGGCGCGCGATGCTCTTGAGGCTCGGCATGGGGTAATTCAGTTAGCATCCGAGCGACCGCGCAAGTCAAGTCGGGGACTCCCGAAACTGGTGCTGGGCGAGCCGCGCATAGGTGCCTGCACGCGCCAGCAGCTCTGTGTGAGTGCCCTGCTCAACGATGCGGCCTTGCTCGAGCACGATGATCCTATCGCAATGTTCGATCGTCGACAGCCGATGCGCGATGACGATCGTCGTGCGCCCAAGCATCAGGGTTTCGAGGGCGGTCTGGATCAGCCGTTCCGACTCGGTGTCGAGCGCCGAGGTGGCCTCATCGAGAATCAGGATCGGCGCATCCTTGAGTATCGCGCGCGCGATCGCAATCCGTTGCCGCTGCCCGCCCGACAGGCGAATGCCGCGTTCGCCGACTATGGCGTCGAAGCCCTCCGGCTGCATGCGTATGAACTCTAGTGCGTTCGCCGCCTCTGCTGCGCGCTCGATCGCCTCGCGCGGCGCGCCGGCCATCATGCCGTAGGCAATGTTGGCAGCGATCGTATCGTTGAATAGCACGATATCCTGACTGACCAGGGCGATCTGCCGTCGCAGCTCCTTGAGATGAATGGCGGCGAGATCACGTCCGTCCAAGAGGAGCCGGCCTTCCGTCGGCGCGTAAAAGTGCGGAATCAGGTTCACCAGCGTCGTCTTGCCTCCTCCGCTCGGACCGACCAACGCCACTGACTCGCCCGGCGCGATGACAAGATCGACGTCGGAGAGGGCCGGCGGCGCATCGGAGTCATAGCGCTTGGTGACATGCTCGAAGCGGATCTCGCCGCGCACCCGGCCGAGGTCGACCGTCCCGGTGTCCACCTCGGGTGGCTCATCGATCAACGCAAAGACGCTCGCGGCGGCAGTGAGCCCGCGCTGGACAGTCGCGGTTACGTTGCTGAGCGTCTTGAGCTGATTCAGCAGGTTAAGCAAGGCAAGAACATAGGTGACGAAGTCTCCAGGACCATAGTTCCTGTCCGTGCTCTGCCTCACCGCCACCCACAAGATCACGCCGACCGCGAAGGAAACGATGATCTGGTTGATCGGCGTGCCGAGCGCGGCGGCAGCCGACTGCTTCGCCATCGCGAGCCGGAGTTTGTTGGACGCCGCGCGCAGACGATCGCTTTCGTATTTCTCTCCGCCAAAGACCTTGACGACGCGATGTGCACCGATGGCTTCCTCCAGCACATGAGTGAGCACCGCGGTCCGGTCCTGCACCATGCCGGTCACCCGTCGCAGTCGCCTGTTGATCTTCTGGATCGTCAGCGCAACGAACGGGAATGCGGCGAAGGCAATCAAGGTGAGCTGCCAATTGATGTACAGCAGATAGGCCAGCATGAAGGCGATGGTCAGGGTGTTGCGGATGCTGACAGTGACCGCCTCGGAGGCAGCAGCCGCCACCTGCTGCGCGTCGAATGTCACTTTGGAAAGGAGAAAGCCGGCGGAAGTGGCGTCGTAGAACGACGTGGGCATCCGCAACAGGTGATCCGATGCTTCACAACGAAGGTCGAACACGACGCGAGAGCCGATCCACGCCAGGCCGTACTCGCTGATGTACGAGCCGATGCCACGCAGGACGAACACGCCGACGATCGCGAGCGGCAGATATAGCGTCGCCTCGGTGCCAACGGTGCCGAACTCGTTCAGCATCGGCTGCACGATCCGCAGCATCAGCACGTCGGTGGACGCGACCACCAGCATGCCGACCGTGCACAGGCCGAAGATCGCTCGGTAAGGACGCAAGTAACCGAGTAACCTGCGGTATAGCTTCAAGGGCAGCGTACGACCGTGGCGGACAGGGAGTTCAACGCATGCGGCGGACGAGTCGGGGAATGACCGGGAGCACGGCCGCAGGAATGTGCCCTGGTGGAGCGTACTCGGGGATCCACGCCTTGAGGTAGGCGCGGACCTCCGCGTCGTCCGCGGCCCGGTCGCGCTCCAGCCACGCGATCATCTGCTCGACGGCATCGGCGCCGTTCGGCCGGGCGTGCGCGATGAATAGTTTCGGGTGCGGCGTCGCGAGCGTCGTTTCTTCGGACGCAAGCGGCTCTTCGTAGAGCTTCTCTCCGGGACGAAGGCCCGTGAACACGATGCGGATGGCGTCAGGATCGGCTCCGGAGAGCCGGATCATGTCCCGGGCGAGATCGACGATCCGCACCGGCTCGCCCATGTCGAGCACGAGCACCTCGCCGCCCCTGCCCATCAGGCCTGCCTGGAGCAGCAGTTGCGTCGCCTCGGAGAGCGACATGAAGTAGCGTGTGATCTCCGGATGGGTAACCGTCACCGGCCCGCCGCGGGCGATCTGCTCGCGGAACCGCGGAATCACGCTGCCGGCGCTGCCGAACACGTTACCGAAACGCACGACGACAAACTGCGTTTCCCCGTTTTGCAAGCTCTGGCAGATCATCTCGGCAAGGCGCTTGGACGCGCCCATTACGTTGGTCGGATTGACCGCCTTGTCGGTCGAGACCAGGACGAATTTTTCGACCTTCGCGGCGACCGCCGCGCGCGCGAGCACCCAAGTGCCGTAGGCGTTGTTGCGCACCGCCTGCCAGGCATTGGTTTCTTCCATCAGCGGCACGTGCTTATACGCGGCCGCGTGAAAGACCACCGACGGCTTTTCGCGCGAGAACACCTGCTCGACCAGCGTGGCATGCTTGGCGTCGCCGACGATCGTGACCACCGACAGACCGGGGAACTCGTCTTCCAGCCCCTGCTGGATCTGATAGAGCGCGTACTCAGACAGCTCGAGCAGTATCAGCCGGGCGGGCCGATAACGCGCGACCTGGCGGCACAATTCGGCGCCGATCGAACCGCCCGCGCCGGTGACCAGTATCACCCTGTCGCCCAGCCACTCGCGCAAGCCCGCGCTGTCCAGCACGACCGGGTCGCGGCCGAGCAGGTCGTCGAGCTCTACATGGCGTATCGTCGTCAGCTGCGACCGCCCGCTGATCAAGTCTTCGTACGACGGCACGGTCAGCGCCTCGAGTCTCGCCGCCGCGCAAAGCTCCGCGACGTGGCGGCGCACACTGTGCGCCGCCGACGGCAGTGCGATGATCACGGTGCGCACGCCGTAACGCCGGACCCACAACGGCAATTCCGCGATGGGTCCCAGGACGCTGACGTTGCGCAGGAGGCGCCCCTGTTTCGCGCGATCGTCGTCGAGCAATCCGACGACGCGCCATTGGCGGCTATGCGCGAGTTCCTTGGTCAGCAACGCGCCGGCCTCGCCGGCACCGAGGATCAGGACCGGCTCGCCGAGCGCCGCGAGGGGGCTGTAGAGCCGATGCTCCTTCCAGATGCGGTAAGTAAAGCGACTGCCCGCCATGAGAAAGATCAATACCGGCGGGTAAAGGATGAGGACGCTGCGCGGCACGACTGAGGTCAACTGCAGCATCACCAGCACGACCGGGATCGCCACCGCGCCTAAGCCCGCGGCAAGCACGATGCGCTGCAGATCGGGCAAGCTCGCGAAGCGCCACAACCCGCGATAGAGGCCAAACGCCAGAAAAATGCCGGCTTGGAGTGGCAGGATCCAGGCCAGCGTATGCCACATGTCGGAAAGCTGCGGCTCGTGCAGATCCATGTTGGCCCGGAGCCAATAGAGCCCGCCCCAGGCGACCGCCGCCGCACAGACGTCATGCACAAAGGCAAGCCAGACCCGCCAGTTAGCCCTTACTCTCTTCAAACCCCACTCCTCGCCGACGCCAATGATACTCGATCGCCGCGAATATAAGCGCGAGAACGACCGTCCAAACGATGAGCAACACGACGCCGGCGGCAGGCGCCCAAGCCAGCACCCCAAGACTCGAGCCTGCAACTCCGACCATCAGCCCCGCATAGAGTGCCAACGTTCGCCGGTGCCCCCAGCCGATCTGCACCAGTCGCTGATAGTAATGTTCCCGATGCGCTTCCCAGATGCGCGCTCCCCGCAGCAACCGATACACCAAGGTCGCCGTCGCGTCCGCGATGAAAGGCAGGAAGATCAGTATCGGAAACCACGCCGGCCACCATCGTTCCTGCCATCCCGCGATACCGAAGACTGCGGCGACGAAGCCCAATGGAACGGCGCCGACATCGCCCAAAAGGACGCGGGCGGGGGGCGCATTGCGAAGCAGGAAGGGGACCACCGCCGCGACCAGTGCGAGGAGGAGTGTCGCCGCAGCGCTCGCTGCCAGCCATGCTGCGGCGGCATAGGCGCCAAATCCGACGACGGCCATCGTTCCCGCCAGCCCGTCGCTGCCGTCCATGAAATTGTAGAGATTCGCCATCCAGACGATCGCCAGAACGGCGGCTATGGGGTTGAGCGCCGGACCGGCAAGCCACGCCCACGCCGCGGCGGCCGCCAGGTGCACCATCAGCCGGAACGCCGGGTGCACGCCGCGGAGATCGTCGAGGAGCGACACGGCGATGACTGCGGCGAGCGGCCCGAGCCACGGCTTGGCACCGGGCAACCAGAGCGTTCCCGCGATCCAGCCTGCCCAGATCGCCAGACCACCGCCGCGCGGTATCGCGCGCACATGCAGCGAGCGCGCATTCGGCACATCCAGGGGCAATAGGCCCGCGCGCCGGACCAGTGCGCCAAGGACAGCCCAGCTGACCGCGGCAGCGATAACTGCCGCCAATCCCGTCATCGCCGTGTCGCGCCCTTGCGCGTATTGGATTGGCTCGTGCGCAACGTCGGCAAGCCGTTGTTCGCAACCATTTTTGCGAGCCTGGGCAATCGAGCGCCGCTTAAGGCGATCGTAGCGGCAATTATACTCGGCCAACGCTCCTGCCGCGCCAACCTAAAAGCGCTGTCTTGTTGCAATTAAACAACAGGCTTCGCAGGGGGTTTTAGGGTCGCGGGTTTTAGCTTGCCAATGGATTCGCCGCTTTGGCACAATGACCTCAACTTCTCGCTACCTCCTGAGAAGGTTCCGATGGCAGGCGCAAACCCTATTTACTTGCCTATTTTTCCGTTACAAGGAGAAACTTCATGAATAAGAAGCTCGTCGCTCTTGCCGTCGCCGGCGCATTTGCGCTGCCGCTGGCCGCGGAAGCGCAAACCGCGAACGTGACGCTCTACGGTCGCTTGAATATGGACCTGGAATTTGTCAGGGGCCAGCAGGCCGACGGCTCGAACCCGACCGTCAATCGCGTGAGCAGCAACTCGTCGCGCTTCGGGATGCGCGGCACCGAAAGCCTGGGCGGCGGTCTCAACGCCATTTTCCAGATCGAGTCCAACGTCAGCGGCGACACGGGCAACGCGGCGTCTTCATCACTTGCCAGCCGGGAAACATTCGTCGGCCTGCAGGGGAGCTGGGGTAAGGGCACCATCGGCAAGTTCCTGATGCCTCTGGACGACCTGCACCCGATCTTCGGTAACGCCCCGACGCTGACGACCTCGATCCTGTCGACCGCCGCGCTGTGGGCGCAGGGACCGCAGGCCAAGGACAACGGCGGCTTCGATGCGCGCACCGGCAACAACCTCCGGTACGACTCGCCGAACTTCAGCGGCTTTACTACAGCTTGGCAATATTCGACGCGCAGAACTTCATCAACTGCACGCCCCCGGTCACGAACCCCCAACAAGTCGGGTGTTCGACACCGATCTCTCCGACGGCGTCGAGCGCGCAAGGCGGCGATAACGGCAATCACGTCTCCGAGCTGCGCCACGCCAACGTCATCGGCGGCAACTTGATCTACGCCAACGGGCCGTGGAATGCGGGCATCGCTTTCGAGCGCAACAACAAGGTTCGCCAATACGCTGTGACCGGAGGCAATTTCAACGCAAGCGATACCGACTGGTCGATCACCGGCGCGTACGACTTCGGGACGATCATGCAGGGCTTCGGGCTGCGGCTCGGCCTCGTGTACGAGCGCACCAAGTACGAGACCAAGTGCGCCACGGTTGCCGGTGTTACTACTGGGGGATGTGACCTGAAGCGCAATTTCTGGGGCGTGTCGGGCACGGTCCCCGTGGGCGGCGGCAAGGTCTACCTGTTCTACGGCCGCGCCAACGACGGCAGCGGCAGCGCCGCGGATGGTGAGACCGTGGGCGGCCTGGTCAAGGGTCCGAGCACCAAGTCACAGCAGTGGGAAGCGAGCTACAGCTACAGCCTGTCGCCGCGCACGCTGCTGTACGCCGGCTACGTGAAGCTGAATAACGAGTGCAACGCGAAGTACAGCTTCAACATCAACGGGTACACGATCAACACGAGCCACAACGTCAGCAGCGCCGCCACGGTCCCCTGCAACGGCAAGCCGTCCGGCGCGATATTCGGCATCGTGCATTTCTTCTAAGCTATTGCAACGCGCAAGTCCCAGGTTCACTGGGTTTGAAGTGATCACGCGGGCGTCCGATGGGCGCCCGATTTTTTTGCCGGATCGTCCGCCGCGGCGGAACTGCGCCGTCGCCGCACCACTCGGAGCGTAGATGCTCGATGATCTGATCGTGGGTTTCGACCGCGCCTTGCGCACGCTTTCGGGCGTCGCCGCGAGCGGGCGCACGAATCCCGCCGCCGGTATGCCGGAGCCCGCACTCACGGCCGACGAGCGCCGGCACGCCGCGGGGCTGATGCGCGTCAACCACACGGGGGAAGTGTGCGCGCAGGCGCTGTATCAGGCACAGGCCCTGACCGCGCGTGACGGCGCGATCCGCCAGCGCTTCGCGCACGCGGCGCGGGAGGAAGAAGAGCATCTCGCATGGACGCAGCAACGTCTCGCCGAGCTCAACGACCGCCCGAGTCTCGTCAACCCGTTGTGGTATGCAGGCTCGTTCGCGATCGGACTGGCCGCCGGCATGACCGGCGACCGCACGAACCTCGGCTTTGTCGTCGAAACCGAGCGGCAGGTCGAAGAGCATCTCTCAGGTCACATGGACCGTTTACCTCCCGGCGACGCCAAGAGCCGCGCTATCGTCGCCGCGATGCGTGACGACGAAATGCGGCACGGCGCCGCTGCGCGCGATTCGGGCGCGGATGACTTGCCTTGGCTCGCGCGCGCGCTCATGCGGGGCGTGGCGCGCTTGATGACCCTCACCGCGTACCGCCTGTAGCAGCACTGGTGCGACATGCGACAATGAGCGGGGCCGTGGCAGAAAGATCGGATGAAGAGCACGCTCATCACACTGTTTGTCGCTTCCGCCACCCTCTTCTCACCGGGGGCGGAAGCTCAGATCGCCAACGTAAGGCTCTATGGCAGCCTCAATGTCGATCTCGAATTTGTCAACGGGGCCACGTGCAACAACCCTAGCTCGCCCGGCTGCGGCGCTGCAGGCAACGAAAGACAGAATCCCACCGTCGTTCGCGTCAGCAGCAACTCATCACGCTTCGGCATGCGCGGCAGCGAGTATCTGGGCCAGGGCCAGGTCGCCATTTTCCAGATCGAATCTTCGGTCCAGGCGGATACGGGCGGCGGCGCGCTCGCCGGGCGCGAGACGTTCATAGGACTCCAGGGCGACTGGGGCACGTTGAAGCTGGGCCATTTTCTGACGCCTTACGACGACATCCTGCCGATCTTCGGCAATGCGCCTACGTTGACCACGTCGATGTTGTCGACCGCGGCAATCTGGGCGCAGGGACCGCTGTCGAAAGTCCAAGGCGGTTTCGACGCCCGGCTGGGCAACTCGATCCGGTACGAAACGCCGCCGATGGGAGGGTTTAGCGGTGAGCTGCAATACTCGACGCGCGACTTTTCCCTCGATGATGTCGACACCGCCAACAACGGCGACCATATCTCTGAGTTGCGGCACGCCAATGTCGTCGGTATCGGCGCCTTTTACAGCAAGGGGCCGATCGATTTCGGCGTGGCCTACGAGCGCAACAACAAGATCCGCGCCGAGCCATTCAACGACGACGCGTTCTCGATTGCCGGTGCCTACGACTTCGGCTTCGCCTTGCCAGGCGTCGGCCCACGTCTGGGTGTCGTCTATGAGCGCCTGAGGTATGACACCATCACGAGCGAACTCAAGCGTGGCGATCTGAAGCGCGACTTCTGGGGCGTCTCAGTAACCGTGCCGGCAGGCGGCGGCTCGATCTACGCGTTCTGGGGCCGTGCCGGCAACGGCAAGGGTAGCGCCGACGACGGCACGGCGGTCGGCGGTCTGACCAAGGGCGCGGACTCTGCGGCCGAGCAATGGGAGATAAGCTACAGCTATCCGCTGTCACTGCGCACGCTGCTCTACGCCGGCTTCGTCAAGCTCAACAACCGCGCCAACGCACGCTATAGCTTCAACATCAACGACTACAGCACCGTACCCGGCGCCAAGCCGACGGGTCTCGTGTTCGGCATGGCGCATTTCTTCTAGGTGCACACGAGTTTCCTGCGAATTCATTCGCACGCGACTTTGGCCTGGCGCCGCGGCCGAATGAATTCGGCCCTACAACGTCTTCATCCACTCGCGCAGCGCCTTCAGTCGCGCGGCCCGTACGCGCCGCGGAACATCCGTGGCGTGCGGTCGCGCGGCGACAACGGCGCCCGCGTCGACCCCGCGCACGATGCCCAGCGCGGCGGCAAGCCTCGCCGCGGGCGGATAATTCGCGCGCGAAGATCGAGAGCTCGATTGCCGATCCGCTGCGCAGGCTCGCAGCAGTTGCTCGAACCGCTCGGGCCGGCGCAGTGCGTCGGTACCCTGCATCAGATCGAGCAGCGCAGCCGGGGCAAGCTCGGCCGCGCGGTGCACCGCCGGGCCGTAACGCGCCGCAAGGCGCGCCAGCTCGCGGCAATCCGCCGGCGCCTTGAGCCGGCGGCTCAGCGTCGCCGCGCGTCGGAGGTTTTGCGCAACGCGATCGCCCGGCCGCGCGCGCCCGCTCGCCGCCTGCCCCAGATTCGACGCCAGCACCGCGTAGCGCACCGCCAACGGCTCGCCCGCGGCAGCGACATGGTCGAGTGCGCACATGCAATGAACACCGGCATCGGTCTCGGCGTCCTCGCCGCCGCGGCGCGGCACGCCGAACAGGGCGTCGATTTCCGGCAAGAGCTGCGAGAGCGCTCCGCAGCGGCGCAGCGCGGCGAAAAATCGCGACGGAATCGCTTCCAGCAGCGCCCGGGCGAGCTCCTGCCAGACGCGTTCTGCTGTCAACGCCGCAAGCTCGCCCCCGGCGGCGATCGCGCGCATTATCGCCTCGGTTTCCGGCGCGACCGCGAAGCCGAAGCGGGCGGCGAAGCGCGCGACCCTCAACACGCGGAGCGGATCCTCGGCAAACGCCGGGCTGACGTGGCGCAAAATGCCCGCACGCAAATCCTTCGCGCCGCCGAAGGGATCGATCAAGGTTCCGTCGTCGGCGCGCGCCATCGCATTGATCGTGAGGTCGCGCCGCGCGAGATCTTCCTCGAGAGTAACGCCCGGCGCGGTGTGGAAACTGAAGCCCTGATGCCCGCGTCCGGTCTTGCGCTCAGTGCGCGCCAGCGCGTATTCCTCGTGCGTCTCGGGATGCAGGAACACGGGAAAATCGCGGCCGACTGGACGAAACCCGCGGGCGAGCAACTCCTCCGGTGTGGCGCCGACGACAACGTAATCTCGATCCGCGACCGGTCTTCCGAGCAACTCGTCGCGCACCGAGCCGCCGACGCGATAGGTCTTCATGCCGGGCGCCCGGTGCGACGTTTCATCGTTCCTGACGGCAGCGTCGCCCTGACGCTCCGCTTCGGCCTTTAGCGCCCGCCTTGCGCGCGCAGGCCCGAATACCGGCTCCGCGTCGCCGCCGGCGCCAGATAGTCCGGCGCGACCGCTTCCAACGCGGTCGGGCTCGATCCGAAGACCGCGGGGAACTCGCAGTCACAGACGCTATCGAGCGCCATCGAGGCCAGATTATCGCGGCTCATCAGCTTTCCGGGCAGCAGCTCCAGAACGCGCGCCTGAAGCTTCGACAGCGCGGGGCCGAGTGGCACAATGGGCCGGTTATGCCCCGTCAGCTCGCCCACGTAGGCGACGAGCTCGCGCAGCGTATACACCTTCGGGCCGCAGAGGGGATAGCGCATGCGGTGCGTGCGGTCGTCGTCGACCGCTCGCACGAACGCGTCCGCAACGTCGCCTACGTAGACCGGCTGAAACCGTGCGTCGGCGCGGGCGAGTGCGATGACCGGCAGAAAGTGCTCGAGGCGCGCAAACAAGTTGAGGAACGAATCCTCCCGACCGAAGATCACCGAGGGCTGGAAGATCGTCCAGACAAGGTCGGATTCGGCGACGAGCGCTTCGCCTTCGCCCTTGCTGCGCAGATACCGGCTCGGCGCCTTGCCGCCGGCGTTGAGCGCGCTCATGTGCAAAAGCCGCGGTACGCGCGCCGCATGGCACGCGGCGACGACCTTGCGCGGGAGCTCTACGTGC
>WNGE01000337.1_pt1 | contig 60830 bp, 57 predicted proteins | sample 5400651 | NCBI WGS metagenome assembly WNGE01 (sample SAMN13153370, study PRJNA577476) | soil metagenome | isolation source: 60 cm soil or saprolite under grassland replicate 2 | place: USA:California | collected 2016-06-15 | reverse complement strand
CGGTCTTCGCGTCGCGCACCAGCGGGACGGTGATCCGGTCGAACGCGTTCGCGTACTGGAAGCCCCAGCGGCCCTTGTCGCAGTTCCACTCCTCGTTGACCGCCGGGTCGTCGCCGGCCAGCCGGCGCATGACCTTGCCGCGGCGATGGTCGGCGCGCATCGCGCAGCCGGCCGAGCAGTGCTCGCAGACGTTGGGTGTGGAGACGAGGTCGAACGGGCGGGCCCGGAACCGGTACTGGGCGCCGGTCAGCGCACCCACCGGGCAGATCTGCACGGTGTTGCCGGAGAAGTAGGAGTTGAACGGAACGTCGTCGGCGGGATCCTCCGGGTCCCCACGGAAGACGCCGATCTGCTCGGCGGAACCGCGCTCCATCAGGTCGATGAACGCGTCACCGGCGATCTCCTCGGAGAACCGGGTGCAGCGTTGGCACAGCACGCACCGCTCCCGGTCCAGGAGCACCTGGGACGAGATCGCGATCGGCTTCTCGTACTCCCGCTTGGGCTCGTGGAACCGCGAGTCCGGCCGGCCCGCGGACATCGCCTGGTTCTGCAGCGGGCACTCGCCGCCCTTGTCGCACATCGGGCAGTCGAGAGGGTGGTTGATCAGGAGGAACTCCATGATCCCCTCTTGTGCCTTGGCGGCGACGTCCGAGGTGAGCTGGGTCTTGACGACCATGCCGTCTGCGACCGGCTGGGTGCAGGACGCGACCGGCTTGCGCTGCCCCTCCACCTCGACCAGGCACTGCCGGCAGGCACCGGCCGGGGCCAGCAGCGGGTGGTCGCAGAAGCGCGGGATCGCGATGCCCATCTGCTCGGCGACCCGGATCACCAGGGCACCCTTGGGCGCTTCGACCTCGATCCCGTCGATGGTGAGCTTGACGGTCTCGGTGGCCTTCTCTACGTCAGCCATTTAGTGGGCACCTACCAGTTCGGACGCCTTGAAGTACGGCTCCTTGCGGCCCTCGATGTAGTCGAGGTAATCCTGCTTGAAGTACTTGATCGACGACATCACCGGGCTGGCCGCGCCGTCACCGAGCGCGCAGAATGCCCGGCCGAGCAGGTTGTCGCAGGTGTCGAGCAGCGTGTCCAGGTCCTCGTGCGTGCCTGCGCCGGACAGGATCCGGCGTAGCACGTGCGCCATCCAGTAGTTGCCCTCCCGGCACGGGGTGCACTTACCGCACGACTCGTGGTGGTAGAACTCGATCCACCGGTACGTCGCGTAGACCACGTCGTCCTGGTCGGAGAAGACCTGCACCGCCGTAGTGCCGAGCATCGTGCCGACCGCCATCATCGACTCGAAGTCCAGCGGAGCGTCGAGATGCTCGGCGGTCAGCATCGGCGTCGACGAACCGCCCGGGGTCCAGAACTTGAGCTGGTGCCCGTCCTGCATCCCCCCGGCCAGCTCGATCAGCTCGCGCAGCGTGGTGCCCAGCGCGCACTCGTACTGGCCCGGGTTGTTGACCCGCCCGGAGATCGAGTAGATCTTCGGACCGGGCGACTTCTCGGTGCCCATCGACTTCCACCAGGCCGAGCCGCCCAGCACGATGTAGGGCACGCTGCAGATCGTCTCGACGTTGTTGACGACGGTCGGCCCGGCGTAGAGGCCGTGCGTGGCGGGGAACGGCGGGCGCAGCCGGGGCTGGCCACGGTAGCCCTCCAGCGAGTCCAGCAGCGCGGTCTCCTCACCGCAGATGTACGCGCCCGCTCCGCTGTGGACGACCAGCTCAAGGTCGAAGCCCGAGCCGAGGATGTCGCCGCCGAGGTAGCCCCGCGCGTACGCCTCGGCGGCCGCGTTGCGCAGCCGGCGCGCGGCGTGCACCGCCTCACCCCGGACGTAGATCGCGGCGAAGTTGGCCCGGATCGCGTACGCGGCGATGACGATGCCCTCGATGAGCGAGTGCGGGTCGGCCATCATCAGCGGCAGGTCCTTGCAGGTGCCCGGCTCACCCTCGTCGGCGTTGACCACCAGGTAGTGCGGCTTGCCGTCGTTTTGCGGGATGAAGCCCCACTTCATGCCGGTGGGGAAGCCGGCGCCGCCCCGGCCGCGCAGCCCGGAGTCCTTCATCAGCTGGATCAGGTCGTCCGGGTGGGCCGAGAGGGCCTTGCGGAGCGCCGTGTAGCCGTCGAGCCGCTCGTAGACGCCGATGTTCCAGGCGTCGGGCGACAGCCAGCGCTTCGTCAGCACCGGGGTGAGCTTGGCGAGCGCCTGCCGCGAGGGGCTGCTCACTGTGACTCCTTCGCTCCGCTGAGCCGCCCAATGCGACGGCTTCCCTCCGCTTCGCTCCAGTCCAGCCGCCGCAGCGGCTCCGCTGCGCTCACTTGCCGGCTCCCTTCTGCGTGTCCTGGACCACGGGTGCGTCACCGGCCGGCTTGCGATCGGACGCGGGCTTCGGCGCCGACGGTGGAACCGTGTTGCCCGGGCCTTTACCCTTGTCGTCGCGGCGGATGATCGGGGTGTTGGGGTCGAAGCCCGACACCGAGACGCCGAACCGCTCGGCCAGGCGGTTGCCGGCCAGGGTCGGCTCGCCGGCCAGGCCCTCGCCCACCGCGCCCGGCCGGTCGTCGGCCCAGCCCGCGAGCTGGGTGGAGATCTCCTTGAGCGTGCACAGCCGCGGCCCGCGGGTGGGCTGCGGCCGCTCGTCGTCGCGCAACTGCCGCGCGATCTCGAGCGCCTGGTCGGCGTCGATGCGGTCGAAGAACTCGTAGTTGACCGTCATCACCGGGGCGTAGTCACAGGCGGCGAGGCACTCGGCGTGCTCCAGCGTGATCTTTCCGTCGCCGGTGGTCTCGTCGTGCCCCACCCCCAGGTACTCGCTGAGCGCCTGGAAGGCCTTGTCGCCGCCGAGCACGCCGCACATGGTGTTGGTGCAGACGCTGATCAGCCAGTCACCGGCGGGCCGGCGCTTGTACATGGTGTAGAACGTCGCGACCGCGGCCACCTGCGCCTTGGTGATGCCCAGCATCTCGGCGCAGAACGCCATGCCCTCCGGCGACACGTACCCCTGCTCGGCCTGAACCAGGTGCAGCATCGGCAGCAGCGCCGAGCGCTCCCGGCCGGCCGGGTAGCGGGCCATGATCTCGCGGGCCCTGACCCGGGTCTCTTCCGTGAAGCTCATCGGTCACATCCGCCCATCAAGGGATCCAGCGAAGCGCCGCCGGCGATCACGTCGGCGATCATGCCGCCTTCGGCCAGCGCCGGTATGGCCTGCAGGTTGACGAAACTCGGGTCCCGGTAGTGCACCCGGTACGGTCGGGTCCCGCCGTCGGAGACCGCATGAATGCCCAGCTCACCACGGGGCGACTCGATCTGCACGTACACCTGGCCGGCCGGCACCCGGAAGCCCTCGGTCACCAGCTTGAAGTGATGGATGAGGGACTCCATCGACTGGCCCATGATCTTGGCGACGTGTTCGAGTGAGTTGCCGAGGCCGTCGGCGCCGATCGCGAGCTGCGCCGGCCAGGCGATCTTCCGGTCGGCCACCATGATCGGCCCGGGCTCCAGCCGGTCGAGGGCCTGCTCCACGATCCGCAGGCTCTGCCGCATCTCGTTGACCCGCACCTGGTAGCGGCCCCACACGTCGGCGTCGGTATGCGTGACGACGTCGAAGTCGTAGGTCTCGTAGCCCAGGTAGGGCATCGTCTTGCGTAGGTCCCACGGCAGGCCGGCCGCGCGCAGGACCGGGCCGGTGACGCCCAGCGCCACGCAGCCGGTCACGTCGAGGACCGCCACGCCCTTGGTGCGCTCGTGCCAGATCGGGTTGCCCGACAGCAGGTCCTCGTAGGAGTCGATGCGCGCCGGCATGAACCGCAGGAGCTCGCGGGCCCGCTTGATCGCCTCGTCGGGCACGTCCTGTGCCAGGCCGCCGGGCCGGATGTACGCGTGGTTCATCCGCAGGCCGGAGGCGAGCTCGAAGATGTCGAGGATGTACTCCCGCTCGCGGAAGCCGTAGATCATCATCGACAGCGCGCCCAGCTCCATGCCGGTCGTGGCCAGCCACACCAGGTGTGAGGCGATCCGGTTGAGCTCCATCATCAGGATGCGGATCGTGGTCGCCCGGCTGGGGATGTCGTCCGAGACGCCCAGCAGCCTCTCGACCGCCATCGCGTACCCGGCCTCGTTGAACATCGACGCCAGGTAGTCCATCCGGGTGACGAAGGTGCTGCCCTGGATCCAGTTGCGGTACTCCAGGTTCTTCTCGATCCCGGTGTGCAGGTAGCCGACGACGGTCCGGGCCTCTCTGACCTTCTCGCCTTCCAGCTCGAGGATCAGCCGGAGCACGCCGTGCGTGGACGGGTGCTGCGGGCCCATGTTGACGATGATCCGCTCCTCGGAGAGCGGGTCCACGCCGCCGGTGACGGTGTCCCAGTCCCCACCGGTGACGGTGAAGACCTTGCCCTCGGTCGTTTCGCGAGCGCTCGCGTAGGTGTCGGTCATTGGTACGTCCTCCGCTGGTCGGGCGGCGGGATCTCGGCGCCCTTGTACTCGACGGGCACGCCTCCGAGCGGGTAGTCCTTGCGCTGCGGGAACCCCTCCCAGTCATCCGGCATGAGGATGCGGGTCAGGTTGGGGTGGCCGTCGAAGATGACGCCGAACATGTCGTAGGTCTCCCGCTCGTGCCAGTCGGCGGTCGGGTAGACGCCGGTCACGCTCGGCAGGTGCGGATCTTCGGCCGACACCGCGGCTTCCAGCCGGATCCGGCGGCGGTAGGTCATCGAGGTCAGGTGGTAGGCGACGTGCAGCCGCTTCTGGTCGCCGCCGAGGTAGTCGGTGGCGGACACCGACGAGCACAGCTCGAAGCGCAGCGCCCCGTCGTCGCGCATCGCCTGCGCGACCTCGCGGATGCGCTCGGCCTTGACGTGCAGGGTCAGCTCGCCACGGTCGACCACGACCCGCTCGATCGCGTCGTGGAAGCCGCTGAACGCCAGTTCGAGCGCGTCGACGACCTCGTCGAAGTACCCGCCGTAGGGGCGCGGCGTGTCGAGGGCGACGCCGCGTCGGCGGGTCAGCCCGCCGAAGCCGGAGGTGTCGCCGGAGCCGGAGACACCGAACATGCCGACGCCCGCCAGGGTGGCGGGCGGGTATTCGGCGGGGGCGCCGAGGTAGGCGCCTTCCGGCTCCGCGTCGACCGGCACACTCTGCGCCGGCGTCTCCGCCGACACGCCACCCTGGGCGGTGGGGCTCGGGTTGCTCGCGGTGCCGTGCGGCGGTGCGGCATCGGGGGCCGCCGCGCTCAGCGTGCCGTCGGGCGCGTTGCCGACCGCGGTCGGCGCCGGCGCGGCGCCGGCGGCCGGGCTCGCCTCGTCAAGGTTTTTCCGCGTCACCGAGTCGGGATCGATCACCGGACGCCTCCGTTCCGGCGCGGCACGGTGCCCGCGACGCGCGCCCGGTCCTCCATCCACTTCTGGATGCGCAACTGCTCCTCGCGGCCCTGCGCCGCGGCCTTCAGCCACTCGGCCTTGCGCTGCTTATCGAAGCGGTAGCTGGACGGCATCTCGCCGGGCTCGACCACCGGGGCGCCGTCGCGCTCGCGCTTGGCCTCGATGGCCAGCCGGCGCTTGTTGCCCAGCGGCTCGTGCATGATCTTCTCGTGCAGCCGCAGGATCGCGTCGATGAGCATCTCCGGCCGCGGCGGGCAGCCGGGCAGGTACATGTCGACCGGAACGATGTGATCCACGCCCTGCACGATCGCGTAGTTGTTGAACATCCCGCCCGACGATGCGCAGACACCCATCGAGAGGACCCACTTGGGCTCGGGCATCTGGTCGTAGATCTGGCGTAGGACCGGGGCCATCTTCTGGCTGACCCGGCCGGCGACGATCATCAGGTCGGCCTGGCGGGGGCTGGCGCGGAAGACCTCCATGCCGAACCGGGCGAGGTCGTAGCGGGCCGCCCCGGTCGCCATCATCTCGATGGCGCAGCAGGCGAGCCCGAACGTGGCCGGCCAGAAGCTCGACTTCCGGGTCCAGTTGACGAGCTTCTCGACCGAGGTGAGCAGGACTCCGCTCGGAAGCTTTTCTTCGATACCCATGGTTTCTTGCCTCAGTCCCAGTCGAGCCCGCCGCGGCGCCAGACGTAGGCGTATGCGACGAACACGGTCGCGATGAACAGGAACATCTCCACGAACCCGAAGGCCCCCCGGAACTCGTCGAACGCCACCGCCCACGGGTACAGGAAGATGATCTCGATGTCAAACACGATGAAGAGCATCGCGGTCAGGTAGAACTTGATCGGAAATCGTCCGCCACCGATCGGCTCCGGCGTCGGCTCGATGCCGCACTCGTACGCGTCGAGCTTGGCCTTGTTGTATCGACGCGGGCCGATGAACGGGGCGGCCGACACCGAGAACAGCGCGAACGCGGCAGCGAGGGCGAACAGCCCGAGAATGGGTATGTATGGCGAGAGCGACATGATCGTGCCTCCTCGTCCCTTCTCTTTGCCGGTATTGCCCCTGGTGAGCCTGCGGCGGCCCGCCGATTCACACTATTAGGGACTTCACACTATTCCTGTGGTTGTGCGCCACGCCGTCGGGGTGGACTACGCCGCCGGCGCGACCCTGGTCAGAGCATTGATTACGCGGTCCATCGCGTCCCCGCCGCGCGGATCGGTGAGGTTGGCCAGAAGTTTGAGGACGAATCGCATGAGCACCGGGTGCGGCATGCCGTGCTTGGTCGCCACCCGCATCACCTGCGGGTGCCCGATCAGCTTCACGAACCAGGTGCCGAGCCGGTAGTACCCGCCGTAGCGGGCCTTCAGCTCGGCTGGGTATCCGGCGAAGGCCAGCTCGCGGGCCGGCCCTTCCGGACGGGCCAGCGCCTGCACCGCGATCTCCGCGGCCAGCTCGCCGGACTCCATCGCGTAGGCGATCCCCTCGCCGTTGAAGGGGTTGACCATGCCGCCGCAGTCGCCGACCAGCAGGACACCGCGCGTGTAGTGCGGCACCCGGTTGAAGCCCATCGGCAGGGCCGCGCCCTGGGTGGCCCCGTCGGCGTTGGCCTCGTCGTTCATGCCCCACTCGTCCGGGGTGGAGGACAGCCAGTCGGTGAGCATGGTCCGGTAGTTGGTCCTGCCGTACGCCGCGCTGGAGTTGAGCACGCCCAGGCCCGCGTTGACCCGGCCGTCCCCCATGCCGAAGATCCACCCGTACCCGGGCAGCAGCCTGTCGTGGTTCTCCCGGCTGCGCAGCTCCAGCCACGACTCCAGGTAGTCGTCATCGTGGCGGGCGGCACTGCGGTAGTAGCGCCGGACGGCGACGCCCATCGGCCGGTCCTCGCGCTTGGCCAGGCCCAGCGCGAGCGGGAACCGCCCCGACACCCCGTCGGCGGCAATGACCAGCGGGGCGTGGAGGCGCACCGGTCCCTCCGGCGTGGTGGCCTCGACACCCACCGCGCGGCCCGACCGGTCGAGGATGGGCCCGGTGACGGTGTGGTTGGCCTTGAGCACCGCGCCGACCTCGGTGGCCCGGGTGGCGAGGAGCTGGTCGAAGTCGAGCCGGGTGCGGGTCAGGCCGTAGTTGGGGAAGCTGGCCAGGTCGGGCCAGTCCAGCTCCAGGCGGACCCCGCCGCCGATCACCCGCAGACCCTTGTTCTGCAGCCAGCCGGCCTTCTCCGAGGTGTCGATCCCCATCTTGACCAGCTGCTTGACCGCGCGCGGCGTCAGGCCGTCGCCGCACACCTTCTCCCGGGGGAACTCGGTCTTCTCCAGCAGCAGCACGCTGAGTCCGTGCCGGGCGAGGTGGTAGGCCGTCGTGGAGCCACCCGGGCCGGCGCCGACGACGATGACGTCCGCGTCGCTCATGGCGTCTCCCGCCTGGCCGATGCCACGGCCTGGCTCCGCTCGCTCACCGCCACCTCCCGCGCCCTTCCCGGCCGCTCGTGAAAGTCTTCACAAGCAATCCGGCCAGAAGTCTAGAACCGTGTTCTCCTGGTCACCCAGTAAGGCAAACCTAACATCGACGCCTTCTAATGGATCTTGCGCCGAGCCTCGGCGGGTCACGGGCGGATCGCCCGGTGCAGGGCCACCACGCCGCCGGTCAGGTTGCGCCAGGCCACCTTCCCCCAGCCGGCCGCACCGATCCGGGCCGCGAGCCCAGGCTGGTCGGGCCAGGCACGGATCGACTCGGCGAGGTAGACGTATGCGTCCGGGTTGCTGGCGACCTTCCTGGCGACCTCGGGTAGTGCACGCATCAGGTAACCCAGGTACGCGGTCCGGAACGGCGCCCAGGTCGGGTGGCTGAACTCGCACACCACCAACCGGCCGCCCGGCTTCGTCACGCGGGCCATCTCGCGCAGCGCCGCGTCCGGGTCGACCACGTTGCGCAGCGCGAACGAGATCGTCACCGCATCGAAGGCGCCGTCGGCGAACGGCAGCCGGAGCGCGTCGGCGGCGAGCAGCGGCACCGCCGGCCGCGCCTGCCGGCCGGCGCGCAGCATGCCAAGCGACAGGTCGGCACCGAGGGCGTACGCCCCGGACGTGGCCAGTTCCTCGGTCGACACCCCGGTGCCGGCGCCGAGGTCGAGGACCCGCTCGCCCGGCTCCAGGTCGAGGGCCAGCCGGGTGGCCCGCCGCCAGCCGCGGTCCCGGCCGAAGGAGAGGACGGTGTTGGTCAGGTCGTACCGCCTGGCCACGCCGTCGAACATGGCCGCCACCTCGTGCGGCTGCTTGTCCAGATGGGCACGCGTCACGAAGTACCACTGTGCCAGGCAGCGGCTGGCACGCCCGCCCCGACCCCCCACTTCCGTGATCATGAAGGCTTTTCCGTGTTGGGACACAGAAAAGCCTCCATGATCATGGGAAGGGGCGGGGGCAGGCGAAACGCCGAAGACCGGCGCAAACTGCGCCGGCCTTCGGCTTTATGTGGTGGTGCACTACTTAACGAGTCGGCGGCAAAGTATCGAAGCGCAGCCGATCACGCGACCACCACAAACGGGGCGTTTCGCCCCTCGTGACCACCCTGTTACCCAGATCTAGGGACGAACCAGGTAAAAGCTAGACATCGAGCGTTACTAAACTGCGATCTCTAGGACGCCACCAACGGCAGGTCACGGCCGGCACCACCGCCGGGCAGCGCGATCGACGAGAAGTGCGAGACCACCCGCTCGTCGGTCGGGTCGTCGGCCGGCGTCCAGTGCACCTTGATCCGGTTGTAGAGCGTGTCCCGCTGGGCCGGGATGCGGCCGGCGGTGCGGATCATCTCCACCAGCTCGGTCAGCTTGGACCGGTGCCGGGCACCGGCCGAGGAGATCACGTTCTCCTCCAGCATGATCGAGCCGAGATCGTCGACGCCCATGTGCAGCGACACCTGGCCCACGTCCTTGCCCGTGGTGAGCCAGGACGACTGCAGGTGCGCCACGTTGTGGAAGAACAGCCGGGCCACCGCGACCAGCCGCAGGTATTCCAGCGAGGTCGCCTGGGTGCGGCCCTTGAGGTGGTTGTTCTCCGGCTGGTAGGTCCACGGGATGAACGACCGGAACCCGCCGACCGGGCCACTCTCCACCGCGGCGTCGGCGTCGTAACCAGCCGCGACGGCCTTGTCCTGGACGTCGCGGATCATCCGCAGGTGCTCGATGCGCTCAGCGTTGGTCTCGCCGGTGCCCATCATCATCGTCGCGGTCGACGACAGGCCCAGCTTGTGCGCGGTCTCCATGACCTCCAGCCACCGCTCGCCCGACTCCTTGAGCGGGGCGATGGCGGTGCGCGGACGGACCGGCAGCATCTCCGCGCCGGCGCCGGCGATCGAGTCCAGACCGGCAGCCTTGATCCGCTTCAGCGCCTCCTCGACGGGTACACCGGAGACCTTGGCCATGTGCATGATCTCGGACGGCCCGATGGAGTGGATCACCAGGTCCGGGAAGGAACGCTTCACCGCGGAGAACAGATCTTCGTAGTACTCGACGCCGTACTCCGGGTGATGGCCACCCTGCAGCATCACCTGCGTCGCGCCGAGCGCGACCGCCTCACCGCAACGGCGCAGGATCTCCTCGGTCGAGTGCGACCAGCCCTCTTGGTGCCTGGGCGCGCGGTAGAACGCACAGAACTTGCACGCGGTCACGCACACGTTGGTGTAGTTGATGTTGCGGTCGATGATGTAGGTGACGATGCCGTCCGGATAGCGCCGGCGGCGCACCGTGTCGGCCGCTTCGCCGAGCGGGTGCAGCGGCGCGTCGGTGTAGAGCAGCAGGGCTTCCTCAGGGCTGATCCGCCCGCCGTCGGCCGCGCGCTGGAGGATGTCGTCGAGCTCCCGGTTCCCACTCACGCTTCGAGGGTACGCAACGGGTCGACGCGGGCCGCGCCCAGTCTTGATCGGCGGAGGGCCGCGGTCAGGCGAAGTCCACCGTCGCGACCACGGCCGACGGGACCGTCGAACCCCCGGCGGGCTCCCGCGACACCCCGAATGTCTTCGCGCCGGCCACCTTGTCGACCAGGAACGTGCCGGAGCGTTGGCTGGCGGCAAGCACAGCCACCGACCTAGCGTTGCCGCCGCCGATCATCCAGAGCTGGTAGACCTTCCCCGGCCCCGGGTCACCCAGGTCGTTGAGCACGGCCACCCCGGCGTTGCGCGACGGCGACACGACGATGCTCACCGGCCCCTTGCGAGCCAGCCGCGCGTCCGGCGCCGACAGGATGCCGGTGATCCGGCGGGTACGCTCCTGCTCCGCGACGACCCGGGCGCGCTCGTCGCGTACCCGCTGCTGGGCGAGCGACCAGGTCGCGACGCCGCCCCCGGCGGCCAGAATGCCGGCGGCGACGGCCATCGCGGTGCGGCGCCGCCAGCGGGCGGCGGCGGCCGTGCCGGCCTCCTCGCGCCGGTGGCCGCCGCGCTGCCGGGTGCGGGACACCTCGTCGAGCACCGCCCGGCGCAGCCGCGGCGGCGGGACCGACCAGTTGACCTCGGCGATCCTGCCGGCGGTCTCCTGCAGTTCGGCCACCTCGACCGCGCAGACCTCACACTCGGCGGCATGCCGGGCGAAGGTGGCGCGCTCGATCTCGGTCAGTGCGTCGAGGGCGTAGGCGCCGGCGAGCGCGTGGATCTCGTCACGGCCCATGTCACACCCCCGCCACGCCGAGGCAGTCGCGCATCCGGATCAGCCCGTCGCGCATCCTCGTCTTCACCGTCGGCACCGCGGCGCCGAGCAGGTCGGCCACTTCCCGGTACGTGTGCCCGCCGTAGTAGGCCAGCATGATCGCTTCCCGCTGCAACTCCGTCAGGCCGTCCAGGCAGCGGCGCACCTGGACCCGGTCCAGCCGGGCCGTCGCCTGCTCCACCACCTCGTCGTACGGGGTGTCCACGCTCACCGCGGCGACCTTGCGTAGCCGCTCGGCCCCGGCCTGCTCCGCGCGGACCCGGTCAACGGCGCGCCGGTGGGCGATGGTGAACATCCAGGAGGTACCCGAGCCGCGGGACGGGTCGAAGCGCCCCGCCGTGCGCCAGATCTCGACCAGCGCCTCCTGCGCGACCTCCTCGGCCTGCGCCGGATCGCGCAGCACGCGCAGCACCAGGCCGTACACCCGGGGTGCGACCGCGTCGTAGAGCGACGCGAACGCCGACTCGTCGCCGCGCGCCACCAGCTTGAGCAGCTCGTCGACGCCCGACCCCGGTCTGGGGGCGGGCGCCGGGCGCGGCTCCACCTCACGGTGCTGCCTCATCGACCCTCCGTACGCGAAGCTAGGCGAACCTCGAGGTGTTCGGAGCCGGCCGGCCAATAGATTGGTCAGGCGTCGTAGTCGATCTGCACCCGGTCGGTGACCGGGCTGGCCTGGCACGTCAGCACGTATCCGGCGGCCAGCTCGTCGGGCTCGAGCGCGAAGTTGCGGGCCATCCGGACCTCGCCCGCCACGACCTTCGCCCGGCAGGTCGAGCAGACCCCACCCTTGCAGGCGTACGGCAGCTCAGCGCGCACCCGCAGGGCGGCGTCGAGCACCCGCTCGTCGCGGCGCATCGGAAACGTCGACGCGCGCCCGTCGAGCAGGATCGTGACCTCCGCGTCGGACTGCGGGGCCTCGGCCGGGGCGTCCCGGCGTGGCACCGGCGTCTCCTCGACGTGGAACAGCTCGGTGTGGATCTTTCCGTCCGGCACGCCGCGTTGCGCCAGAACCGTCTTCGCGTCTACGACCAGCCCGTACGGGCCGCACAGGAACCAGTCGTCCACGTTGTCCGGGGGTAGTAGCGCGTCGAACAGCCGCGCCAGGCGGTCGGCGTCCATCCGGCCGGAGAGCAGCTCGGCGTCGCGCGGCTCCCGGGACAGCACGTGCACCAGGTGCAGCCGGGCCGGGTACCGGTCCTTCAGGTCCGCCAGCTCCTCGACGAACATGACACTCCGGGCGTACCGGTTGCCGAAGAGCAGCGTGAACCGGCTCTCCGGCTCGGTCGCGAGGGCGGTCGCGACCAGGGAGAGCACCGGGGTGATGCCGGAGCCGGCGACGATCGCCGCGTAGTGCCGGGCGCGCGCCGGGTCGACGGCCGTCGTGAAGTGCCCGAGCGGCGGCAGCACCTCGACGGTCTGCCCTTCCCGCAGGCCCTGCGCGTAGGTCGAGAACGCGCCGCCCACGATCTGCTTGACGCCGATCCGGAGCAGGCCGCGCTCGGCGAGGTCACGCGGGGTGGAGCAGATCGAGTACGACCGGCGCACGTCGACGCCGTCGGTGAGCCGGCGGACGGTGAGGTGCTGCCCGGCCTGGAACGAGAAGACCGGCCGCAGCTCGTCGGGCACGGCGAAGGTGACCGCGACCGCGTCGTCGGTGAGCACGTCGACCCGGTCCACCGGCAGGTCGTGGAACGTCGGCCGGCGCCGCTTCGGCCGCGTGATCGTGACGGTGCTCATGACAGCGTCTTCACGTGCTCGAACGGCTCGGCGCACGAGCGGCAGCGCCACAGCGCCTTGCACGCCGTCGAGCCGAAGCGGGACAGCTCCTCGGTGTCCAGCGAGGCGCACCGCGGGCACTTCACCGACAGCCTCAGCGACACGGTCGCGCTCGGCGGCGCGATTCCGCCAGCCGCCAGCTTCTCCCGACCGGCAGGCGTGATCCAGTCGGTGCTCCACGCCGGCGCCAGCACCGTCCGCACCTCCACGTCGGCGAAGCCCGCCGACGACAGCGCCCGCCGGATGTCGGCCCGGATCACGTCCATCGCGGGACACCCCGAGTACGTCGGCGTGATCGTCACCGTCACCCGGTCCCCGTCGACGTGCACGTCGCGCAGCACGCCGAGGTCGGCGATGGTCAGCGCGCGGATCTCGGGGTCGACCACCGACGCGGCGACCTCGAAGGCGGTCACCATGTCGCCCCCCGATGCGCGCGGTGCACCACCTGCATCTCGGCGAGCAGCAACGACAGCGCCTCGGTGTGCAGCCCCTGCCGTCCGCCGCCGGGCGCCCAACCGTCGGCCGGCCGGGTCAGCGTCGCCTCCTCCAGCACCGGGGAGACCGCGGCCAACCAGGGCTCGCGCAGGGCAGCGTGCTCGCCTTCGAAAAGCTCATGAGTGTACGGCCACAGCTCGTCCAGGGCGGCCTGGACGCGGCGGTGGGACTCGTCGGTGCCGTCGCCCAGCCGGACCGTCCACAGTGCGCTGTGGTCGACGTGGTACGCGGACTCCTTGCGCGCCTTGGACGCGATCGCCGCCAGCCGCTCATCGGTGCCTTCGGACAGCCGGTCGTAGCGCAGCTTCTGGTAGGTCGACAGCAGCAGCAGCTTGACGATCGTCACCCCGAAGTCGGCCTCGGGCAGCTCGACCAGCAGGCAGTTGCGGAACCCGCGGTCGTCGCGCAGGTAGGCGAGGTCGTCCTCGTCCCGGCCGGCGCCCTCCAGCTCCCCGGCGTACGTCAGCAGCAGGCGTGCCGCGCCGAGCTGGTCCAGCGCGATGTTGGCCAGCGCCACGTCCTCCTCCAGCTCGGGCGCGCGCGAGCACCACTCGGCGAGCCGCTGCGCCGCGATCAGCGCGTCGTCCCCGAGCGCCAGCACGTACTCCAACGAGGTCATATGTGCTGGGCGCCTTCGGGCACGGAGTAGAAGGTCGGATGCCGGTACGCCTTGTCGGCCGCCGGGTCGAAGAACGCGTCCTTCTCGTCCGGGCTGCTGGCCACGATCGAGGCGGCCGGCACGACCCAGATCGACACCCCTTCCTGCCGGCGGGTGTAGAGGTCGCGGGCGTGGCGCAGGGCGAGCTGGGCGTCCGGCGCGTGCAGGCTGCCGACGTGGCCGTGCGCCAGCCCGCGGCGCGGCCGGATGAACACCTCCCACAGCGGCGACTCACGCGCCGCCGCGGCCTCACTACGCTCGCTCATATGCCGGCTCCCGTCGCTTCGCGGCGTGTGCGGCGGCCGCCTCACGTACCCATGAGCCTTCCGCGTGTGCGCGCCGGCGGTGCGCGATGCGCTGCCGGTTGCACGGGCCGTCGCCGGAGATGACGAGCATCAGCTCGTCGTAGTCGGGCTGGGTGAAGTCGTAGTGGCCGCGCGAGGAGTCCCGGCGCAGGTCGGGGTCGGGCAGCGTGAGCCCGAGCACCGACGCCTGCTGCACGCACATGTCGACGAAGCGCTGCCGCAGGTCGTCGTTGGAGAAGCGCTTGATCTTCCAGGCCATGGACTGCGCGGAGTGGGTCGAGTCGGTGTCCGGCGGGCCGAACATCGCCAGTGACGGGTACCACCAGCGGTTGACCGCGTCCTGCGCCATCTCCCGCTGACCCGTCGTGCCGTGCGCCAGGCCGTGCAGGATCTCGTATCCCTGGCGCTGGTGGAACGACTCCTCCTTGCAGATGCGGATCATCGCCCGGGCGTAGGGGCCGTAGGAGCAGCGGCACAGGGGGACCTGGTTGACAATGGCGGCACCGTCGACCAGCCAGCCGATGGCCCCCATGTCGGCCCAGGTCAACGTGGGGTAGTTGAAGATCGACGAGTACTTCTGCCGGCCGGCGAGGAGCAGGTCGACCAGCTCCTCGCGGGAGATGCCGAGCGTCTCGGCCGCGGCGTACAGGTAGAGCCCGTGGCCGGCCTCGTCCTGCACCTTGGCGAGCAGGATGGCCTTGCGCTTCAGCGACGGCGCGCGGGAGATCCAGTTGCCCTCCGGCTGCATCCCGATGATCTCGGAGTGCGCGTGCTGGGCGATCTGGCGGATGAGCCCCTGCCGGTACTTCTCCGGCATCCAGTCGCGCGGCTCGATCTTCTGGTCGGCGGCGATCACGGCGTCGAAGTAGCGCTGCAGCTCGTCGTCGCCGGCACCCGGCCCGGCGATGTCGCGCGCCGCCGTGGACCGCAGCTCGCGCTCGGCGTCGTCCACCTGGTCGAGCAGGCTCTGCCCCGCCTGTTCCGCGGGCGGCCCGAAGTCGTTGCCGTACACCCTCCCAGTGTTACAGCCGACCACAGGATGCACAACCAGGTGTAACAGCCGCCGCTTGGTGGTCCCCGACCGTGACGGCGTCCGCTAGTCTCTCCGGCGAGATCGGTTCCCATCGACCCGGCGGCGAAGCCGGGGACGAGGGGTGTCCACCGGAGAGGTCAGGAGCACCGCAGCAGCGATCCCCGTCCACCGTCCCCGGGAGTTCTTTCGTCGTGCGTGTCCGTGTGGTGCTGTTGAGCGCGCTCATCGCCATGGCGATGGGCGCGGCGCTGGCGGTCCCGTCGATCCGGAATCGCGTGGTCGACGCCCTGCACCTGGACGACCCGGCCGCGGCGGGACCGCTGTTGCCGGACGGGCGCATGGTGGGCCACGCCAACCTGCGGATCGCGCGGCAGCCGGCGCCGCCGCAACCGGCTCTCGTCGCCCGGCAGGTCAACATCAACGTCACCGGGTTCCTGGCCTGGGCGCTGCTTGACCGGCAGACGGGCAGCATCAACGGCTCCCCCAACCACACCACCGGGCAGAACACGACCGAGTCCATGATCAAGGCATGGATCGCCGCGGACTATCTGCGCGGGCTCGGCGACAAGCAGCCGACCCAGCAGCGTCTGGCCGAGCTGACCAGGATGATCCGGGACAGTGACGACAACGCCGCGGAGGACATCTACACGATCGCCGGCCGCGACCGGGTGCTCAAGCGCATGGTCACGATCTGCGGGATGACCGAGACGACCCTGCGCAGCGCGTACTGGAGCTACACCAAGGTGACGGCGCGCGACGCGGTCCGCCTCGGCCTGTGCGTGGCCGACGGGCGGGCGGCCGGGCCGAAGTGGACCCCGTGGATCCTGGGCGAGATGAAGCAGGTGCGGGGCAGCGTCGCCGTGGAGCCCGGCGGCGGCCGGTGGGGCATCATCGACGCGCTCCCGCCGGACCTGGCCAAGAACACCGGGATCAAGAACGGCTGGACCCTGCTCTTCGCCGACGGCCAGTGGCACCTCAACTGCCTGGCGGTGCACCCCGACTTCGTGCTCGCGGTGCTCACCCGGTACCCGGGGTCGCTGGGCAAGCAGTACGGCGCGAACCTGTGCAAGCAGGTCACCGAGCAGCTGCTGAGGAAGGCCTAGACCTCGGCGAAGATCGGGCCGTTCGCCGGCAGCGGCGGCACGGCACCCAGGTCGGCCGCGCGCCGGGCAAACTCGCGCACCCCGGCCACCTGCCGCTCGCCGAGCGAGAAGTCCAGGACCCGGAAGTACGAGGCGAGCGTGGCCGCGTCGAACGGCTCCCAGCGGGCGGCGGCGGCAGCCACCTCGTCCAGCTCGCGCAGGCACACCTCGCGCGAGCGCAGGAAAGCCTCGTGCACATCCTTGACCTGGCCCGGATGGGACTCGGCGAAGTCCCGGCGCACCGCCCAGGCGGCGAACACCATCGGCAGCCCGGTCCACTCCCGCCAGGCCTGGCCCAGGTCGGTGACCGTGAGACCCCGGCGCGGCGCCTCGTACAGGGCTCGCAGCGCGACGTCGCCGATCAGGACCGCCGCATCGGCCTCCAGCAGCATCTCGGTGAGGTCCGGTGGGCAGGCGAAGTATTCCGGGGTGGCGCGGTAGCGGCCGGCCAACAGCATGCGCGCCAGCAGCACCCCGGTACGCGAGGTGGACCCGAGCGCGACCCGCCGGCCGTCGAGCTGCGCGAGGGGAACCGTCGAGACCAGGTTGACCGAGAGCACCGGTCCGTCGCTGCCGACCGCGAGATCCGGCAACAGCAGCAGCTCGTCGGTGTGCCGCAGGTATTCGACCAGCGAGATCGGCCCGATGTCGAGGTCACCGGCGACCAGCGCGGAGTTGAGCCGATCCGGGGTGTCCTTGTGCAGGTCCACGTCCAACAGGGCGCCCGAGCGCATCAGCCCCCAGTAGAGCGGAAGGCAGTTGAGGAACTGGATATGGCCGACGCGCGGTCGCTGTTGGATGCCCACGGCTCCCCACGGTAGCCCGGGCGATCAGGCGGTTGCCGCCGCGGCCGGCCTGCTGGCGGGTTCGGCGGCCGCGGCGGAGTCGGTGCGAACGATCGCTGCGCGCGCCCGCTCGCGGCGCGCGGCGCGCAGCACCGGCAGCGCGCAGGCGGCGACGGCGACGCCGCCGGCACCGCGGCCCTGCAACGCGAGCAGCAGCGCGGTCGCGGTGAGCATGTCGCCGCCGATGGAGGCGCCACGCGCGACGGCCGCGATGCGTACGTCCCGCCAGCGCGACGGTGGCTGGGCCGGCGCTGACGTGAAAGACATATTTCGAAGTTACTGTTTCGCATCTGGTGGCGCAAGCCTGTCGGTCGGGAACGTCCGGTAGTTGACGGCGACCGGGCGGGCCCCCTCGGGAGCGTTGAGCCGGCGCAGGAACGAGTACGGCTTGATCAGGTCCTCGAACGCCTCGTTGATCTTCTCCAGCTCCTCCGCGGTGACGAGGATGTGCGACTTGGTGATCCGGGAGACGTGCGCCCACTGCGGGTCGTCGCTGTCCGCGGTCGCCGCCCACCGGCGGGCCAGCGCGTCGTCGCGGGCCAGTACCGCGTCGATGAGGACCCGCCCGGCCTCCCACACCTCCGGCGGGTCGTCGTGGTCGGGGTCGAACGTCACCCCGGACGAACCCGCGCGCCGCTGCCACACCCGCTCCCGGCCGTCGCCTCTGCTCGGCGCCTCCTCGACCAGGCCGTACCTGGCCAGCGCCCGCAGGTGGTAGCTGGTCGCGCTCGGCGACAACCCGACCACCTCGGCGAACTGCGTCGCGGTGCCCTGCTGCCCGGTGCCCAGGGCGTCGAGGATCGCAAGTCGGGCCGGGTGGGCCAGCGCGCGCAGGACGCGCGGGTCACGGATCTGGAGTGGGGGTTCGTCGGTCACGTAAACAGCGTGCCTGGTCGGGCGGGTCCGCGTACACTTTCCCCTCGCGTTAGGAGGGTCCCCCTTTACCGCGTCAAGCGTTAGGAGGGGACGCCTCCTTCCGGTGACCGCTGGACGGCCGCGGTGAAAGCACCGCAGCGGACGTCCCCGCGCCGACGACGACTGTCGGATACGCAGGCGGCAACCATCGACTCCGGCGAAGGTGGCCTCCCTTGACCCTGCCCGCACTCGAAACCGAACTCACCGCCGAACGCGCCCACCTGGCGGACTCCCGGGCTGCGCTTCGGCTCATGCGCGAGCGCGCCCAGGCGCTCTTCGCCACCGGCGAAGACGTGGCCGGCGACGCCTACAGCGCCGAGACGCTCGGCCGCACCCTGTCCCGCCGGGTGGCCGAGCTGGCCGACAACCCCAACACCCCGCTGTTCTTCGGGCGCCTCGACTTCGGCTCCGGCGAACACGCGGACCACCGCTACTACGTCGGGCGCCGGCACGTCACCGACGAGGCCGGCGAGCCGATGGTGCTCGACTGGCGCGCACCTATCTCACGCTCGTTCTATCGGGCCAGCGCCAGTGACCCGCAGGGCGTCGCGGTCCGGCGCCGCTTCGGCTTTGCCGGCGGCGAGCTGACCAGCTTCGAGGACGAGCACCTCGACCGCGGCGAGGAGCTGGGCACCGCCAGCCGCATCCTGACCGCCGAGATCGAGCGGCCGCGCGTCGGCCCGATGCGCGACATCGTCGCCACCATTCAACCCGAGCAGGACGAATTGGTACGGGCAGAGCTGGACGAGTCGATCTGCGTCCAAGGTGCGCCGGGCACCGGGAAGACGGCCGTCGGCCTGCACCGGGCGGCGTACCTGCTCTACCTGCACCGGGAGCGACTCAGGCGGGCCGGCGTGCTGATCGTCGGGCCCAACCGGGCGTTCCTGCACTACATCGCGGCGGTGCTGCCGGCGCTCGGCGAGCTGGACGTCCGGCAGGCGACCATCGACGACCTGATCGAGCGGGTGCCGGTGCGGGCCGCCGACAGCGTGGCCGCCGCAGTCGTCAAGCAGGACGTCCGGATGGCGTCGGTGCTGGCCAACGCGCTGCACCGCCGGATCCGCCGGCCGACCGAGCCGATCATGGTGTCCGACGGGTCGTACCGGTGGCGGGTGTCGGCCGACGCGCTGCGCCGGGTGGTCGACGACGTGCGGCGGGAGAACCCGCCGTACGGCATCGGGCGGGAGCGCGTACGCGCACGGGTGGTTTCGCTGCTGCGCCGGCAGGCCGAGTACAAGAGCGGCGAGTCGCCCGGGGAGTCCTGGGAGCGGCGGATGGGCCGGGCCAGGCCGGTCACCGAGCTGCTCGACGCGGTGTGGCCGGCGGTCACGGCCGAGCAGCTGGTCTTCGAGCTGCTCCGCGATCCGACCGACGAGGCGCTCATGCCGGAGGAGCGGGACGCGATCCGGTGGGCCAAAGCGCCGAAGACCGCGAAGTCGGCGCGCTGGAGCGCCGCCGACGCGGTGCTCATCGACGAGGCGGCCGGCCTGATCGACCGGGTGCCGAGCTTCGGGCACATCGTGGTGGACGAGGCGCAGGACCTGTCGCCGATGCAGTGCCGGGCCATCGCCCGCCGCAGCGAGCACGGGTCGATCACGCTGCTCGGCGACCTGGCACAGGGGACGTCGCCGTGGGCGGCCCGGGACTGGCGCGACAGCCTGGCCCACCTCGGCAAGCCGGACGCCCGAATCGTGCCGCTACGCACCGGGTTCCGCGTGCCCGAGGTGGTCCTCGCCCTGGCCAACCGGCTGCTGCCCGCGCTCGGCGTGAACGTGCCCGAGGCGGTGTCGCTGCGGCACGACGGCGCTCTGGGCGTACACCAGGTTGAAGATCTTGAAGCCGCCACGGTGGCCGCGGTGCGCACGGCGCTCGACCACGACGGGTCGGTCGGCGTCATCGCCGCGGACGCGGCGGTGCCCGCCCTGGCGGCGGCGCTGATGGCCGCCGGCCTCACGGTCGGCGGGCCGGACGAGGATGAGCGGGTCACGGCGACGCCGGCGACGCTGGCCAAGGGCCTGGAGTACGACCACGTGATCGTGGTGGAGCCGGCCGATATCGTGGCCGCCGAGCCGCGCGGGTTGCACCGGCTCTACGTCGTGCTGACCCGCGCCGTCTCCCGGCTCGACGTGCTGCACCGGGCGCCCCTTCCAGCTGCGGTAGCCCGTTCCGCCTAACAGAAAGACCATAGGGGCCAATCGACGGCACCGGCCCCATGGCCGATGATGGTCGACCATGCGGGTCAGGGGATATCCGGCCGGAGTGCCGTGCTGGGCCGAGGTTTCTACGCCAGACCCCGGATCCAGCCGGAATTTCTATCGTGAACTCTTCGGCTGGGCGGCAGTAGAGGCGGCCGACGGATACGAGATGTTCTACCTCGGCGACCGTGCGGTCGCCGGCATCCACGCGGTGCCGGCCGACCAGCGGGCCCGTTGGCTGCCCTACGTGGCCAGTGACGACGTCGACTCCGTCGCGACGGCCGCCGCGCGCTTCGGCGGGACGGTGCTGACCGCGCCGGCCGATCTGAGCGACGCGGCCCGCACGGCGGTCATCGCCGACCCGGCCGGCGCCGCGCTCGGGCTGTGGCAGCGGCGCCGGTTCTTCGGCGCGCAGGTGGTCAACGAGTTCGGCACCGTGTCCTGGGCCGAGCTGGCGACCCGGGAGCCGGAGCGGGCGGCGGAGTTCTACCGGGCCGTGTTCGGCTGGACCGACCGGCCGGCTGAGACGGTCGCCGGAACGCAGTACACGGAGTGGTACGGCGGCGGCCGCTATCTGGCCGGCATGATCCCGCTGGGCGCCCAGTTCCCCGCGTCGGTGCCGTCACATTGGACGGTCACCCTGCTCGTCGGCGACTGTCCCGGCACGCTCGCGCGGGCCGAAAAGCTGGGCGGGCAGGTGCTGCTGCCCCCGACCTCGCTGGAGGCGGGCACGTACGCCCAACTGGTCGACGTCAACGGCGCAGGGTTCCGCATCATCGAGCTGGTCCCCCAGCTGCTCGCGACCCTCTGACGAAACGTGCCTACCTCCGCCCGACAGGCGGTTACCGCCGCCGAGCGGAGGTAAGCATCCACGGGTCAGGACTGGATGATCTTCACATCGTCGACCGCCGCCTCCACCAGGCTCGCCCCGGAAGCGTCCGCCGCCTCGATGAGAATCCGCACGCTCTGTCCCTTGTAGGCGGACAGGTCGATGCTCGCGGCCGTCCAGGCCGCGTTGCGGTTGCTCGCCGCGCCCGGCACCGTGAGGACCACCGTGGTCCCGCTCGCGGTCACGATGCTCACCGTCAGGTAGTCCGCCGACGAGGAGTTGCTGCCGTACGCCAGGTAGTACGACAGGCTCAGGCTGAGCGTGCCGGTCGCCGGCAGGGTGATCGCGGGCGAGCGGATGCTCGTCGCGCCGCTGTCGATGTCGTTGTCCCCGGCACCCGTGCCGGCCAGCCGCCCGGTCACCAGGTCATTGGTGCCGCTGACCGTGGTCGCCAGCTGCTTCGGGCCGTTCGAGTCGGTCGCCTGCGGGACGCCCCGCTCCCACCTGCCCGTGGTCGCGGTGTCGGTGCCGCCCGGGTTCGCCGTCCAGCCGGTGTCGGACTCGAAGGTGTCCGAGTAGACGGTCGTACCGGGTGTGCCGCCGCCACCGCAGTACTGCGCCTGCTTGCCGATCGCGCGGTACGGGCAGTCCGCGTACTCCATCAGCCGCAGCACCGCCTCCCTGTTGCGGGTCGTCTCCCGCGTGATCACCGAGGCCGGCGGGTAGAAGCCGCCGTTCAGCGAGCTCGTCGGGTACATCTCGAACGTGTAGTCGAAGATGCCCTGCTCGGCCCAGGCCCAGTCGTCGATCGCGCCGTCGGCGATGTAGAGGTCACTGGCCTGCTCCGGCTTGTACCCGTTGGTGCTCGCCATCTGCTGCCCGATCGTGGCGAACACGTTGTACTGGTCGGCCGTCATCCGGGAGTCGCCGTTGGCCGACGTGTAGCCGTAGGGCCACAGCACCAGCTCCGAGTACGTGTGGAAGTCGACGCCGACGGAGATCTGCTGCCTGCCATTGAGGTTGCGCGACCGGACGAAGTTGGCGACGTTGTTGACCTCGGGCGCCGAGAAGGGCGTCGCCCCGCGATACGTCTCGCTCGACGGGTTGCCCGACGAGCCGCCGCAGCAGCCCCACTGGTAGCCCCAGTTGCGGTTGGGATCGGTGCCGACGGCGGAGGTGCCGGCGTTGGGCTGCCGGTTCTTGCGCCACGAACGGTACGAGCCGGTAGCGATGTCGTACTCGCCGCCGTCCGGGTTGACGTCCGGGACGATCCAGATCTCCCGGCTGTCGACCAGGTTCGTGACCCGGGCGTCGGTGCCGTAGTTGTCCAGCAGCAGGTGCATCAGGTACAGGGCCATCTCGACGGTCAGGTGCTCGCGGGCGTGCTGGTGGGCGGTGAACAGCACCTCCGGCTCGTCCTCGTCCGTACCCACGTTGTCGGAGATCTTGATGACCGGGAGATCCCGGTTTTCGAAGGACTGCCCGATGCTGGACCGGCTCGCGAGCGCGGCATGCCCGCTCACCAGCGTGGCGATCTCCGAGGTCATCTCCGCGTAGTTGTGGTAGGCCGAGTCGGCCGGCGGGAAGTCCAGAGCGCCCATGATCGGGGTAACCGTGAAGCCGAGCTTGCGCAGCTGGGCGACCTCGCTGGGGAGGGCGCTGATGTCGGCCACGCCATGGTCGACGCCGTCGATCGAGACGCCGGTCGCGGCGATCCTGTTGCGCTGGGCGAGCGTGTGCACGCCCTGCACCTGGTAGGCCCCGGCGGTCTCCACCGGGATGGGGCGGGTCGGGGCGGCGATGGCCGGCGTATTGAGCGTGATGGCCGCGACGACCGCGACCGCCAGCGCGGTGGTCCTGGGTGTGAACCTGGGCATACGGCGCCTCCGGGGTGTGGAGCGCGAACCGAGAAAGATCATCGGACCATCACGCACCCAGGTTTCGCCAGTGTCCCTTTTTGCGCGGCGAGCACGTTACGGTCACCGCATGACAGCCCGGCAGGAGTACGAGAAACTCGCGACCGACCTCTCCAGCGCCGGGGTGGTGACGGGCCAGATGTTCGGAAAACCCACCCTGAAGAGCGGCGGCAAGGCGATCGCCTGCCTGTCCGGCGAAGCGATGGCGTTCCGGCTCGGGGCCGGCACGGCCGAGCACGCCGAGGCGCTTGCGCTCGACGGGGCGGAGCTGTTCGACCCGTCGGGTGCCGGCCGGGCGATGAAGGACTGGGTGTGCGTGCCGGTCTCCTCCGCCGACCGGTGGGCCGGTTTCGGCGAGGCGGCGCTACGCCGGGTCTGAGTCCTTGTTCTCGCCGCCGGTCTGGTTCTCGCCGCCGGTCTGCTCGTCACCGGCGAGCGCCGAGCGCAGGCGCTCCTTCTCCGCGGCGCGGCGCTGCTGCGCCCCGGCGAGCTGGTGGGCGACGTCGTCGCGCAGGCCCTTGAGGAGGAACAGCGAGAGCAGCGCCGAGACCAGGACCGCGATGGCCAGCTTGATGAGGATGTGCAGCGGGACCGGGATCACGACCAGGATCGCCGCCACGGCCACGAACAACCCGATGCGGGCGAGCGTGTACTTCAGCATCGGATTCATCGCGAAACCCCTTTATCTGCGAGCCACCTGATACCTACGTACCACAGCGATGCGTAGACCAACGAGCCCGTCGCGGCGCCGACCGCGCCGGAGCCCAGCGGCGGCAGCGCGGTCATGCCGGCGACCGCGCTCGCGGCCCCCATGGCCAGCACCGCGGCCAGGACACCCGAGAGCAGCGCGAGGGCGATCCGGCTCGGCACGGCCCGCCAGGCCCGGAACTCCTCGGTGAACAACCAGACCGGCAGGATCGCGGCCAGCCAGCCGGAGATCTCCCCGAACCGGCCGAAGCCGACCAGCGCGGACAGACCGTCGATGACGAGCAGCGCCACCATGCCGAGCACCAGCCCGGCCGTCACCGACGCGAGCAGGTCGGCCAGGCGAACCACCCGGCCGTCGCCGTCGCGGCGCGGGAACGTTGTCTCACTCATCCCCCGACGAGGTTACGCGCCGCAGTCGGGGAGGACCGGCGCGACCCCCGCGTGTTAGCGCGGGCCCCGCGCCCCGCATCCGCGCCCGCGCCCACGCCGGCCCCGCACCCGCACCCGCACCCGCAACCGCAACCGCAACCGCAACCGTCATGATCGCCGCGAAGCGGGTTGTCCACAGGGGAACGGCAGTTGTCCACAGGGGACAGCACGATACCGGACAACTCCGTAACGCTGTGACGATGCCTCCACCACCCCGGGTCCCGAGTCGGCTGCCCCACGGTCCCTTCCGCGGCAGCGCCGCCGTCCACGCTGGGCTGCTGTCGAAACGGCAGCTGACCGGGGACCACTGGCGGCGCCTCTACCCGGACGCCTACCTCCACGACGCCGCGCTGCTCGACCACTTCGCCTGGTGTCGGGCCGCCGCGCTGATCCTGCCACCGGGCGCCGCGATCGCCGGCCGGTCCGCGGCACATGCGCTCTACGCCGACGTCCTGCCGCTCGGTACGCCACCGGTGGAGATCGCGGTGCCGATCGGCAAATCCCTACGACCGCACCCGATGCTCGCGATCAGCCGCACGATCCTCGACGGCGGTGACATCGAACGGCTCGGGCCGCTGCCGGTCACCACGACCGTGCGGACCGCGATCGACCTTGCCCGGCGACCCGGGCTAACCGAGGCGGTGGTCGCGGTGGACGCCCTGCTCAACGCGACCGGCCTCACGCTGCCCGAGGTCGGCCACTACGCGGCGCGACGACCGGGTTGGCCGGGCAGCCGGCAACTCGACCGGGTGCTCACGCTGGCGATGCCGGGCGGCGAGTCCCCGATGGAGACCAGGCTGCGGCTGATCCTCGTGCTCGGCGGGCTGCCGACCCCGGTCACCCAGCTCGAGATCGAGAACATGCGGCTCGACCTCGCATACCCGTACGCGAAAGTGGGTGTCGAATATGACGGTGCCCACCACCATGAGCGCGGCCAGTTCCAACGGGACCTGGCCCGCCTCAACCGGCTCAAGCTGCTCGGCTGGACGATCCTCCGCTTCGTCGCCGGCGACGTGCTGCGCCACCCGGAGCTGGTGATCACCCAGGTCCGGGCCGCGTTAAGCCCACACCTGCTGCGGCTGTGACCGGCGCTCGGCCAGCGACGCCGGCGGGTCGTACTCGCGCACGATCTCATACCGGGTGTTGCGCTCGACGGGCGTGAACCCGGCGTCCCAGATCAGCTGCAGCAGGTCCTCGCGGTGCATGGTGTTCGGCGTGCCGTAGCTGTCGGCGTCGTGCGTGATCTTGTACTCGACGACGGAGCCGTCGAGGTCGTCGACGCCGAAGTTGAGCGACAGCTGGGCCACGGACAGGCCGTGCATCACCCAGAAGCACTTGACGTGCGGGACGTTGTCGAACAGCAGCCGGGAGACCGCGAAGGTCTTGAGCGACTCCGCCGGCGAGGCCATCGTGGTGCGCGCCTGCAGCCGGTTGCGCACGACGCCGTCGGCCGAGTCGACGAAGTCGTGCTGGTAGCGCAGGGGGATGAAAACGGCGAACCCGCCGGTCTCGTCCTGCAGCTCGCGCAGGCGCAGCACGTGGTCGACCCGGTGCCGCGGCTCCTCGATGTGGCCGTAGAGCATCGTGCAGGGCGTACGCAGGCCCTTGGAGTGCGCCAGGCGGTGGATGCGCGACCAGTCCTCCCAGTGGGTGGCGTGGTCGACGATGTGCTGGCGGATCTCCCAGTCGAAGATCTCGGCGCCTCCGCCGGTCAACGACTCGAGGCCGGCGTCCATCAGCTCGTCGAGGATCTGGTCGGCGGGCAGGCCGGAGATCTTCTCGAACCAGTGGATCTCGGTGGCCGTGAACGCCTTGAGATTCACGCCCGGCAGGGCCTGGCGAAGCTCGCGCAGGACGCGCGGGTAGTACTTCCACGGCAGTGTCGGGTGTAGACCGTTGACGATGTGCAGCTCCGTGAGCTGCTCGCCCTCCATCTGCTTGGCCAGGCGGACGGCTTCCTCCACGCGCATCGTGTACGCGTCCTTCTCGCCGGGCTTGCGCTGGAACGAGCAGTACGCACAGGAGGCGGAACAGACGTTGGTGAGGTTGAGGTGCCGGTTGACGTTGAACATCACCCGGTCGCCGTTCTTCTCCGTGCGCACATGGTGGGCGAGCCGGCCGAGCCACACGAGGTCGTCGCTGTCGTAGAGGGCGATGCCGTCCTCACGCGTCAACCGCTCGCCGGCATAGACCTTGGCCTCTAGTTCGCGCCGCAGACCCGCGTCCACCACAACCCCCTCGCTAGCCGTCGTAGCCGAGCGTACGTCGGCCGAACGGACATCCCGCGTCTGAGGGGGCGCCTAGTCGCTTCGGTCACCGCATCCAGGATTCATCGTCAAGTCTTGCTGAATGACGGATCTGTAACCCGTTTCGGGTTTCCCATCGTCGCCCTCGTGCTGTAGACCAGATGAGGGGAGGCGAGATGGTGCGGGAATGGACGCGGCGGGCGGCTTATCGCCCTTTCGCGTGGTCGGCGGTGATGTGTGCCGTGCTGTGCGCTCTGATCGCACGGCCGGCGGCTGCCGCACCGCCCACGCCTACCGTTCCTGACGCCGGCTCCCGTCCCGCCGTCACCGGCTCCTTCCAGGTCCCCGGCGCGGGACCCGGGTCCAGTGTGCCCACGCCGGCGCTGCCCGCCTCGATAACGCCCGGCCCGCTCGGCACCCGCATCATGACCGAGAGCGCCGCGCTGGAGATGGTGGGCCAGCAGCTCCTGAAGCTGGAGGCCGACACCAACGAGGCGAAGAAGGCCGCCGAGGCTGCGCGCACCGCCTGGACGAAGGCCACCCGCGAGCTGTCCGACCTGCGCGACAAGGCCGGCCACGAGGCCGGCGAGGCATATAAGGCGGCCACCGCGCTCGGTCCACTGAGCGGGTACGCGTCGGACCTGCACCAGTTGTCGGTCCTCGCGCCGCAGATCGGGCAGCAGCCCGGCGGTCAGGCCACCGCCCGTGACGTCGAGCGCGCCGAGCAGATCGAGCGCGCCGCCGACACCGCCCACCAGGCCGCGAAGGCCACCGCCGACGCCCTGAACGGGCAGCACGCCCAGCTCAAGGCCGACTACGACCGGCGCAACGCCGCGCTCATCGCGCTGCGCACGCAGAACGCCGCCGAATACCAGCGGGAGCTGGCCGCGATCGACGCGCAGCAGGCGAGCCTGGGCGCGGGCCTCAACGTGGGCGGCGCGGTCAACGGTTCGGCCGCCAACCCGATCGCGTTGAAGGCTCTGGAGTACGCGAAGAGCAAGCTCGGCGCGCCGTACGAGTGGGGCGCCCAGGGTCCCGTCCGGTTCGACTGCTCCGGCCTGGTGCTGTGGAGTTACCAGCAGGCCGGCGTGCGGAGCCTGCCCCGGGTCGCCAACGACCAGTACAACGCGACCGCCGCCAGTTCGGTGAAGATCGACCAGCTTCTCCCCGGTGACCTGCTCTTCTTCGCCACCAACAAGGCCGACTGGCGCACCATCCACCACGTCGCGATGTACTACGGCAACGGGTACATGATCCACGCTCCGACGACCGGCGACGTCGTGAAGATCTCCCCGGTCTGGTGGGCGGAGTACTACGGCGCGACCCGCGTCGCGCCCGCGGTCCCCGCACCCACGCCCGGCCCGACGACGCCCGCACCGGGCCCGACGAAGCCGACCACGCCCGGCCAGGTCCCGCCCTCGTCGTCCACGAGCAGGCCGCCGACACCAGGTCCGAGCTCGACGACGCCGTCGCCGAGCAAGTCACCGACAACCAGCCCGTCTCCGACTCCGTCCAGCACCACCACGACGACCGCACCGAGTGACGCCGCGAGCACAACGGCGAGCAGGGCGCCGAGCGCGTCGACAAGCGCCTCGGCGGGGTCGTCGACCACCTCGGCCGGGTCGGCGACCGCCTCACCCAGCCCAAGTGGGTGACGGACACATTCGGTCAGCGCAGGCAAACGTGAGATCATCGCAACCACGGCACCTGCGTCACGTGCGCTGATGTGGCACGGTGAAATCGAGGACGTCCCGTGCCAGGCGCGTGGGTGGGGCGTAGTCGTGGGAGGCAGACATGGATAGCCGCGAACCCGCCGAAGAGCGGAGGCCAGCCGCATACCCGGGAAGAGCCCGGGAGAGCCTGCCGCCGCTGCCGCCGCCACCACCCGTGGGCTCTGCGCTGCCGGCGGCCGACCGGGCCGAGTCGCTTCCCGAGCCGTACGAGCCGCCCCCGCCGCCCGCCGACGGCGCGCTGTGGCCGGGCTTGATCACACCCCTTGCCGCAGAGGAGCCGGCGGTTGACGCCCGTCCCCTCGGCGGCGCTCCGAGCGGGGAGCCCACCGGGGGCGGCTCGGTGAGCCTGTCCCCGGCCGGCCTGCCGACCCGCAGGCCAGGCATGACCCAGACCTCACCGGAGTCCCCGTGGGCGGCGTTCGCCCAGTCGTGGCAGGAGCCCGAGCCCGAGCCCGGGTCGGCGGAGGATCGGTTCGGGTCGCCGGAGGATCGGTTCGGGTCGCCGGAGGATCGGTTCGGGTCGCCGGAGGACGGGGCCCGGTCGGTTCTGCCACCCGTTGCGGAGCCCGCCGCGTTCGAGACCGTTCCCGAGCCGGCAGCGCATCCGGTGCCGGCTGAGGCACCCGCCTATCCGGTGTTGTCCGAGGAGCCGGCGCCGCCGCTGGCCCAGCGGGTGCCGGGCGCGTCGGTGGAGAGCGCGCCACCGCCCGCAGGTTCCCTGTTCGACCTACCGGTGGGCCGGGCCACCTCGCCTGAGCCGCCCGCGATGGACCCGCCGGCCCCGGCCGTGGATGCCGCCGCTCCCGCGGTGGCCCGGGCCCGCGTGGCCGTCCCCGGTGCGACACCGCTCAGCGCCGCTGACGTGGTCAACGCGGTTCGCCGGAGCGGCCCGGCCCCGCGCACGTACCGCGCCGGTGAAATGACCGGCCCGGACCTCGACCACCCCGCCGAGCCGAGACCGCCGTATGAACCACCGGGACCGCCCAACCCGCCGGAGCCGGCGTCGCCCCCGGAGCCGCTGTCGCCGCCGGACCCGGTGGCACCGCCCGAGCCGGGTCCCGGGCCCAGCCCGTTCCCGGTGCCCACCCCGGTCCCCACGCCACCGAGCCCCGCCCCGCCGGAGCCGCCGGGTCCGGAGCCGGAGCCGGGGCCACCGCACCCGCCGACGCCTCCGGTGCCGGGACCGCCGGCGCCGCCTGGTCCGCCGTCGCCCGGGCCGGCGCCGGCGCCACCGTTCCCGCCGGCACCACCGACCATCGCCGAAAACGTCGCCAACCCGGGCCTGCCCGCGTGGCCGCCGTCGGCGTTCCCGTCCGGTCTGTCCGCCGGTCCGGACGAGCCCCCGGTCAGCCCGGCCCCGCCCGTCGGCCCGGCCCCGCCCGCCAGCCCGTCGCCGTTGTGGGCGCCACCGCCGCCGGCCGCGCCACCCACCTCCGCGCCACCCACCTCCGCGCCTCCGGTTTCGGCTCCGCCCGCGCGGCCGCTGTCCGCGCCACCGGCCACGCCCCGGTTCACGCCGCCGGTCAACTCGGCGCCGCCGTTCGACACCGCCCCGTCATACGGCGCGGGACCGCCCGGCGGTGCCCGGCCCAGCGGCACGTCGGCGTTCCCGTCGCTGTCCAGCGGCGGCGCGGCTCCCACCTCGGGCGCACCCGGGCAGTACGAGGAGTGGGCGCGTCGCCAGCGTCCACAGGGGACGGTGTACGGGGGTGGCGCGTTCTCGGCCGGCCAGGCAGGCCCCCGAAGCGGCCTGCCACCGGCCGGCGGCCCGATGGAGCAGTCCGGCTCGTTGACCGGGCACATCCTCAACCAGGGGTCCTACGAGCCGGAGCCCAAGTCACGCACCACCCGGGTGATCGTGATCATGACGGTAGTGGTGAGCCTGTTGGTGATCGCCGGCCTGATCATCGCGGTGTTCGCGCGCAACGCCCTCTCCGACCTGCTCACCGGAGCCTGAGACGAGTGACCCCAGCCACCCTGGCGGGCGGTTGACCTGGACGGTCGGGTAGCCTGGGGCGTTAACTCTGGCGCGCGGAAACGGTGCGCGCCGCGGGCGCCGACCGGCAAAGGCCGGAGAGGAGCGCCCCGCTCTTACTCCGGAAGGTTTCCGCGCGTTCATGTCGCATGACTTCAGCACGTACCCATCTGTCTTCGACCGCCCGACCGAGGCTCCCACGGGCCCCGGCTTCGCCGAGCTGGGCCTGCCCGCGGCCCTCGTCCGCGCGCTCGCGGCGGGGGGCATCACGGCGCCGTTCCCGATCCAGGCGGCGACGATCCCCGACGCGCTCGCCGGCCGTGACCTGCTCGGCCGCGGCCAGACCGGCTCCGGCAAGACGCTCGCGTTCGGCCTGCCCACGCTGGCGCGGCTGGCACGCTCCGGCAAGCCGGCGCCGCGCAAGCCCAAGTCGCTGGTCCTCGTGCCGACGCGTGAGCTGGCCATGCAGGTCGGCGACGCCCTGGCCCCGCTGGGCCGCTCGGTCGGCCTACGGCTCGCGACCGCGTTCGGCGGCTCCGCCTACGACCGGCAGATCTTCGCGCTGGAGCGCGGCGTGGACCTGCTGGTCGCCACGCCCGGCCGGCTCGGTGACCTGATCCGCCGGGGTGCCTGCGCGCTCGACGCCGTCAAGATCACAATCATCGACGAGGCCGACCAGATGGCCGACATGGGCTTCCTGCCCGAGGTCACCGAGCTGCTGTCGCAGACCGCGCCCGGCGGCCAGCGGCTGCTCTTCTCCGCGACGCTCGACAACGACGTCAACGCCCTGGTCGAGCGCTTCCTGACCGACCCGGTCACGCACGCCGTGTCGCCCGCGGTGGCGGCCGTCGACACCATGGACCACCATCTGCTGCACATTCCGGCGCAGGAGAAGTTCGCGGTCACCGCGGCCATCGCGGCGCGCACCGGCCGCACCATCCTGTTCGTGCGCACGCAGCTCGCCGTGGACCGGCTGGCCAACCAGCTGGCCGAGGTCGGCGTCCGGGCCGGTGCGCTGCACGGCGGAAAAGCCCAGCGGGTACGCACACGCACGCTGGCCGAGTTCCGCGGGGGCGCGATCGACGTGCTCGTGGCCACCGACGTGGCGGCGCGCGGCATTCACGTCGACGACGTGTCGCTCGTCGTGCACGTGGATCCGCCCAAGGACTCCAAGGACTACCTGCACCGCGCCGGCCGGACCGCGCGGGCCGGGTCCACCGGCACGGTCGTCACGCTGGTGCTGCCCAGGCAGCGCAAGGGCACCGCCATCATGATGAAGAAGGCCGGTGTCGAGCCGGGCCAGTTGCGGGTGCGCTCCGACGATCCCGAGTTGGCCGCGCTGACCGGCGCGCGCAGGCCCAGTGGCGTACCCGTGATCGTGGAGCCGCAGCGGCCGCACCGGCCGACGATGCGCGGCCACGCGCGGCCTCGCCGTGCGGGTGGCCCGCCGCGCCGCTAGCGTTTGGGCATGGCCGATCACCCCGCCGGTGTGCTGCCCCGGGCGATGCTGTGGCAGCGCACCGACCTCGCCGGTGCCGAACACGTCGTCCTCGACGACACGCGCGGGCTGGTCGCCCGCGGCGTGGCCGTGGCCAGCAGCCCCCTCGCCTACGAGTGCCAGTACGAGCTGGAGACCGACGAGCGCTGGGCCACCCGCCGCTTCGAAGCGGTCGTCGAGGGCGGGGGGTGGCGGCGCTCGCTGCGGATCGCGCGCGCCCGGGACGGCTGGCGGGCGACCGCGTCAGAACACGGCGACCTGGATGCGGCACTGCGCTCGGCCGGCCGGGCCGGGGCACTGCCGCCGGGCAGCGAGGATCCCGACCGGCTGGACGCCGCGGTCGACGTCGACCTCTACGCGTCGCCACTGACCAATACCCTGCCGCTGCGGCGGCTGGGTCTGCTCACCGGTGGCGACGAGACCATCGTGGCGGCCTGGGTGCTGCTACCCAGCCTGGCGGTGGTGGCAAGCGAGCAGACCTACACCGTGCTCGAGCCCGGCCGGGTCCGGTACGCCTCGGGCGCGTTCACCGCGGAGCTTGAGTTGGACACGGAGGGTTACGTGGTCCGCTACCCGGGCCTCGCCACCCGCGCTTCATAGGCCGGGTCGGCCGTTCGGCGGCCAGGACGGGCCGCATCGACGAGTACGGGCACACACGTGACAGACATACGTTTTGTGGCGTGACGTCACCGATCCGGTCGCATCGCGCCGCCGGCGCCGCCATCCACCGGTCGAAGCTCCTTCTTCTCGCCGTCGTGGCGGTGGGGTCGACAGGGCTCCTCACCTGGTACGGAACGTCAGGTCAGTCCAGCTCCGCGGAGTTCGAAGACCCGGTGACGGTCCCCTCGGACGCGTCTCCGAGGATCGACCCGACCGTGCCTGATGTGCTCTCCGCCGACCCGACCGCGACCGGGTCACCGCGCCCGCGCGCCAGCGGCGACCCCGATGGCGGCGGCGGTTCGAGCGCGGCCGCCGCCGCGCAGGTGCCCGAAGACTCCGCGGGCGGCAGCGGCACCGTGCTCGACGCGAACGCGGGCGGACCGTGCCAGCCCGAGGGCGCGACCGGCCGCACCCGCAGCGGCGTCGTGGTCCGGTGCGTCACGAGGCCGGGTGACCGGCAGCCGCACTGGCGCCGGGTGAGCTGACCCTGCCGGTTGACGGCTACGGCATCGGATCGCGCCCGGCCTGCGCTCGCCCCTCCCACCTGTCCTGCACGACGCCGATCAGCGCGGTCACGCCCAGGCGACCGCCTCGGGGTCGACGTCCGCGTGGTAGCCCCGCAGCACGCCCGAGGTCTCCAGCTTGCCCACCCGCTCGTGCACCGCCGGGGCGGACAGTCCGACCTGCCGCGCCAACTCGGCGTACGACAGCCGGGCGTTGGTCCGCAACAGCTCCACGAGGAGCCTGTCGATCGCGTCCACGGCCGTACCCTAGCCGCTCGGCCGGTCCGGCCCGCGGACGACGCGATGCGCCCTGGTTCTAGCACAGCTAACTACTCAACCGGTGCGATTTCCCTGTTTCTCGGACACCGCACCCTCACGGTGCTGTAATGGGCGGGGGCTTCGGCAGAGGGTTCAGGAACGAGCCTTCCGCAGAGGTGAGGAGGGGGCCGTGGACACGGGAGATCGTCTGCTTACACCCGGCGAGGTGGCCGCGCTGTTCCGCGTCGACCCGAAAACGGTTACGCGGTGGGCCGCGGCCGGCCGGATCAGCAGTATCCGCACGCCGGGTGGGCATCGCCGGTTTCGCGAGTCCGAGGTGCGCGCCCTGCTCGAGGGCGGGGCGGAGCTGGGCGAGCCGGCCGAGCACCCGGACCAGCGCGGTAACGGGTTCCGCTAGCGGCCGCTGCCGAGGTGGCCGCTCCAGCGGGTGAAGAAGGTGTGCGCGACGTCGAGGGAGTCGAGCACCTTACCGGCGACGAAGTCGACCAACTGTTGGGCCGAGGCGCGCTCGCCCGCAGCATAGAACCCGGGGCTCGCCGGTAGCACGACCGCGCCCGCGTCGGCGAGCGCGATGAGGTGCTCCAGGTGGCTGCGGGTCACCGGCGTCTCGCGGGGCACGACCACGACCCTCCGGTGCTCCTTGAGGTTGACCTCGGCGGCGCGTTGCAGCAGGTCCTTGGACAGCCCGATCGCGATGCCGGCGCAGGCCGCGGTGCTGGCCGGCACCACCACCATGCCGCGGGCCGGGTAGGAGCCGCTGCTCGGCCCGGCGGCGAGATCACCGGCCGGCCAGTACGCGATGTCGTCGGTGGACAGGTCACGGCCGCCCAGCCACGCGGCCAGGTCGTCCTTCCAGTGCGCGTCCCGGAACGCGCGACCGGTCTCGTCGAGGAGGGTCAGGCGAGCCGCGCGCGACACCACCAGGTCGACGGGGTGCCCCGCGTCGAGCAGGCCGCGCAGCACGGCGGCCGCGTACGGCGTGCCGGACGCTCCGGACACGCCCACGATCCACGGTCGGCGCATGGTCTCGACGCTAGCGCGGAGCTGGGCTACGGGCGGAGGCCGGCCCGCACGACCAGGTCGGCCAGCGCGAACACGAACAGGGCGATGCCGACGAAGCCGTTGGCGGTAAAGAACGCCCGGTTGACCCGGGACAGGTCGCCCGGGGTGACGATCGCGTGCTCGTACACGAACGCGGCCGCGGCCATGACCAGCCCCACCCACCACAGCCAGCCCAGCCCGACCAGCGCGCCGAACCAGACGAACAGCGCGAACGTGACCACATGCGCGAGGGTCGAGGCGTGCAGTGCGAAGCGCACGCCGTAGCGCGCCGGCACGCTGTGCACCCCGATCTTCCGGTCGACCGTCGCGTCCTGGCAGGCGTAGATCAGATCGAACCCGCCGATCCACAACCCGACCGCGGCCCCGAGCACCCACGCCGGGAACGAACCCGCGAAGGTGCCGGTCACCGCGAGCCAGGCGCCGACCGGCGCGACCATCTGGGCCAGCGCCAGGATCGCGTGCGGCCAGTTGGTGAAGCGCTTCCCGTACGGATAGATGATCAGCGGGAGCGCCGCGAGCGGTGACAGGGCCAGGCACAGCGGGTTGAGCAGGGCCGCCGCCACCACCAGGACGAGCAGGGCGACGGCCGCGCCGGTCCACGCGGTGCGCACGCTGACCGTGCCGGTCACCAGCTCGCGCTTGGCGGTGCGGGGGTTGCGGGCGTCGATGCGCCGGTCGATGATCCGGTTGGCGGCCATCGCGAAGGTGCGGGCGCCGACCATCGCGACCGTGATCAGCAGCAGGTCGAGCCAGTGCACGTGGCCGTTGTCGCGGGTCATCGCGGTCAGCGCGGCCAGGTAGGCGAACGGCAGCGCGAACACCGAGTGCTCGATGGCCACAAGCCGGAGAAAAGAGCCGACCCGGCCGGGCGCTTCGACCGTAGTCACTGGAACCCGTACTCCTTCCACCGCTTGTCGACCCGCGCCACGACCTCGGGGGCCATCGTCATCGCTTCCGGCCAGCCGCGGTGGTAACCCTCCGAGGGGAGCTTGCGGGTCGCGTCGATGCCCGCCTTGCCGCCCCAGAACTGCTGGTAGGACGCGTGGTCGAGATGATCGACAGGCCCCTCCGTGAGCAGCAGGTCCCGCGCGTAGTCGACGTTGCCGAACGCCCGGAACGCCACCTCGTGATAGTCGTGCACGTCGCAGTCGTCGTCGACGACGATGACCAGCTTCGACAGCGACAGCAGATGCGCGCCCCACACGGCATTCATCACCTTCTGGGCGTGCTTCGGGTAGCGCTTGTTGATCGACACGATCACGCAGTTGTGGAACACGCCCGGCTCGGGCAGGTCGTAGTCGACGATGTCCGGCACCAGCAGCTTGAGCAGCGGCAGGAAGATGCGCTCGGTGGCCTTGCCGATCGGCCCGTCCTCCTGCGGCGGCTTCGACGTGATGATCGAGTGGTAGAGCGGGTCGCGCTGGGTCGTCATGCACTCCACGTGCAGCACCGGAAACGGCTCGACCGGCGTGTAGAAGCCGGTGTGGTCGCCGAACGGGCCCTCCGGCAGCCGCTCGCCCGGCTCCAGGTAACCCTCCAGCACGATCTGCGCGTTGGCCGGCACCTGCAGCGGCACCGTCACGCAGTCGACCATCTCGACCCGCTCGCCGCGCAGGAAGCCGGCGAACAGGTATTCGTCGATGTCGCCCGGCAGCGGTGCCGTCGCCGCATAGCAGACGACCGGGTCGCAGCCGATCGCGATCGCCACCGGCAGCCGCTGGCCCAGACGCTCGGCGACCGCGTGGTGCGCCGTCGAGTCCTTGTGGATCTGCCAGTGCATGGCCAGCGTGTTCTTCGAGTGCTGCTGCAGCCGGTAGAGGCCCAGATTGCGCTTGCCGGTCTCCGGGTGCTTGGTGTGGGTGAGTCCGAAATTGTGGTAGATGCCACCGTCGCCGGGCCAGATCTGCAGACCGGGCAACCGGTCGAGATCCACCCGATCTTCCCGGTAGACGACCTCCTGGCAGGGCGCGGACTTCACCTTCTTCGGCGGCACCGACTTGAGCTGCATCAGCTTGCCCAGGCCCTCGCGGATGCCGACCCAGCCGACCGGCAGCTCGGGCTTGACCAGCTCGCCGATGCGCCGGCCGATCTCGTCGAGGTCGTCGACGCCGAGCGCCATCGCCATCCGCCGGCTCGTCCCGAAGACGTTGATCGCGACCGGCATGTCGCCTCGCGTCGGGTTGTCGAACAGCAGCGCCGGCCCGCCGGCCCGGACGGTGCGGGTCACGATCTCACTGATCTCCAGCGTGGGGTCCACCGGCGCCTTGACGCGGTGCAACTCGCCCGCGCGGTCCAGCGCCGCGAGGAAGTCCTTGAGGTCCGAGTACGGGAAGCCACGCGCCATGGCCCCCAGTCTTGCAACCGGCACCGACAGATCCGCCGCCACCCCGACAGATGACAGCGCCGTGATAGTGAAGTCACAGCGAGCGGGCACCGGCAAGCCTTGATCACTAGCTATGCTGCGCGCGCCGTCTCCGCTCTCCCCGATGAGGTTCAATGAAGTCACCGCTTCGCACCGCGCTACTGAGCACGTCGGCAGTGGTGGCCATGGTGTTCGTGACCGCCGGGACGGCACTCGCCGACCCGACACCCACTCCCGGCCCGTGGCCGTCCGGGTCTCCCAGCGGCTACCCGAGCACGGTGCCCAGCACCGGCCCGAGCACCGGTCCAAGCGCCGGGCCGCCCAGCACCGGGCCGAGCACCGGGCCCACGTCCCAGCCGAGCACAAGCTCCACGCCGCGGCCGAGCGGCAGCCCCGACCCGCGACCGTCGACCGGGGCGGTGACCGGCACGCTCCGGTTCGGCGACGGCGCCCCGGTGGCCAACGCGTCGGTCACCGTCCAGGAATACCGCGCCAACAACTGGAAGGTCACGTCGACCGACGGCAATGGGCACTACTCGGTCGGCGATCTCAAGCCGGCCGACTACACGGTGGTCTTCTCGATCCCGGGCACGACGCTGACCCAGTCGGTGCCGGGCCGGCCGAACGCCTACGACGGTGGCAGGTACCCGGTCAAGGGCGGTCAGACGACCGTCGTCAACGACACCGCGCTGCCCTACGGGACCATCACCGGCCACTTCACCGACCGCTCCGGCAAGCCGGTGGTCGGCGCCGAGATCCACGCCCACGACGACGTGGCCAACATCTATGCGTGGGGCGGCAGCACGGACCCGGCGGGCGTCTACTCCCTGTGGGCCTTCGCCGGCACCTACGCCGTCGAGTTCCGCACCAGCAGCGGCGTCCGGCAATACGCGCACCAGAAGATCGACGAGTCGACGGCGGACAAGGTCAAGGTCGACGGCGGCGCGACGGTGGTCGTCGACGAGATCACGCTGCCGGCCGGCACGGTGTCCGGGCGGCTGCTGGACAACGACGGCAGCCCGGCCGAAGGCGCGACCGTCTCGCTCAGCTCGGTCGGCAACAGCCAGTACCTGTCGACCAGGACCGCGGGCGACGGCACCTACCGCTTCGACTCGGTGCCGGTGGGCGACTACACGGTCGGCTTCACCACCGCCGACTACAAGCGCCGGCAGTGGGCCTTCGGCACGACCGATGAGCGCAGGGCGGCAACGGTGACGGTGAAGCTCGATCAGAACCTGACCGTCGACGACACGTTCGTCCCGACCGGTTCGCTGGTCGTGACCGCTACGGACGGCGGCACCGGCAGGCCGGTGGCCGACTTCTGCGTCTACCTGTCCAACGGCGGGACCGACGGCAACGCGTGCAGCGGCGGCAGCGGCCAGGTCACCATGCCGGACATCCCGGCCGGCGACACCTACGAGGCCAACGTCAGCGTCAGCAGCGACCAGTACCTGTCGACGACCGTGCGGCCACTGGTCGTCACGGGCGGCCAGACCACCACGAAGTCGGTGGTCATCCGGCCGGCCGCGGTCGTCGAGACCACCGTGGTCGACGCCGGGACCCGCCGCCCGGTGCCGAACATCTGCGTGGGCGCCACCAAGGTGCCGGACGCCTACGCCGGCACAAACGGTGGGCCGTGCAGCGACGAGCAGGGCAAGGTTCGCCTCGGGCGCCTGGAGCCGGCCACCTACGCGCTGTACGCGCGCGCCCACGACGGCGTGCACGGCGACCAGTGGGTCGGGGCGGGCGGCGGCACGGGTCAGCTGTCCAAGGCCAAGAAGATCACCGCAACGCCGGGCACCCTGACCACGGTGTCGCCGATCCTGCTCGACGCCGTCGGCACGCTCTCCGGCACCGTCACCGACAAGCGGGGAGCGCGGGTGGCGGGCGTCTGCGTATCGACGACGGCGGTCTCCGCCTGGTCGAACCGGTCCGGCGACTGCCCAGGCACGTCCACCGATGCGAAGGGCAACTACAAGATCACTAATCTCGGCCCGTACCGGTGGCCGGTCCAGTTCGCCAGCGCGGCCAACTACGCCTGGCAGTGGCTCGGCGGCTCACCGACGCGGCAGGGGTCGAAGCTGGTGAAGGTGCGGTCCGGGCGCACGGCCACCGCCGACGCGAAACTGTCGCCGGGCACCGTGCTGAAGGGGAAGATCACGACGGCCGGTGGGGAGCCGGCCGACTACTCGGTCGTGCTGGTCGACGCCGCCACCGGCGAGGACGTGGCCCCGTCGGGTGGTGGCGAGCCGGCCGGCTCGTACGAGATCCACCTGGCTCCCCAGACCGTCAAGGTGGTCTACTCCAGCAACCGCTACCCGTCGACGCCGTACTGGTACCGCGACGCGGCGGACTTCGCGCACGCCACGCCGGTACGGGTGGGCAGGGAGCCGGTCACCCTCGATCTGGTGGCACCGGTGAGCTGACCGAACACGGGGTGCGAAACGGGCCGGCGGGCTTTCCCGCCGGCCCGTTTCCGTCCAGCGGATCCTTCACCGGCCCGCAACGCCGCGCGCACACGGCCCCGCTACGCTGCGTCCGGTCTTCCCATGATCGAAGGATGGTGATACGCCGATGCGCAAAGCCCGGACGGCCGCCGGCACGGCCGCCCTCGCGCTGCTGGGGCTCGTCGCGACCAGCACGCCGGCCCACGCCGACCCGCTCCCCGCATACGTGAGCGCATTCCTCGACAGCACGATCACCGTCGGCGCCCACGGAGCGCCCGGCAAGACGTTCCGCGCCTGGGTGATCGGTGTCGGCGCCACGAAGGCGCGGATCACCTTCGACCTCAGCGGCCTCGCCGGCGTCGCCACCGCGACCCTGCCGGCGCAGTGCACGGGCGGCCCGAAGACCCGGACCTGCGCGCTGCCCGACACCGACGACTTCAGCACCCGGATTCCGATCGCCCTGACCCCGGTCGCCGGAGCCAGGGCCGGCGCCACGGGCGCGCTCTCCTACACCACGTCCGCCGACAACGCGGCGGCGGTCACCAGCACGTCGACCGTGGTCCTCGCCGACGGCGTCGACCTCGAACTGGGTTCGTCCCTTGTGGACGGCGGTAGGGCCGTGCCCGGCGACCGGAAGACGTTCCGCATCGGCTTCGCCAACCGCGGCAACCGGACGGCGCGCGGGTTCACCATCAGCTTCGAGTTCACCCACGGGGTGCGGCCCCGGGCGTACCAGAACTGCCGTTCCACCGAACGCGGCTCGCACCACCTCGCGACCTGCTCGTTCGCTCAGGACGTGCCGCCGGGGGCCGAGGCGACCGTCCCCTTCGGAGTGGCTGTCACACCGGACGCGCTCGGCTACCAGTCCGTTGACTTCACGGTGCTCGCGACCGGCGAGGGCCTGCCACCGGCGGTGCGCGCGACCAGCCGCCCGGACGGCCAGCAGCTCACCGCCCGGATCAACCCCGCCACGGTACGGGCGGCAGCCGAGCTGGACAGCGGCGACAACTACGGGGTGGCCCAGTGGTCGGTCGCCAGCACCTATGACGTGGCCGCGATCGGGGCGACGGTGTCCGGCACGGTGGGCGGGACCGTGAAGGTGACCGTCGGGGTGCGCAACAACGGGCCGGGTGCGCTCGACTCGTCCCTGTCCGATGACCCGGTGCGCGTGTTCGGCGTCACGATCCCGCCGGGTACGAAGGTGACCAGGGCGCCGGCCAGCTGTGCGGGCCTGTACACGGACGCCGACGGCGACCTGGTCGAGGCGCTGCCGGGCAAGCCGGGGTACCGCGCGTACCGGTGCGGGCCGGATGCGCAGTTCCTCGGCGCCGGTCAGCGGCTGACGGTGCAGTTCACGCTGAAGGTGAGCAGGCTCGGCGGTGTGGGCTCGGTGTCAGCGGTCGACCCGCTCGGCGCGGACAGGCCGGACAGCGATCAGCGCAACGACCGCGCCCGCCTGGTGGTCAAGGCCGGCTGACGCCGGTCCCTCTCATCCGCGATCTTGGACACTCTTTGGTCGCCAGAGTGTCCAAGATCGCGGAGACAGCGTTACTTCACGCCGGCGTAGGAGTGCAGGCCCGTCACCACGAGATTGATGGCAAACAGGTTGATCATCATCGTGACCCAGCCGAGCACCGCGATCCAGGTCGCCACGGTCCGCTTCACGCTCGGCGTCGCCCGGGCATGCAGGTAGCCGGCATAGATCACCCAGGAGATGAACGACCAGGTCTCCTTGGGGTCCCAACTCCAGTACTGGGTCCACGCCTCCCGGGCCCAGATCGCGCCGCAGATGATCGCGAAGGTCCAGACCGGAAACGCGAACGCGTGCACCCGGAACGTCAAGCGCTCCAGGCCCTCCGCGTCCGGCAGCCGGCGGCCCAGCGAGTACGGGAAGCGGCGCTTGCCGCCATCCCACCCCATCCGGACCAGGGTGATTGCGGCGGCGACGAACCCGACGAGCAGAATCCCGGACGCCACCGACGCGGCGGTCACGTGGATCTTCAGCCAGTATGAGTTGAGCGCCGGCATCAGCGGGCCGGCCGGGGTGTAGAGGCGCATCCCGGCCAGGCCGAGCATCACGACCAGCGCCAGCGTCACGAACAGGCCCAGGTGGCGGGCCATCGGGCGGCGGCTGAGCAGGACCAGCCAGGCGCTCACCCCGACCAGGCAGACCACGAGGACGAACTCATACATGTTGCCCCATGGCACGCGGTGCGCCGCCAGGCCACGGGTGACGACGGTGGCGACGTGCGCGGCGACACCGACGACGGTCAGCGCGACGGCCAGCCGCCCGATGCGCGCCGCCCGCCCGTCCCCAGCGCCGATCTTGGTACCACCTTGCTGCACTGGCGACAGTTCGCCACCAAGATCGCCGGAAGGGGCGGCGCCGACCGCGACGAGCTGGCGATCAGCCGCCCGCGCCACCGCGCCCCGGGAGCCGAACGCGAACTCCACCGCGTACCCGATCATCGCCGTCAGGTAGGCCAGGATCGTGACAACCAGCAACTGGTTGGACAGGGCACCCATCAGAAGATCCCTTCCTTTCGTGCCGCTCGCACGATGTCGTCGAACTCGCCCGCGAAGCCCGCATAGTCGGTACGCGGCAGACCCGCCGCCTCGATGCGCTCCGGACCCACCCGGAACCAGATTCTGCGCCGCTTGCCCGACAGCGACAGCAGCAGCCCGATCAACAGGCACACCGCCGCACCGAGCACGAACGTCTCGCCCGGATCGTGCCGCGCGGTAAGCGTCACCCACGGCCGGGTGCCCAGGAACTCGACCTTGGATCCGTCCGGCAGCGCCCAGGTCTCGCCGACCTTCAGCCCTTTCGACACGGCGGTCTGCACGAGCTTCCCGGACCTGATCTGGGACTCGTCGAGGGAGTACACCGACTGGGCGAGGCCGGCGTCCAGGCCGAGGTTGCCGGTGTACGCGACGAGGAACAGGCGCGGGTTGCGCTCCTCGGGGTGCAGCGAGTGCTCGACGAGCGGATCGTCGGACATCGTCGGCAGGTACCGCCCGGCGAACGCGACCTGCGCCTTCGGGTCGCGCGCGCCGGTGGCCGGGTTGACATTGGCGTCGGGGAAGGCGGCAACCCCCTGGCTGGTGGACATCTCGTCGCTGGTCAGGAACGGCGCGACGGTGGTCTGCGCCCGGCCGTACCGGTCGGTGTAGCGCACCACCGGCGCGTACCCGTGCCCGATCAGGTAGATGCCGGCACCGGGTAGCCGCATCGGATGGTTGACCTCGACGCGGTGCACCGAACCGCCGGATCGCAGGTACGCCCGGAACGACGTCGGCTGCCCGTTGTCCAGGTAGGACGCCTCGAAGCGCTCCAGTTCGACGCAGAACGGCGGCAGGTCGCTCGCGCTCACCCGGGCGCCGAGGCCGTAGTCGTCGAACTGCTGGATGGTGTTGCAGTAGGCCCCGTCCGGGCCGGCGACGACGAGCCGGTTGCCGTGCCAGCCGTACCACGACCCGACCGCGACCCCGACCAGCAGCGCCAGCAGGGCGAAGTGGAAGAGCAGGTTGCCGCTCTCCTTCAGGTACCCCTTCTCGGCGCTGACGGTGTCCCCGCGGACGGTGACCCGGAACCGCCGGCCCCGCAGCAGGGCGGCCAGCCGAGCCACATCGGAGGAGCCGGAGCCGACCGCATGAGCGGGCATCCGGTCCAGCCGGGCCGGCGCGTCCGGTGGCTGGCGGAGGAGTGCGACCGCGTGCGTGCGCAGCCGCGGCACCAGGCAGCCGACCAGCGAGACGAACAGCAGCAGGTAGATCGCCGAGAACCACGGCGAGGAGAACACGTCGAACAGGTAGAACCGGTCGAACCACCGCCCCAGCGAGCCGTGCGTGCGCAGGTATTCGCCGACCTTCTCGATGTTGATGCTGCGTTGGGGCAGCATCGAGCCGGGGATAGCGGCGACGGCGAGCAGGAACAGCAGGACCAGGGCGGTCCGCATGCTGGTGAGCTGCCGCCAGCCCCGGCGGAGCAGGGCGACCAGCCACGGCCGGAGACCATCCGCGCGGGGTGGCACCTGGCCGCCGCCGTCGACGCGGTCGGCGGGAGGAGCCTCGACGGCCGCCATCTACACGCTCACCTCCCCCACCCCGACGGTAGCCCGCAGCCAGTTGACGAAGTCGATCCAGCCGCCGGTGATCAGCGCGATCCCGACGACGATCAGGAGGACGCCGCCGACCCGCGTGACCCACACGCTGTTGCGCCGGATCGCCCGGAACAGCCCCAGCAGCCGGCGGAAGCCCAGCCCGAACACGATGAACGGCAGGCCGAGGCCGAGACAGTAGGCGAGGGCCAACACCACCGCCCGCGCGGTGGAGCCGCCGACGGCGGACAGGCCGAGCACGGCGCCGAGCGTCGGCCCGAGGCAGGGCGTCCAGGACAGCGCGAAAACGGCGCCGAACACCGGCGCACCGATCAACCCGGCCGACGGCAGCCGGTGGATGCGCCACTCCCGCTGCAGGCCGGGGATCACGCCGAGAAAAGCCGCGCCGAGCACGACGATCAGCGCGCCGACGACGATCTCCACCACGCGGCTGTGCGTCAGCAGGGCCCGGCCGAACTGCGCGGCGGCCACGCTGGTCAGCACGAACACGCTGGCGAAGCCGGCGATGAACAGCAGCGTGCCGGCCAGCACGCGGCCGCGGCGCGCACCGGAGTCGAGGTCGGCGCCGGCCAGACCGGTCACATAGGACAGATATCCGGGTACGAGTGGCAGCACGCACGGCGATAGGAAGCTCACCAGGCCGGCGAGCGCGGCGACGCCGATCGCGAGCAGCAGCGGCCCGGACTCGGCGATCCCCGCGAACGTCCTACCCATGCTCCGCCGCCACTCGCCGGACCGCCGCGCCCAGTTCCTCGCGAAGCAGCGCCTTGCGGAAGACGGCCGCGATCCGGCCCTGCCGGTCGACGATGAGCGTCGCGGGCGTCGTGTTGGGCGGCACGTTCTTGAAGTCCAGCGCCACCCGGCCCGCCGGGTCGAAGACGCTCGGGTACGCCAGGCCATGGCTGTCGGCGAACGCCTTCGCCTTGTCCCGGTCGTCGCGCAGGTCGATGCCGACGAACGAGGCCCCGGTGTCCTTCTCCACCGCGACGAGCTCGGCCGCCTCGGCCCGGCAGGGGCCGCACCAGGAGGCCCAGAAGTTGATGACGACCACGTCGCCGCGGTGCGCCGCGAGGTCGTAGGTGCCGCCGTCGAGCGTCTCACCGCGTACTGCCGGCGCGGCCGGTCGCTTGCCCGGCTCGAAGAACTCGCTCTGGCCGGCCCCCGAAGCCGGCTTGGCGGAGCACCCGGCGAGCAGGGCCAGGGACACGACGATCAGCAGCAGCCGGCCGTGCCATGGGCGCGCGACTGGATGGGACTTTGCTCGCGACTGCGGGGCTCGCGCTGCGCGGTGCATCACGCCCCCTTGGCCGTCCGGGCGCTCGGGGACAGGGCGATCAGGTGCGCGGCGGGCTCGGCGTATCCGATCCCGACCACGCGGGTGTCCTCGAAGTGGAAGCTGGTCACACTGGCCAGCGCGCACAGCCGCTTGCGGGGGTCGTGCCAGAGCCGCTTGCGCTCCACCCACCGGCGCAGCGTCCAGATCGGCAGCTGGTGCGACACGCACACCGCCTCGTGGCCCTCGGCGGCCTCCCGCGCGGCGAGGAGGGCGGCGAACATCCGCGTGGCGATCTGCCGGTACGGCTCGCCCCAGGACGGGGTGAACGGGTCGCGCATCAGGTACCAGTTGCGCGGGTCGCGCAGGGCGCCGTCACCGGCCGCGAGCCGCCTGCCCTCGAACCGGTTGTCACTTTCGATGAGCCGCTCGTCCACGGCCACCGGCAGCTTGAACTGCGCCGCGAACGGCTCGGCCGTCTGCTGCGCGCGCTCCAGCGGGCTGGCGACCAGGTAGGTGACCTCGTGGTCGGCGAGTGACTGCGCGGCGACCTTGGCCATCTGGACGCCCAGGTCGGACAGGTGGTACCCGGGCAGGCGACCGTAGAGGACGTTGTCGGGGTTGTGCACTTCGCCGTGCCGCAGCATGTGGACGACCGTTCTCACGACACGGCTCCGGCGGCCCGCGCGGCGTGTGGCAGCGCGGCCTCGATGACCTCCAGCGCGGCGTCGTCGATCGCGGCGCTCACGAACCACGCCTCGTATGCGCTCGGCGGCAGGTAGACCCCGCGACCAAGCATGTCGTGGAAGAACGCGCGGAACGCGGCCACGTCCTGGGTCCGCGCACCCGCGTAGTCCACGACCTCACGGTCGGTGAAGAAGATCGAGAACATGCTTCCCGCGTACGAGAGGACGTGCGGCACCCCGGCGGCGGCCAATGCGTCGGATGCGAGCTTGCCCACGACGGCGGCCGTGTTGTCCAGCCGCTGGTAGAGCTCGTCGGTGCAGTTGCGCAGCGTGGCGAGGCCGGCGGCGCAGGCCAGCGGGTTTCCCGACAGCGTGCCGGCCTGGTAGACCGGCCCGGCCGGCGCGAGCTTGTTCATGATCCGCATGCGGCCGCCGAACGCCGCGGCGGGCAGGCCGCCGCCCATGACCTTGCCGTAGGTGTAGAGGTCGGCGTCGACCGGGTCGAGACCCGACCACCCGGACCGGGAGACCCGGAAGCCGGTCATCACCTCGTCGACGATGAGCAGGGCGTCGTGCCGGTGCGCGATCTCCACCAGCTTCGCGTTGAACCCGTCACGCGGCGCCACCACGCCCATGTTGCCGGCCGCGGCCTCGGTGATGATCGCCGCGATGCTGTCGCCGGCAGCCTCGAAGGCGGCCTCGACCGCGGCGATGTCGTTGTAGGGCAGCACGATCGTGTCGGCCGCCGCGGCACCGGTGACGCCCGGCGTGTCCGGCAGGCCCAGCGTGGCGACGCCGGAGCCGGCCGCGGCGAGCAGCGCGTCGACGTGGCCGTGGTAGCAGCCGGCGAACTTGATCACCTTGGTGCGACCGGTGTAGCCGCGCGCCAGCCGGATCGCGCTCATCGTCGCCTCGGTGCCCGAGTTGACCAGCCGCACGCTCTCGACCGGCGTCCGGGCCACGATCTCCTCGGCCAGGTCCACCTCGCCGGGCGTGGGCGTGCCGAAGCTGGTGCCCTTGGCGGCCGCTGCGGTAACCGCCGCGACCACCTCGGGGTGCGCGTGGCCCAGGATCAGCGGCCCCCAGGAGCAGACCAGGTCGACGTAGCGCCGCCCGTCGGCGTCGAAGAGCCACGGTCCCTCACCGCGGACCATGAACCGGGGTATGCCGCCGACCGCACGGAACGCGCGGACAGGCGAGTTGACCCCGCCCGGCACGATGGCCCGGGCGCGGTCGAAGAGGGCTTGGGAGGCCGGCGCGTCGGCCGGATAGGTATCGCTCACGGCGCCGCCCATTGTGTCAGCCACCCTGGGCAGGTCACCGACCACCCCCGCGCCGGCATGACGCACGTCTCGCCCCACCCCCCATCCACGCCGATCTTGGAGTTTTCTACACGGTTTGATCTCCAAACCACGTCACTTTCTCCTTGATCCACGGGTGTGGGGGCGGCGCCGTCACGGCCTCGTGCCGGGGCCCCGCATCCAGGTTAGGCTGACCCGGTGGAACGTCCGGATCTATCCATCTCGGTGCAGCGCGGCCCTTCCGAGGCGCTCGTGACGCTGGCCGGGGAGATCGACATGTCCACCGTCGGTCGACTGTCGACCGTCGTCGGCGAGCTGCTCAACCCGGCGCCTCCCCGGGTGGTGCTCGACCTGGCCGACGTGACGTTCTGCGACTCCCAGGGGCTCGGCACCCTGGTCGTGCTCAGCCGCAAGGTCGCGCTGGCGCAGAGCGTGCTCGTGCTGATCAACGTCGGCGACTTCCTGCTCCGGGTCCTCGACATCACCGGCCTGCGCGGCGCATTGATGATCCAGGAGACGGCGCCCTAAGGGAGCTGGCGGCGGGCCCGGTCGAGGACGTCGACGGCCTTGTCCACCTGCGCCTGCGCGGTCTCGCCCTCGGTGGCGGCGGCCGAGCGCAGCAGCGAGCTCGCCTCGTCGATCGCGAGCCGGGCGGCACGCAGCGCCGCCTCCCCGGCGCGGGTCGCCTCCGCCTGCGCGTTGAGCTGCTGCGTCTTGGTCCACAGGTCGACGAAGACGGACACCTTCGCCCGGAGTACCCACGGGTCGAACGGCTTGGTGAGATAGTCGACCGCGCCCACCGCGTACCCCCGGAGCGCGAGCTGGGAGTCCCGGTCGGCGGCGGTCAGAAAGATGATCGGCACGTGGCGGGTGCGTTCGCGCCGCTTGATGTGGCGGGCGGTCTCGAACCCGTCCATCTCCGGCATCTGCGCATCGAGCAGGATGAGCGCGAAGTCGTCAACGAGCAGTTGCTTGAGCGCCTCCTCCCCGCTGTGCACCCCGACCGGCTGCACCGGCAACCCCTGCAGGATCGCCTCCAGTGCCAGCAGGTTGTCCCGCCGGTCGTCGACCAGCAGGACCTTGGCCGCCTGGCGCTCAGCCGAGACGCTCACTCACCCTCCCCGTTTCCACATCCGCACGATCTTGACCGTTTGGTGTCGCCATAGCAGCACCAAACGGTCAAGATCGCCAGCCCCGGCTCAGACCGCTCGACCGTCGCCGTTGACCCACGCGGCCATGACCTCCAGCAGTTCGTCGAGGTCGACGGGCTTCGTGATGTAGTCGCTGGCACCCGCCGCGAGACTCGACTCCCGGTCACCCGGCATCGCCTTGGCGGTGAGGAACACCACCGGCAGGTCGGCGAAGCGACGGTTACGCCGGATCATCCGGGTCGTCTCGTTGCCGTCCATGTCCGGCATCATCGCGTCCATCAGCACGATGTCGACGTTGGGGTGCTCGCCGAGCAGGCGGACACCGTCGGTGCCGTTGTCGGAGTACAGCACGGTCATGCCCTGCAGCTCCAACGCGCTGGTCAGCGCGAACACGTTACGCACGTCATCGTCGATGATCAGCACCGTGGCGCCGTCGAGCTGGCGGGCCGCCGGGCTGATCCGCCGCTCCGGACTGTTCACCGGCCGGATCATGGGCGGGCCGCTGCGGCTGGGCGCCGGCAGGACGGGGATCGCCGCGGCGACGTGACCGCCCGTATTCAGCGACTCGAAGGGCAGCGTGTCGGGCAGGTACAGGGTGAACATCGACCCGACGCCGACCCGCGACGCCACCTCGATCGACCCGCCGAGCAGCCGTGCCAGCTCCCGGCTGATCGACAGGCCCAGGCCGGTGCCGCCGTACTTGCGGCTGGTCGTGCCGTCGGCCTGCTGGAACGCCTCGAAGATCAGGTTGAGCTTGTCGTCGGAGATGCCGATCCCGGTGTCGTTGACGGTGAACGAGATGACCCGCCGGGCGCCGTCGAGGGTGGGCACCCCGTAGACCTTCTCGTCCGGCCCCAGGCCGATCTGCAGGGTCACCGAACCGTTGTCGGTGAACTTCACCGCGTTGGACACCAGGTTGCGCAGGATCTGCTGCAGCCGCTGGGCGTCCGTGACGAGTACCGGCGGCAGGTTGAGGTCGGCGGCGACGGTGAACTGCAGGCCCTTCTCCTCGGCCTGCGGCGCGAACGCCTGCTCGACGTACGAGCGGATCTCGGCCAACGCGACCTCGGCCGGCTCGACGTCCATCCGGCCCGCCTCGATCTTCGACAGGTCCAGGATGTCGTCGATCAGGGCCAGCAGGTCCGACCCGGCGCTGTGGATCGTCTTGGCGAACTCGATCTGCTTGGTCGACAGGTTGTGCTCGGGGTTGTCGGCGAGCAGGCGCGAGAGCAGCAGCATCGAGTTGAGCGGGGTACGCAGCTCGTGGCTCATGTTGGCCAGGAACTCCGACTTGTACTGCGACGCCTGCGCGAGCTGCTGGGCCTTCTCCTCCAGGCCCAGCCGGGCCATCTCGATCTCCCGGTTCTGGGTCTCGATGTTGCCTTTCTGCTCCGACAGCAGCGCCGCCTTCTCCTCCAGCTCGGCGTTGGTGCGCTGCAGCTCCGCCGACTGCTCCTGCAGCTCCAGGGCCAGCCGCTGGGACTGCTCGAGCAGCTCCTCGGTCCGCCGGTTGGCGAGGATCGTCTTCAGCGCGACGCCGATCGTCACCACGAGCCGGTCGAGGAACGCCAGGTGCAGCTCGGAAAAGTGCGACACGGACGCGAACTCGATCACACCGAGCGGGTCGCCCTCGTAGAGCACCGGCAGCACCACCAGGTCGGCCGGGGGCGTGTCAGCGATGCCGGAACGCACCACGAGCCGCCCGGAGCTGGGGGCGTTCATCCGGATCGTGCGCCGCGACAGAGCCGCCTCGCCGACGAGTCCTTCCCCGTGGGCGAAGCTGATCTCGAAGTCCGGCGCGTACCCGTAGGAGGCGGCCAGCCGCAACCGGGGCCGGTCGGAGTCGGCGTCGGCCAGGAAGAACGCACCGAGCTGCGCGTCGACCAGCGGCGTCACCTCCGCCATGATCATGCGACAGACCTCGTCGAGGTCGCGCTGGCCCTGGAGCAGACCGCCGACCCTGGCCACGTTGGAGTCCAGCCAGCCCTGCTCCGCGTTCTTCTTCGTGGTCTCGCGGAGCGTGACGATCATCTGGTTGATGTTGTCCTTGAGCTCCTCGACCTCGCCCTCGGCGTTGACCGTGATCCGCTGGCTGAGGTCACCGCGGGTCACCGCCGTCGACACCTGGGCGATCGCGCGCAGCTGGGTAGTCAGCGTGGAGGCGAGCTGGTTGACGTTTTCGGTCAGGTCCCGCCAGGTGCCCGACACGCCCTTGACCTGCGCCTGGCCGCCCAGCTCGCCCTCGGTGCCCACCTCGCGCGCCACCCGCGTGACCTCGTCGGCGAACGACGACAGCTGGTCGACCATCGTGTTGACGGTGTTCTTCAGGGCCAGGATCTCGCCCTGTGCGTCGACGGTGATCTTCTGCGACAGGTCGCCCTTGGCCACGGCCGTGGTGACCTGCGCGATGTTACGGACCTGGCTGGTCAGGTTGGACGCCATGAAGTTGACGTTGTCGGTCAGGTCCCGCCACGTACCCGACACGCCGCGCACCTGGGCCTGACCACCGAGCTTGCCCTCGGTGCCCACCTCGCGGGCCACCCGCGTGACCTCGTCGGCGAACGACGACAGCTGGTCGACCATCGTGTTGACGACGTCCTTGAGCTCCAGGATCTCGCCCTGCGCCGCCACCGTGATCTTCTGCGACAGGTCGCCGCGCGCCACTGCCGCCGAGACCTGGGCGATGTTGCGGACCTGGCCGGTCAGGTTGGACGCCATCGAGTTGACGTTGTCGGTCAGGTCCCGCCACGTACCCGACACGCCCCGCACCTGCGCCTGGCCGCCCAGCTTGCCCTCGGTGCCCACCTCGCGGGCCACCCGCGTGACCTCGTCGGCGAACGCGGAGAGCTGGTCGACCATCGTGTTGACCGTGCTCTTGAGCTCGAGGATCTCGCCACGTGCGTCGACGGTGATCTTCTGGGTCAGGTCGCCCCGGGCCACGGCGGTTGCGACCTGGGCGATGTTGCGGACCTGGGAGGTCAGGTTGGAGCCCATGTAGTTGACGTTGTCGGTGAGGTCTCGCCACGTGCCGGAGACGCCCTTCACCTGGGCCTGACCACCGAGTTTGCCCTCGGTGCCCACCTCGCGGGCCACCCGGGTCACCTCGTCGGCGAACGACGACAGCTGGTCGACCATGGTGTTGACGGTCTGTTTGAGGGCCAGAATCTCGCCGCGCGCGTCGACCGTGATCTTCTGCGACAGGTCGCCCTTGGCCACGGCCGTGGTGACCTGGGCGATGTTGCGGACCTGGCTGGTCAGGTTGCCGGCGAGCTGGTTGACGCTCTCGGTGAGGTCCCGCCAGGTGCCCGAGACGCCGGAGACCTGAGCCTGGCCGCCCAGCTTGCCCTCGGTGCCCACCTCGCGGGCCACCCGCGTGACCTCGTCTGCGAACGACGACAGCTGGTCGACCATCGTGTTGACGACGTCCTTGAGCTCCAGGATCTCGCCCTGCGCCGCCACCGTGATCTTCTGCGACAGGTCGCCGCGCGCCACCGCCGCGGAGACCTGGGCGATGTTGCGCACCTGGGAGGTCAGGTTGGACGCCATGAAGTTCACCGCGTCGGTCAGGTCCTTCCAGGTGCCGGCAACGCCCGGCACCTCGGCCTGGCCGCCCAGCTTGCCCTCGGTGCCCACCTCGCGGGCCACCGTGATGACCTGCTGCGCGAAGATCCGCAGCGTGTCGGTCAGCGAGTTGATCGTGTCGGCCAGCTCGGCGACCTCACCCTTGGTCGACACGGTGATCTTCTGCGACAGGTCACCGTGCGCGATCGCGGTGGTCACCTCGGAGATCGACCGAACCTGGCTGGTCAGGTTGGACGCCATCGTGTTCACCGAGTCGGTGAGGTCACGCCACGTGCCGGCGACGCCGCGCACGTCGGCCTGGCCGCCCAGCTTGCCCTCGGTGCCCACCTCGCGGGCCACCCGGGTCACCTCGTCGGCGAACGACGACAGCTGGTCCACCATCGTGTTGACCGTGCGGCCGATGCGCAGGAATTCACCCCTTAGCGGCTGCCCGTCCATCTCGAGGGCCATCTTCTGGGACAGGTCACCCTCGGCCACCGCGACGATGACGCGGGCGATCTCGGTCGTCGGCCGGCCAAGGTCGTCGATGAGCGCGTTGACCGCGCGTACCCCATCGGCCCATGCGCCCTCGAAATGCTCGTCGTCGATGCGCTCGGTCAGCCGGCCCTCCCGGCCGACGACCCGGCGGATGCGCAGAATCTCCCGGTTACGCAGTTCCTGTAGCTCAACGACCTGATTGAACCGGTCACAAACCTCGCCGGCGAGGCCGTGCCGCCGCTGGAGCCGCACCTTGAAGTCACCGCCGCTGACGCGACTCAACGCCTCCGACAGTTCGGCGAGCAGCCCTGAGTCGTCGGGCGGGTCCGCGGCGACGACAGGAGCCTCGTCGACGAAAGTCATGGCGGTCCTCCCAGGGGGGTAGGCACGGCTGGCCGCAGTCCAATGTTCTTACCAACGAGGATTTAGAGCGAGTGCCCCGGTTGGATTGTTACCACCGTTCCATGGACACTGCGTGGTGTGACAGCTCAGGTGGTACGGCGCGTGCGGCTTCCCGCCGACCATAGCTCCCCGGGCGTGGCGCGCGCCGCTGTCCGGTCCGTGGTAACGGATGTCGGCCTGACCGAGGTGCTGGACGAGGCCCTCCTCCTCACCACCGAGCTGGCCACCAACGCCGTCGTGCACGCCCGCACCGACCTCGAGGTCGAGATCACCGCCAGCCAGGAGAGCCTCACGGTCGCGGTGATGGACTACCGGACCGGGCCGATCACGCACAGTCGCTGGAAGGACCGACCCAACCGCTCGCCGCTGCCGCTGGAGCAGCTCGAGGAGCGCGGTCGCGGCCTGTTGCTCGTCGACCAGCTGGCCACCTACTGGGGCACGCTGCACTATCCCGAAGGCAAGGGCGTCTGGTTCCGCCTCGACCGGCTGGCCGCCCGCAGCGCCGCCGAGGCCGCCTCGCCGGCACCGGCCGGATCGACGATCGTGGAGGCGGCCGCGCCGGCCCGGCCCATCTCCGAGCTGGTCGCCGCGGCTTCCGCCACCATGCTCGCCGAGCGTCCACCCGCCTCGGCCGGGGACGCCGCTCCGCCCATCAGCGCCGACGCGATCGAGGACCTCGTACTCACTCCGCACCGGCCCGAAGGGCTCACGCTGACCGAGCTGGGCGAGCAGCTGCTCGGTCGGCTGTGCAAGGCGATCGGCTCCGGCGGCGGCCTGATCCTGGTCGACAACGGCGACGGCGGCGGCCCCCGGACCATGGCGGGATACGGCGTGCTGGTGCCCGACATCGGCGAGGTGCGGATGCCGCTGCCGCTGACCCGGCCGTGGCGGGGTGAGCTGGTCCTCGGCCAGCCCGCGAACGGGTATCCGAGGGCGCTGGTCGACCTCACCGCCGAGCGGATCGCGCTGACCATGGAGAACGAGCGGCTGCGCCGCACCGACACCGAGCGCCGGACCTGGCTGACCTACCTCGCCGAGGTCAGTGAGCTGCTCGCGCAGTCCCTCGACGCCGAGCTGACGCTCGCCCTGATCCCCCGGCTCGTCGTGCCCCGGCTGGGCCAGTGGTGCGCGGTCCACGTCAGCGACGACGAGCTGGGCGAGCTGCGGCTGGCGTCCGCCGCGCACGGCGACGAGTCGTTGCTGCCCGCGCTGCGCGACCTGCTCGCCGACGAGCTGCCGCAGCTGCGGGAGGCCCAGCAGATCGACGCCGTCGTGCCGCTGGCCGCGCCGATCGACGGGTACGCGGCCGCCCTCACCGCCCGCGGCCAGCAGCTCGGCATCCTGTCAGTGGGCCGCCAGGCCGATCACCGGCTGGGCCCCGAGGAGCTGGCCGTCATCGAGGACGTGGCGCGGCGCGCCTCGCTCGCCCTCGACAACGCGCGCATCCACGCCGAGCGGCGCGCCGTCGCCGAGGCGCTGCAGCGCTCCCTGCTGCCGCCGACGCTGCCCGAGGTCAAGGGCATCGAGTTCGGCGCGGAGTACGTGCCGACCGGTCAGGGCGTCGACGTCGGTGGCGACTTCTACGACGTGATAGCCCTCGCCGACGGCGCCTGGCTGGTCGTCCTGGGCGACGTGTCCGGCAAGGGCGTGCATGCGGCCACCGTCACCGGCCTGGTCCGCGACGTCACCCGCGTGCTGGTGCGGGACGGGCGCCCGTTGCCGGAGGCGCTGGCACGGCTCAACGAGACCCTCGTCGAACGCGGTGGCGGCCGCTTCTGCACGCTCGCGTTGGCCGCCGTGACCCCGCGTGCCAGCGGCCAGCTCGACGTGTCGCTCTACCTGGCCGGCCATGACCGGCCGGTCCTGGTGCGCGCCGACGGCACCACGTCGCTCGTCGGCGACTGCGGCACCGCGCTCGGCCTGCTCACCAAGATCAATTCACCGCGCGCGAAGGTGGCGCTCGACCCCGGCGACACGCTGGTCTTCTTCACCGACGGCGTGACGGAGCGGCGGCGCGGCCCGGAGCTGTACGGCGTGGACCGGCTGCGGGAGGAGGCGGCGACCCTCGCCGGGTTCCCCGCGGACGTGGTCGCGGCCCGGCTGCGGGCCGCGGCGCTCAGCTTCTCCCCGGAGGCGCCGCGCGACGACATCGCCATCTTCGCGCTGCGCAACGACCTGGCGGCGGCGTAAACCTCGGGCCACGAGCGGCCCAGCCGCGGGCGCCCTAGCCGACAGCCCGCGCCCGCAGGCCCTCGAGCAGCTTGGCGACCTCCTCGCAGGACGCGCTCAGCTCGAACGTGCTGAACAGGTGGAGTGTCTCGCCGGAGTCGATCTCCAACAGCTGGCTGCGCATACCCAGCCGGCGACGCTCGTCCACGCGTACCCGGTCGATCTGCGCCCAGGGCAGGTGACGGTGGCCGGCGAACCCGCTGACGACCGTCACCCCCGTGGGATCGGCCGCGAGCCGGACCGGTGCCACCAGGTCGCGCAGGGCAAACGCGATGAGCGCCGCGGCGGCGACGAGCGCGACGAGCAGGCCGGCCACGTCACCGGCGAAGGCCACCGCGGCCAGCAGGAACAGCACCGCCGCCGCGACCTTCAGCCAGGTCAGGCCGGAATTCACCCGCCAGCGCAGCTCGCCGGTGTCGGGCTCGCCGGGCGGGGAGTTCTCGTCCGGCATCCACGGGCTTCGCAGGTCCACCGGGCAAGGCTACGTCGGGAGTACCATCGAAGGCCCCTACCGAGGAGTAACAGTGCGGGACGCGGTGATCGTCGGGGCGGTTCGCACCCCGGTCGGCCGGCGCAAAGGCGGCCTGTCGCATATCCACCCGGTCGACCTGTCCGGGCATGTCCTCACCGCGCTCGCCGAGCGCACCGGGCTGGACCCGGCCGACGTCAACGACGTGGTCTGGGGCGTCGTGTCGCAGGTCGGCGAGCAGTCCTGGAACGTGGGGCGCAACGCCGCGCTGGCCGCCGGCTGGCCGGAGTCGGTGCCCGGCACCACGCTCGACCGGCAGTGCGGGTCGAGCCAGCAGGCGGTGCACTTCGCGGCCGCGGCCGTCATCGCCGGGCAGGCCGACCTGGCCGTGGCCGGCGGCGTCGAGTCGATGACACGGGTGCCGATGGGCTCGTCGGTGCTGGACGCGTCGCCGTTCGGGGACAAGGTCATGGCGCGCTACCGCGGCACAGAGGGTTTTGCCGACGATTCCCGCACCCCGTTCAACCAGGGTGTCGGTGCGGAGATGATCGCCGCACGGTGGGGCTTCTCCCGGCAACAGCTCGACGAGTACGCGCTGGCGAGCCACCGCCGGGCGGCCCGGGCCAGCGACGACGGGGAGTTCGTCAAGGAGATCACCCCGGTCGACGGGGTGACCGCCGACGAGGGCATCCGCCGCGACACCTCGCTGGAGGCGCTCGGTGCGCTGAAGACGCCGTTCAAGCCGGACGGCGTGGTCACCGCCGGCTCCGCCTCGCAGATCTCCGACGGCGCCGCCGCGCTGGCCATCACGACCTCCGAGTGGGCCGCCGCGCACGGGCTGACGCCGCTGGCCCGCATCCACACCGCCGTCATCGCCGCCGACGACCCGGTCATCATGCTCACCGCCCCGATCCCCGCCACCGCTCTCGCTCTTCGCCGGGCCGGGCTCTCCATCTCCGACATCGGGGCATACGAGGTCAACGAGGCGTTCGCCCCGGTGCCCCTGGCCTGGCTCGCCGAGACCGGCGCCGACCCGGCCCGGCTCAACCCGCGCGGCGGCGCGATCGCGCTCGGCCACCCGCTCGGCGGCTCCGGCGCGCGCCTGATGACGACGCTGCTGCACCACATGCGCGACAACAACATCCGGTACGGCCTGCAGACCATGTGCGAAGGCGGCGGCATGGCCAACGCGACCATCCTGGAGCTTCTGTAACACTCACCCGCGTCGCTGCGGCGGCCGGATCAACACCGAAGTCTTCGCGACCGCCTCGACGGCGGTGCGGGCGGCCTGAGAGTCACCCCTTTCGTTGAGTGGGGCGCCCCTGTCACTGCTCAGGCGGTGATAGGGGCGCCCCACTCATCACGAAAGCCCACCCCGTACACTCCCCGAACCTCGGTTCCGGCCGGTCCGGGGCATGATTGGCGGCGTGACCGACCCAGCCGCCGCCGGCCAGGTCCCCGCCAAGGGCCTCGTGCTCGTCGTGGAGGACGAGCGGCCGATCGCCGACCTGGTCCGGCTCTACCTGAGCCGCGACGGGTTCGGCGTACACGTCGAGCACGACGGGCCGTCCGGCCTCGCCGCGGCCCGCAAGGTGCGACCCGTCGCGTGCGTGCTCGACATCGCCCTTCCCGGCATGGACGGCACCGAGGTGTGCCGCCGGCTCCGCGAGGCGGGCGACTGGACGCCGGTCCTCTTCCTCACCGCCCGCGACGACGAGATCGACCGGATCCTCGGCCTCGAACTGGGCGCCGACGACTACGTGACCAAACCGTTCAGCCCGCGCGAGCTGGTGGCCCGGATCAAGGCCGTACTCCGCCGCACCGCCGGCCCACCCGACGGCGACCGGGTCCGGCAGCTCGGCCCGGTCACCATCGACCCGGCGCGCCGGCAGGCGCTCGTCAACGGCGTCCCGATCACGCTGACCCCGACCGAGTTCGACCTACTCGCGCACCTGATCAACCGGCCGGGCCGGGTCTTCACCCGGGAGGAGCTGCTGGCCTCGGTGTGGGGGTACGCCGCGCACGCCGGCACCCGCACCGTCGACGTGCACGTCGCCCAGGTGCGCGGCAAGCTCGGCGACGCCGCCCGGCTGATCCGCACCGTGCGCGGCGTCGGCTACACCGCAGATGACTAGGACGCTCAGCGGCCGCGCCATCCTGGTCACCTGCGCGACGGCGGTCGTCTCGGTGATCGTGACCGCCGTGGTGGCGATGCCCGTCGCGGTGCAGTGGGCCAACAAGCAGGCCCGCAGCGACCTCGACGAGAAGGCGACCCTGGTAGGGGAGGTGCTCACCGCCGCGCGCAGGGCCGAGCGGGAGACGGTGGTCGCGCGCCTGCGCCAGCAGGGCATCAAGGTCTACCTGGTCCAGCGCAGCGAGGCCGACCAGCCCGGCCTGCCGGCGTGGGTGGTGCGGCAGGTCTCGGCGGGCCTGTCGGTGGACAGCCGGGCCGTCGTGGGCAAGCAGGCCGTCCTCGTCACCGGCCGGCCGCTGGGCGGCAAGGGCAACGGGGTCATCCTCACCCGCCGCGCCGCCACCGGCACGATTCCGCTGGTCCTCGGCAACCTCTGGGTCGCGCTCGCCGCGGGCCTCGCCGCCGGGATCGTGGCCGGCGGCCTGCTCGCCCGGCTGTCCGTCCGGCCGATCCGCGACGCCGCCGTCGCCGCCGGTCGACTGTCGTCCGGTGACCATTCGGTACGCCTGGACGTGCGGCCGCCCGAGGAGGTCGCCGAGCTGGCCGTGGCGTTCAACCAGCTAGCGGCCGCCCTGGCGACGAGTGAGGGCCGGCAGCGCGACTTCCTGTTGTCGGTCTCCCATGAGCTGCGCACACCCCTGACAACCATCCGGGGGTACGCCGAAGCCCTCAGCGATGGCGTGATCGGTGCCGACGGTGCGTCCCGGGCCGGGCGCACCATGCTCGACGAGGCGGAGCGGCTCGACCGCCTGATCGCGGACCTGCTCGTACTCGCCCGACTGGAAGCGGCCGACCTGCCGCTGGAGCTGATGCCGGTCGACCTGGTGGAGCTGATTCGCGCGGCGGCCGAGGCGTGGGGCCCGCGCTGCGCGGCGGTCGGGGTGGACCTGCGCACCGAGCTGTCCGCCTCGCCGATCGTCGTGAGCACCGACCCCGGCCGGATCCGGCAAGTCGTCGACGGGCTCTGCGAGAACGCGCTGCGCGCGGTGCCGCGCGGTGCCCCGCTGGTCCTCGCGGTCCGCCCGCTGGCTGACACCGGGGTGGTGGAGGTACGCGACGGCGGTCCCGGCTTCACCGACGACGACCTGGCGGTGGCGTTCGAACGGGGCGCCCTCTCGCAGCGGTACCGCGGGGTGCGCACGGTCGGCAGCGGCCTCGGGCTGGCCCTGGCGGCACGGCTGGTGCGGCGGCTGGGAGGCACGATCGAGGCCGGCCACGCCCCCGAAGGCGGGGCGCGGTTCACTGTCGGACTCCCTTACGAATCCCGTACCTGACATTGATCGCGCCCGCGCATCGGCGGTCCAGTGTGACCGGCATGACTCGGACACGTTTCTTTGCTCTCGGAATCGCGACGGTGCTGGTCGGCGTGGGGCTGGCCGGCTGCGGCCGGGGTACCGCGCCGACCACGGCCGAGGCCCTGGCCTCTTCGGACGTCGTGCTGGCTTCGGACGTCCTGGCGGCGTCGGACGTCGTGACGGCAGCCGAGCCGTCCCCGTCGGCCAGCGCCGACAAGTCCAACCGGAAGCACAAGGCCGGCCGCGGGGCGCTGCTGCGCAAGAACACGCTGCACGCCGAGGCGGTGGTCCAGACCAAGGACGGGGTGAAGACCGTCGTGGCTCAGCGCGGCACGGTGACCGCGATCGACGACAAGTCGGTGACCGTGAAGTCGACCGATGGCTTCACGCTGACCTGGTCGTTCGGCAACCCGCTGAAGGTGGTGGAGCGCCGCACCACGGTCCAGCCCAATGCGGTGAAGGCCGGCGCGACGGTCGGCGTCGCCGGCACCAAGGACGGCACCACCACGACGGCCCGCCTGATCTCGATCCGCTCCTGACCATCCCTCAAGATCGCTCAAACTTTTCCGGAAGTCGTGGTCTCAGACCCTTACCGAGGCCACGACCTTCCGGACGTTGTGCCGATCATGCGCGGAGTTCGGCGACGCAGCATTTAGCGCTGCCGCCGCCCTTCTTCAGCTCGCTCAGTTCGACCGGCACCGGCAGGTACCCGACGGCGCGCAGCTTGGCGCCCAGCGCACTGGCCTCGCTGTTGAGCACGACGTTGCGGCCGTCGCTGACCAGGTTGAGCCCGAACGCCAGCGCGTCCGCCGCATCGGCGACGACCGCGTCCGGAAAGAGCCGCCGCAGCACGCGCTGCGACGACTCGGAGAAGGCACCCGGGTAATAGGCGATGTTGGCATCGTCGATCGAGGCGAGCGCCACGTCGAGGTGGTAGAAGCGCGGGTCGACCAGGCGCAGCGACACCACGGGCCGGCCGAGCGCCTCCTGGGCCTCGGCGTGCGCGGCGGCCGCGGTCCGGAACCCGTAGCCGGCCAGGACCAACCCGCCATGCGCCGCCGGCAGGTACGCGAAGTCGCCCTCGCCCTCATTGATCTCGGTCGGCGCGACGAACTGCCACGGTGCGCCGTAGAACGCCCGGTGGGCGCCCGCCTCGGCGACACGCTGGGGGTACTTGAAGCGGGCGCCGTAGACGACGCCGTCGATGGAGAACGCCCCGTTGGCCGCGTACACCATGTCGGGCAGCCCGGTCTGAGGCGGCAGCATGTGAACCGTGTGCCCGAGCCCGACCAGTGCCTCGCGCAGCAGCTGCCACTGCTTGACGGCCAGCTCGGTGTCGACCGGCGCGGAGGTGTCCATCCATGGGTTGATGGCGTACTCCACGATGAAGTGCTCCGGGGGACACATCAGATATGTCCGCATTCGCGACATCCGAGCGACAGGGTTCACGATCACCAAGGGTAGGTAGGCTCGGGTGGCGTTAATAGCCGAAGCCGTTGCTTTCCAGGAGCAGATCGTTGCAGATGGACGCCACCGATCAGCGAATTATTGCGTCGCTCATCGCCAATGCCCGCGCCTCGTACGCCGACATCGGGGCCGAGGTTTCGCTGTCGGCGCCGGCGGTGAAGAGGCGCGTCGATCGACTGCGCGCCGCCGGGGTGATCCGGGGATTCACCGCCGTCATCGACCCCGCGGCGGTCGGCTGGACCGCTGAGGCGTTCGTCGAGCTCTACTGCACCGGTCGCACCACGCCGCGCCAGCTGTCCGCGATGGCGAAGAAGGATCCGGCCGTCGTCGGGGCGTACACGGTCTCCGGTGAAGCCGATGCCCTCGTGCATCTGCGCGCGGCCGACATCGCTCACCTGGAGCAGGCTCTGGAACGGCTGCGGGCCGAGCCGTTCGTGACGTCGACGCGCAGCATGATCGTGCTGTCCCGGCTGGTCGAGTCGGCGTCGAGCCAGCCACCGCCCGAGGGTTGAGCCCGACGGAACGGCACGCGCGGGTCCGGCGTCAGAGCGGCATGACCGGACATCCGTCCCCAGTTCGCGTCGGCCTCGCGTTCACCGCCGGACTCGCACTTCTCTCCGGCTGCACGTCGTCCGGCAGCCGCCCCGCCCCGATCCACCGCGACCCGGGCGTGCCAGCGCTCAAGCTGGTCGCGTTCGACAACTGCGCCGAGCTACTCAACGGCCTGCGCGCCGCGGCGAAAGAGTCGGTCGGGCCCTACGGGTTCCCCAACAGCGGCATCGTCCCACTCGCGGCCGACGGTGCCAAGGCTGGGCCGGAGGCGCGCAACGCCGCACCGCAGGACGCGAAGGTCCCGGAACACTCCGGTACCAATGCCCACGAGGCGAGTGCGGACGAGCCGGACCTGGTCAAGACCGACGGGCGGCGCATCGTCACCATCTCCCGCGGAGTCCTCCGCGTCGTCGACCCCGCCACCCGCAAGGTCACCGGGTCGCTGACACTCGACAGCGAAGCCGCCAACGGCAACCTTCTCCTCGCCGGAGACCATGCGCTGGTACTCACGAGCACGTTCCGGGGCCGGCCGCTGCGG